>OCVV012856584.1_pt1 | contig 126179 bp, 155 predicted proteins | sample 1539721 | NCBI WGS metagenome assembly OCVV01 (sample SAMN02144230, study PRJEB22623) | gut metagenome | biome: sheep rumen | host: Ovis aries | place: New Zealand
GGGCAAGGCCGCCAAGAGAATGTCTGAGCAAGCCGGAATCAGAGCATACACGATACACCGTCTGTTCAAGACAAGCGGTAATGAGGTTCCGACTCCGTCTATCATCGGTACTAAGCGATCCGGTGTGTTTATCGTCGACGAGTCTTCGATGCTGAACGAGAGACTGATGGGATCTCTTCTTAATCACTTGGGCCCGGGTGCAAAGCTCATTCTTGTCGGGGACAAGGATCAGCTGCCGTCTATCGGCGCAGGTCAGGTCTTGAACGATATTATCAACAGCGAGTGTGTGCCTGTGTCATTCCTTACCAAGATCCATAGACAGGCAGAGGACAGCCACGTCATTTCCTGTGCTCATGCAATTAACGAGAGAGGGTATGTCGATCTGACTTCTCAGTTTAAGGACTTCGCGTTCTGCCAGGCTAATCAGTCCAACTCCAAGGAGTCGGTCCGCATCCTGTATCAGGCGGCCTTGTCCAAGGGCTATACTACAGAGGACATCCAGGTATTAAGTCCCTGGAAGAGCGAGGATAAGAGTGAGTGTTCTGCCGACGCTCTGAACGCATTCTTACAGCCGATAGTAAATCCCGCAGCCGAGGATAAGGCCGAGTTCTCTATGCCTGACGGTAAGATCTTCAGAGAGGGTGACAAGGTCATACAGTCGGCAAACGACTATGAGATTACCTGCTATGATGCAGATGATCCCGAGGAGCCGGTAGAGAACGGTGTGTTCAACGGCGAGACCGGAACTATAACCGAGATCTCCGACGAGGACGGCTGTATCTATGTCAACTACGGCGATCGTATCGCTGCGTATGACTTCGCCAATTTGAATGACTTGAAGCTCGCGTATGCTATGTCGATACATAAGTCCCAGGGCTCTGAGTATAAACTCATAATCCTGCCTGTAACCAGAGGCGGCGGCGGAGACTTCTATACCCGTAACATGCTTTACACGGCCGTTACCCGTGCGTCCAAGACAGTCATACTGCTCGGCGATGCTCAGTATTTTAGAAGCATGGCCAGAAACGCATCTGCGTCTAAGCGTAAGACGGCTCTTGACGAGAAGATCCGCGCTGAGATCTCTCGCAGGATCGGCTCTTCAGGCTTGAATTTTACGCCCAATGGGCTATAATATATTCAGGAGTAATTATGGACGGTCGAGATCTTATGCTGTACGAAGACGCCAGGAAACTAAATCGAGCGTTAGAACTCATGAAAGAATTGAGTTTTGAGAGCGAGCTCGGCGTTAGTCTTAAGAACTCTTTGGCGAAGATCGAAGAGAGGTTTGAGAATTGGCGCCTCTTCGATGATTTCGAGAAAGCCGGGGATTTTTACACGGAGCATCTGCCGAGGGAAGAAGGTGTCGACTTACGTATAAAGGCACCCGAGTCTATTGAGAACAAACTGCTTCGTACCAGACTTATGCAACAAAAAGGTGTTTTCAGGCCCTTTGAAAAGACGTTAAACGATTTAATGGGTTTGAGAATCATCGTAAGTGATTACAGTTTGTTACTAGGGCTGAGTTTAGGAGACGGTTACAGAATTGTTGATATGTCTCAAGGGAAGGCTACAGATGACGGATATCGGGGTATCCATGTTTACTACCAGCCGGATCACAAGCATTATCCGGTAGAACTACAGATCATGACGGAACAAGACAGAATATTTAATCTCTGGCTTCACGAATATACATACAAGATCCAAGGCAGAGAAGACGTTGGCAGGCAATTAAGGAAACTTTATGAAAAGGGTGTTATTAGGACAGACAAGGATTTTAAGGAGAGTTTAGATGTATTACTTAGTCGTTAAGAGAATGGACGCGGGTCCCGGTGCTCATTACTTGGTAGCTCCATTTGAATACGAAGACAGGCAAGAAGCTCGCGCAATTCAGAGGGCGTCTGAAGGTTCGGGCATCTATGTTGCTATCGCCTCGAATGTATCAGATGTTTACGGCGAGTATGCTAACCATGATGAAATCAGTCTCGAAGAACTCAAGGCGGTGCTTAGCGGCTGGGGAGCGCAACTTTGAGGTCTAAGTTATGATTTTTGAATTGTATAAGAGTGCTATATGTCAACGAGTTAAGTCGTGTGGGTACGAGGCTTTTGTAAAGGAGGTTTCTGCTTCTGACGAGATTCCTTCGTTGCTTGAGAAGCGCGAATTTGCAGAGGCTCTGTACTTGTTGGCGATGGTCGACTACCTTTCACGCAAGTACCGGATTCCTTTGTGCGAGCGTTTCGAATCTTTGAGAGGCTTGAAGTTGACTAAAACAATTTATCCTCGAGATATAGAGTTGTTGGCTACATTACAACACAGCGACGAAGTAAAAAAGAAAGCTTGGGAGGAAGCTATTCCCGAGTTCAAAAGGCACAACATAGTAGAAAACAACGTGGAGAATGTTTGCTGACTTCTCCTCGAATAAGGGAGGATGTTTTATTTCATACACCTTTATTACAGGCAAAGCGTGAACTTGCATTGCCCTTGAAAAAACTTGCCCAGTGGGCTATATTATAAGTAAGAAAGATTACAGGAGATGTTTTCGAGATGAAGGCTCTGTTTGAACAACTGGTAGAAAAGCTCAAGGCTCTCGGCTGCACCGAAGAAGAAGTCGGTGTGTTCTCCGAGGGTTTCGCGAAGCGCTGGGAATCCTACGTTGCTCAGTACGGAGAGACTGAGGGCAGGAGCTATGCTCGTTTTGAGTTCGAGTCGTTGCAGGTAGAATTGTTGCAGCTCGAACGTGCCGGAGTCATCTCCCGTAGACAGCGTGAACAGCTCGAGAACTTTGTTTGGGAGGGTATTTCCGCATGAATAAGCGAATACTTAACGACAGATTGAATTTCGTAGGCGAAAATGACTATGGAGGACACGGTACAAAGACAGCTGTGCTTTACAACGGCAAGCGTTATCTTATGAAGATACCGGAACCGGTAAGAGAAACAAGCGATTTAGACCTATCTCTGCATTCGGTTTCAGAATATATTTCCTGCCACATAGCACAATCTATGGGCCTTAATTGCCAAAATACCATCCTCGGTGAATGGACTGACAACGACGGGCACAAGTATGATTGCTGCCTTTGTGAAGACTTTACATACGGTACTGATTATAAGTTGGCTGAAGTTAAGGCTATGTGCTATAAGTATGGCGACATGACTCAGGCAGAGCGCACTGCTCTCGAAGAAACGCCTACGTTCGAACGCATAGAGAATTTCTATAAGAGAGCCAAAAACATTGACGAAAAGGAAGCCTTGCGTGAGTTCGGCAGGATCTTCGTTCTGGATTCCTTCGTCGGCAATACGGATAGACATACAGGCAATTACGGTTTTCTGCAGAACTTGGCTACGGGTGAGATCAAGCCCTCTCCAATCTACGACTGCGGTTCTTCGCTGTTCCCTACTAAGTCCGATCAGGAGATATTGGGCAAGCCTTTGGGGTATCTTTCCGGGTCTGCGGACTCAGTTATCAGACAGCCCTCGAACGAGAAGTTGAGAATCAATTACAAAGCTTTCCTCTTCGAGGATAACCTTCCCTGGTACGTTCGTGATGCAGTCCTGGAACTCGTCCCTCGCATCAATTTGGGCCAGATAAGAAGTTGCGTTGACTCAGCCGTGCCGTATATCTCACAGCAGAGAGCAGACATTCTGTACAACGTGCTGGAATCCAGGTACAACGACACATTGATGCTGGCGTTCAAGAATCTCCTTACTAAGGATCTGGATTTGAACGCGGCGCAGAACGTCAACACAAGAAGGATGCAGGAAGAGATCTTAAATCCGATTAAGAAGTATCCGATTAAGACGGATATTCCTGTAAAGTTGAATAACTCTTTCGTAAGTATCTTCCGCATCAACGAGAATGTCGCCGTCGTTAAGAACGCGGAAGGGACACCAATCAGCTATCTCGATCTCAGACCTTCTAATAAGTATGTGATCAAGACAGCGGCAAGCCTTATGTCTAACGGTTTATTGCCCGACAGTTTCCTGTCAGGCCATCCTGCTCCTACAATACCGGGCGTCGGCGGTCTTATGAGGTGACAATTGTGGACATACACTCTATCCGTAAACTATCAGGTCTTTCACAGATCGAGTTCTCGAGGACGTATGGCATACCGCTTCGAACACTCTGCCACTGGGAAAAAGGCGACAGAAAGACACCCGACTGGGCGTTAGCGCTCCTGGAACGGGTCGTCAGAGAAGACACGGAGAACGATAAGAATGGAGAATGCAGCAGAGTTTGATGATTTTAAGTTTCTGAGGCAGGGTTTCTACTGCCTCGGAGATGATGTGCCTGCTTGCGAGTCCGATCCTGAAGAGGAAATGCTCTGCGCTTATTTCGGCGAGTATTATACCGAAGGCGAGTATCTGACCGAAGGATTTACCAGAGAAGACCTTCTCGACTGGGCTTATTACGATGGTGGTTACTACGGCTATGGTTACGGCTGTGGCTACGACCTCAGCGGAGTCTCTTACGCCGTCGACAGCAACATAGGCAACGAGCCTGCCGAGCATTCCATTTCCAAGAAGATCGACATTAAGAAGCAACAAGGTCCCAGATGCTCTGCGTACGCCTCTGCGCATCTTTTGCAGTTTTATGGCGTTAAGGCCAAGCCCAAGAAGCTCTACAAGCGCTTCCGTAAGCTCCCGGACGGTTCTGCCATACCGTCATCCGTTGCCAAGGTCACGGGTTTTAAGATGCACCGTAACGGCAGCGTCACTGACATCGAGAGATCGATCGACGCCGACAAGCCGGTCATGGTCCTCGGTTACTACGATGATGAACCGAGTTGGGACAACCTGCATTATATGCTCGTTACAGGCTATGATGCCGAGAACATCTACATAGCAGACTCGCTGCATACCTCAGGCGAGCGCTACTATAACCGTAAGATCAAGCGCGAGGATTTCGAGGAGATGTGGGACACCTCCGAGACTTTGCTCATTAAGATCTTCTACGGCAGGAATATCTATTACGAATACAGCGAGGTTTGATCATGACTCCAAGAGATGACAGAAAACTCGAGCTGTTGTATAAGATGCAACAGCCGTGCTACGACGACAATAAGGCCTTCACTAACACCGCTAAGCTCGACAAGATCCGCGAGCTCTCGGAAGGGAATAGTTACTCGGCGATCCGCGTTCAGGGCGACCTGTTTCATCTGTGTTCCCAGTCGCCGTTAGACCGTCTGGATCCCGCACACACCATTGTACTCTCTACGCACGCAGACTTTGTGCCGGCGATCCAGAACCCTTTCGTTGAAGTAAAGGGCGATGTCCTGCACGGTACGTTCGATAACTCGGCGACTAATGCCGCAGCGTTATACCTGATGCTGGAAGCGAACCTGCCGATGAATGTCCTGGTCGCTTTTACCGGGAACGAGGAGCACGGTATGCGAGGCGCAGCTGAACTGGACAAGTTTCTTGTATCGCAGCTCGGTACGCATCCGTTCTATCTGACGCTGGACGTCACAAATATCGGCTATAAGAAGAAGCAATATTCCATTGAGAATACCTTCTCCTTACCTGAAGAGAACATTCAGGATTTGATTCAAATATGCAAGGGCACCGGTTACAACGGTTATCTGTACCCGCAAGCTCTTGCTGACGAGTCGTATGAGTACAGCAGGCTAGGTGCTAAGTGTTGTAGCTTTTGCGTTCCTACTAAGGGTCCTATGCATTCTGACAAGGGTTGCTCTATGGAACTTACGGCGTATTTGGCATACGTCGATGTTCTGGAACGCATTACCAAGTGGTTCAGGCCTCCTATGCCTGTGGCAGAAACAGGACTTGGCAGGTAAGAGGAAGATCATGTGATAATTCCCGGCATTTTTGCGTTTTTGCTCTTGCATTTCTGATAAGAAGTTGCTATATTATTTGTATAGAAAAATATAGAAAGAATTGAGGGAATGCACTATGCCCCGTTCAAAGGCGCAGAATCTGGCACACAAGGGATTTAAGTACCGCATCTATCCTGACGAGGAGCAGGCAAGGCTGATCCGTCAGAATTGCGGTGCGTCACGCTTTGTGTATAACTACGCACTTCGCTATAACATTGATGCGAGGGACGCGGCTAAGGATGCGCTTGTGCGCGAGATCGAGGAGTTTGATGCTTCTTCTGAAGATAAGGCTCTGGCTTTGAATCTTGTCAATATGACTTCCAAGGAACGTGCTAAGCATCTGTCTGAGATAACGGCTGGTAAGCTTAGAGAGCGCCTTCCCGAAGCGATCAAGGAAATGTACGCTAAGAGTGATTTTAACGCTTTTGCGATGCGTCCGGTTGTCGTCAGTCTGCGCGACGCGCTCGATGAAAACGGTGAGTATTCTTACGAGTGGCTCAAGAACTGTGACAACGGTCTGTTCAGCTACGCGCTCGATGCTTTGGCCAAGGCTTTCGATAAGTGGAAGAAGGGTCAGGGCGGTTTCCCTAAGTTTAAGAACAGAGGGAACTCCAACAATTCTTACACTTCGCAGTGTGTCAACAACAACGTCAAGATCATAGATGATCGCTATGTTAAGCTTCCTAAGATCTCTCCTATCAAGATGATCTATCACAGACCTGTTGAGGGCAAGATTAAGACTGCTACGGTGTCGTATACCGAGTCCGGCAAGTATTATGTCTCTTTGTGCTGTGAGTATGAGCAGCAGGAGATGACTAACGGCGGTGACGTGGTCGGCATTGATGTTGGCATCAAGGAGTTCTACAGCGACTCCAAGGGCAATGTTGTTGATAACCCCAAGTTCTTGAAGAAGTCGGAAGAAAGACTTCTTAAGGAGCAGAAGCGTCTTTCTAAGATGATCGAGTCTCATATTGTAGAGTATAAGACTGGTCCGAGAGGTGGACGTGTTCCTGTTTTCGATAAGCCGATCCGCGAGTGCAAGAACATACAGAAGCAGAGAAGAAAGATCGCTAAGCTTCACGAGCACATTGCTAACCAGCGTGCGTATCTGCACGATGTCGAGAGTTCCAGGATAGCGAAGGAGAACTCCTTGGTCTGCATGGAGACTTTGAATATCAAGGGCATGATGCAGAACTCGAAGCTCGCGCAGAGCATAGCCGATACAGGTTGGTATGATTTTAAGTCCAAGGTGAACTACAAGGTTAAGGATCACGGCGGAGTTGTCGTGGAGATACCGACATTCTATCCATCCTCACAGCTTTGTTCTGTTTGCGGATTTAAGAATAAGAAGATTAAGGATCTGAGTATCAGAGTCTGGAAGTGCCCTTCGTGCGGCGCGGTTCATGACCGAGATGTGAATGCCGGAAAGAATATCTTAGCCGAAGGCTTAAGGATATTAGAAGGCATTGGAGCTTGATAATTAAATAACAGTGTAGGAAGGTTGGCCTCCGAACACTTAAAAATATACGTCTGTGGAGATCCAACGGCGTAGCTCAAGACTCAATCGGTTGACTCAGTTTGATCGAATGGCGAATAGCCGGTTTTGAGAGCGATGCGGTCGTAGAAGCAGAAAATATGTGTAACTTGAGGGTCAAGACCTGATGTGTTTAACACAGTAGTCAAACACGGAATTCGCGGATCTTATCAAGACCTGATGTGTTTAACACGGTAGTCAAACGGGATGGTGCAACAAGAGATCGATCGCGTGGTCAAGGCCTGATGTGTTTAACACAGTAGTCAAACAGGCTGTTTGGTGTCGAGAGTCCTGAGGGCGGTCAAGACCTGATATGTTTAACACAGTAGTCAAACTTCTCTTTCAAGCATGGGATCAGACATTTTGGTTAAGACCTGATGTGTTTAACACAGTTGTCAAACGAGATATGGAAGGGTAGAGGCTACGAAAAAGGTCAAGACCTGATGTGTTTAACACAGGAGTCAAACGAGATATGGAAGGGTAGAGGCTACGAAAAAGGTCAAGACCTGATGTGTTTAACACAGGAGTCAAACATATATGCAAGTCCTGCTCCTAGCAGGCGAGGTCAAGACCTGATGTGTTTAACACAGTAGTCAAACTTTCGTTATAATCAATATAGCGTCTTTTTGGTCGAGACCTGATGTGTTTAACAGTAGTCAAACGAGAGAAACTCCTTTGAGGAAGCATGTGAGTTTGAGAACTGGTGGCTTTTGCATTGTGACCAAACGTCACACAGTATAACCATTGGTAAGGGGGGTATAAAATTACCCGTTCGCCGAAAAATATAACTGCTATGACAAGGGAAACAAAGATATGAACGTATTAGTCATACCCGATTCGCACTTGAGAGCCTGGATGTTCGACAGCGCAGACAAAATAATTCAGCAGCATAAGCCCGATAAGGTCGTTGTGCTTGGGGACCTGGTAGATGACTGGGACCAGCAGCGCTGCGTCGTGCTGTATCAGAAGATGATGGACAAGTGCGTAGAATTCGCAACTAAGTACCCGGATACGGTCTGGCTCTACGGCAATCATGACATCGCCTATTTGGACGCAGCGTGTCAGTGCTCCGGACACTCCGTCTTTGCCACGGCCACAGTAGCAGAAGGTCTGAACAGAATCCAAAACGCCCTCAATGATGAGATCAGGATCGTGGCAAGGATAGACGACGTGTTCTTTTCTCATGCCGGACTTGCCGAAGTGGAATGCCAGCTGTCGAAGGAAGCGGCGAGCAGGGAAGCAGAGTGGGATCTTATAACAAAGCATTTTAATCAGATGAATTATCGTAAGCTCTGGACTGATCTGTCGCCGATCTGGTATCGTCCGAATAACAGGTTTTTGCCATATTCTGCGGGCGGATGTCTTCAGGTGGCAGGTCATACGCCGGTCCGCATGGCAGGTCTGTTTCAAAATCTGCTTATCACAGACACGTTCTCCACGGACAGAGTGCTCAGACCATTGGGTAATCAGTATTTTACTATGGTCGACACTAAGACACACGAGTTGATGTTCTTCGACAAGGAGGCCGGAATCGTTACAAATACCGAAGTTGTCAGCGTTATGCGATAGGAGTTATTATTTATAGAAATATATAGATAAATATTGAAAATAATTCTAAGGATGGCTATATTATATATAAGAAGATAGGTATAGATACATCTCTTAGAAGGGAGACAGAAGAATATGAAACACGACAAACGCAATGTAAAACTTATCGCCATGATCGTTATGATCGGCATTAGTGCTACGGCACTTACTGCTTGCCTCAGCAAATGTTCCAATAAAGGTACTACTAATGAGACTGTAGAGAGCGTTATCGCTACCGAGCCTGTTGAAACGACTGAGGCTTCTGAGCCTACAGTTACTCCGACTGTTACAGTCAAACCTACGGCTACTCCCAAACCTACTGCTACGGTAACTCCTACAACCGCTGTTACTGAGAATGGTGGCGAGGGTACAGAGGCTACTACGACAGCAACGGCTACGCCTACGACAGCTGGGATTAAACCTACTGCGGCAGCTCCTACTGAGGCTCCTGCTACTCAGCCTACAGCAACTGAAGCACCTGCTACACAGCCTGCGGCTACCGAGGCTCCTGCTGTTCAGCCTACAGCTGCGCCTGAACCTACTGCGACGCCTACACCTGAGCCTACAGCTACTCCGACACCAGAGCCTACGGAACCCGAAGAACTTAACTATTGCACAGTAGATCTTGAAGTTAGAGCCGGTACGGGGGAATGGGTGTCCTATTACACAATTTACGGCTACACTGCTAATTGTGTAAACGGCGTTTGGGAAGTTAGAAACAGCGAAGCGGATAGAGCTGAGGCGGATATTCAGGCTTTGTATGAAACAGACTGGGGCTTCCCTTGTGGCGGTTGCGGTTGGACTCTCACTAATTTCAGAGATTACAGAGCAAATCCATGATCATTGAGGAAAGGAGACAAACGACGGAGCCTTCGGGCTCCGCCTTTATTTTTTGTCTGTCTATGCTGATGAATGGTCAGATTAAAATATGTTGTTGATATAAGGTGGTATATATGGACTTAAGAAATGAATTAAAACATTTAATTGATAATCCTCTTAAACCCAACCCGTCTGAATGGGCTATGGATGCAGAAGACGTATTGGATAAAATGAATAGCCTTTCGGAAGAAGCACGGAGACACATTAAAATAATCAAAATGCACGGTGGAGCATTTATGCAAGATAATGATGCTCTTGTTGCTATTTTGAAAAGAGCCTATAAAGCTGTGGCGGTGACAATTGTGCCTCCGCCGATCAAAACAAGGCATCAAGTATTTGTTGCAATGAAGTTCGATGATGAGCGTGAACGTTTGTATAAAGAAGTATTGACTCCAGTAGTTCAATCAGCGAATTATTCAATAATTAAGGTCAATGAACAGGAATACGAAGGATCTGTTATTGAAAAGATAATTGATGATATTACTGATTCAACAATTCTGATCGCTGATTTAACTGGAAATCGTGGTGGTGTGTATTATGAATTGGGTATAGCAAGGGGGCTTCAATTATGCAACCACCCCATCAAAATAATTCTTACTTGTGAAAAAGTTTTCTTTGATAGTGAGGGAGTTCATTTTGATGTTCAAGGAGATAACATCATTCTTTACACTTCTGATATTGATTATAAAGAAAAATTGACTCGAAGGATTCAGGCGTATCAAAGCAAAAAAGAGAATGATGATCATTATGCCCAGACCTAAGAAAGACGGTAAAGTAATAAATTAATATGTACGGAAAGACTTGGCTGATCGCCTTGATCTATACGACGGAGCCTTCGGGCTCCGCCTTTATTTTTTGTCTGTCTATGCACAAATAGTTACATTTTTGATATTATAATTAAGAAATAGATGAGAGGAGCGGAGTATGGCAGGGAATAAAGACTTAGGCAAGGCCAAAGATGCTAAGAAAGACGAGTTTTATACTCAATTAGAAGATATAGAGCTTGAAATGAAGCATTACAAACAGCACTTCAAAGGCAAGACTGTATTCTGTAATTGTGACGACCCATATGAAAGCAACTTCTTCAAGTATTTTGCTATGAACTTTAACTACCTGGGTCTTAAGAAACTTATTTCGACTTGTTATGTCTCCTCGCCTGTAATGTACACTCAACTGTCATTGTTCGATGACATGGAACAGACTTTTGAGAAGCCTGCAGATCCGAATAAGAAACCATATAAAGTTGAAATCACCGAAGTTACAGACGAAAATGGCGACGGTGCGTTCGATCTGGATGATATAAAGCAGCTCCTAAAGAGTAAAAAGAATGTCTGTACTGTCTTAAAAGGTGACGGAGATTTTCGTTCTGATGAGTGTGTTGAACTCTTAAAAGAAGCGGATATTGTGGTTACTAATCCGCCATTCAGTTTATTTCGGGAATATGTATCACTTCTGACGAAATATGGTAAGGATTTTATCATTCTTGGTAATCAGAACGCGATTAACTATAAGGAAGTTTTTCCTTTGATAAAAGCTAATAAGGTTTGGCTCGGGGCCAGTATACACAGTGGAGACAGAGAATTCCGTGTTCCTGACGATTATCCGCTGCAAGCATCGAGTTATCGTGTGGATGATGAGGGCATCAAATATATTCGGGTAAAGGGAGTGCGTTGGTTTACCACTCTTGATTACGAAGAGCGACACGAAGATTTGATCCTATATAAATCATATGCACCAGCAGAATATCCTAAATATGATAACTATGACGCTATCGAGGTAGCAAAGACCGCCGAAATCCCTTGTGATTATTACGGTGTCATGGGGGTACCCATTACATTTATGGATAAGTACAACCCAGATCAGTTCGAAATAGTAGGCATCAGTAAGACCTGGGCGACCGATTACGAGGTAACTAAGTCAAAAGTATATAGAAACGCTGTTCAGTATAACAAGGATGGTACAAGGACATCTGGAAACAAGGTCAATGATGGCAGCGTCATTGCCTTAACCGAAAAACCGGAAGGAACCTATTACATGGATGACGCGTCTCCGGATAGGTATCTTGTACAGGTTTATGCCCGTATATTTATTCGCAGAAAGGAGCAACCCGTATGAAGATCGATCTTCACGAAATTACAGTAAAAGATGTAACTGAAGGATTTAAGGATTCTGCTGAGAACGGAGTTGTGGGTTATAACGGCAAGCTCAATATCCGCCCTGCGTTTCAGCGTGAGTTCGTCTATTCAGGCAAGCAGCGTGATGAAGTTATAAATACTGTTCGCAACGGCTTCCCCCTTAACGTGATGTATTGGGTAAAGTCTGACGACGGCAACTATGAGCTCCTGGACGGCCAGCAGCGCACGTTATCCATCTGCCAGTATGTAAACGGCGATTTCTCTCTTAACAGCAAATACTTCCATAACCTGACACAGACTGAGAAAGACCAGATCCTGAACTACAAGCTCATGATCTACATCTGTGAGGGCAATGACAAAGAGAAACTCGACTGGTTCAAGATCATAAATATCGCCGGCGAAGAGCTGACAGCTCAGGAGCTCCGCAACGCAATCTACACAGGTCCGTTCATCTCCGATGCCAAGCGTTACTTCAGTAAGTCCGGCTGTGCAGCATATCAGATCGCAGGTGACTACATGTCCGGATCTGCTATTCGCCAGGACTACTTAGAAGCCGCCATCAGCTGGATCGCAGCCAGAGAGGATAAGTCCATCGAGGACTACATAGCCGAGCACCAGCACGATGCCAATGCCAACGCGCTCTGGCTCTATTTCCAGCAGGTCATAAGCTGGGTCAAAGTCGTGTTCCCGAAGTACCGTAAGGAGATGAAAGGCTTACCTTGGGGCATCTATTTCAATAAGTATGGTGCTAATTCCTATGATGCCAATGTCCTTGAAGAGCGCATTGTCGAGCTTATGGAGGATGAAGAAGTTACCAGCAACAAGGGTATCTATGAGTATCTGCTCTCGGGTAACGAGAAGACTCTGAGCCTAAGGGCTTTTCCGGATAAGATAAAGAGAGCTGTCTACGAGAAGCAGGGTGGTAAGTGCGCCTTCTGCGGGCAATCTTTCCCGATCGAGCGCATGCAGGGCGATCATATCGTTGCCTGGAGCAACGGTGGCACTACAGTCATCGAGAACTGTCAGATGCTCTGCGCTCAGTGCAACGGTACGAAGTCCAATCACTGACACTATGGATCGGTCTGACTACAACAACCTCACGCCTGAAGAAAAGCGCCGTCAGCTCTACCTTATCCAGAAAAACACCCTGGATAAGTTCCTGGAGCGTAAAGCTATATCCGAATACCAATACGAACAGAGTCTCCGGGAGCTTCAGACCAAGATGTGCCTTCAATAAACTCTTCTCTTATCTACTCAAAAGCCTATTCTCAAAGGTCGGGAAAATAAATCCTGTCTCCTCTACTTAATTTTGCATTTTTTGTAACATTACACGCTATAATATAAATAAGGAATATTTATAAGGATGTAATGTTATGACAATCGATAAACGAGAAGGTAAGAAGGGTGTGTCTTACCGTATAAGGGTGTACGCCGGAGCAGACGCTACAGGCAAAAAGAGGTTTTTTGTCGAGACATACAATCCGCCTCCGGGTATGTCGGCCAGGCAGGCTTATAAGGAGGCTTATCAGATCGGGCTTGAACTTGAAAAGCGTTGCGAAAAGGGCGCTCCGGTTGAGTACGACCGCTTGACTTTCGCAGAGTTTGTGAACGGTATGTACACAGAACAGCACTTATCCAAGCTCAAGTCACGCACCAGAGCCGGATACCTGGAGATACTTAATGCGAGGATCCTGCCGTACTTCGGCAGTATGTACCTGCGCAAGATCAAACCCGGTACTATCCGTGCGTGGCTCGACGGTCTCAAGAGATTCGACACCAGCCCTTTCAAAGGCGAACTTACCGATACCAGCAAAGCTGATTGGCTGAGGACGTTATCTGCAGTGCTCGGTAAGGCTTACGAGTGGGAGCTCATAGACGAGAATCCCTGCCGGCGCGTCAAATCGCCTACCAAAGCTAAGATCAATGTTGTTGCATGGCAACTGGAAGACGTTAGGAAAGTTTTGACCAGTCTTGACGCTTATAAGAACATCCGCGCATGCATGTTCATACTGGTCGCATTGAACTCGGGACTTCGTGAAGGCGAACTTGCGGGACTGCAATGGTCTGACTTTGATTTTGAGGATAATAAGTTCTCTGTCAACCGTACGATCCACTACGAAAAGGGAGGCTTGGTTGTCGATACTCCTAAGACTCAACATGGCTATAGAGACATTCCGTTCAGTGACGCTTTGAAAGACAAACTCCTGCAATATAAGATCTGGCAAGACGAACAGATAGAAAAGCTCGGCGACCGGTATTTGGGGAATCCTGGCCTTAATGCCAATGTCTTTATGGCCAAAAACGGAAAACCCGTCTATGATACTACATTTCGCAAGTGGCTCAGGGATTACTGTGAGTGGTGTGGCGTGCCGAGGATCCCTGTCCATGCTTTGAGACATACCTTCGCTTCCGTGCTTATAGCCAACAATGTCGATGCCAGAACAGCTGCGGATCTTCTGGGTCACGCGTCGGCGTCTCTGGTCCTTGACGTGTATGCAAATCCGCAGGACGAAGCCAAGAAAAGAGCTGTTAAAAAATTAGACGACGTGTATAATAATTCAGACAGCAAAAAGCCGTAAGTCCGACTTACGTTTTCAGTTTTTGGACAACTTTTGGACAACTTTTATCTGTCACTTAAGCATTTTGCAAGGAAAACGCAACCAATTATCAGTAGTGTAAGGGTTTTCAAAGCCTTTGAAATAGGGAAAAGTGACAGATAGAGCGCGGAATTACGGGCGTTCCGAGCGAGCCTACGGATCAGAAGGTTCCGGGTTCGAGTCCTGGCAGGCGCGCCAGACAAAGCCCTTGAAATCATTAGGTTTCAGGGGCTTTTCATTTATGTAAGAGTCTTGCAGATTCTGTATTTGGACAACTTTTTGGACAACTTTTTATGTAAGTCTTAAATTTCGGACACCGGGTTCACAGTTTCTTCGGGCGCCGTCGGAAAACATGTCTGTATATTTATGCACAGCGCCGTATGCCCTTGCAGATGCCTCTGTAAGGCCCTGCAACGAGTTTAATGATACTGACATCCTTTGGAGAAAAGAAAAGCCCCTGAGAAGCTCTCAGAGGCTAATACGGGTATATATAAATTAGGATCTCACATCAGATCACCTGAATGCATCTTTTCTAACTTGGCCTTCATTTGGTCTGCAATGCGTTTTCCTGCGAGATCACTGGAATTGTTCTCATATCTTAAATGGTACCGGTACAGCTCACTGTAGTCGAGCTTCTCGGGGTCCTGTACGAACGTCAGGCACCGATACAGATCATCCACGTTGTATTCTTCTACGAACCACATCAGGTTCTCTACAAGTTCCGGCAGCTCGAAATCTTCATATCCGTGAAGTTGTGAGCCTTTCAGAATGCCGCTTTCCAGCGTGGTTCTCACTTTGTCTTTATCACCGCGTGTCATTTCGAAAGCTTTCATGAAACGACCGAACACCCAGATCTCGTTCTTAGATACCTTTATCGGGTCGACGTCTCTGTCGTGGCCCATACTTTCGGTAATAATATCTCTCATAAAATGGATGCTGCGCAGGTCTTCCGCTGCGTCTAACTCGCACCGGAGCTTCAGAAGGTTGAAGTCCAGCGTTTTGGGATTGACTTTACGCTCGTAATAAGCTCTGTTACGCTTGACTTTACGTTCGGTCTCACAGAGGGCTCTGACCCATAGATCCAAATACCCTAAGCCGTTTCTGAGATACTCGTCCCGGTCTATCAAGACGTGATCATCATCCAAGAGCTCGACCGGGCTGGTGCGCCCGTACAGTATCAGATTCATCGCGCTGTTTCGCTCAGCCTCGAGGTTCTTCTCACGCAGTATCCGTGTCTCCTCATCCTCAGGCGTTTCTGCCACGACATTACCGGCTGCGTCGACTATCTCGTACGCTACCATGCGCCGTGCGTAGGCGTCTTTGCCTCTCTCGAGCGCGGCTCTCTTTTCGAGCATTTCTCTGTTTTTGCGCTCTTCCAGATCGCGGAAGTATTTCCCGGATCTTTTATCACGCCGGACTATTCGTGCGTCGTTCCAGACTGCGAGTTTATTCCTCGCATCCTCAAATAAACGGATCTTCATGGGTTTTGTCTCTCTTTCTGTGGTTTGCATAAGTTGTTACATTCTTATGCAATCAATATGTCCACCTCGATCAATTTTTTCAAGGGTAGCAGAGAGGAAAATTTTGAAAGATTACCTGTACTGGTTATAGGAGTTTATATTGGAAGCCGTTCGCTCTCCGTATTCTTCGTTATCTATCTCGTCCCTTAAGAAGGCTCTATAATTAGACTCGTCAGCTTTTTTCAGCTCGCGTTTGGCTTTCTCCTCGTAAGAAAAATACTGAGCCAATTTGGCCAAGCCGATAATCGCTGCTATAACAACTGCCATAATTCCTATTGCTATTAACCAATTCATACTATTTACCTCTTTTCTTCGTTTGCATAACTCGATACCTTTTCTTAATTATAGTATGTCCACCTGGTTTAGTTTTTTCAAGGGCGTCGCAAAAGAAAAGACGGGACGCCGCTTGGGACGCCCCGCCTTTCGTATAAAGGGGAATGGGTAAAAGTCTCAGATGGAGATCATTCCTGCAAGCTCTTCAGCGCTCATTGCCTCAGGCTCTGCGGGTGCTACTCCGGGATCCTCTTCTCCGAGATCAAGGAGATCGGATACGTCGTAAGAAGCATCTCTTGCAGGAGCAGGCTTAAGGGTGATATCGGAAGCTCTTGTCATAAGCTTGTTGTCACCACTAAGGTGTGCGTTGATCTTGACTTCGATGTACGCACCGTTCTTGCCCTCTGCATCAGGTCCCAAGACCTTATCTGCGTTAGCAAGAGTTACTTCCTTGCCGTCGACTTCGCTGGCGAACTTAACGATCTGCCAAGCGTTGGCCTGGTTCTGAACGGAAGTCGTTACAGGGAGTGAGCAGTTGACCCAAACACCGGTAACTTCCTGCGTGTCCTTGTTGATCCTGTCTCTGACGTCGAAAGGAAGCTTGTTGCCGAATGCGTTTGTAAGTCCGTCTTCGATCTTGCCACCGGTCTTGAGCTGCCAGCCCTTGACCATCGCATAAATAGTAAGTGCAGTCATCTTGTAGCTTGCCTGATCGACGCCGATACGGATTTCTGCAGGGTAGAATACTCTGCCGTCCTTAGAAGTCATCTTGTCAGGGTTAGAGATCTTACACTTGTTGACCCAGCCCTTGATACCGAATCCTGCCATCTTGTCGAAAGGAAGGATGGGGTTCTTGGCGTTCTTGAGCTTCTCACACTGAGCGTCGATCTTCTGTCTCTCTGCTGCAGAGAGCTGATCACATGCCCAATCGTAAGTCTTCTGAAGCCTTGCGTTCAATTCCTCAACTGAAAGTGCCATAATGGTTTCCTCCGTTAAATAAATGTTTTGTATTTCAGTGCCCTAAGGCTTACTGACTTAATAGGTCGGCGATGGAGACTGCTATCTCCGGTGCCTTTGTCGCCGGGCAATTTCCCTTACCTGCACAGAACGCGCAATGCTCGCCGGTATGGTATTCGCCCTCGTTCTTAAGAGCCTGCTCCACCTTGACGTTCGTATCGGCAGCCCAAGCCTTCAGTTCCGTTACCGTTAGCTTGTCGTGTGAAATCGCTCCAACTGTGGGAAGGGTCTTTACGAAGCCCTTGGAGTAGTCGGTAGTTGCCCTCGGCTGGAAGATATAGTATTCCGCTTCGGTGACATTCTTTCTCTCGTGCTCGGGCAAAGACAGATATGCGCCGAGAGAATAGGCTCTGAGCTGGAAATTGCCCGTAGCCTTAACCAATGCGTGACCATACTTGAAGTCAACTATGGTGATCTTGGTAGGAGAGACCAGGAAACAGTCGCAAGTACCCCAGCACTCAGAAAGGTACTTGGTCATATCGACCTTGCGCTCTGTATAGATCTTGGTGTAACCGCCACCCTGATACAATCTCAAGATAAAATCCCTGTAAGCCGCGCCGCAGATGCGCATTGCACGGTCAGCTCTCTTAGCCTCTTCGACAGAGTCCGGCTGCAAGGGCAGGCCAAACGCTTCGTTGACCATGTTCTCGGCAACAGCGTGCGCTGTCGTGCCTTCCTTAGCGGCTTCCGATGTCGTCTCGCCGTGCTCTAAACGGTAATCTTCGTTTATCTTAAGGGACTTTGTACAGGAAACTGTCCGAACAAGCGAAGAGGGGGACACTAAAGCGTGCTCCCTCTGGACAATTGAGTTTGAGTTTGAGTTCGTGTTGTTCGGCATAAACGTTTCCTTTGCTGTAATTCGTTTTGTATAAGTTGTTATCATAAATGCAAGTTCAAAGGCATAAAAGCCTATAGACTCGCAGTAACACTAACTGGTTACATTTATCATTATAGCAATAAGTTATCAGAAACGCAAGATTAGGCAGGAGAATTCTTTTGCAGATAGGAGAAAAGCATCTGTTGTTGAGGGCTGCTGTTGGCTATAATGTGTCAGAGACCTCGTTTTCGTCCCGACCAAGGATCAGAGGACTTGTAACAACAAAATAGAGCCCCTGATCTACCGCGTGGCCAGAGGCTCTATTTTATTTGGCGTCGACTGCGGGACTTGAACCCACACATCCTGCTTAAGGACTACTCACGGTTTAGCAAACCGCTGCCTTACCAATTCGGCTCAAGTCGACATAGCATCGATCATCTCGACATCCCGAGACGCTCTGCAATCTTTTCTTCGATGTCTCTCATTATCGTATCTATCGACACCGGTTCACAGTTATGGGCGTCACAGGCCACGTTATACATGAACGGGTTGTCTTCGTAGAACTTATCCGGACTGTGGGTGTGACCGAACAGGTTGATCACGGCTCTGTCAGGATCCTTATCGTATTCTGCGGTCAGGGTCGGATAGTGACAAAGAAAGAACTGGTGCTTACGGATCTTTAGCAGCTGTGCATAGCTGATCTCAACGATATTCGGCAGCTCAGAGTAAAGTTCGAGCTTAGCCGGGGTGTCGTGGTTGCCGGCAATCAGATGGATCTTTCCCGGCAGTGCGGCTGCCGTATTCTTAATAGATTCTACGTCAGAGCCCAGGAACATATCACCTAAGACATATACATCGTCGTCCGGCTTGATCATCTTCTTCCAGTTTCTGAGGATCTTCTCATTCATTTGCTCAACAGAGTTGCATCCGCGCGGGGCATAGACAAATTCCCGGTCATGATTCAAATGCATGTCGCTTATAAAATAGATCATTTTTCATATTTCCTTTTCTATAGTGTAGTGATTGGCACCCGCACAGGGACTTGAACCCCGAACTTCTGAGTCAGAGTCAGATACGTTACCGCTTACGCCATACGGGTATGAAATGAAAAGTGAGCAAACAGGATTCGAACCTGTACCCCCGGCCGTCACTCGTGTGTGCTTCCGATTACACCATTGCTCAAGATACTTATCGGTGTTACATTCTCTTCTTCAGATCATTCCGGACTTCACCTCGGTCAACAATATATCCTTGACTTTCTCCTCTTTACTTTTCAAATGGCGCTACAGACAGGACTCGAACCTGCATGTCCCGCTAAGGACTGCCTGCTCTCCAAGCAGGTGCTCCACCAATTGAGCGACTGCAGCGTGTTTGGCGCCGTGCACAGGACTCGAACCTGCAAACCGTTTCCGGTCAAATGCTTTCAAAACACCTTCCTCACCACCCGGACACACGGCGTATTGGGGCTCACAGTCGGGATCGAACCGACGACTTCATCCTTACCATGGATGTACTCTGCCTGCTGAGTTATGCGAGCTTATTGGCGACAGACAGAGGTGTCGATCCTCATCCTTTTGAGACCACTTGTTTTCGAAACAAGGTCAGGAGCCGTCCTGATTTATCTGTCATTGGCTGCTCTTGAAAGAATCGAACTTTCTCCTAAGGTGTCAAAGGCCCCGGCGCTACCATTACGCTAAAGAGCAATATTGGTGATCCCGCAGGGACTCGAACCCTGAGCTGTTCGGTTCGTAGCCGAGTAGTCTTCCAGTTGGCTTACAGGACCATTTGGAGCGTCTCGTGAGAGTTGAACTCACAGTAAACGGTTTTGCAGACCGATCGCCTTCCGCAGACAAGAGACGCATAAGTGGTTGGAACACAAGGACTCGAACCTTGAACCGATCGGATATAAGCCGACTGCTCTGCCAGTTGCGCTATGTTCCAGTGTTGGTTGGTATGACAGGAATCGGACCTGTATTAACCGCGTATCAGACGGTCTTCCTACCATTGAAAGACATACCAGTGTTGGTGCCGCCTGAGGGTATCGAACCCACTCGAGTCTGATGACAGCGGATTTACAGTCCGCTCCGCCTCCTTAACGGGTTACGACGGCATATGTTAAGCCAAGCAAGATTTGCACTTGCACCTCCGACTCCACGCCGGTAGTCTTTGTCGCGGTTAATTACTCCGCCGAGACCGTTCCGGACGCCGCATGCTACGCGCGCTTGATGCTTTGTTCGGACGAGTCCTTTAACATATTGGCTTCTGGACCGTCATAAGGGATTCGAACCCTCTCCCTCTGCTTGGAAGGCAGACATGCTAAGCCGTTGACACCAATGACGGATAAGGTGCGAGGCTCAACCCTCGCTTGCAGGGTATATCCCTGGAGTTCCCCGACTTGAAGTATCGGGTGATGGACCTCTTCTCGGTATTATCGTTGTGACCTACGCCTTCGGGCGGGCTGGTAAGAAGCAATCAAGTGCCCCGAATATTTGGTTAGGAACCGAGTCCGGCCACTGTTGGGAGGAGGTAAGAGTATCGATCTCTTGCTTGCAGTGCCACAAACTGCCGTGCTGCCATTACACTAACGACCTCATGTTGGTTGCGGAGCCGGGAGTCGAACCCGGAAGGTCCGGCTTATGAGGCCGGCTTGGTCGCCGTACCTCTCCGCAATATTGGCACCGGCACGAGGAATCGAACCCCGGATTTCGGTTTTGGAGACCGTTGTGTTACCACTAGCACTATACCGATATGTTGGAGCAAGCAACGGGATTTGAACCCGTGTATCCGACTTGGCAAGCCGGTGTAATAGGCCACTATACGATACCTGCATCTGGTACCCGCAGAGGGGATCGAACCCCCGACCTTGTGCTTGTAAGGCACCTGCTCTCCGCTGCTGAGCTATACGGGTAGATTTGGCAGCGTGTGCACCGTCGCGAACGGCATCGGAACTGCTAAGTCGGAAGATCTCACGTCTATTTAAGACAAGCCACCTTCCTATAAACCCTACGGTTTGCTGCACACTTTGATCCTCACTCACTTGGTGGACCACACGGGGATCGAACCCGCCATTTCATGCTTGCAAGGCACGCGGCACCCCATTGCGCCTTCTGGCCCATATTTGCGTAGCGGAATATGTAAGCAAGGACTTATATCTCCTCGGAGAATTGTCCAAACCTGGGCTACCGGACCTACGCTATTCTTGAGCAGTTTCGTTTTACTCAAGACCTTACCCTCAGGTTTTTACATACGGGTGACGAAACCTTCCGTATGATGCAATTGGAGCTTCCCCAGGGAGTCGAACCCTGACAATCCTGCTTACAAGGCAGGCGCAGTACCGTTGTGCCAGAGAAGCGTATTGTCTCGAACAGCTCTCAGAGCTAACCGAATGCTCATTCGTCTGTATTTCACCGGATTCGAGATCCGATCCGTCTTACCTGTATCGCTCGGTAAGTCGCAGGTTACGATTACGGCCTGCTCTCGGTTCTTGTCGCATCGGTCATGCAGTAGGTGATACAACCTTAGTGGTGTGGGAGGCCGGACACGACTCCGACCATGCCCTCCGGGACACATGTGCACTTAATCCCGTACGAGCGCCAGGGGTACCGATGCCCCGGCTGCGTGTGCTTCTTGCATACTCCCGACTGGTGTCCGACAAGGGCCTCGAACCCTCAAGAAACTGATTTTGAGTCAGTCATGTCTGCCAATTGCATCAATCGGACATGTGGTACTCCGACAGCGGCTCGAACGCTGAACCGACACTTTAGAAGAGTGTTGCACTTCCAGTTGTGCTACCGGAGCATTTATGTGCGGTTAAAGTCCCGCAGACTGCACATCCGGTTTAATTTGGCGCCGGCAGGGACCGTATTATTTTGCTCTAAACCTGCCACTGGTACCCGAGGAGGGAGTCGAACCCTCAAAAGACCCGGATCCTTAGTCCGGCGCATACGCCAATTCTGCTACACGGGCATATATGGTGCTTGCTATCGGATTCGAACCGATACAACGCGAGGTTTAAGCTCGCTGACTCTGCCGTTGGCCTAAGCAAGCATTTGGTATCCCTGAGAGGATTCGAACCTCCAACTTTACGGTTCTGAGCCGTCTGCGTCTGCCGTTCCGCCACAAGGATATATTAGGACCGCGTGCTCTCCGTTACACTAATCAAGGGCGCCTTCCTGAGTCGAACAGGTCTTCGGTCTGGTGACGCTTCAGGGAGTTGAACCCTGCTTCACGGGCTGAGAACCCGTTTTCCTGGCCGATAGAAGAAAGCGCCATGTGGTGACGTGTGCGGGATTTGAACCCGGCGAATACCGCCTTGAAAGGGCGGCGAGTTAAACCAACTTCTCCAACACGCCATTTTTTGTTTGCGCTGATCGCAGACCCGGCAATTCATGGATTTGCTTTTAAGTCTGTTGACATAATGGCCACTTTTGTCTTCTCACTGTAAGTGAACGACCCCGCATTTGGTCCGAGTAGCAGGTCTCGAACCTGCGGCTTCCTGGTCCCAGGCCAGGCACTCTTCCAACTGAGCTATACCCGGATATAGAAGGGTTTAGGTGAGCTTTCCCCCAGCTCGGACTCGAACCATTCTCTTCCGTTTCCAGAAGCGTCCCCCACGGGACCAGCCGGGCTACTTGCTGCACCATGCCCTTTGGCGACCACAACGAGAGTTGAACTCGTATCTTCAGCGTGACAGGCTGACATAATAAACCGTTATACCATGCGGCCGTATAAGTGGAGGGGAGCAGAGGAGTTGCACCTCATTCTACGTTATTGACCAAGTAACACACCATGCTAAACCCGTCTGTATCCTTGATAGTCTCATCAAGTCCGTTTCGGTCTTGGAACTCCCCTTGGTGGGCGTGATAGGTCTCGAACCTACAACCTTCCGATTAAGAGTCGGCTACTCTGCCGATTGAGTTACACACCCGTAAATGGTGGGCGGTGTTGGTTTCGATCCAACCTCCACGGGGCTTCAACCCGTTGCTTTCACCAGATTAGCTTACCGTCCATAAGGTGACGTTATTAAGTTAAGAAGTCGAGGCAAGGATTCGAACCTTGCAGTGATATGCCGGGGCTTATCAGTGATGCAACTTACAAAGGCTGATTCAAACAGCAATACCGGCTATTATTAGGAGCATCTTATCCGCAACTCTTACACCTCGTCGAGCTACTCAACTCCTTAACTTAATGATGTTGATCCATAAGGTCCCGAATTTAAAGGCTCGGTCCCACACCTTAATGGCACCCTCAGCAGGACTTGAACCTGCAACCTTTCGGTTAACAGCCGCTTGCTCTACCGATTGAGCTATAAGGGTGTATGAAAATAAATTGTCAAGGTACAAATCAAAACCGCCCGGATCTTTTTAAGGTCTGAGCGGTCTGATGTGAAGATATAACGTTTGCAATGCAATGAAAACCTTAATTAGACATCATAACCGCTTTGGGCGTCCATACTCGTGCATATCATCGAGGCAGACTTCTTCAGCCGGGGTAAAGGACGCGCGTGAACTAATCGCTGTGTTCAACAGTGATACGCTCTGCCATATAGATTGTGTATTTCTTAATACAGTCATCTTGTCCTTTGTCCTTTCGTTATAATGGTTCGGTAAAGCTTTTTGACTTACCTACTATCAATATAGCGACCTTTTTCTAAAAGGCAAGGGGTTATCGTTACATTTTTTGAAAATTGTTGTAATTTGTGCAAATTGAGCAACCGTGTCATCAATTTGTAATATCTTATCTCACGGCATTGATTTTTGGGCTTCCGGTCGCTATACTAATCTCAAAAGCAAGATGTTGCGAGTTGCGCAAGAGAAAGGAGGAACCTAAATGGCTACGTTTCCTGAGAGGCTGAATGAAGCTTTAGAGATGAAAGGTATGAGCGCTGCTGATCTGGCACGCGAGTCGGGAGTGTCCGAGCCTAACATATCCCGGTACCGCAAGGGTGAGTTTATGCCTAAGGATCAACAGATGACCAAGCTCGCTTCCGTTCTGGGTGTCGCCCCTGACTGGCTCTCCGGTAAGAGTACCGTCATGGAGCCTGACACTAAGTTCAGAATGGACGTTGCCCCGTCTGAGCACGATCTTATCGTCAAGATAAGAAACATGCCTGCCGCTCAAAGAAAGTTTGTCATTGATTTCATCGATTATGTGAGCTCACGCCCCGGAAGATGATATCACCGCATAGACAAACACTGATCCGATTCGCTTGGATCCGAACGGAGCTCCGGTAACAATAACAGTTCTTTGATAAAGTCGTCTACTTTATCCCGGGTGTCGATAACCCTCGCGTCTCCTCCGGCTAATCGAATCTCTTTCATAGTCAGTCTTTGAAGCTCTCGTGCTTTTTCGCCGGGGGCTTTTGTTTCGACAAAAGTTGTCTTGCCCCTGAAGATCACTATCTCGTCGGGAAGACCTGCAGTGCCGGGTGACTCCCATTTCTCTATGAATCCGCCCATGCCTCTGATCTTATTTCTCAAATAATTCTCTACTGCGCCCTCAGGTTTACCCATTAGAAGACCCTCCTTCGAGCGGAGGCTCTTGGGCAGGTAGGAAGAAATTGTCGTCGATCGGATCTATTGAGCCTTGTGTGTCGGAGTTCACTTCACTCGGTCCCGGTCTTACACTGCGTTCCGGCTTAGGTGATTCCGGATGTTGAGGTGCGGACTTTGCGTTTTCATTCTCCTTATCTTCCGTCAGGGGAGCATCGTCTATCTCCCAGGGCAGGTCGACACCTGTATCGGGCTTTCTTACCATATCAGACTCTGTATTGTCGGACTTTTTCGGACAATCTCGGACACTTTCGGATTTCTCAGCAGCCGGTTTTGGAGCAGCTAAGGAAGGATCAGCGTCTGCTACCTGCTTTTTAGCAGGACCTTTCTCAGGATTCTGGCCCTTATTATCGGGCTTGTTCGGGGTATTGCCCGGGCGCTGCTTGAGAGTGAATACCCTTACGCGGCCGTATCCCGGAAGCGTTTTCTGGGCGCCATTGACATAGCCTAAGATCTGAAGCTCTCTTGCGATAGACCTGGCTGTCTTGAGGTCCATATTGTGATCGGCATTGCCCATCATCTCACACCAGATCTCATTGGTGGAGATCTGCGGGGTCAGAGGATTATTGTCGTCAGGGTTCTTAAGGTACTCGACATAGTGTGCGTACTTGGATGCCTTGTCCCTGCAGTCCCAGTCAGCTGGCCTCGGCATTCTGAGGAACGTTTCGAGGTCAGAAAGGTTGTCGTCTCGGCAGACGTAGCTGCTGTTGATCTCTCTCTGCTTGCTGCCGATCTCGTCGGACAGTTCTGAATATTTAATGCCTGCCTTGTACATAGCAACCATCTCGCCCAGTATGAGTTCGACTTCCTCTTCGGTCATGTCCCAGGCAAACTTAGTCTGTCTGCTCGGATCGCATTCCATAACGATGAATCTTCTGTTGTCCTTATCAGGGAACAGGTCGCCCTTGTTGTTGGTAGTGCCGACCAGTACCATACGTCTCGGCATCTTCTTTACGTTTCTTGCGTACTTGGGCCTATAGTCATCTACCTCTGTTGAGATAAATGCCTTCAGAGTATTTTCATCAGATTTTGAGATCTGCTTCATTTCCTGGATCTCTGCGAGCCAGATGCCCTGGTACAATCTCTCGAGCGCCTGCTCGGTACCGAACATGGAGAAGTCCATAGTGTCGTTGAAGAATGCACCGCCGAGCTTTCTGAACAGGGTAGACTTACCCTGACCCTGCTCGCCGGAGAAGACTACGAACGTGTCGTACTTCATACCGGGGTTATAAGCTCTGCCAATAAGTCCGTAGGTGAGGATCTTGGTAACGTTTCTCGTGAAGTCAGAGTCTTCGCAACCAAGATAGTCCTGGAACATGGTCATGGCCTTTTCGGGACGGCCCTTTTCTTTCCAGAGCTTCTCTGCAGCTTCAAGTCTGTCTATGAGAGGGTCGAAGCCGTGCTTCATACACGCAACCGAAACAGACGTCGCTACCAGGTCCAGACTGACAGCTGAATGATACTGCAAAAAAGATGTCTCTATGTCGCCTCTGATGCAGGCGATAGTGTAATCTGAGATCGGCTCACCGTTGACATATTCCTCGTTGGACCACAGATTATACGAGCAATCGTAAACATCGTCGATCAATGGAGTTATTGTGGCCGCGGTGAATACGGGAAGCTTGCCTCTTGCTGTCTTTCTGAATGCGAAATTGTCGGGTATTGCGAATGCGTTATATACTTCAGACATATCTAATCCTTTCTCCGAGATCCGTGTTTTTGGGGGTAAAAGTCCCACTCTCCCGGATTTCGGAAGTGAGGAGAACGGGGCATGTATAGATCGGTAAAATGCTTATTCTTTTAAGAAGAAATCACATTGATATCCTTCGGCTTTGAGCGGAAGCCCTTTGTACGGCTCGGCAGCGGACGCTAAGATTTTTGCTATATCATCAACACATTCAGTCGGATATTCGACAAGGACTTCGTCGTGAATGTGCATTACCACAGGGTATTCGGCTTCCTGGAGTTTTCCCAGCGCTGATACCAGAATGTCTCTGGCAATTCCTTGCACCATATTCTCGGTGAGCTTTCCTCCGTACAGATCAGTAGAGCCTCTGGCGGATGTGTACATGATCTTATTGGTACCGGGCTCGATCCTTATATACGGATACACCAGCTTCCTGTGTGATACCGGCAGTTCGATCTCCAGCTGAAATGCATCTGCGTACGGCATTTTGCGGCATCTGACCGAGACCTTTTCTTCAGGACATCCGGGCACTGCCCAAGTTCTTATCAAGGCTCTTGCTTTGCCGTTCGGGCCGGGAATGACATCTCGCACGAATTCTTCGATCTTGTACCAGAAGTTCTTAGTACGAGGGTTTGCGGCACGCCATGTGTCGACCATCTTTTTCTCGTCTTCCTGGCTCATGCCGAGCTGTGATCCGCCCATTCTCTCGAATGCGCCTACGCCGCCTTGGTATCCACAGGCCAGAGTTGCTACCTTGCCGACGGCACGGAGTTCAGCGTTCTCGCCGTGCTTTTCCACCTTGACCGGCTGATGTCTCAGGATAGAAAACATCTGGGACGCGGTCTCGCAATAGATATCCTTGCCCTGTGCAAAGGAGTCCAAGACCCACTGTTCGCCGGTAAGCCAGGCTGTGACTCTCGCCTCGATGGCTGAGTAGTCGGCGTCTGAGAACGTCTTACCTTCGCAAGGTACGAATGCCGTTCTTATGAGTTCGCCTATGTCGGACAGCATCTGGTATGAGAACTGCGGGTTTCCCATATAGTATTCACGGGCCTTGGCCGGGTCGTCGAAGTGATTCTTCTTCAGATTCTGGAGCTGAACGAGTCTGCTCGTAAACCTACCGGTACCTGCGCCGTAGAACTTGAAAAGGCCTCTTACTCGGCCGTCGGCACAGACACATTCCAGGATCTTGTCGTACTTGGTAACGGCTGACTGTGACAGGGACGACCTGAGCTGCAATATCTTCTTCTTATCTTCCGGGACATTCGGGCCGTCATAGATAGAAGGATTGGACTTCTTATCAAGAGAGCCTTCGATGTCTAACAGGTCCTTTATTTGCTGATTCGAATTCTTATTGGCGATCGGCATCTTGCCGTGGTCTGCTGCGTATTTGTCGCACAGGGCGATAAGTGCTGCCGAGCCGGTCTCCTTGAACTCGTTAGATAGTTCGATCATCTTATGGACCATATCAAGATCGACTGCTACGCCGTGGTCATTGATGCGCTCGGATACCTGATACTCGGTAAAGAGCTTCGGGTATAAGGACTCGTGCATCCTCATGAGCATATTCCACACGGCACGCTCCGCTTCCACGTCCTGTCTGTTATATTCCTTATAGTCCAGCCAGTCCTGATCCATCGGGATCGTGCTCATGTCTGCATAGCGGCCGGTGCTGAACTTCTGAATGAGTGCCTTGCCCCTCTTATCCTTACGAAAGTTGAAAGGAAGATTCAATGCTTCGCCCAGTTCATCGAGAGCGCCGGGGAGGTTCAGGTAGTTAGCCAAAACAAGAGTGCAGCCCCAACCCTTGGGGTCAATGTACTTCTCATGATCTAATAAGGCTTGCGTAGGGAAGAGCCACTTTCTTGAAAAGCATACGCGCTCGAATGAGGCGTTGTGGATTATTTTGGGCTGGTTAGGATTCATGATGTCGCTCTGGAGCGTAGGCGGAATGCTTTCGCCGTGCGCCAGATCTAAAGTAACGATCGGATCGTCGCCATAAGCATATGACAAAAGCTGGATACCGAAGACCGGAGACTCGACGTATCTGTATACGCCTTGGTCTCTAAGATTTACATCTGACTGTGTCTCTATATCTATATGTAGTATCTTAGGCACGAAACTCTCTCCCTTCGTTTTGTTTGTCCATATTCAATATAGCGACCGAACATTACTTTTTCAGCAAGAAATTACGAAAAAATTGCGCGGAAAATTTTGTGAAACCTGCACATACGTTTTTTGGCGGGGCGGTTTCTTCCGAGTAGGATCCTGCCGTCGGGAAATCCTCTGCCGAAAATTTCGCCGTTTTTGGTCAAAATCGCCGTTTTTTTCGACAACACGGTTAGACAACGTGCATAACTGTGCAGTACGTCTGTAAAGCAATTTGCACAATAAATGTATCGAGATGCGCAACTTTGCACAGTACCGTGCAATACTGTGCAGCAATACTGTGCAGGGTTGGGAACGTCCGTGGTTATTGCGTTTCAAGGCTTTCTCAAAATTTCTTGCGAAATACTGTGCAGTATACTGTGCAGGGGCTTTAAAGCCTTTGTTTTCAAGGGTTTGTGCTATCAGCTGCACAGTATATCTCCATTTTTCTCTAAAAATTTTTCAGGAAGTGTGCACAGCTTCAGGGAATTTATAGCAACATACTGTGCATACTGTGCAGTTCCACTTCCTTACCTTGGGCAAAGCCCTACGCTGCAAGGGTTTTCGCTGCTGCACAGTATTGCTGTTCGGCCAAGTTTTGCCAACGTGTTTGCCTCGATCTTCGGATGCAGTCTGTCCGGTGATTCCTGTTTTAGCCTTTTAGAATTCGCCTGTCACTTAAGCCGATAAGGCGTGTCTGAAACGAGAAAATTACATAACTGCTAAATTGGTTACATGAGTTGATCTTTCGCATTAAAGGAGACGAGTCTTATGTCACGCAAACAAATTAACTGGTCTAAGGTGTTCCCGATACCGACTAAGGAAAAGCTTACTAATTCTATGAAGAAGTCTCTTAAGGAAACAGGTATTGAGATCGCAATAATCTTATTCGTCGTTCTTGGTATCTGGGTCTATCGCTGGGTGGATTCTACCGGTGCGCACAGTGCCGAAGACCTCGCAACCGATCCGTCTGTAGCATCTCTTTTTGAATATCTGGACATTTCGGTAGAGACCTCTGAATCTGATCTTCCTCAAGATTCTGTTATGACAGAACCTTCTACAGGTACTGTTCAGATCATGGCCTCGTCTGAGGCAGAGACTACTTCCGTATATGTTCCTTACACTGTGTATGATGCAGCTTTCGCTGTTGACGTTGATTCTCTTGGTGAGGATGATTATGCCGTAGCCCTTAATAACAACGAGCCCTTTTTCTTAGAAGAAGAGGGTTTTATTATTCCCGATCCGGACAATCCTTCTGCTTGTGTTTTTGAATACTATTCACCTTTGGACGAGCTTGGTCGCTGCGGTCCTGCTTTAGCTTGTTTATCCTCTGCCACGATGCCTGCAGACGGTGAAGAGCGCGGAGACATCTCCTCTATAAAGCCTTCGGGCTGGCAGTCTGTCTCTGCTTCAGATGTTGACGGTGGCTGGCTTTATAACAGGTCGCATCTCATTGCCTGGTCCCTTGCAGGCGAGAATGCCAATGCACTCAATCTTATTACCGGCACACGTTCTTTCAACGTCGACGGCATGTATCAGGTTTGTGAGGAGCCGGTTTTGAATTACCTTCGTGATCATCCCGGTATTCACATTCTTTATCGCGTAACACCTGTCTTTAATGCCGACGAGCTGGTGCCTAGAGGAGTCGTCATAGAGGCTTGGTCTATTGAAGACAACGGCGGTCTTTCTTTCTGTTTCTATGTCCCGAATGTTCAGTCGGGCTGGAGTATAAATTACGCTACCGGCGAGGCAGAGCCTGTCGTCTAAAGGTAGAGAAAGGATTAGGTAACGTTATGTATTTGGCTTTTTATGACACCGAGGTCGATCTTACTCCCGACGAGGAGAAGAATATCTATTCCGACTATTCTAAGGTTATGCGAAGTCTCGACATGCCCATGGAGGATCAGGAGTTCGATCAGGCTTCCGTTGTCTCTCATTATCTATATTTCATTGACTCGTTCGGGAAGCCGTCTCCGGTTACGAAAGACGTGCTTAACAGAGTCAAATTAAGAAAGGCGGTATTATCATGAGTTCTTTATCACCATCAAAGCTGTGTGCCGATTTCATGACTGAATATAAGGAGATGGAGCAGGCGTTATCCGGGATGGGTCAGACTGTCTTGGACTACGAGCAGACCCTCCCGGACTCTGATAAGCACAAGATGCAGCTGTGTCGTTTGACACGCAACTACCTGGCTCACGAGCCGGCGGGCTTTGCCGTTCCCTCTGAGGCTATGATTGCTTTCGTATCGGGTATAGCGCAGAAGTTCTTAAGACAGAAAGCCAAGGTTTGTGATGTCATGACGCGTGTCACGCCTTTGTCTGATTCGGTTAAGATTCACGAGGCGGCCAGACGCATTACGGATAAACGTCCCGTCATTCCTGTCATTGATCCTGACGGTGTGTTCATAGGTTTATTCACTAAGGACTCTGTAGTGGATGCCGTATCTCTTGACTGCTTAAAGCGTGCTTTGTCCAGGCACAAAGAGCTTCTTCAGACGTGCACGACCATGCACTGGCGTGACCCTGCATCAGAGGCTCCGATCGGTTGCGTTTGTGCCGTGGACGAGAAAGGGAAGTACAAAGGCTTGGTATTCACAGCGCCTGAGGCTGCGCCGCGTAAGACACAATAATAAACTCCCCGGAGGGCGGGCCCCGTTCTTCCCGTGCTACCGAGGAGCTGTTTAAGACTTGGATTAGATGTGTCTTATGTACATCTTAGCTACGTTCTGTAATTTTTTCAAGTTTTTGTTTTTGATCACATATTGCAGATAAGAAGGATCCTATAGGAGGAAAGTAAATTTATGAAGGTTATCGTTGCGGAAAAGCCGTCCGTTGCCAGAGGTATTGCAGAGGTCGTTGGGGCTCATAGCCGGGAAGACGGATATATCGAAGGCGCCGGTTATATCGTTACCTGGGCACGTGGGCATTTGGTAGAGCTCTGGCCCGATCTCAAGGACTATGACCCTGCGTATGAGAAGTGGGACATCAACATGTTGCCCATCATACCGGATCCGTTCAGGTACCGCGTAGGTACGGGTGATGGAGTCAGGCAGCAGTTCAATATCATTAAGAAGCTTATCAATGACCCTGACTGTACTGAGGTCGTTTGCGCTACTGACGCGGGTCGCGAAGGTGAGCTTATATTCCGTTTGATCTATAATGAGGCACACTGCACAAAGCCTGTTACGAGGCTCTGGGTATCCTCACTCGAAGAGTCGTCTATCCGCGAGGGTATGGCCAATTTACGCCCTGACTCGGACTATGATGACCTTTACGATGCAGCTTGCGCCAGACAGCAGCAGGACTTCCTGCTCGGTACCAACATGTCGCGTTTTTATACCTGCAAGTATCACACCAAAGTCATTGTCGGGCGTGTCATGACAGCCGTCCATAATTTCGTCGTCAAGCGTGACCTGGAGATAGAGAACTTCGTTCCGGTACCGTATTACATCATCTCGACAGATCTCGGCGGGTTTATTGCTTCTCACAGAGAGGATGACAAAGATAGTGCCTCCGAGTGTATGGACATGTGCCAAGGCAAGTCGGCAACAGTTACGTCTGTTGAGACTAAGGATGTCGTTACTAAGCCGGATCCGCTCTACGATCTGACTACTTTGCAGCGCGACTGTAACAAGACTTTCGGATACTCTGCTCAGGAGACTCTGTCTATCGCCCAGTCACTGTATGAAGCACGTCTTGCCACTTACCCGAGAACGTCCAGCAAGTACATCACGGCTGCGCAGGAAGGCACCGTGTTATCTCTTATTGAGCATCTCAAGACTTCCGGCATGGCGCGCGGTCTTCCTGAATTTGAGCCTTCGCTTCGCCGAATCGTTGACGACTCCAAGGTCACGGACCATCACGGCATATTACCGACTAATGAGGTCACGACATCGTCATTCGCATCTCTCACTGACGAGCAGAAGAATGTCCTGACTCTTGTCATCTGGCGACTTCTGGCAGCTGTTGCACCGGACTCGGTACACAAGTCTACGAAGGCTCTCTTCGACATTTCGGGCTACGAGTTCAAGGCTGAAGGTAAGGAGATCGTTAACTCAGGCTTTAAGGCTGTTATCCTGGCCAAGTACCGTGCTCTCGGTAAGACGGCTGTTGAATCGGAGAACATTTTACCCCCGCTCACCGAGGGCCAGACTCTCAGGACTGACAACTGGCTTAACGAGGAGAAGCAGACGACACCGCCGCCACATTACACGGACAACACTCTTCTCGGTGCGATGGAGACATGCGGTAAGGACATTGAAGACGAGGCGCTCAAGGAGGCTCTTAAGGGCAAGGGTGTCGGTACCCCGGCTACCCGTGCAGAAGTCATAGAAAAGCTGATCCGATACAAGTACATCGAGCGCCAGGGCACTAAACTTATCTCGACTCAGTTAGGTCGTGACGTCATTGATGTCATAGATCCCGAGTTTGCGCAGCCCGATCTCACAGCTAAGTGGGAGTCGCAGTTGACGGACATTGCCGAGGGCAGGCTCCCGGCTATGCTCTTCGCATCGGATGTCACGGATTTCCTTCACGAGTTCATCAACACACACAGAGACGAGGCGCCTGTTAAGGCCATTGCTCAGGGTAGCGGCGACAGAGAAGTGCTGGGCAAGTGCCCCAAGTGCGGCAGTCCGGTCTGCGAGAATAAAGCCGGGTACGGTTGTACTGCAGGTAGAGATGCTTGTGATTTCATCATCTGGAAGTCGATGGGCAACAGGGAGCACCCCAAGACCATTACGCCTGCTCAGGTCAAGAAGGTCTTGGATAAAGGCAGGTCAGATCTGATCAAGGGCTTCGTCGGCAGCAGCGGCAAGTCCTTCGACGCGTACCTTGTTTTGAACGAGGACAAGAACGGTGTCAAGTTCGATTTCGGGGACTCGTCTTCGGGCGAGAAGGCTCTCGTCGGTAAGTGCCCGTTGTGTGGCAAAGAAGTGTTCAGTGGGCCGAGAGGTTGGTCGTGCTCGGACAGCGCTTGCAGGTTCGTTATCTGGAGGACGGTTGGCAGCAAGGAGCACCCCAAGACTTTGACTGAGGCTCAGGTGAAGAAGCTCCTCTCCGTCAAAAAGACAGATCTGATCAAGGGCTTTGTCGGTAAGAGCGGCAAGTCGTTCGACGCCTATCTCGTGCTCCAACCAGACGGTAAAGTCGGCTTCGAGTTCCCGCCTCGCAAGTGATGAGGAGGAACTGCCCGCCATGACTCTTGCTCGGTTTCTTGACTCAACAGACGTCGACAAAGTCTTTCTCTTCACCGGTTGGAAAGATTCGGACAATATCCTCTACGACGGCGACTACGACGGGCTTGTCACAGTGATGACAGGCAAAGCCTGGGCTGACGCAGAGATAATGCGCTGGGCATTAACAGGACGCGTGGCCATGATCGAGATCAAAGTGTCTTGAGATGTTAGGGCCGTGGGCCGTGTATAGCGCAGAGGATCAAGGCAGGCGAGAGGATGGTTGGTGTGCGGCGGCGCTGTGTGGCGCGTTCGCGGTGGATGTCAGACTCGGTTTGATCTATCTGCGATAGAGACTCTTTAACCAGCATACTGAATGGGTAGTGGCTTGTGCAAATAAGAGAGGAGCTCCGGTCGGGTTATTCAGGGGCTCCTCTTTTCGTAATGTATGGGCATTTTGCTGTCAGGATTATTGTAACATATTGTGCAGATTATAAGGTCGTGTATTTATCTGCGAAAGTTTTCATAGTTTGTCATCTCATTTACATTCGCCTTCAAGGGGATCCAGTATGTCGCATGTATGATTGTGCAGGTGTGAACAGCCATAACACCAGAAATGGTTAGCGACGTACTGTTTCTGCATCAGGTGTTTAAGACGATTCTTGATGCGCTTGATCGTCCACTTGGGTTTCTTATGTTTCATATTGATTGGATCCATGTTCAATATCCTCCTATTCGTTCTTGTACACAGAGTATTCATCATACTCACCGAGATAGTAGGTCCAGCACTCATGACCGAAAGCTTCGGTGCGGACTAACACGGTATCTTCATAGCCGCTTAAATTCATATAGTTCAGATCTTTTCTGTCTTTGATAATGGCATTGTAATCTTCCGCCATTTGTTCTATATCGTATCTATCCTGGGTGAAGTAGGTGGAAGTCGGCGCAAAGCCGCCTATCAACATAGCGATGAATCCGATCACTATAAAGCAGAACGGGAGTGGCAAATGCTTAGGCTCTATACCATAATCGTCTCTGGATATCCATAGCCAACAAACTATACCTACTATGATGATGATCAGTCCACCTATCAATAATCCGGTCGGTAAATCGTAAACCCAATTTGCTTCTGTCATAATAAGATTTTCCTTTCACGCGTCTGTTTGCTTTGTTAACGTGTACTGGACTTGTATCGTTCTCGTGTTCGCAGGAACTTCATACTCAAGATCCACTTTGCCTTCGCGGTTTTCGAGTCGGACGGTTACTTCTTTTGTAGCTACTACTTCATTTGTCTCGGTGTCTATTGCTACTATGGTAATGACATAGGTTCCCGGGTTCAGATTTGAATATTGACAACTGTCATAGCAGGTAATGAATTCCTGGTCGGGATCTGCGTTAACGACGACCATGCTCTCCGGTCCGATAAAGGCGTTGTCGAAATGCCACATGGCACTTGTGTCGCCTTCGTATTTGACCCATGTACCGGACGAAGCTTCTATATACCATCTTTGTTCGCTGTCATCATATTCCATCCAGCCGTAGTCACCGTACTGTCCTGATATGGGCTCATACCAGTATTGCCACTGAGCGGGGGATATGTCGGTGTTATACCAGAAGTACATATTAGATTCTTCGTCATAGTAATTTTCACCGTCAAAGCTGCATTCGCGGCCTATCGGTTCAACGTAGATCGTGTTCAGACTTCCTGAGACGACTCTCGTGGCAGTTGCCTCTACCGGTCGATTCTCCAAATAATCTACTAAGGTGACGCCTCCTACAATAAAACCTGCTATCAATATCACTACGATAATGGCCCCGAATACTGTCGGCAGGATATCAAGCACCTTTGCCTTGAAATCTTTCCAGCGGGCTTCCGGAGTCAGTTTTTCCGTCTCTTTTACATACTCTCCGTCTGCTTCGTCGGGGACTATAAATCTGTGATCGCAGAACGGGCATGTAACAGCGTTATCCGGCGATTCCCAGGTGTGGAAATGTTGAGCTCGGCATTGAGGACATGTTACTATGTTCCGGATGCCGGGCATGACCATATTCTCGCAGCATCTGCCTGTATCTTCGTCGTAATATCCCGCTTTATTCTCGTGACCATATTTGTCCGTGAAGGAGCGAGGGTGATAAGTATAGTGTTTCTTTCTACGCTCCTCTTCATTACGGAAGAGATAGTGCAGAAGTAAGATGTTGAATATGATATTGGAGTCTCCTGCGTGTATCTCTCTCGGTGTCGGCGGCTTAGGCTCGTATCTTTCCGTACGCTCGTAACTGCGAGGAGATGGTGATGACTCTGATCGGGATAAGTGGCTGCTCGAACTCGAGCTCCAGCTTGAGGAATGTGAAGAATAGGAATGCAAACTCGGTGAGGAATGGAATGAGGAGCTCCCAAATGAAGATCCGCCGCTAAATGATGAATGCGACGAAGATGAATGTGAACTTGGCATGATATTATCGCTCCTTTCTTACGAATATTTTCTTATGAAGTCCTCTATCGGACTTTCAAGATCCGCCTCTATTGCGAAGAAGTTATCCATTTCCTGCCTGCCTATAAACGGAAACACGGTTCGGGCCGGATCAGACATGCTTATGATCAATGCCTCAGATAACTCTTGACGGACTGTTGCAAGTGCTTCAGGCGTCGTTATACCTTTGAGTTCCTGATTGTTGTATCGGGATACGAGACGCTTGCACAAAGCCACATATATCAATCTGTTCTTGCACACCCTTCTTCCGACTAAGATAGCTGTAAAGCAGAAAATGAGTGCGATTAGAATCATAAGCCAGGCGATGTTGGATATAGTGATGTTTTCCATGTTGTCATTCCTTTCGAAAACGCCCCATAAATGCCTTGAACGCATTATCTCCTTGTGGGGTACGCCTTGATGCAAGATAAGTATCTATATAGGCAAGATCTTCTTCGGTTAACGGTCGGCCTAATCTTTTCTCGATGATCTTTCCCGCTTGACGGAGGATCTCTGTATGGGGTTTAGGTGATATGGGTTCGAAGTCGTTCGTTTTCATGTTTCTTCCCAGGTCTTGTATTCCTGTCTCTGGTTGCTCCAAGTCTCGCCGCGTTCTTCGCACTGGTTGTACTCGAGAGCTTCAAGTGCCTCTCTGACTTTCTGTTCGTCTTCGGTGCTATAGTTTGATGTGTACTGCCCGAAGATGGCCGTATCGAGCAGGGGACGAGCAGCAAGCCCCAGTGTCTTGATCGCTATAGCAATTACGACCTCGTCGTAGTCGTGGCGCTTCTTGATGAGCTTGTTGTGAGTTTTGTCCAGAAATGCTATCGTGAGCATCTGGTCTGTGGACTTCGATGAATCATAGTCCACATGCCCCATGCCCGGGTTCGGCTCAGGTGTATACCTGTCGGTCGGGTCCTTGTCAAGCTGAAACTTTATTCTCTTGATTATCGAATAGACCTCGCTCCTGTGAGTAAGATAGTAGGCTACGCCACAGTCGTAGAGTGTCAGGTTCTTTCTGCCGATATAAGGTCGGTAATCGGGGCGGGGAGCGTACAGGTCCATATCGCGTAAAAATTTATCAATGTCTGTTTGCTTGACTATGAAATCCTTAGCCTCTGATATTCCGGCGGGGAGGCTGTTTCGGTTTGAAATGCCATTGGTTCGTCTGGTCATATCGGACAGCTTGAGCCACTGTTCGTATCTTTCTACCAAAGGAAGGTCACATCGGTCTTCTAACGAAAGTAGCCACATTCTGATTAAATTGCGGTAATTGTAATGAAAAAACGGATCTCCTACATGATTGTCAGCCATTATGCTACTACCATCCCTTCGTAAAGTTCGCCTGTCTGCTCGAGGTATTCACCTATTCTGGTAAGCGCGTTAGTGTAAGACCTCATGTACCTGTTCTGGCCCTTAAAGATCGCAGACATTTTTGCCCTTGTCTCGTCTGTCAGAGGACTCCAACCCTGGCCCTTAATGAGATTGATGACCTCGATTTGGGTCGGTTGGATCCTGGCTATGGGGTAAAGAGCCGTAAGCTTCTGCCTGATCGCTCTGGCTTCGGGCGTCATGACGTCTTCCATCTCGTCAGGAAATCTGATGATCGTATCGAGGATTTTAATTGCCGGGTCGTCTGTCTGAATCTTTCTGCTGCGGTTCATGCTGTCTCTCTTTCTGCAAGATACGCTTGCTTTTCTTCTTCTACTATTGCCTTCGTAAGTTCTATCAACTGATTGTTGTTAGCCATCTTGAAATTGACTACCTCTATGAGCCTGTCGTCTATGGTTCCCTCGACCAGGATCGAATGCATAATGGTTCTGCGTTCCTGACCGAGTCTGTATATTCTCTTGACGGTCTGCTTGAACTCGTCATATGACCAGGGCAGGGAGTACCAAACGAGTCTTCTGCAGTGGTTCTGAAGGTTGAGTCCGTACATGTCCGACTTGGGCTGCAAGAGCGCCACTCGGCCGTAAACCGTATCGGACTCCGCCTTGAACTTTTCGATGTTGGCAGCCGAATCCAGTCTGATCGATTCTAAGCCCATACGCTTCAATAGTTCCTCGATGCGTCTGAGGTCCTCTTGGTAGTTATAAGCGACTACGACATCTTCGCTATTGCCGTCCATTCCGGCTGTTACTTCCAGTATCGACTGAAGGGCATCGAGCTTCTTATCGTGAATGTACTGGATATTACCCTTCGTGTCGTAGATGAAGCCGTTCGTAAGCTGCGAGAGCTTGTTGGTCAAGATACCGGAGTTCTTTGCCTTGATGATCGAGTCGCCGAGCTCCAGACAATACTCACGCTTGAGCTTCTTGTAGAGCTTCATCGTGTCCTCGTCCAGCTGTATGGTCTTTCTTACTGACTGGAATGGCGGCAGCTTGATATGCTCTTCGGAACGCATTGAGATCGTGATATCTTCTATCCTGTCAAAGACCCGGTCTATAGCGTTAGGCTGCGGTCTGTACAGATAACGCTTCGGATCGTAGAGCTGCATATACTTCTCCCTGAAGGCGGTCACTGTGCGTTCCAGCCTGATTCCGCCGTCAAGGATCTTGTACTGCGCGAACAGGTCTTCTACGTCTCTCGGCATCGGTGTGCCTGTGAGAATGACCTTGCGCGGGTGGGTAAGGCCAAAAAGCGCCTTGGTTCTTGCTGCGCTGTAATTCTTAAAAGACGTAGATTCATCCATGACGATCATGTCGTAAGAGTTGAGATCCACTATGCCTGACTGCTTTAAGTAGTCGACATGGTCCCTGGATATAATATGAATGTTAGCAGGAGCCTTCATCTTCTGAGGGACGTAGTCCTTTCTGGTCTGGCTCTTCTTGTCGGGTTCGACTGCAATCGCCGAGATGCTCTTTAAGTGATCCCACTTATTTATTTCCTGGATCCATTCATTAACGACAAGTCTCGGTGCTATGACCAATACATTCTTAAGACCCATGTCCTTAATCGAAGTGAGAGTGATTGCTGTCTTACCGAGGCCGCAATCTAAAAGCAAAGCCGCATTAGGGTGCGTCTTAACGAATTCAATAGCAGTCTTCTGGTAAGGAAGGGGGTAAAATATCATTAGGTTTTATTCTTCTTTCTGCGGAGGTGTATATACTTTCGATTTCTATATTGAGTATAGCAACATCTTTCCATAAATGCAAGTGATAAATGTCACTTAAGTCAACAAGAACCCTTGGAGACAAAGTTTTTACACCGTGCTATAATTACACTAACACAATTGGTGCAAGAAACGTATATGGGTTTCTTGCCCTCTTTCATTTTTGGAGGTTATACATGGCTGTATACGCTATTACATGTGAGTCTAGTGGCCCGTTTCCCGCTCCGGGGATGAACAATGAGGCTACCATGCTCACTTCTATAAGGATCGTTACCTGTCCTCAAAACAAGCCGATCGCTGCAGGGTTCTTTACCCGCTCCGATGGACAAACGGTCGTGTCCAGATATAACGCGATCACTGACGAGATGTGCAAGGGCCGTCCTTCTTTTGAGTCGGCGGTACCTAAGCTTAAGGGCTTTATAGGCAATCCCGATAACATCTTCCTTTGCTTTGGCAACGGGTACTACGAACAGCTCCTGCTCAGATACGGAATCAAGGGCAAGTTCGTCGATCTGCTTCCTGCCGCGCGTGATCTTATGGCGCGTTCTGCCAACATCAACAACCCGAGTGGATCAGGTGGGGCCAAGATTCCGAAGATAGCAGAGCTTGCAGAATGGCTCGGGTTTGATAACCCGGTCATGCCGGAAGATAAGGCCAAACTTATCTGTGAGACAGCACTCTGGATAAAGGCTGAGCAGAATAATACTGCTATGGGGAGGATGTCCTGATGAAGGCAACCGATGTTAATGATTGTATGAATATATTAGAGGGTTTTGCCGAAGAGGCAAAGAGCTTCGCTTCCAATATCTTTGCCAAGGAGCCTGTTACTAAGTCAGGACCCTGGTGTGAAGCACCCTGGTGGAGAGAGACCGCGTCTAAGTATCTCAAGTCCGGCACTCTTGCGTGTGGCGGCGCTGCACTTGCAGCCTGTGCCGAATTCAAGGCGCGTGACACCGGTATCGACCCTGAGATCTACTTAAGATTGTGGATAGCTCAGACCGACTCACCCTACAGACCGTCTATCATGGCGTGGCTCGGTGGCATATCGGTTGCTCCATCCACCATACACACTCTCACATTAAGCGTTGACGAGGTGTTCGATGCCATAGACAGCGAGAAGTTTGGCGTATCCGATTGTCTGTACATGCTAGATCACGGCGTTCAGGGCCAGTTGGCCAATCGCGCCGAGGAGCGTATCGCGGAGATCGCTCCCGAGATCGTACCTCTGGCCCAATATATGATCAAGGTGGCAGCTATTAAGCAGGGTAAACTTGCAGAAAGGTGGAGATAATATGGAATTTCCCGAACTTGAATCAATAAACGAAATGCTGGTAGACGGCAGAGACACGGCTGTAAAGATGCTCGAAGGTCGTTTATCCCCCGACGAGTTTTCTTACGCTCTGTCCGAACTTCTGCTGGCTAAGCTGTATGAGATGGACGCTTCTCCGTCTCACGACTGGGCTAATGCACAAGCTCCCGGACTGGCAGCGGCTACCGAGGCTAAGAGAACTTCCGACCTGATCCTCAAGCTTGCGGCAGGCGGCGTGCTTGCGGTGTCCAGAGAATCGGCAACTCCGCCGTCTACAGTCATCTATGAACTGTGCTGGCAGGCTATGTCCAAAGCAACAGAAGGGAAGCTCCCTGACGAAGAAAGTGTATCCAGAGGTGCATAATAATGAACTCGTTCTATTACCGTTATTTCTTAGCACGCAAAGGCTTTGTCTTTGAAGTGCCTGACGAGGAATGGGACGACTCTACTCTTGACTTCCTGGCCAAGGATTCCGATAAAGTTAAAGAGATCGCGGACAAACTCGGTATCTCGTCCTTGTGGCTTACCGACATGCCTGTAATCTTCTCGAAACGCACCTTTAACTACTATATAGGAAGTAAGACAATATCTGACATGGTCGTACCCGAAGAAGAGGGCCTTGTCCTTGTCAATCCGTCTCAGAAACTAAAGGACGGTCTTCGTGCCATCGAACTGTCTGCTATCGGTTTCGAACCCATGCCGACATCACTTAAGCCGAGACCGTACTCTATGGTCTTCCTTGCAGCGGAGAAGAACGAATTAACTCTCGACGGGTACCTGAGATCGAAGTTGAACCTCACCGGTGATGCTTTCTCAGATCTGTACAAGGAACTCCTTATGTGCGATGCCTTTCCGCCTGTAGGCTCTCCTCTTATCTGCCAAAGAGATATTATCGAAAAATTGTCTGCAGCAGAGAATCTGACCTACGACGAATGCGCTTCGGCATTCTATGTCGCAGATGCTGCTTGTCTGTTTAATTTATTCCTGGCATTTAGGCTCTTTGTCGAGCCTTGGCACATTACACCGAGACGTGATGGCAAATACCTTATTACATATAAGAATTATGACTACGCGGATTTCCTGCCTGTCGGTGTCAAAGCGGCTCAGAACAAGCCTGATATATCCAGCAAGAAACCTGTTGCCAGAAGACGCGCAGGCGGTGGTGACGCAGGCAGGTAAGAGAAAGCAAATATAGAGCAGGATCGCAGCTGTTACAGGCTGCGTTTTATTTTGCCCGGATTACAGGAGGTAGGCATATGAATGTATTAGAGTTTCTTGACTTCGAAGGTAAAGACTTCGACATCGGGGATAAGACCTACGATATCACAGTCACTTGTTGTCAGAGTAGTGATTTTGCTCAGGCCTTGAAAGACTACGAAGCAGGTCACAAGGTCGAATATTACAGCCTGTTTAATGCACAGCTGTTCAGCAAGGTACAGATGGTCTCCGGCGGTGATCATCCGGTTGCTGACTGGGCCAAGCTCATAGAGGACAACACCGAGGTCTTCAAGGAGTTCGCTCGGAAGCATTGGATCGCTGACTATGCAGACAAAGACGAGTTTATTTATGAGTGGATCAAGGAGCTCGACTCTTATATCGCAGGATATGTGTCCGAGTCCTTTTACAAAGTGATCTGCGAAGAACTTACTCCCAATTTGAAATCCGCTCCGGAACTACTGGAGCCTCAGAGATAAGGAGAAACGCCATGATGGACACAGAACAATTACGCGAAAATATCTATTCACTGTATCAGCTTGACTGGATGCAGAGACACGGACACTCAATTCAGGAATTGATCGCCAAGATGGATTACATATTGGGCGAAAAATCGCCTGACGCAGGTAAAGAATTGAGCCCTTCTGAAATTTATTCAGAGTTTCTGTCTGACTTTGGCTTTGGCGGTGAGTGTTTCGTTTGTTTCGACGAGTTTATGCAGTGCGAGTATCTCGACAGCGAATATATCAAAGAGTTATGTGATGTCACGCCTTCCGGAAAGGCTTTGTACAGGCAATACGAAGAGGACAGTAAGCAGATCATCGAAGAAATGTGGAGGAAACAGTAGTTATGAGAGTGATAAAGGGCGGTCTGGTCAGATTAGAAGAAATGACGGGGAGATAAGGCTATGAAGGGTTTAACTAAGGAACGTTTGATGAAGCTCGTCGGTATGGAAGTCGGCGTGCGGCTGTTCGACGACAAAGAATACGAAGGTGTGCTCGGTTTTGCTGATGACTTCTCTGCAAGACACGGCTGGAGAAAGCCCGGGTACTTCTACATAGATGACATGGGCTTTAAGGTCAGTCACGTCAAGAAGATATGGCTTCCGTTAGCCAAGTCCCGGGATCAGGGTCCGTTAATGACTCCCGAAGAATGGCAGAAAGAACAGGAAAAGACTGACTGCATCGGCAGAGAATTTATGAGGTGACAGATTATGGCTAACTTAACTATAGATAAGACTTTTAAGGACCTGCTTGAAAATGAAGGTGTTGGCAGTATCGAGGCGGTAAGTTTTGAGGTAAAAGACGGTATTCTCACAATGACAACACTACGCAGAGATACCGACTACTTGTATCTTATCGACCAGGATCGTGCTAATCAGACAGGAAAAGACGGCTTGCCTGTTTATGGCAGCCTTATCGTGAACGGTCAGACGATCTATGAAGAGTACGAAGACGCTGCTTCTGAAGCTGAAGAATACGGTGAGACCGTCGACGAGGATATCTTTGGCGAGGCGTTTACTGAAATAGATGAACATGTAGCGTATTCGGTTACAAGTCGTACCGTTCTCGTTGAGGCGATCGCCGAGGAGATGTTCAAGGAGCTGACAAGGTATCCGCTTTCTCACTCCCGTACAAATCAGGGCTATCTGTTAAAGAAGATCCTTGAAAGAAACCCTGATCACTTCGACCAGCTCCTTATTTCCGGTTGCGGCGGTATCGCTTTTGACAGAGAAGACACTGATGCGATCCTTGCCGATGGTAAAGAGATCTATGATGACAATACTCTTACACGTCTGAAAGATGAGCTTATAGACTGCGTATGCAGGATTGGAACAATAGAGTGTATAGTGAACGACATTCCTTCGGAGGCATTCTCATTTGCAGTCATCAGAGACATTATTGCTCAGGATCTTAAGACCGGGGAGAAATCCGACGGTACCCAGAGCTCGCGTGACAGTCTTCTGTACAAGGCTTTTGACAGGCTGCTTCAGACACCTGAGATGGCACCTGTCAGAGACTCGATAAAATGGGCAAAAGAATGGGGCATTGCTTATCAGCCGTCTAAGAACCTGCTCGTTACTACTCTCGGCGGCAAGGAGTTTCCTGAAGGCCCTACCGAGGAAATAACACCCGAAGAGCTGGTGCTCATTCTTTCGGGACGTATTCCTAATCACCATTCGCAGATATTCCAGTTCATGTTTGACTTTAGTGATACCACGGGTGGTGACAAAGACCGTGAGAGGATCCTGAACGGGCTTCTCAAGATGAGACCTGACCTCGCCGATTATGACAAGGTCTTTGACGACCTGGCTCAGGCTGAGTTTGAGAAGTTTCTTAACGATCCGGATTTAGAGTTTGTTTGCTCAGGTGACAGACCCTGCGGTCTTTATATGGATTCGGGCAAGCGTTTTGTTCCCCTCGAAGAACTCGAGTGTAACCAGAGCGTACTTCATGTTTGTGAGGCACGTGGTTACACTTCCTATTCTGCTCGAGGAGACAACGATACTAAGACTTACACATGTTGGACTGAGTTCGTCAAAGACTCCGATGGTCAGTTTAGAAAAACTCACGGTCGGGAGGCTTGGGAAGATGTTCAGGAAGACTGCATTAAGCGAGCTCCTGAGATCTCAACCAGTGTCAAGATTAAGAACAACAAGATCTGTGAAGTCTTGCGCTACGAAGGCAAGCGCGCAGACGGCAGTAAGAGCGGCCCTTACAGTTCGGTTAATCACGGTTTTGATGGTAGGGACGTTCCCAATGCCGAGTTCGATAACACCGACGCGCGTGCGGGTTATAAGACTAATCCTGTCAGAGTCGCTGCGACAGCAGCAGGGTTCTTTAAGTACCGCGATTATTTGATGGAACAGTTAGGCAGAGGCGCATAAAAGGAGGAGCTTATGGAACTTAAGAATGTAACAATGACTTTCGGTTGCAAGACCGTGGAAGAGCTTTGCAAGAACAGAGAGAAATACTTCAGTGAAGAACTCGAGAAGCAGACTGATCCGTGGTGGATCGGGAACTGTTCCGGCAGCAGAGAAACTTGGCGCTTTATAGGTGCCACGCTTGAAGCCAAAGGCGAAGACATTTTTCCTATATTCCTTGCTGAAGGCTATATGACAGCACTAAACGATGAAGCTTTTGCCGATCTGGCTTCGAAGGGCTTTTCTGACAAGATGTGCGGCTTTATCGCCGGTCAGAAGTCAGTGTACAAAAGAGTATTGCTCGATATACACAGAGAAGATCTCGTAAACCTTGTAGACGAGGGCAAGTTTGACCCTGAGCAGTACATGGCAAGCACGATGGGAAGATAAAGGAGACACTACGATGGCTAATGATTTGCAAAAGATGTATACATTTCAGTTCAGCTTTGTTAATCCTAACACAGGCCGCGACGATTCCGTTCAATTTTGCGCCGTGGATTTTGTAGAAGCGCGCGCATTGTTTGGTGATTGGATCGACGAAGAGAGGCTTGAGCCGGCGATCATAAACGAGGCTAAGTGCGAGGCTGTAAGAAACGAGGAAGACGCAAAAGAGTACGGAGACCGTTACGGCGATCCTTCGGATCTCTTGATAACCGGTATATCAATGAAATTCAGTTGAGGAGAGTTATCGCTATGGCTAATATATCCAGTGCATCAGGCACAGTCACTTTTTCCGAGGATTTTGCTATCAGGCACGAAGCCGAGATCCGTGAGTTCATCGAGAGTTACAAATGCGCTTATTACGGAGTCCAAGAGATCCACGATTATGACCCCGAAACGCACACCGCTGAGTTCTGGGCTAACGGTAGATGGAGCTTCGAGTGTTCTCTCGAGGACTTCGGCGGTATTCCTTTTCACGAAAGCGAGTACAAATCCAACAGAGAGTTCATTGAACTACTTGCCAGAGAGGGTGGGGCTCTTACTTATGCATTTACTGACTATGAGTGCGGAAACGAGGTCTTCTATGAAGCAACTTGCGGAGTGTCTTATTCCTTATCTCCTGCGGGTATATTGGTACCCGGTTATCAGGAGATCGAATCTTCAAGCATTCCGTTCACGGATAAAAACCGTGTCGATATGGGCATGGAAGATGGAAGCTCCGTAGAACACTTTATGTCAGATGACTCGTTCAAGGAATTCAGAGCGCAACTTATGAAAGAGACTAACCTTGACGAGAACGCCTTGTTCCATGCGATCAGGTGCAGTGATGTCCTTGACGGGTATATCTGTGCTTGGCGCTACGAGGAAGAGGAGCCTGACGAGTGTCTCATAGACTACGTCACCGAAGGTTACAAGCTGTATCTGACACAGAATCCCGATGCAGCGCCTGAGAGATAAGGAGGATCAACAGTATGGATAAGTTCTTAACTAAGTGGCATGGCCGCGAAATAGAGGATTGGGGCTCTGTCGTAAGTGACGATTTTCGTGAATTTGCCCGAGACTTTAAGTCTTATGTTAAGCGTTGTTTCGACGGTACCGGGTACAAAGTTGAAGGCTATCACGCCGGGCATTATGACATGTCGGGCTTTTTGGTCAAGGAAGGCGACCCTACGGACTGTGTGTACTTCAGCTACAACGTGCCCAGATACGAGAAGATCGATGTTACCGCTCCCGGTGCGCATTACGGTGTGCTCTACAGAACAGCAGAAAACACTAAGGATTTTCGCGGCGGCATGAATCATTTCAGCAGCCTCGCGGAATTCAACAGTGAAAGGCTGCTCGAAGTTGGCAAAGGCGACTTCACTTTCTATGGGAGGTAACGGCCGATGAATAAGGAAATGATCTCTGAGGGTGATATCTGTTTGCTGGATGAAAAGGTCGAATACCCAACGACCGGCAAGGATCCTTATCCCGTCCTCGTGTTGTGGCACGGTGTTAACGGTCAGCCGCTGGTAACAAGACCGGATAACTACTCTCCTGTCTGGACTACATACAGTCAGTTGGTCGAGAGGGTAGAGCATCTTGATCTGTCTGCTGCAGTTGCCGATCTTTGGAAGGCCTCTGAAAGTGCCGTCCAGTCTGCGATGATTGACCGAACCTATCGTAGTGACCCATATGAATATATGAGCCAAGAGCCTTGTGATTATTGTTCTTATCAGAGATGAGGAATAAAGGAGAAAAGATACTATGAATACTGACAAAGACCCTAAGATGCAGGAGCTTATTCAAAGCATTGAGCGAAGCGGCTTTTCTGTTCACGACATATTGAATGCGATGGGATACTACGGATTCAAACTTTGGACTCAGGAAGACATGGAAGCGCAATTCGCGGCAGTCATGAACGAAGTAAAAGAAGACGACAGTGTTTCCGGCGAGTTGAGACAGTTGTGGAAAGACAAGACGGCAGCTGAACTCGGTATTAACATTCAGGATTGTGATTCCGGACTCAGTACCTGCACTGATGACGATTGGGACACCATCTCGAGTTGCATTTTCTCGAAAATTCATGAGGTAGAAGCTTCTATAAGAAATGTGCAGGGGAGATAACGATCATGAGTGATAAACAGATTGAATTGTGCTTTGTGACATCGCTGTACTCCAACAATGCCGAAGAGTCTTTGGAAATTACTTTCCAAGTCCCCGAAAATTGGCTCAGATCGTTCTATTCCGGACACAGAGAGGTCGGACAGTATAAAGAGTTTTCAAGCTTCGATGACTTCGTAGAACGGTTCAGCGATGCTGATGACGAACTGTGCATAGGTTGCTTTGAAGCGGCTGTGTATGACGATGTATGTAAGACAGAGGTTGAACTTAATAGCCTCGGTCTCTTTGGAACGAGGTAATTATCATGGAACAGGAAAGAAGTTATATCGAGATTGAATACAATGACGAGAAACTGCGTCTGTACGGCAGTTTTTACGAAGTCGAGGACTGGATGGGTGAGCCTAAGCGTCTTATAGGGCTCTATCTTGAGACGCCCGAAGGAGAGCCTTACACAGACCTTACTGTAAGCTTTGGTGAGTTCGTCGGAGCGTACGGCAACTTCTTCCCGGATGTCAATAACGAGCCCGGCATTGAGAAGTTTTTGCAGGATAACCTCATAGCCTTCCCGGCAGGTGGTTTTAAGACCAGCGGGTTCGTTACTTATCCCGCCTATCGTTTGTCCCCGTATGTTATGGAGAAGCTCTTTACTCTCGAGGAAATACGAGACTACAAACTTGATTATGATTTCCATGGAGAAGCCACAGAAGACATGCGAACATCTTGCGAGTGGGCCAAAGAGTCATTGGATAAAGAAAAGAAAAGTTTCGACGAGTTTCTGGCAGAACGTCAAGGTCGAGCTTAAGGGAGGTTTTTATGCTCATCAATTATCCTACGCGTAGATATAAAGGCTATGCCATCGAAAAAGTCAAGAAAGACGATGAGATAGTTTACCGTGTCTATGACCCCGTCAAAGAAAACCAGACCATTGCGTACGCCGATTCCGTCGATGAGGCTATGCAGGGTATAGATGAACAGTGTACTGCTAAGCACGAGATATCTTTCGACAATGGCTATGGCACAACGTATCGATTCACTGTCGTGGACTCCATTCCGGACAGCAGATACCACGTCTGGAACATCGGCGATCACATGGTCGACGGCTATCTTCCTTTGTGCAGACGTGCTCCGGGCCAGGAAGACTGGCAACAGGAAGTGGATGTGAACTCTTTAGTTGCAATAGACATGTCGGATCGTCCGAAAGTTCTGGCTGAGATGCGAAGAGCTGCGGGTTATGGTGTGACTTCCTTGGAGACTGCTATGAAGTACGCCTTCGCAAAAGAACCGCCGCAGAATCAGATGGAACGCGGACAGAGGGCCTACGCCAAAGATCTGCTGCCTGTATTCGAAGAGTTGTCACCAAGCTTTGTGGATAGAATGTATGGGAGGTAACGGTTATGGGTTATAGAGCTAAAGCACATGGATTTATTTGTCTAAAGGCTCCGGTGGATTCTTATAGTGCGCTGGAACAACTCCTGGGGTCAACACCGGGCTTCGATTTCGGTTTGGCAGACGACTATCAGACGGTGGACATTTCTTTTTGCGACAACTATAAGGAAGAGTCTTGGTATTCTTTCTACGCCTCAATTTCGGATAAAACCGAGAAGGCCAAGATCGAATTTGAAGGCGAAGACGGCTGCCTTTGGAAGCACGAGTTTCTGAAGGAAACTTCACAATGGCTTGAATTCTCCGGACGAGTTGTCTATGAGGAGTTCCAACCTATATGCGGCCTTGAGCAAGCGCAAGGGAGGTAACACCCATGACACCGACAGAATTCATACGAACACTTTCGCCGAACTTGTACTTTGTTAAGCGTTTCGATGCCCTGATCTGCGAGGACAGACTATTCGTTATGAGTAAAGGAAAGTTAGGCAATCCTCAGTACAACTACGGAGTCGTTGCCGTTTGCGATAAGCGTGACACCGAGGAAGGTAACTTTGACGCTAAGCACGTTTTTACAGCTTTCCACAGAGCAGGTCTCACCTCGCCTCTCGAAGTCTATGAAGGCTGTGTCAAGCCGTACTATGTCTATCCGCCTTTGCCAAAGAAATTCGACAAAGAACAGATTACGTATGAGGGTACCGAGGAGGATCAGGCTTGTCTCGACAAGTATTTTGAAAACCTCCACATCGCTCTCGGTGAGCGTATGGAAGAAGACCGTTGGCGTTGGAGGACATAAGATATGGAACATATAACAGTAGAAATCTTACGCGCCAATGGTATCTATGTTGACGGCGACGGTGTCTATGATAACGCAGACATAGACGGTATGTTAGCGACGCTCAAAGACCCCGGCAATCTTAAGGACTTCCAATCACATCTGATCTGCAGCGTTCATGACGAGAAAGCGATCCTCGACTGTATAGATGACGGCTCCTATGAACGCTTTGACCGATATGACTCGGATGTCTGCGAGATCTTCATATCGGCGTACGAGAACTGGCTTTTATCTAAGGGTAGGCAATCAGTCGATAAAGAGTGCCTTGCCATGGACAAAGCAGCCGAGAGATACCTCGATATGATCTCAACGGTCGAACGGTCCCGGGAATGCTGGCCCAAGAACCCTGACAGTGCCAACTTCGTCAGCACTATGGTCTTCGGCTTCTACAACCGCGCGATCGACAGTGAGGAGCACAAGCTTTTAGGATCCAGAGAAGATACACGGGATAAGATCTCTCTTACCTACTCAGTTTATCATCTCGATGACGTGCCCGGTAAGGTGGAGCCTGTCTACACGGCTTCGCACGAGGTATCACTCATAAGTACGTCTCAGCGTATGTACGGTCTTAATGCTGTTGCTGAAGATATTACCTGGATGGTGTATCAGATAAATGGTGGAAAGGCTTTTGCAAGTAAGAAAGATCTCATAGAGGCTATAACTGCTCCTAAACAGGGCATAGATAGTAGAACCGAGAGTCCTATTGTTCCCGGGAGGTAATGCTATGAATAAGAGTAAAATGACAGGTCATGAAGCGATCAGGATCCTGCGTGAGGCAAAGAGTTGTGTGGTAGGCAGAGTATACGGTCTGCACGACGCTGTTGAGATGGCGACGAACGCTATAAATAACAGGATCTCCGTAGAGAACTTTGCTTTGAAGTTGGAAGACCGTCTGGCTCGCTACAGCAGAGGACACGGCCAGAATGACACCCTTGATGAAGTATTCAGGATCATTCACGAGGAGAAACAGGCTGTGTTAGAGCCCGGCATGGAAAAAGACAGGATAGAGGACTGGCTGTCTAACAACATTCAGAACTGGGTCTTAAACGGTGCCGAGGGCTCTGTTGAGATGGACCTGGCAGAGGATGTGTTCTTATCTTTTGAGCCTTCGGTGCGTGATAGTGCGAAGGCATTCCTTTCAGTTCTCGCTAATGACGACATTGCCTGGCGCGAATTCATGAAGACATCCGCTTCCGAGTTCGCGTTTGATTCGTTCTCGATCATATCGCCTGCTGTACCCGAGTCTGAAGTCAGCACTTTCGAACTTTTGACGGATACAGTCTATGATGCTTGGAAGCAGTTATACGGCGAACAGTTGGGGAGGTAAGTCTTATGGATCGTACTTATAAGGATGGCGATAGTGTACAGATGGATTTCTACAGTCATGAAGAGCCTTTGTGCTCTGTAGAAGGACGAGTGAACGGCGAATATCTGAATGTAACGGGCGGTTCCATCCCCCTGGACATAAACCAGGTATTTACTACAAATATAGTGTCCAGACCGGACCTGAAAGAGAACTCCAACCCTGATCCGGGAGAGACTATTGAACATTTAAGAGAGTTGAAAACATTAAAAATTGAGTTTCCTAACACATTACAAGAACAGGCTCTTGACTTTGCTATTAAGGCTGTGGAGAATCAAGCTTCAGTCGACACCTTCATCAATGAGTTCAGAGAGCGCTTGAAGAGATACGGACTCAGTCACGGTAACAATCGAACTTTAGAAGATGTTTTCCAGATACTAAATGCGACTAAACAGTCCTACGAGAAGGGGGAACTGTCCCCGAAGCCTCAGCACAACCCTTGCAACGACATGGCAGATATCATGTCGGATCCTGAGCTCTACAAGCATTGGATGGAAACTTCCGGGAGGTATTTATGAGTAACTATAAACAGACTATAAAATCCGTCGAGAAGGGCGGAGTCGTCTTTGAAGTAAAAGAACTTCTTGCTCCGGAAGAGATATTCTCAAGACGCAACTATGAGACGGGTATGGACGAGATCGACTGGGTCAATATCGAGTTCAAGAGTCAGTACGGCTACAGACACTTTAAGTTTCAGAAGGACGGTCTTTCTTGTGATACAGGCACTGTCAACTTCCTGAACGGCACCTCGGTCGAATTCACTACCGACGGCAGGCTCGAGGAGAGACTTGCTGAGCGTGGAAGGTAAAGGAGTAAGGATTATGAACTCGTTAACAGACACTGAAAAGAGGATATTCCTCGCGGCTATGTCTCGAGAAATGAAAGCGTGTAAGCAGACTGACAGAGAGTTTCCCAGTGCGGCGGTTAACCTGGTATCCGTTTGTCGGTCTATCGAGAGCAAGGTCAAAGCTGCGCTGTGGGAAGACAGAGCCGCTCAAGATCAGACTGCGCGCAGCAACGGACGAATCCCGGATACCGATAAGATAAGTCGTAGTTCTCTGACAAAGGCGATAGAGGAAGAACAAGCGCAGTGGGATCAGAACACTGAAAGTCATGCTGCGAAATGGGACGAGTGTGAAACCATCCTGGCTCTTATTGACCGTGCAGAACCTGCTCCGGACTGGACACCGTGTTTCGAGAAACAGCCTGATAAAGACGGAGTCTATCATGTCACCGTGAATTTCAATGGTCGTTCTATAACCCGTGACCAGACTTTCGCCGCAGGGCGTTGGCTCCCGGCAGGAACGCTCATGGTTCACGGCAAGGTCGGTGAGCCCGAGGTCATCGCCTGGATGGCGAAGCCTAGGCCCTACGTATCGCCCGAAATGGATCTTCTCAGGCCTATGTAACATTGTTAATCTGACTATTTACAGAAAAAATATAGATCAAACTATTGAAATAATCACAAAACAGGCTACTGGTGTCATAAAACACACTTACACAGGAAGACATGGAATCGTTTCATACAAGGTAAAGGAGATATGAGTATGGAAGCAGATAGAATCATCACTACTACGAAAAAAATCGACCTTGACATTCAGGAAATAACTCTTTTGTCAATAGAAGAAACTAAGGAATACTTGACGCGAGAGCAACTTGCAACAGGCTCTTGGTGGTGGCTCCGGTCGCCCGGTTTTGGTCCTTTTCGCGCTGCCTATGTTGACAATGATGGCAGGGTCAGCACTGATGGTATCAGTGTCGATTTCAGCCACTATGGTGTTCGCCCCGCTTTACGCATCTCAAGCCTTGGCTCTTTAGATCTCTCTATAGGTGACAAGATCAAAGTTGGCGGTGAGAACTGGACTGTGATTTCAGACGACCTCGCGTTATGCGAAAACGTCGTTGGCAACAGCTGCTTCAGATATGCTTATACCGCTCCCGATGCTAATGTCTACGAGAAGTCGGACGTTAAGATATGGCTTGACCAATGGGCTCTCGAACGAGGTATCGTTACGCAAGAAAATATAGCACTGTTTCAGACAAGGTGAAGAAGGCTTTTATGAAAGATATTCTTACCTGCCGCAACCAATCTTATCTTTTTGGAGGTGTTAACCCTTTATGAAAACATCAGCTGATCTTTTCAAAGCCAACTCGTGTCCTAATCATGCGGACGTTGTACAGGTGTCCGATGCCATGATCCGCGCCCGTGCAGTTAAGCGTACGGCTATTGATGCGGTCATGGGTGATTATGAACACATGGACATACAGGGCCTCATTCTGTCCAGGCTTACCGCTGCCGGTTACGCATTCGAGTCCCTTGACCAAATGCTCATTAACCTCAAGAGGTTCGAAGAAGCAGTCGAACTCGCTGTTCACTGGTTCCACGAGCGTGAGGCTATGGGCTGGCGCTTTGAACGTATTGGCCGCGAAGAGGACACGACGATAGATTACTTCGGTACGCCTGTCAAAGCCTTGCCTGACTTCATTGCGACTACGCCCGAGGGTGATTCATACGCGATACAGGTCAAGGCATCTAAGGACAAGCCTATCAAGGACGACTACATTCCCGAAGCGTATTGCTTGGCATCGTATGCTAACAACATCAAGCAGGACCCGGACGGCCATGCCGCTGTCATCAAGCTCTTTATGTTTGACAAGTCGAACAACCCTGTGGCCAAGACGGAAGAGATGACTTATTCCACAGCGCTTACTAAAGCACGCGAAGTTCAGGAAGCACGCGAAGCAGCCGGAGCAGAACGCTGTTCCGGTGAGGACTGTGAACGCTGTTCCATGAACTCCATCTGCAACTATGAGGATCCGCCTCTTGCTCAGAACACCCTGCGTGACATCACGCCGTCCCAGACCATCAATCTCTCTACAGAGCAGCAGGCAGTGGTGAACTTCACAGACGGCATCGCGCGCGTTAATGCGGGCCCGGGTGCAGGCAAGACGCTTGTCGTGGCTTTCCGTGTAAGACAACTTTTGCAGTCGGGCGTACCGGCAAGTAAGATCGCGCTCCTCACGTTCACTCGTGCAGGCGCTGAAGAGATGACGACTCGTATCAAGCAGTATTGTGATGAAGCGGGTGTCGCTTTTGATCCTGCTGAGATGACTTGTGGCACGTTCAACTCCTTCTGTATGGACCAGATCCAGGCTAACTATGTGCAGCTTGGGTTCCTCGAGCCGCCACGACTTCTGGATGACTCGACCAAGTACGACATCTGCAACCGTATCCTCGCTCAGTTTCCGCGCATCCAGGCTTGGAACTACGGCGGATTTGCCGATAACATATTGAGCCTTAAGTTCACAGCTAAGAGTCAGGCCATATCATCCCTGATTGATGCATTTGCCACTTTGAAGGCCGGACGCGAACCTGCTGTACCATTTGGTACTCTGCCGCAGATCAAGGCTATGTACGACAGGTACCAGTCCGAACTTGACCGTCTGCACTACATCGAGTTCGATGACCAGATAGTGCTCGTTAAGAAACTCGGTGAAGTAGACCCAGAATTCTACAATCGTCTCGGCTATGAACATATCATCGTTGACGAGTTCCAGGACACTGACCTCAAGCAGATAGAACTTCTGCAGAAGATGATCCGTGGTACCGACTTCCGCTCGTTCATGGCAGTGGGCGATGATTCTCAGTCCATCTTCGGATTCCGTTTCACTACGCCTGAGTACATGATCAACTTTGACCGCTACTTCGGTGAGTTCACTGACCTTAACCTTCTGACTTGCCGCCGCTGTCCGCAGCCTATCGTAAACCTGGCTAACCGCATTAACGGCCTTCGTATTTCTCGAGCTGCAGAAGCACCGCTCGTTACACCTAAACAGTCAGACTTGGCACCGGTTATCAAAGGCTTCTATAAAGCCGAGGACGAGATCAAGTACATCTGCGACTCCATAGAACAGGACATTGCAAACGGTGTGCGTTCCCACGAGATAGCAGTTCTTACCAGGGACAAAAATGAGATAGCTAACGTAGCAGCAGAGCTCGCCCTTCGTGGTATTCCGGCTACGATCTGCAACCCGGTGCCGTACATCAAAGACTCACGAGTTGCTGCCATTTGCGCCTTCTGGGAGTCTTGGATGGGTGAAGGCGACCTTGGTATCGCAGCGTATATCAATGCTATGGAACACGGCTCCTTAAAAGACGTTGCTCCCGAAGAAGTGCGCGCTGCCATTGACTCATTCGAGTTTCCCGAATCCCGTGACTATGCAGGCTTTATCGAGAAGGCGGAAGCCCTGGATAACATCGACGACGAGGGTCAGTTCGATGCCTGCTACCGTGACTTTCTGGACAAGATCAAGCGCAACCGTGACTACGACGAGCTTAAGGATTTCTTCCGCACATTTAAGCTTTACGGTGTCAAGGACGCTTACAGGCGTGACGGTGTGTATGAAGGCGTGTGTCTTACCACCGTGCACTCGGCCAAGGGTCGTGAGTGGGATGTGACCTATCTCACTCTGTCCAGCTTCGACAAAGTGGCTTATCACAAGAAGGAAACTCAGTTCCGTAACAGCGGTGAGTATGACGAGAATCTCAGACTTTGGTTCGTAGGTGCTACCCGTGCCAAGGTCAAGCTGGTCATGACAGGCCTGTTCCGTATCAAGAGTCGTGACGAGGTGTTCCAGAACCAGTACGTCGAGCAGGCGTACACACTTCTGAACAAACCTTACGAGTTTAATCCGCGCACGGCTAATCAAATAGACGAAGAGGAGAGACGCTCAAGACAGCGTACGTCTTCAAGGAACACAGAGTCTTCCGAGCGAGTACCGATAAGACGCCGCAGGAACACCCGCGCCAACACGGAACCTGATCCTAACGCCCGTGTGTATGAGCCGATGACTGAGGCAGAGCTTGAAGCCATCAACATGTCGGTGTTCGACCTTATTGAGGCACCTGCAGAGCCTGAAGCTGAGCCTGTCAGACAGACGTAAGTATTTGCCTTTTATCACTATTACTTTATCCATCCGGGTCTCGGGCAGGTAAGAAGAATCCTTCTTCCTTATCTGCTCCGGGCCCTTTATTACGAGGTATAATTCATGATCGTTTTTAACACTAAAGCAATGGTATCCAACTTCATTCTTCCTGAAGCTGACAGACGCTTGTTCGACATTCACTCGACCGTCGATGCTGCAGAACTTTATCAGCACCTTCTGGACGGTACCGAGGGTGAGGAAGCGGAGATCGAACAGTACAACACCGCCGAGACTCCGTCTACATTCGCGGGTACGTTTGACGGCGCAGTCGATCAGCGCCAGGCTTGGACTTCCAACTCTCTGTACGGTTCTTATGCGAGTGCTGCTATCAGAGCGGAGAACATCAAGGAGACTCGCCAGTTCTATCTCTCACATCCTCAGGCTGAAGAGATGGCGCGTCTGTACTACGGCTTTGCAGCAGACTCCAGATCCGAGCGCGTGTTCGGTAACTTCGAACAGCGCGATGTGGTCCGCGAAGAGCTTATCAGACACCTGGCAGATGCGCTCTGTATACCGCCTGAGCTGGCATTTGACACAGAGCATACTCTCGAGCAGAAGCAGGCTATCGGCCGTGACATGAACCGCTTGCGCTGGTTCTTCGCAGACAATGCGGTGCCTGTCCATTTTCAGAATACGCCGCCGCTTGAACAGGTCGAGATGTATCAGACCTGGACACCGGCGGAGCGTAACCTCGTCAACAGCTCCGTCTTTGCACCTCAGCAGATGTTGGACATTGCCTGTGCATTCAAAAGAGATAATCCGAACAAGATCCTGACCCCTGACATTCTGGACGGCAGGGCGTTTCAGACTCAGGTTAATGCCGATTTCGAGAACCGTGCCCGCGAGGCGTTCGTGGCCAAGTGGCGTCGAGCGCCGCGTGTCTTGAACGAGTATCTTCGTGCTCAAGTCGCAGCAGGCAATGAAGACGTAGAAGACATTGCAGACAAGTTCAGTCTCGATTCTCTTAAGGCGGTCGCTCAGCTCGGTTCGGAGGCCCTGTATGCACTCGTACCGTATATCGATTTTTCGAAGATCAAGGCAGAACAGATTGCGTACTTGGCAACCCATATCCGTGAGATGCAGCTTAGAGATCTTGTACAGCGTGGATTCGGTGAATGGTACAACCAGCACCGTGGCGATCCTACGGCGGATCTGACTGAGCTCCTTACCACAGTACGCTTAGACGAGGTCAATTGGGACCTCTCTAAATCCGCCAGAGAGGTCATAAATGAGACTGTTATGGCGAAATATGTGGGTGAAGCACGCGAATATGAGCGTAAGTACCACTACAGATTCGCCGATAACTGCACGGCTATCCGGGGCAAGGAGATCGTCGTCAAAGACCACGGTCTTAAGATGTACATGATGGCTCCGGACGACTACCGCAACTTTGCGATGGGCGATGCCACTCACTGCTGTCAGCATTGGCGCGGAGCAGGTGAGTCCTGTGTCTGGAAGTACACGACTGATCCGTTCGCGGCCTGTGTCATCATTGAAAAAGCCGGCAAGGTTGTAGCTCAGGGCTTCGTGTTCACTGACGAAGTCAAGGATATTTTCGTGTTTGATAACATGGAGTTTGCCAATGACCGTAACGTAGCCGACTTCAAGAACATCATCGCGACCTATGTTGACGCTTTGCCGTACCAGAATGTACACCTCGGCGCCGGATATACGGAAGCGACGCTCCTTTCGTGGGGTAAGTCCATCGAGCAGTGCGGTGCCTCTATGGCTCACATGCCTACTACTATCGGCAGAAATCCTGTACATTGCGACTGGGGCGGTGGTAGCAATAACGCAGTTGGCTGTGATATCTACTCGGACTATCACCCGAATGCACGTGTCTTCAAGAAGGATGGTGCAATGCTAATACCTAAGGGCAGTGGCGAGGTCTTTCATGACCAAGTCGAGCCTACACCTTGGGATGCGCTCCGTGACTCGGACGCTAAGTTCATCATCAACGACTATGAGATCCCCGCTGCTGAACGTCAGGCTATGGCTACTATGGGCGAGGACGATATCCGTACTCTGGCTGACTCGGTGCACATGCGCGCGCACTATCTCCGTGACCCGTCTATTGCATCAGGTCTTCCTGCGATACCTGAAGAGTGGCAGCGTGCAGCTCTTGCACAACAGGTGCTCCCGAGGCTTTTGGCCGAGATTAAGAACCCGATACCCGAAGTCCGTGACAGGATCCTCGAATGGATGCCTGAGAAGATCGTCGAATGGCCCGATGCTACCGAAGCACAGTGGCTTTCGGCTGTCAGGCAGAAGCCTGCACTCGCGGCTCAGTATCCGGGTGAGATGACTTCCGAACTGGCTCTTACGGCGTTCCATTCGGGCGGTATTGATGCGCTGTCGTACATACCCGTATCGCTTATCCCGACTGCGGAGCTCTCCGGTATTGTATCTATGTCGCCCCGTGTCATCCTCTCGTTTGAGGACCCGTCAGACGAGCTTGTTCAGCTTGCAGTATCCCGCGAGCCGTATCTCATTTCAGCGCTCCCTGTACTCTCGGAGCAGGTGGGTATCGTCGCGTGCCACGTTAAGCCGTCGGCCGTTCTGCTCTGGCCCGATGCACCGGATGATGTCGTACGCGGTTGCGTTGAGCGCGAGCCGTTCCTGATCCGCAACTATGCTCATCTGTATCCGGAGCTTCGCGAAGTTGCCATCAGATCCAACCCTGATTCGGTCTGGGCTATACCAGGTGCAACTGACGAGGAGAAGGCCCTTGCTCTGCAGCTTAAGAATGGAGAAACGCAGGTTTCGCGTTCTGTCACTTAAGCCGTCAGAAGGCCTTTCGGGCAGTATTATTTCAAGAGGCTATACTTAAGTTGTAATCATTTGGGCAGGTAGGAAGAACTGCTCAAAGAAGAGGCCCTCGGCAGGCATTTCTGCCCAGGGGCTTTATCATTTTTGTTAGGCCGTTTTGGCCGGAAAGGAAAGTTTTATGAACTTTGAAAAGAAGATCTCACTTATTCGTGCACTCAGAAAAATCGGTGTCACTTCAGCTAAGGAGCTGAATGATTTCGTATCTGATTCGCGTACTCTGATCGCGTCCGGTATGTCTATCAATGACATGCAGGCAGTGCTTGACCTTGCCGCCATTGTGGGCAAGAACAACGCGCTCTTCGACTGGCTCGCCAAGGACGCTTGATTTACTGAGGGAAACATTTAACAGGAGGAAACCGGGTCATGTACACAGCTGACGATCTGCACAAATTACCGCTTCTCGATTACCTTGACGCTCTCGGATACTCTTACCGCATGAAGGGTACTGACGTGTATGGAGACGTCGAAGATCCGAGCGGACACATCATGTCCTCGTTCGTCTATAACAAGAAGAAGAACGTATGGACATACAATGCCGGCGGTATATCAGGCTACGGTGCCTGGGACTATGTCCGTAAGATCGAGGGCCTTACTATGCCCGGTGAGATCCAGGCCAGACTTGAAGAGGTCATGGCGGTCGATGATGCCGAGCGAGCCGCTCAGATAGAGACCCGTGTTAAGGAACGCGAGGAGAAGTCTGCGCTTGTTCAACAGCGTCCCGATGACGACGGTAAGTTTCATCTCCCGCCTCAGTCCCCGACGATTAACCAGCTTCGTACAGGTCTTTGCGGCAAGCGCTGCATTGACCGCGAAGTGCTGGAGTTCTTCGTCGATCAGGGCCTGATCTATGAATCTAACGAGCCTTGGGTTCGAGCCGACGGACAAACAGTTTATTTCCACAACGCCATCTTTGTCGCACGTGACGAGTTCGGTGAGGCAAGGGCTGCGGAGTATAAGTATCTGATACCCAAAGTCGACGAGGAGACGGGGCGCGAGTTCTATCCGAGAGGTACCGTACCGCATTCGGATCACAAGCATTACCTGCCTTCTTACTTCTCCGGTAAGTCGTCGCTCCTCGTTATCTTCGAGTCGGTAATAGATGCACTCTCGTACATCACAATGCAGAAGATGAAGGGGCGCGCGTGGGATGCATACTCGTTCATATCCCTCGAGGGTGCGTGTGCCAAGTACACTGTCGTGCCTCAGGCGCTTAGGACTTTGCTCGACCAGCACAAGACGATATCGGACATTGTCCTGGCTCTTGATAATGACAAGACGGGGCTTGCCGCCATGGACTCTTTGGGCGAGCTTCTAACAGCACATTACAACGTGATCAAGTATGCTCCGCCTGCTGAGAAGAGGCAGTTTACACATGGAAAAGATGAATTCTGCAAGGACTGGAGTGATCTCTGCATAGAGAGAGTCAAAGCCCTGAAGACAGCAGAGTTCATGGCTCAGGTGGAAGAGTCCGACCCGGCTATTTCGAAGTCCTGAGCCCTTAGAAAGGACTACTTATGAATTACTTTTTTCTTGAATATTTCAGAGCTTTAACAGGCACTTCGGCCAAAGACCTTATGATCAAGCTCGGCTCCGACCCGGAGCGTGCTGCTCATGCATATACTGACATGATGCGCGCGTTCCCCGAGGCGTCGTCCGAGAGAGTCAAGGCTATGGCAGATGCCCTCGGGATATCGGAAGCGTGGCTCGTTCATGCTCCGGTCGTGTTCTCGAAGAGCGATCTCGACAACTACATTGCGGTCTACTTAAAGCGTGAAGCGACTCCGCTTATCAAGATGACTGACAAGGGTAATCAGTATGAGATCATCTCGACACCTCTGGCTTTGGAGCTTTCCGAGATAGCCGAGACCAGAGCACACAGCTCTCCGTCCGAGTGGGCCAAGTACCTTCTGACGGCGGCCAAGGAAGACCCTGAATATCAGGCGTCGCCACTGCGCTCGGTACTGGACTACGCGCTTTTGAATTACGACAGCATCCCGGCGTTTGCCAGGGCCTTTGTCAATCAGGCACCGGACCTTAAGCCGACACAGTATAACGCTGTCACAGCCAAGCTCGTTATGGCACAATCGCTGCCGACGGTCAAGTTTGAGAAGAGACTTATGCAGGCTTTCGCCGATTTCTCGAATAAGACATTCGACCAGGTCATGTGCGACTTCCGCATATCGTCCTCAGAGTCGATAATCAACTTGTTCCTTGTCGTGTCGGTGCTCATTTCTGAGTGGACTATCGCCGAGAACGAGAACGGCTCGACACTGCTGACATTAACAGACCCGAGGTACTTGCCGTCTGAGGCACCGTCTATCAGCGACTTGGTGCCGGGGCTTGACCCGACGATATAAGGAAGACAAAGTCCTCGGCGGTCGCAGTGGTTATGGTGAGTGTGCGGCGGCGCTGTGTGGCGCGTTCGCGGTGAATGTCAGACTTGGTTTGATCTATCTGCGATAGAGACTCTTTAACCAGCATACTGTTGAAATGTGCAAGACGTTGCTGTTTATGCACGATTGTAACAGAGAATGTTTGCGAGTGAGGACTTGAACATGATTAACACAGATATTACAAATCCTACCAGACTCAAAGTGGCATATCTGTCTTCGGATAATGAAGATATCAGATGCAGCATCATAGCCAATCCCAACTGCCCGGCGTCGGTAACGGAGCTGGGTGCTTGTGATGATTCGGCTAAGGTAAGAGCTGCGGCGATCGAAAGCGGAAAGCTATCCGCCGAGACGCTCGCAAAGCTCTCGGAGGACTTCGATCCTGACGTAGCCAATCTTGCTGTTGCATCACTTTGTTGCCTGGGCAGGTAGAAAGCGGCTCGATATGCCTGAAAGAAAGAGATTCGGAAAGATAAGAATAAGAGAATGCGACATTGCGTATAAGTACAACAAGCCCGGGGAGCCGGTCAAGTCGATGCTGATACGAATGCCGTCGGAGAGCGCCTACAAGGGATGTGCCTTCTGGCACCCGGCAAGTATGGTGTTCGAAGGAAGTGTTCCCGGAACTTTCGTGTTGTCTTATGATGCGGAGTCCTGGGACTTCATATTGACATCAGAGGAAAAGGACGATAACGGGCGTCATCGCAAGGTGGCTCTCATAGGCCCTCCCGAGATGGAAGCGGAATGGAGAAGTATAAACTCCGAGATCCGCAGACAGGAAAGACAATCAGGCAAGTCCTGAATGTTGATATGCGTGTTCAACTATCCAGAAAGGACGGAGAAAACACATGGATAAAAGGTTACGGGTGTCAAAAGGTACCTAACCAATAAAAGACTAAGAGGGGCGGACAATGTCCCTCTTTTCTTTTATCTCAAGTTTGTTAACCGCTCTCGCTTCGAGGGCAGAACGGAGATGAAAATGAAATTCAAGAAAGTTATAGCCACAGTCGCAATTCTCGGAATGTTGATCGGTACGACCGCTTGTACAGTCCGAGAAAAGAAGACCGAGATCGTGGAGTCTGATCCGAGTGAGACTTCAACCAGGCAGAGCATGGTATACGGCAGCTACGATATCGGCGACACTGCCCGAGACGGTTCCGTTGAGATGTCAGTAGACTCGGTCGAGATAGTTGTATGGGATCAGGTCGATTATTCGGGAGTCGTCTATGAGACGCATAACCTGATCAAAGCCCATGTCTCCATCACCAACCTCGGTGAAGAGGACTTGGATCTTCAGCCGCGAGACGTCAGAGGCTTTATCGACAATGAGCAGATCAACTCGACACAGGTCGAGGCCGCATACGAGTCACTCGGTATCAAGGGCGATCTCATAGAGAGCGCAGTCATTCACCCGGGTCGCTCCGAGACAGGCTACATCCTCTACGAATACTACAGGAACTGGTCCGTTTTCGAGATCCAATACAAAGACACCGCATTAGACTTTGAGCTCAACTTCTCGACAGACGATGTCGTTCATGAACAGGCCATGATAATCCCGGGCGCAACAGACGGGACCGATACAACAGCAAGTGACGTAACGGAGCCGACCGAAACTACGAACGCTACAGAATCTTCTTCCGGAACAGGACTTGTCATTCCGGGGGCAAGCACAGCAGATACAACACCAACCACAAGCGGAACAGGTGGAACGGGCCTAACCATTCCTGCCGCGGGATAAGACACCAAAGGAGGGATACGAATGAGGGATTTTAAGATGCCGAACCTGGACAAGGTTCTTGAAAAGGGAAACAGCCAGGTCAGATCTACGAACGAGGCTGAGTACGAGAATGCTGCTATGGAATTGTTCCGTACAGTCAAGCATATGTTCCCGGGCGAGACCAGATGGTTTGGTACCGAGACTCCGGGCATCAAGGCTGTCGGTATCAAAAACGACAAAGACTGCCCGACTTTAATGCTCAAGCTGACTCGCTACAACCCCGAAGGCGGCGACATGAGCTACAAGCTCGGCAGCCTTAAGGATCTTCAGAAGTTGGATAGCTTGAGCGAGATCCGCTGGTTCGTAAACAACTGGCGCACTCTCATGCCGGGCCTCAAACAGGATCATGCCGTACAGCACGTGTCCGGAAGAAACTTCTAAACGACACAAAACTCAGGAACGTTATTGACTTAAACGGAGAATCACTTATGCAGTTTATCGACACGACAAAGTTAGAACTTTTACAGACAAATGCAAACTCAATCAAGTCCGGTTGTCTGTTCAGATACGCGCCCTCTGATTATAAGGTCCGTATCTGTATAGACATGGACGGTGTGCTCGCCAAGTGGCGCGGCAATAATGAAGAATACGAAAGCAGCATCTACGGAAAACAGTTCTTCCACGTAGAACATCTCTATCACGAAGGCTACTTCTTGGAGTTGCCCCCGAATATGAACGTGGTTAAGGCGGTTACGAGACTCGCTCAGAATGCTGACAGGCAAGGCATTTCTATAGCATTGTTTTCCTCTTATCTGCCCGATTCCAGATTTGCCTTGGAGGAGAAGGATCAGTGGGTCGATAAGTACCTGCCTTTCATTAAAGAGCGTATCTTCACTCCGTGCGGTATATCCAAAGCGAGTCAGATCAAAGCGGACTCGTCTGATTGGTTCCTGATCGACGACTTGACAGAGAACCTTCGCGGATTTCAGGAAGCGGGTATGTCGGGAATTAAGATGCTTAACGGCATCAATGATACACATCGTTCCTGGACAGGTTTAAGAGTCGATATGAATGATCCTGAATTGGACATGTCTATCCTAGACGCTGTTCATAAGATCATGGAAGAGAGACTGATGAAATAATAAGGAGGACATTTGACTATGCCGTTGCATAAACGTTTTGCTAAACAGTTGGATAAGCACGACTATAAATCCGACATTGTACATGTCGAAGGAGTCGATAACATCTACGATCTGACTTTGGTTAACGAAGTCACTTCCCGTATGGGGCATCCGCAAGCAGTCGCTTTTTCCGAATTGATAGAGCAGGGACTTGCTACAGGTGATCTGAAAGGAGTCGTGCATAGAGGCGATAAGTTGATCGCCACCCTTCGTTCGGGGATAAACGAGGAGAAGGAGTATGAATTCCGCGTAGGTATTGTCAACATGGCTGATCATATCAAAGGTACAGCTCAGTCCGTTTCTTATGTCGGCAAGGCATTGGATAAGATCGCGGCGGACATTGAGCAACGTATACGGATGGTTCAGAGCTATCAGGTATATGGTGATATGGGAATGATGCGATGATAAGACTTGGCAGGTAAGAGGAAAGGACTATATGATAGCATACGATATTAAATGGAACGTCGACATAGACGAAGCGATAGAAAAGCTGGAGAGTATGTCGGTCAGAGATGCGGCAAGAGTGTTGCAGTACAGACCGGATCTTTATGCAAACATGATCCCGGAAGACAGGCGCGACCTGGCCAAGGAATATTTCCATCACTGTCCGGGCGCTCTGGAGGATTTTGTCGGTCTGCCGAACGAGGTGGAGATACCTTCGGAGTTTACCGAGGACGAGGACATCTCGAACTGGCTGTCTGACACCTACGGCTACTGTCACGAAGGATTTTCTACCAAGGCTTCTCCCGAGTCTGCAAAGTATCCCGTAAGAGGCGAGGTCATCTCGGATTTTAATGCTTTAAGAGATATAGATCCGGGCACCTTCAACTTCAGATAGTAAGTGGTGATTTTCACGGAAAAAAGTACCTTTTTTGGTGCTGTTTTTACTTGAATTTTCGACACCACTACATCTAGTTATGAGAGGCTTGACCGACTACTAAATATGGAAGAGCCTTTCACAAAAATTGTATTCATTGAATACAAAAGTTGAAAATTTTATTGCGTTTCGACGGGTTTATGGCTAAAATCGACTTATGAGAAGTATTAAGACATTAAGAGAAATGACGGGGCTAAATCAGACCAAGTTCGCGGAGCGTTACGGTATCCCGAGAATGACACTCGTGCAGTGGGAAACCGGCAAGCGAACTCCCCCGGAATATGTGGTCAGTATGTTGGAGCGTTTGGTCAAGGCTGATGCCCTGAACAGACGCGCTTTATCTCTGCTTCCTTCAAAGGACAAGGCACACAAGAAGATCCTTCCGACCAGCGGCGAGTATGTTCAGCTGAGAGATTGGCTGACTGACGTTGCCAACGAGATCGGGAATGTGGTTTTTGCACTCGACAATGCTCTGATGTGCGACGGCTCCTATTTAGGCTTGAACAATGAATACATTATTTACTGTTATGGTCCGAAGGAACTGGCAACGGAATATCGAGGCGTAGTCGTTATCGGAGAGAATGTAAATGACGCGGATATCGTAGAGACTCCTGACGGGCTCAGGTATACGACATTCAACCGTACATTGATCGACGCCCTTGATAATGAAGACTTACTTGACATGCAAGGCACAACGGAAGCCTTGAGTCATTACTACTTTACACACAACAGCTCCTTTCAAGGCTTGGTGATTCCGCCACACTTGCAGGAGCGCTTTGAAAAGTATTCGGTATGGGCAATGGAATATTATACGTATTAACGGAGGTCTCATATGCAGAAGTTACACGATAATGAAAATCTCATGTATCAAATTATGACCGCCATCTACAAAAGCAGTGTACCGATAGATTACAAAGGTTCCATGGTGCTTCGAGCTTTTCTAACTAAGAAAGATTTCGACTATATGAGGCACACCAGAGACATGGATGCGAATTGGCTCTCAGATAAGGCTCCCACATCGGAGCAGATGACTTCATCTATTCAAAGGGCGATGGACAGAGCCGGTATTGATGTCACGGTCAAGATATACAGAGAGTATGGTGAGGGCAAGTCCGCCGGATTCGAATTCTATACTCCCGGCAGTGACACGGCCGCTGCCTATATGGATATGGATGTCAACCGCCCGACATATGCATCTTGTGTTTATGAGATGGGCTCATTTGTATTCAGAGGTGCGGTAGTTGAACAGATGCTCGCGGATAAGATCTGTGCCGTATCCGGGGATATGATCTTCAGAAGGGCAAAGGACGTCTTGGATCTGTATTATCTGTCCAAGGTCTGCGAACTTGACTACAGTAAGGTCTGGGAAGCTCTTTCTGCTATGAAGAAGTCTCCCGAATCTTTTTGCGGCTTCTTGAATCGCAAAGAAGATCTTCGTCACGCTTACGATAAGTTCAGAGTGGACGATGACGTAGAAAAGCCTGATTTCGACTCTGTGTATAATGCAGTGCTTGAATACATCGAACCGTTTATTTCGGCAACAGACCCCAGGAGGTAATCGCCATGGACATTCAAAAGTATGAAGAAGCTTTAAGACAGTTTTGTACCAAGCAGCTCGGAGAGATCCGGGCTGTTTATTATAGTGACGGATTTTCCAAGTCAGATCCGTACAGCGACGGTCCTGAGAAGATGGACAAGGATGAGCTTCAGAATCTCGGTATGGCCTTTAATCAGTTAGGATCTGTTCTGGAATACGGCGCCGCTTTGATAGGTGTCCTGGAAGACACAGGTATAGATCTGACTGCAGAGCAGTATATGGAAATGCTTAATAACCAGAACGCTCTTATTGAGCAGGGTCAGTCAATGGAAGGCTCTGGGCCTTGCACAGATATGTGCAGAGATCATCTCGAGGAGTATCTGGCCGATCATGAATTATTTGGTCGCTAAAGATTAGACTCTCATACTCAAAAGTTCTTATCTGTCACATAAGACGCCGGGAGGTCGTTCTCGGTGTCTTTTTACATTGTCGCTATATTTAGATTAAAGAACAACTTCAAGAGGTATCGCCATGCAAGGGAAAGAATTAACAGGTCTTTTCATAGATAATTCCAAGTGTGAAGCTCGCGGCTGCACCATTACGGACACTCTTGATTCGCTCTATAAGACACTGGACTGTGAGACGATCGACATAGTTACCCGTTACATTAACGGGCAGGCTTTTGACATCGTTATTGATGGCGAGGGCAAATTTATCAAGGATAATCCTCCGACGATCAGGTGTTTTCATGAAGGAAAGCCTGCCGATGTCATTGTCGGCAAGGTCTTTATCTGCCACGCGAATGAAGAAGGCGAATTAACCGATATTACTGAAGACGACATGAAGTCCCTCATGAGTTCGCTAAACGTTGGGCATATGGAAGACGGTAAGAAGATCCTTTTCCTGGATGCGACATATTATCCGGAAGATGTCATGAGGAGTTGCTAATGAGTAAAGAAGTCGCGGTAGAAGAGTTCTTCGTTTGTACACTGAGGCCTGACTCTTGCAGAGCCGTTCAAAGGACTACCGGACAGGGTTCCGAGATGATCCACTTGAACAGTCGTGAAGAAGCAAGACAGCTGGCTAAAGATTTGGCCATTAAGTATTGCAGTGAGTCTTACAGGCAGCAGGATAACGTCCTGGGTTTTGTGGCCAAGTATACGAGATGTGGTGGCGGTCTTCCATACATCAATGAGGACCTTGGCACTTTCGGTAAGAACGGGGAAGAGATATTCAGAACACGGGCCGTAGTAGAAGAGACAAAAGAGCCTGAGCCTGAACAAGGCCAGATGTCATTCTTGGGTATGTAAGGATCTTCATAAGGAGGTATCAATATGGCACGCAAAGAGGGTTTGGGAGTTTATGACATCTTTGCCAGACTTCATGACAAGGTCGATAGCGACAAACATCCTATATTGTCAGCTGTTCTTTATGACGCTTCCTGTAAGCCCGGCACACCCGAGTTTTACGCAGGTCCTTCGAGATGGCCTGAACCTATAAATCGTTCAGACAGTCTCGCTCCGGAATGGAGCATTGCCCACGACCATAATATGAGAGCAATGATCGAGCACAATCAAAGACAGCGCGAATTGATGGATGAGATCCGCAGCAGGATGTAAGGAGGTATCAGTATGGCACGCAAGTCAGGTTTAGGTTTTTTCGGTGTGGTAAGACAGAGTGCCCGCCGCGATCACCAGGCTTTTAACGCTACTCTCGGACAGATCGTTCCTGCGAGAGAGCACCCGCATCTGATGGAACAGGCTGCGGAAGAAAGAGCTGTGAGGCCTGCATCACAGTCTCACAGTTTGCACAGACATAACAAGAATCGCGGGCCTCGGCCTTCGGTCAGACCGTATGATCCGAGGACTTCGGCTTCCTTGGGAGAGACAAGATCGGCTGATTTTGGCCGCGGTATGTGAGGTGATATTATGGCACTTGTTAATGAAGGTCAGATCAGAGGTGAACTTGCCCGTAAGAACGGTCTGAAAGCTGAGGACATCAAAGCGTGGAGCGAACATATGGCGATATCGTCATCAGGTGCCTCGCTCTCTAATCTTATAGATTCATCGAGGCAGCCCTTATCCGGACAGAGACTCAAGGCACTGGACGACTGGGCTGCTTTGGCTGAGCTTGCCTGTGCCACGGGCTTACTCCCTAAGGGCAAGATAATCGCTTTGAAGGATGTACAGGTTCTGATTACCTATAATCCTTTGATCGTGGAACCTTATGTAAGTACGATGCGGTTCATGTCTCCGGAATTCGATGTGGAGATAAGAAGAGACGCTAGAAGAGAAGCTACGACTTGGAAAGCTTATAGCGGTGCAAACAATCTGAAAGACCCTAAACAGGACAGTGCCAAAGCTTTCAAGAATTTCGATAGCAGGTTCGACCAGATCAAATACGACTATGATCAGTTGCTCAGAAGAGCAATGCGTACTCGAGAAGAAGAGCTGATCAGACTGAACGAGATTGCAGAGCGTTACGGCAAATATCCGCCGACGCGGAGTATCTAAACTAACACTTTTATCAGGAGGAAACGAGATGAAGAGTATTACAGAGTTTCAGAAGGATTTGCTGAGAGATTTCCCTAATTATCTCCCGGAACGTATGGTGGGCAGCGAGATCACTACACAGACGATCTCCAAGAACGGTAAAGACATGACAGGTATTGTCGTTAAGATGGGCCAGGTAAGCCCAGTGCTGTATGTTGAGAAGCTGTACGATCAGTATAGCAACGGACAGTCTTACGAAGAGGTTCTTGAAGGTATTACAAGAACACTTGAGAATGTGGTTCCGCCTTCAGTAGACAGCGTAGTAATCAAGCTCAAGAATTGGGAAGAGAATGCACAATTGCTGGCTGTTCCCGCTGATCATCCTAAGGCCAAGAAATTCAAAGCCGCCCAGATTATCGGCGACATTGCAGCCGTTCCTTGTTGCGTGGTATCTTCCGATTCCGAAGGTTTCGGTCTTGTGACGTACGATGATCTTCTTTGCAACCAGTTCGACATAGACGAACAGGCGTTGATCGAAGGCGCCAAGGCTAACATGGCCAAGGATGTCAGCCTGAAGACTCTCAGAGACATGGTAGCAGGTATGATGCCGCCGGAAATGGAAGGATTCCTTCCGCCTCCGACAGAAATGGAGCTTAACACTTTTGTTCTCACTAACACCAGAGGACAGCAGGGTGCCGCTGCCATATTCTCCCAGGAGATAATGGATAAGATCTGTGCAGAACACTCCGCACTCAAAGACGGTTGTGTGATACTTCCAAGTTCCATTCATGAGGTCATCTTGATGCCGATGAGCGTCGCCGATCCGGCCGAGTTGGCTACTATGGTTCAGAATATTAACGGAGACGTTGTGTCTGCAGAAGAACAGCTCTCTGATAATATATATGCCTACTATCCCGGAATCGGGCTCGAACCTATAGATGTTGGCAGGTCTCGTTAATTTTTAAGAAAGAGAGGTGAGTGGCTATGCCTACGATCTATGTAGAGATCTACTTCGGCTCTGACGACAGCTACGAAAGACTCAAAGCGTATCTGAAGTAAGCCGCACCCCGGGGGAGCCCATCCTTCTCCGGGGTTCTTTTTCTTTATTTTCATTCAGAAAGGACGATCGATATGTCTGACATTATTGTAGAGGTTAACGCGGAAAATAATGCTCTTACTCTCATCAAGGGTGATGCCCGCATCCATCTGGAATTAGACGAATTAAATGAAGTCCGCAGGAAGATAAACTTCATGGACTATCGTGAAGATGTCTTCATGATCCTGACAGAAGAGGATCGTATTGAGGATTTTTTTGACCCGGATGTCTTTGACACCAAACGTATCATGTCTGAAGTGCTTTCTGGCGAGAACGATGAAGCAGTATTAAACATCTTAAGCTACTACGGAGATCTCCGTGAAGAGCACGGCACGGGAAACCCGGATCAGATGCTGGACTGGGTCGATTGTATGAACATGGCAGTAGAACAGAGCATCGGAGACGGCGATTTTAATTCCTATCTGAAGCCAGGAAAGTCCTTGGCAGATAAGAGAGATGGTGACGTGCCGGACTACTTAGAGCAGCAGGACTTCGCTCACGATGACGACTTTTCTAACCTCGATGGCGATATGGGTACGGGCTTATGACTATAGACGAATTACAGAGACTCAAGTCTCAGGCAAATATACTGGTCGGAAGGCAGGAGAACATAACTGCAGCTGACAAGGAATCTTACAGATCCAAGTGGCGTGCGGTGGCTCCGAGACTACTTGCTATATGCAACTGTATGTTGCCGAGAGCGATCGTCAAGGTGAAGTTCAGTGGTCTTGAATGTAAGATAACAGGCACTCCGGATGGCGGCTTCGGCATGAACCTGGACGCAGGCCAGACTTTGATCATGCTGGGGGATCAGATCCAGTACGTTGAGAAAAGCCATGCTTTGACCTGCATCGTGTATTCTAAGACACAAGGAATATGTGACCCTATGCCCATCATTGAGCGCGGATCTCCGATGATGAGGTACCTGCTCAACAATTGGACAGAGTTGGAGCCTAAGTTTATCGACGGAGTGGCAGACAATCTCAAAACCTGGGCGAAGGGTTGATTTATAGGCAATAAAGACGGCAGTTTTCTTCTTCGGAGGGAGGCTGCCGTCCTTTTATTCGTTTTAGTGCTATACTGAATAATAACAGGAGGGCTTATCGCTATGTCGGACGTAAGAAATCTTTCCGGTGACGTACTATTGCGTGATACTATCGTTGCGTCGTTTGAAGACGGGCAATGCGTTTTCATCGACCATGATAAAGCACCTTTTTTGCTTCGCCGTACCAAAGACCTTACAGGCTGGTTGGAGTCGCGGTTGATGGATGACTCCAGAGTCAATTCACGCATGCTGAAAAAGGTACTTGGTTTGTCGTCAATGGCAGGTATCGAGGCAGTTTTATTCGTAAGAGGAGCCAGTGTCACAGACCGTTACTGGTTCCGCGACAGTCGGAATAGCGAGTTAACATACGAAGACATCGAGATAAGAAAAGATACTTTCTTCAATGTCGCTTTAAGGGGTGATCCGAATGGTTTTGCTCTGTCTCCGGAGCCTACGGGAGAGCTTACAACCGCAGGCAGCTTTGAGAAAGGCTGGCACTTAGAAGATGGCCATTGGTACCTCTATAAGCAAGGTAGTCCGGAAGAACTATTCTCAGAAAAATTCATTTCTGAAGTGGGGGCCCGACTGGGTTTTGATATGGCTCGGTATCAGATCGTCGGTAATTATATTAAGACGCCGAGCTTCGCAGAGGATCTTAATTTGGAGCCTATAAGCAGCCTGGTAGACGAAGACGAGGATTATACGAGGTGCTACAGAGCTTTAGAGACTCTCGGAAATGATAGTCTGCTGGATGACTATCTGCGGATGCTCTGGATAGATACTTTATGCTTCAATATGGACCGGCACACAGGAAACATAGGTATCTTAAGAGATGATGCAGGGCAAGTTATCAAGCTTGCTCCTAACTACGACAACAACATCGCTTTGATCTCAAGAGGAAAGGTTAACGACCCTAAAGCTGCGCTTAAATTGTTTCACGACTTATATCATAAGTTGATCTGCTCGGACTACAAGATCGCAGAGAGAATTCTGCGTATAGCACCGTCGCCCCTGGGTCAGGATAAGGTTCTTGAGTGCATAGATGCAGCAGGAGGCGTACCGAGCGGACATCAAGCAAAAGATGTTCTCAGCATCGTAACTCAAGGTCAGTATTACTTGGACGATCTATACCGCACAGCAGCGAGCGAGCAACTTCGCACTTAAAACAATCGAACAGTCACAGAGACGGGCGGCAGTCTTTCTTCTTCGGAGGGAGGGCTGCCGCCTTTATTTTTTTTTTTTTGCGCAAATTTTGGCCAGATCGGTCGCTAACATCAGTCCGGTTTTTGCTTCTGTTCGGCACTATATAAGTAAGAATTCAAACGTGAAAGAGAGGAACTTGCTTATGATTACCGAGAAGGATAGACAAGATTTGAACAGAGGTCTCAAGGACATCTTTGCAGCTTTAAGAAACCCTAGAGCGGACCTTTGGCAATGGTCTCCGATGGCAGAAAGGTCCCTTAGCGAAGAGGAGCAGAGAGGCTTCACGGAAGGTGCAGGAGAGACCTTGGCTAGGATCGCTAAGCTGGTCATCCACGGTCAAGAAGACTTCGCCATCGAGCTGGTCAGAGCGGAGAGGGGAGTGCTGAAACTGACCGGTACCGAGCGTCACGGTGAGGATCGGTACGAAGCCGGATACCTGGAGGGATTTGCCTTCGTGTTTAGCACTCTTGCGTCATATATGGGCGAATAATGTAGCATGTAGTGCAATAATGTAACAACTAACGCAGAGGGTAGGTCTTATAATGTAACGATATATGCAATACTTGTTAGGGCTAAAATCACTACATCTTGAGAAACTTTTTAGCACAAGCCGAAACTTTATATGTCAGCGGCATAATTTTTGATCGACATCCTCATTCTCATCTGAAAATTCTAAGTCGAAAATATCGCTGTTTTTGGTCAAAAACGGCATTTTTTCCGACAGCACGGTTAGACAACATGCATAACTGTGCAGTGCGTCTGTAAAGCACCTTGTACAAAAGACGTAACGAGATGCGCAATTCTGCACGGTACTGTGCAATACTGTGCAGCAATACTGTGCAGGGTTGGAAACGCCCGTGGTTATTGCGTTTCAAGGCTTCCTCAAAATTTCTTGCGAAATACTGTGCAGTATACTGTGCAGTGGCTTCTAACCCATTGTTTACAAGGGTTTGTGCTATCGGCTGCACAGTATATCTCCATTTTTCTCTAAAAACTTTTTCCGGAAGTGTGCAAAGCCTCAGGAAATTTATAGCAAAATACTGTGCATACTGTGCAGTTCCCCCTCCTTATCTTGGGCAAAGCCCCACGCTGCAAGGGTTTGCGTTGCTGCACAGTATTGCTGCACAGATGTGGTTTCAGCGTTTTTCCTGAAGTTTTTATCTTGAGACGGGTATTCTGTTAGGTGTTTGAATGAGGCTTTGGGCTATTTTCGGATCCTAAAAGGTTCTTAGCTGTCACTTAAGACGATAAGACCTGATGAAAACGGCCTAAATTCAGACCGTTATAATTATGCTATACATTTTTGTGAGGGCGCCTTGACGGGCGCTCTTTTAATTTAAGACGAAAGGAGTTCTTAATAGTTCTATGCTTAAGAAATTCACGACTATCTGCATCGCAGCCGCGATGCTTCTCTGCGGGTGTTCGGCTCACGAATACATACCCGGAGTATTAAACGATGAACAGAGGGAATCTGTAGAAGATCGTATCGGCTCCGTTTACGAAGCCCTTAAGACTGATAACGCTTCACTTGGCGGTGTGACTTCATCTCTTGCTGAGCAGTACGGGGACTCGATCTCTCCCGACAACACTTGTCTCATGGGCTTGAGTCATATTGACTTCTCGATGCCAAACTCGTATGCATCTGAGTACGACGAACTGAGAATCGATGCGGATGCAATTAAGCCATATATATATTCCACATTAGGCGACCTGCAGTGCACATTCTCCGACCCGATTGCAACCGGTGAGAACTCGTGGGCTTTCACCGTCGAAATAACCGGTACCGTGAAAGACTACAATGCCGCGTGGATACAGTACAAGTCCGACTCTGCGAGAGTCGTTGCCCTGATCGAGTTGATGAAGTCGGACGGTGCTACAGCATCTGAGCAGTTCGGAACCGTCTTTACACAGATCCTCGATGGCTGCGAGACGGTCCCTTACAGTGCTACCGCTACGTGCTTGCTTTTATCCGACGGATCGGTTCAGATACGTTCCCTCAGTGACACGCCTCTTGACGGTGCTTTCTCCTTGTCAATTCAGGAACAGTCTGCTCTGCTCGAAGAATTGGGGGTCTATACTCTCGATAACTTATACGAGGCGGATCCCGAAGCTGTGCAGGGCCTTTTCACCGAAGACGAGTGGACACAAATAATGGCAGAACAGGAATGAGTTCGTGTCTATCTGTCACTTAAGTCAATCAGCGAACGGGAAAGCGGCTAAAAATAAAGTCGCTATAATTATGCTGACAGACGCCGCAGGGAATTAGTTCCTCGCGGCTTTTTCATTGCTTCATAGTGTAGGAAGGTTGGCCTCCGAACACTTAAAAATATACGTCTGTGGAGATCCAACATCGTAGCCCAGGACTTAATCGGTCGGCTTAGTCGATCAAGTGGCGTAAGTCGGTTCTAAGAGCGATGTGGTCGTTGAAGCAGAAAATACGTGCAACTTGAGGGTCAAGACTTGATGTGGTTAACACGGTAGTCAAACCTAAACGATACTAGTTATCAAAAATGTAAGTGGTCAAGACCTGATGTGTTTAACACGGTAGTCAAACCTCAACTTAAACAAACCAAGAGGAGATCTCAACCGAGGTCTTCTTTTTATTTGCAAAATTTTATCCCACGAAAGAAGGTGATACTCATGCGCTTTATCTACAGCGTAATTTAGAACCCTTATTAGGTAAGGAAGTTGTTTCTTCTGCCAAGTGAATCAGGTAGCGAGCGGATGCGGATAAAAGTTTTGATTCCGGTTTTTCTTCTGTCTGCACGCCAAGAGGATCTTCTCGCTATCTGCTCCTCTTGGCAGGAGACAACTCAGGTAAGAAGTTTTAAGAAAATACACTTTAAAGAAAGGAGAATTTGACCTATGGGCAAATTCAATATGCTCAAGAGTGCTTACGCTGCTACAGTATCTGCTGTGTCCAAGACTGTCAGAAAGTCTTTCAAGGGTGCCTGTGCTGTTACTGTATCTGCACTTCTTGTTATGCAGGGTCTCGTGCCCTCTGTCGCTGTTATCGCTGACGAGATCGATTCCTCCGATGAGACAGAAGCTGTCTATGAAGTAGTAGCATCTCCTGCTACTATCGAGACAGACGATGTTGTAATCGAGGTTGGCGAAACAGAAGAGACAGTGGACGAGAATGTTGATTCTGTTCCTGCGGACGATACGGCTGAGTCGGAGGATCCGGCAGATGTCGATACCAATCCGCCTATCGAGGATCAGAGCGAGGTAACTGAAGTTACAGAGACTGAAGCGGATGCTACTGAAGCAACCGAAGCTGAAGCTGAGGAAACAACGGAAACTGATGTTGAGGAAGTCCCTTATGTGGAGTTTGATCATCTCTATTCCGACGTTGACATTGAGTCTGTCACTACTTCAGACCTTTTGGTTCAGACGAACAACGCAGACGTATTTACTTACAACACTAATGTTGTATCTAATTACGATGATGTATATGTGATCTCTTTCGACTCTGTTGAGGAGGCGAGGTTCGCTTACTCCTACTACGCAGATAAGGTAGAGAGTATCTCAGATATGTCTTCTGTGATCTCTATTGCAACAGACGATAATCCGGATGATACGGCAGACTTGTCTGACCTTAACAATGGCGAAGATGCTATTTCCAATTTGAACGATATCTCTGTATCTGATTACAGCGGTTATATCGCTCTGATTGATACTGGTGCAAATGCCGATGTTAATTTCTCTGTTGTCGGTGATGACACTTCTGACAGTCAGGGTCATGGTACTGACATGCTCGGTTATATCAGAGAAGAGTATCCTGATGCTAAGGTAATGAGCATTAAGGTATTCAACGGTTCAACCACCGACGCGGCAAGTGTCTATGCCGGTATAATGCTTGCTATCGAGAGCAATGTATCCGTCATCAACCTCTCTTTTACAGGTCTTGATAATGAGCAGAATGCCATCGTAAGATCTGCTATCGAGCAGGCTGTTGCTCAGGGTATTGTTGTGATTGGCGCAGCAGGTAATCAGAACTCTGATGCAAACAACTATATTCCGGGTGCGGTTTCCGGTGTTGTTGCGATCGGCGCAATCAACGATGATGGTACGAAGAATTCAGCTTCGAACTACAACGCTGATTACTATGTAGTAGCTTCTTCTACTTCCGAAGCTGCTGCAAGATACTCAGGTATCTATGTATCCGGTGAACTTTCCGACAAGGTTTGTTCCAGTTATGTCGAGACTTCTGTTACGGAGCCTGATGTAACTCCCTCTTCCGACAATGACGACGGTTCTGTTCCGGGTATGAGTGTCGGTGATATTGTAGGCGTCTCTGATGACGGTTCTTACTGGATCGTTACTAAGATAGAGAACGGTTCTTTCGACGCTCAGTTTGTTCCTGCGCCGGGTTCTGATTTTGAAGCAGCAGAACTCACATACGGTACAGGTGGACCTTATAACGTTGATGGTCTCGGTATTGAACCTAACTCATCCGGCGTAGATTACGGTACTTGTGATTTTACTCGTACTGAAGCCGGTTATGGTGAGATCAGAAACTTTAGTGGCTCTGAAAACACAAACGGCAGCTGGCATATCGGCGACTTCATTGGCGGCGATTACCTTAACTGCGAATGTGAAGGTCATGGCAGTAACAGCACTCAGTCCAGTTATGCTTATGCTATGGACTCGGGTAAGAAGTATTACAAGGCTGAATGGTCTGCAGGAGATGTAGAAGATGACGGCAAGATTCATATCAGTGTCAGCATCTATATCTCTAACGACACGAATTTCGGTGCGAGATCTTGGAGCGATAAGACACAGACCGTTCGTTGGCGTGTTCGCTGGGTAGACGGAGGTATTCCTGGTATTCAGAGTTACAAGTGTGTTCTTGACCTTGATACTGATAACGACGGCGATTACGATGTAACGGGTGTTGAAGTCTCAAGCGCTTTCCCGGCCGGAGGTCTTTCGTTCGCTCAGTCCAGCGGTATCGTTAACAGCGTTATGGATAAGATCAGGGACCACATACCCACTGTTGCACCGTATAAAGGTATTAGAAATGTCGGTTCGACTACCTTCGTCGGTTTGACTAATGATCATATTAAAATCGGAACTACCGCTGTAGGCACGGCAAAGACCGATTATGAGCGCTGTGAAGAGACCCAGGTCTATTTCCGTGCTGCCGCTTTTACGACTACTAATTCCTCTGCTATCGGTCTTACTAAGATTACAGCAGACGGATACGATTGTGTTACTGACGGTAACTCTTGCTACAGCCTTAGTGGTACAGAATACACTCTGTATTCTGATGCCGATTGCACTAATGAGGTTCATACCTTTAGTATCGGCGCAGACGGACATACGGATTCCTATACGGTAGAGGCTTCCAACTTTGGTTCAACTTACTACTTGAAGGAAACTGTTGCAGGTCCCGGCTATGCTCTTGATACTACGGTTTATAAGATCGTGGTAGATGATTCAGGCGCAATGACCGGATCCACACATTCCGGCTCAGGTTCTTGTGGCTTTGAGTGGCACAGTGGTGACAGATTGGGCGAGATCATTGTATCCGATACTCCGCTCCTCGATGACTTCGTTATTAAGCTCCAGAAGGTGAATGATGTCAATCCGACGGCTACACAGGCGACAATGGATTCCGCTACGTTCCGTGTTTGCTATTATGCCGATGATTACGGAATTACTGATACGCTTGGTACGCCGACAGATGATTTTGAAATCACTATTTCAAATCCTTCTACTCTCACGAGTCTGAATTTGCAGGCTCTTGCTGTAGGAACTACTAGAGTGTCTGTGTCGGGGGACAACGGCTATTTGCTCGGTATCTATGATGCATTAGAGCTTCGACATCTTCCGTTAGGCACTTATACTATTCAGGAAGTCACACCTCCTACTGGGTTCAATGTTAATTCAACTGTATACCGCATTAGAATTTACGAAAGCGGAGATGACACTGCTCAGACTATCCGCAACATGACTACAGGCGCTAACATACCTGTTATCGTCAGTGGTCAGACTGCTACGGCTGAGTTCACTTCTATCCACGAGCCTCATACTTACGCGTACTATTCGCTTATCAAGGATCTTCCTGATACAACGATCAACAACAATCGCGCAGGTTTCGAGTACAACATGTACTGGAAGAAGGCTGACGGTACTTATGTACTGTTCGCAACAGGTACCTCGCAGAGTGACGGTCGCGTTTATTGGACTTATCAGATAGCAAACTATTACCATCTGAGTGAAACCGATTACGAGACTAAGACCCTCTTGACAGGTACAAGGACCTACACTCTTGAAGTTGTCGCAGGTGAGACATACGAAGTTCGTGAGACCATTAAGGATCTTCCTTACGGTAATCAGAATTCTGGTCTTACTTATACTTCTATCACGCCTTCCGGCTGGACAAGAGGTAACGGATATTTCTACAAGAGTGTTGTAGTCGCAGCAGGTACTACTGCAGCAAATTCTGCTCAGCATGTATCCAACGACTGGAATTATGGCTCCTTGTCAGTTCACAAGACTAAGCCTGCCGGAGATCTTTTCGATCTTACCAAGGTAAGCTTCACTCTGTATACTTATGTAAACAACGTCCGTAAGGTCGTTGCTACTGGTACGGTTGATGCTAACGGTAACATTACCTGGACCCGTGTCGATACTAACGGCTACGGTGTTTACCAGGCCGGTAACTATAACAACAGAACTTCGATCAACACTGTTGCTAACCTGCCTCTCGGCACCTATTATGTCGAAGAGACCTGGGACAAGGTGTATATCGACACTCTTGATCCGGATGCGCACGACATTTGGGAACTTTGGGCTACCAACAACACGTCCGGTTGGACGACTTCGTCTGATGACGAGAGCTATGTCAGCTACACGTCAGTAACACTGACTAACGAAGCTTCCATTACTCTCGGAGCTCCGATGAACGACCTCCACTATCAGTGGTTCGGCGCCAACAAGACCGTTACGGATGACGGCGATGTCTCAACTATTCAGTTCGAGCTTTACTACACCAGCGGAGCGACGCCGGTTCTCGTAGCAACAGGTTACGCTGAGACTGCAGGTAAGGGTACTTATCCGATCATTTGGGACGGCTACCAGGGTGCATCTGAGTACAGAAGGAATAACGATCAGGAGATCGTGCTGCCTGAAGGCAACTACGAAATCCGTGAGATCGTTCCTGAGACGTACTATCAGAACGGGAGAGACAATGTTCCTTATTCCTATATGGTACCTTCCGGATGGCAGAACCATGTAGGAGCAAACGGACACTCTGATTACTTCTACAAGACTTTTACGGCGTCCAATAATGCCAATACGGTCATCAGCAGCGTGAATCCTACTAACGATCGTATCGAAGCTGAGCTTACGGTAAGAAAGATCGAGCAGACAAACGCCCCTGAGCGTGAGTTTACTTTCGAGATCTACTACCGTGGTAATGAAGCTGAGCCTATGAACGTCGGCGTCTTTACAGAAGAGTATCTGCTTGACACCATCACTGTTACCACGGTCGACGGTTCAGGTTATGCAACTCTGAACAAAATTCCTGAAGGTTGGTACGAAGTTATCGAAGTCGATAACGACGGTTGGGAAGCTATTTGGATGAACTCCGCTACCAATACTGCTGCAGGCAAACTGGTACACGCTTCGTCCGAGAACCTTACAGTCTCCAACATCGTTATCAACGACAACATCAAGTTGTTCGGTATGTCCTTCTCGGGCATTCTCATCAACAACATGATCTCGCCTACGGTCGAGGTTCCTAAGATTGACTCTTGGACAAACGATGTTGTTGCTTCCGACATTACACATCCTGAGGGTATACACCTTACGTTCTATCTCTACCAGGATAGAAACAGCAATGGAACTCTTGACGACATCGAGCTCGATTACGGTTATGTTGCAAGGATCGACGGAGACGATGACGGTTCTGTTAAGTTTGAGAACCTCAGAGCAGGCGATTATATCGTTCATGAGGTAGCAACTATTGACGGCTACTATCTCACGGCGGCAGATACCGCTTTCTCATTGTCCGAGCCTGAACTTACTGTTATTGAGATGGGCAACATGCCTTATACCGAGACAGTTAAGGTGACAAAGGTTGACAACGAGACTGATGAGCTTCTCTCCGGAGCCGTATTCACAGTCTTCGTTGACACCAATGACAACGGCGAGTATGACGCAGAGGACCAGATCGCGCAGATGTGGAACGATGCTAACGGTAACAAGAAGGCTGACGACGGCGAACTTATGGACGCAGTTCTTGTCGAGACATCCAAGGGTGTCTATGAGAGCTACGCTCTGCACTTCAACGACGGCGCAACTTTCGGCAACCGCTACTTCCTCGTCGAGACAGAGGCTCCTGAGAATTACTTCTTCGTCAATGAGGACGGCACATTCTCTGATACGAGCCGTGTTGTAACCTTTACGGTAGATAAGAAGGATACTACAGCCGCTGACTTCCAGGTTGGCACTAACGAGTACACCTTCCGCAACCAGACGGGTACAGTCTTCGCCAAGAAGGCTAATCAGAACGGTGAGTTCCTCTCCGGTGCTGTATTCACAGTCTACGCCGATGAAGCTTGCACACAGGTTGTCGGAGTTCTCACAGAGAATACGGCAGAGCAGACTTACTCTTACAGAGGTTTGGGCCTTGGTACCTACTATCTCAAGGAGACAGTTGCTCCTGAGGGATTCGAGATCGATCCTAATGCTTATGCGTTTGAGGTAACTACGACTCAGGTTCATCCGGTTGTTATGAACTTCATGGCGTATAAGTACAATGTTGACGGTGCTTTCGTCGATGTTGAGATTCACACGACCGCTAACGATCCTATGATCGCCAACCCTGATGACTCTTACAGCATCATAGCAAGAGAGTCTGAAGAGACAACGATCGTAGACCGCGTTTACTTCGACGGACTCATTATCGGTAACGAGTACCAGGTAACAGGTGATCTTGTTTACCAGACAGACTTCGACGGTCATAAGGCCGGTGACGTCATCACGACTCAGACTGTGACATTTGTTGCAGGTGACGAGAATGACGAGGCACAGTCCTTCACGGTCAACGAAGATGGAAAGACGATCGAAGGTTATATCGACGTGGTATTCACAGTTGATACGACCAAGATCACAACGACTATCGTTGCGTTCGAGACCATCGAGACACTGCCTGAGGGTACAGTAGTCGGAGTACACGCTTCTTTGAACGATGTACCTCAGACAAAGGTTATCCCTCACATCGGTACGACCATTGCCGACCAGCAGACGATGATCAATCAGACATCTCTGGGCGGAACAGTGACCGTAGTCGATGAAGTTGCTTACGAGAACCTTATCAAGGGCGAGACTTACACGCTGAACGGCGTACTGGTCGACTCCGAGACAGGTGACGAAGTAGCAACAGGCACCGTTCAGTTCACGGCAGACGGTGAGATCGTTAAGACGGTTGTCGTCGACGGACAGGTTATCGATCTTGTATCCGGTACGGCAAACGTAACATTCGAACTCGACGTTACGGACCTTGGCGGAAGAAGCTTTGTCGCTTTCGAGTATCTGTTTATGACAGGTGTGGACGGCGAGGCTGTTCAGATCGCATCTCACGAGGATCTGGATGACGAAGGTCAGACTATCCACGTTCCTGAGATCAAGACTCACGCCAATGTACCTGAGGAAGACCTCAGACTTGCTCCTGCGATCGAGGACTACACATTTACCGATACAGTCATGTACGAGAATCTTATCCCGGGCAAGACTTACACGGTAACAGGTGTTCTTATGAACGCTGATACAGGCGAGGTTCTTGTCGACGAAGACGGCAATCCTTATGAAGGATCTACAGAGTTTACCGCTGAGAAGGCTGACGGCTCTGTTGATGTCACATTCGTAGTCAACACCAAGCTCCTGCAGGGAACGAGTGTAGTAGTCTTTGAGGATCTTTACTACAACGGGATCCACATTGCGACACACTCCGACCTTAAGGACAAGGATCAGACTTTCGACATTCCTGAGCTGCACACGACTGCTTCTACGGCAATCGGCAATACAGTTGAGTATTCGGATCAGGCAGTAGTTACTGACCGTGTCTTCTACAGCAATCTCGTACCCGGTAAGGAATACGAGATCACGGGTACACTGGTAGTCAAGGCTTCCGGTGAGTCTGTCAAGGATGCTGAGGGACACGAAGTTACAGCAACTGTTACTTTCACTCCGGAAACGACTGAAGGATATGTCGACGTCGTATTCACATTCGACGCTACTGTCTATGTCGGTGAAACACTCGTTGCCTTCGAGACTCTGTCTCACAAGGGCATTGAGTATGTTGCTCACGCTGACCTCGAAGACGAAGATCAGACGGTCTATGTACCTGAGATCCACACAACGGCTTCGACAGCTATAGGCAATGTCGTTGAGTATTCCGAACAGGCAACTGTAACAGACCGCGTATTCTATACAGGTCTTACGGTCGGCAAGACTTACGAAGTAACCGGTACGCTGGTTGTTAAGTCCACCGGCGATACAGTCAGAGATGCTAACGGCGAGGCCATCGTTGCAATGGCTGCTTTCACGCCTGAGACATCCGAAGGCTTCGTAGATGTCACATTCGTATTCGACGCAACGCTCTATCAGGGCGAAGCTCTCGTAGCGTTTGAGACATTGACTTACGAAGGTATCGTGTACGCAGTACACACAGACCTCGAAGACGAGGATCAGACGGTCTATGTACCTGAGATCCACACAACGGCTACTGACGCCAACGGCAATAAGGTATTCCAGGCTACCGAATCTGCGACTATCGTAGATGAGATCGCTTACGAGAACCTTGAGCCCGGCACGATCTACCGTGCTGACGGTGTTCTTATGGATAAGTCCACAGGCGCTCCTCTCCTGATCAATGGTCAGGAAGTACACGCAAGTGTCGAGTTTACGCCTGAGACTCCTGACGGCACTGTCACGGTGACATTCACGTTCAACGCGAGCGCACTTGCAGGCAAGAGCCTTGTAGTCTTTGAGAACGTCTACGACATCTCCGGTGCGTTTGTCGTTAACCAGGAGACAGGCGAAGAGGTCTTCGATGAAACCATAGAGACACTCGTTGCAACACACGAGGATCTTGAGGACGAGGGCCAGACAGTTACGATCACGGAAGCACCTAAGACAGGTGACACTTCAGACATGAGCGGCCTGGCAACAGGCGCCATGATCACTGCAGGTGTTGCTGCTGTTGCAGGCGCAGCTTTCGTAGCTCTTCGCAAGAAGAATAAGAGCCAGGGCGGTGAGGCGTAAAGCCTCCCGCTTAAGGCTTCCTTCTTAGGCTGACAGCGGGCCTCGGAGCTTAGTGCTTCGGGACCCGTTACTGAGCTTAAGAAAGAGCAGAAGAGAGTTATCGCTCTAGCCGTTTCTCTTATCTGCTTGCGTGTTTATAAGAAAGGACAGTATTTCCATGAACAGATTGACTCTCGTTCGGGTGCAGAACGGTGGCAAGAAACTGCTTCTTTTAATTTGCCTTGCAGCTGTGTGTGTCTGCGGATATTTCCTTGTCCGTATGCTTTTAATAGAGGAAGCACAGAAGATAGGGCAACAGGAATACTGGCATCTATCTGAAGAGATGGGTCCTGAAGACGAGACGCCCGAAGAGAGACTTGTCGAGGTTCAGCTCGCTGAGCCTTTAGAGGTTTTGCCTGAATACGCGGATATGCTTGCCGAGTATCCGAACTTTGCTGGGTGGATCAGTATCCCTGATACTGAGTTCAGTTACCCGGTCATGATTGCTCCGGAAGAAGATCCTAATTACTATCTATTTCATAACTATGAGGGAACTCGTACCGACCTCGGTTGCCCGTATATCCCGTATTACAGTAGCTACGATGCGGATAACGTAATGATATATGGTCATCATATCAGAAATCACCGCATGTTTGGCTTTCTCGAGAATTACCAGGACGAGGATTTCTATAACGAGCACCGCTTCATATTCTATGATACGCCCTATCAGCATCGCATTTACTATATTGTGTCGGTGATGATCATATCGGTAGAAGATCCGAGATTCCATTTCCAGGATTTCGTTAACTGGGGCGGGATCGGGCAGTCGCATTTTTATAATCAGGAGTGTTATGACCGCAACATTTTCGACTCGGACACTCTGCCTGATGATGGAGACAAATTGCTCACATTAGTTACTTGTGAATATTCCATTCCAAATGGCAAAGGCCGATTGGTCATAGTGGCACAAGATGTTACTGCTTATGACACCGAATCTGAGAATTAAGTTCTTTTGCAAATAAGAGAGGAGCTCATATGGATAAACACGAATATTTTGAGAAGTATCGAAAGGCCCATGATCTTCCGGAGATTAAAGACTTCGGTATGGCCAAAGAGCATGATCCGAGGTCCGTAGAACTGTTTGGCTATATCTCTGAGGTCGATTACGGCAATGGTGACTATTTCTGCTTCAAGAGCGGCGGAGACGGTGATAACGGTGAGATCTTAATGGATCTGCTGGACTGCTTCTTTAAGAACAAGGACAAGTTAGAAAGTGTTGAGCAAGGTCTTGGCACGGAAAGGTAGGGGCCTATGTTAGGAGCTGTGTTGTCGACTTTAGTTGCCATAGCATGTGTTGCCGGGTTTGTTGTATTCATATTCCGTAAGGGCAAAGAGTATCAGGACAAGGAAAAGTGTGCTTTTGATGATCTGGCCAAGGAGAGTAACGCTAAAGCCGACCGGGAATTGCAAGAAACTAAGGCTACGTTCTGCGGATACTGCGGCAGGTTTAATCTGGGCCCGGTAGATGTCTGTAGGTATTGCGGGGCAATACTAAATAAGGAGAAGAATTGATATGAACGTGCATATGCAAGGTGATCCTTCTCAGATAATCCCGGTGCTGATCGGCATGGTGCTGTGTTTTATCATAAGCGCCGTTCCTATAATGACTGTTATCATAGCGCTCGTCAGGCATTTTAAGCGTCAGGCGAAGAACGATGCCGACATGATGAAGAAAGCGGCGGAGATAAAGAGCAAGCAACTCGAGATCGAGGAGAATAAGGGCATTCCGAAGCGGATAGTCGAATGCCCATTCTGCGGCAGAGTCAATCGCTATGACACAGGCTCGTGTAAATATTGCGGAGGCGTGCTGAATTTGAAAGAGTGAAAGGAAAGTAACTGCTATGCTTGTTTTGCCGATCAAGAAACGCTGGTTCGACATGATCCTGTCCGGAGAGAAGAAAGAGGAGTACCGCGATATCAAGCCGTATTACTGTTCCCGTCTTACATCGGCGGGCTATCTGGATCAGTACGGGCTTCCGACATTGAAACATGGAAAAGTGCTCTTTAGGAACAGATACTCCAAAACCTCACCATCGTTTACGGCACTGGTCACGGTCGATATTAAAACAGGCAACTCTGACTGGGGCGCCGAGCCTGGTAAGGAATACTATGTCCTGTCTATTAAAGAGATCATCCACTAGGGAATCGGGGGGGGTATAGGTGAATTTGCTGGCAAACTTGTCTTGTTTTTAAGAAGAAAAGGGGGCTTTTGATGCATTTGTTGACCATAATTCCCGGTAGTATCCTATATAGGTTTGTGAATGAAAGACCGGGTAACGTCCAGATTTCGTTTCGTGAAAATAAAGGGGAGGATGGACGCTTTAATAAGAACGAATCACTTGCCTATTTTTCTTTATCCGTTGATGATTTGATGGATGAATTAGGTAGGAGTAATAAGATAATGGGAAGTATGTTAACTGCGATTGTTCAAAAGCCCGTTGTTATTGTCTACCCCGATCGTGAGACTGAATTTAATGCTTATAGAGCCATAAACAATAATCATGTTCGATCTCCGGAGTTTAAGTGCGCATATCGCCGCCTTTCTTTTCCTATTATACCTGACTACGAGATTACTAATGATTTGGCTCATTACTATTTAAAGGATCTATGTATCGATGGAATAGGGTATTCTTCTGCACAAGGGTTAAATTTAATGGCTAATGGCAGGCTGTATTATTTAGGCAAAACTAATGAGATATCGCCATTTGTTCAAAATATAGCTTTGAAACGGCAGGGCTACGACAAATTAAAAATACAGTCTCCTGTGCCCTATTGGCATTTGCCTTAGTACAGTTATTTCTATTCATAAACTCTTTCATTCCTGACAAGAAGTTGTTATAATATAGATATAGAAATTTCTATAACAAACTTAACTCAAGATGGATAAGACTCAATAAGAAAGAAAGGGTCACATGTTTGCAAATCAGACTATTATCATTTTTGCCGTATTCTGCGCAGTCGTTTTGATCTGTCTGGGTATCGGTATTTTTCTAGCTTTCAGGTCTAATGATCATCACATAGCTTATATAGTTATAGTGCCCGCGATACTGGCTGCCTTGTTGGCGATCCTGTTGCGCGACGATGTGGAAAAGCGCTATAGCGCCGGCGAGTATGACCTTTCACGCATGGCGGAAGATTATGGAGCTGCGGTTGATTATGGTGACTATGACGAACCGAGGCTCGAGCACTATCTTCTGACTGACGAGTGGATATACAGAATCCCGCAGTTCGAAGACCCGGGTGAACAATACAGATTGAACTGAGGAAGGATTCTCGAGGTGCCCGTTATGAAAAGCAACATCCACAAGAAGGCAACTTTTGAAGACAAGTTCGACCGCAAGTACGCGTGCTGGGTTAAGAACAATCCGAAGGCGTGGCGGTTCTGGAAAAAACGGAACAGGAAACTGTTCAGGAAGCAAAGAATAGGAGAGGAGATTTGATTATGATCGTAGTTTTTATTGCATGTGCTGTTCTCGGGATAGTAATCGCAAGTGTACTGTTAACGCGCACCGAAAGACTTTGGCAAATGGTCATAGTAACGGCTGCTGCGTCATTCTTAATTGCGTTCGGCGGAGTCGGTGTGATAGACGAGTATAAGAAGTACACAGCTCCCGCACCCTCAACTGTCACTGTTCACTTTATCGAGAGCGACAGATATGTCGAGTATGAAAACGCTCAATACTATTCAGACACCGGCAAGATTGTCCTGGAAGACGGCTCCGTAGTACAGCTCGCTAATGCCGAGATTACTTGTGAATAATAAGAATACTGAAAGAAGGACTAAGCATGGGCGTGACGATAACAGCAACCAAGTCTTCATATTCATTCGACATGGGCTGTGGTGGGTTCTTTGATCTTAGACAGAATATCGCTCACATTCTCAATGAAGAACTGGGCGAGGTCTATGAGACGCTGATACATTGTCACAGCCGTGAAGCTTTTGAAGAGCACGACAGAAGGGCTAGCAGGGTCATCGCTAAGTACGATCTCGACAGGTATAGCGGTGTCTTAGACTTCCTGTACAGTAGTGATTGCGGTGGAAGCGCTAACTATAAGGTCTGTAAGCAGATCTACGATCTCATTAAGGATGTGGACTTCGGAGATAAGTGCTTCAGGTACGCTATGCGTGCACACAACGACTACGAAGAGTTCAAGGCATTCTTAATGGAGTGTTACTCGCACAGAAGATCGATGCGTTGGTATTAAGGAGGCCAAGAAAATGTTCCTGATCGTCTTTCTTTCTTTTATGATTGGTCTCGGTATCTTCCTTGCTGTAAAGGGCTTAAGAGAATGGGACGAAACCAACTTTATGCTCGGTATCGGTATGACCATATTATTTGCCTTATCGATTTTAGGTACGGTACTTGAATACTCGGTCCCGTTTGTGCAAGTCGGTATCGGTATCGGAATAGGCGCACTGTCTTTTGTTTCTGTGTGTCTTATCATACGCTTCCTGTCCTGGTTGTATCTGAATACAGACAAGCTTGACTGGATAAACTACTTATAACTAAAGAGGAGAATTTGCGATATCTCGTGTGGGGATGACACAAATCAAACAATCGTAGCAGTAAAAGTCACTTAAGGCGATAAAGAGCGAGGAAAGCAAGAATATCTCAGCTCGTTATAATTAAGATAACACAGCCGTACGGGAAGTTTTTCTTGTACGGCTTTTGCATTATTAGATCAGGAGGAATCGGATGGATCCGATGAAGATTACTGCAGGGGAGCATAAAGCTTTCTTAAAGGCTTTAACCCCCGACCAGTCGGAAGAGCTCAAGGAACTGGGTCTCAAGTGGAGTCCATTCCGTGCGCGAGGTTGGACTTACGAGCATCTTGGCGGGAACAATTTCAAATTCACTGCACCGAATAGTAAGTATTTCTTCGCGCACATGGATTTCGACAGCGGCAACATTATTTACACGGGGCCGCAGGGTGAGGAGATGTCACCCGGGTCTTGTGTGGGAAGGAATTTCGAATGCAGAGGCGTCAGAGCCGTTCGGGTTACTGCTAAAACAGTCGCCAGAGCGGTGTTTTATTACGAGAGACTGAAGTATCAATTGTCACTCGAGGAACAAGATAAGGAGTAAGACTATGTCAGGTATGAGCCCGGATCTGTATTTACGCTTCATGCATAAGTTTACAGCAGATGTGTTAGAGGACTTCAACCCCACAAATACGCCGCTATCCAAACTTCCTGTTATTGACTTCTGGACTTCAAATTGGGATCCCAGAGAGTTTAACGACAGACCCGATTACCATGACTGGGTGGTCAAGAACGGTTTCGATGCTTTCTTGCCACCGTTTTCTGCTTGCTGGGTCAAGGTTATGGACCATTGCGCTCTCGTAAGGGCCAGCAGAGATTTTCTGCAGTTCCTTATCTGCGGCAAGATGGTCTTCGATAAGGTAAACGGGGATCGCCTGGCTTTGTTTAATGTCAAAGGAATGGGTTATCCGTTTATATCTTGCGCTTTGTCTCAGGTTGAGAGAGATACTCTCAACGACTCATGGCGTTATACGATTACTAATGGTATCGCGGACCTGTTTATGAGCTTCGATGATCAGGAGTGCAAAGATGTACTTCGAAAGTATCAGATACCGGAATCCTGCCTTCCCGGAATAAAAGAAAATATGGAGATCAATCTCTCCGAGAACATGTCTCAGGATTTCTTGGACGAGTGGTATGCGCTGTCTAATTGTGTTATGGCTGCTCTTGCCGTAACGAACTATCTGTTATCAAGACGCTCCATCGAGAAGGCAGAGAAGAAATGCATCGTCATTCCCGATTCGGTCAAGCTTTTCGAAGAAGACCGTCAGGAGCAGAAACGAATTATCAAAAACCTGAAGGAGTATTCTTTCGAGCACGTCACGATCTTATCCACTGATCCGCCTAAGCGCGTTACTGAGCGCAACATAGATAAGCTGTATGCCAGAGAGCCATACCAGATCCACACTCCCGCCTGGCTTGTTTCGGAGCATACCAGAGCACCGGCCCGTGCTCATGAGCGCCATCTTAAGGACGGGCGCGTCATCCAGGTCAGAGAGGGCTCGCATACGGCTACGGTTTCTGCACATGTAAATCAGCACAAAGGTATAGAAACGCCTAAGCCTGACATTGCCGAGTTCAGAGAGACTCTGCAGGTCTGGGAAGGCCGAGGATATTAACTAATATGAGGAGGTTCATATGGAAGTTTATGTAACCAGTATTTATGACAACGATTCCGACACATCCGATCTCAAAGTGTTCGAGACGAAGGAACAGGCCCAGGCTTACGCCTATTCGGAATACGAGAAGATCTATCTTCAGCACCAGAACGACGGCGACTTAGACTGTGACAGTTTTGTTCCGAAGAGTGAATTCTGGCCGGGAGACTTGGGTGAGCAGGATGTATACGCAGTCATTCAGTGTTATGACATGCACATCACGTTTACCATTGCTACCAGAGAGGTTGAACGCACCCTTGAGATAGGGAGGTGCAGCTGATGGGGATACTGAAACTGCATCAGGAAGACGGAAGTGAGATCTTCATTGCTGCGGATGACATACAGGCATTCTACCCGAAGACTAACAGCTCTTCGGCCATAGTGTTCAAGAGTCACGGTCAGCTGATCGTTAAGGAGACAGCAGATGAAATAAACTTAATGCTCAAAGGAGGATAATACGATGGGAAAGTATGGCTCAGGCCTGTCTTCCGGACAGGTTGCAAATCTGGAGAAAGAGGAGATAAGAGAGGCCCTTAACGGGCGTATCAGGGTAGACGAGAACGAGGACGGCTTTGTCTATGCTCCTTGTGACGATAAGGAGAGACTCAACAGTATCATTCTTCATGCGTATGATGCGATCTATTTCCAGCTTAATCAGTCGCTGGCATCTGCCAGGGCTCTCGAGAAGATGTACCACGATATGGGCGGTACCGTTAACCTTCCGAAGTATCAGGAGGCGCTTCTTGCAACCGCCATGACTGACGAGTATATCTACGAAGACGATGAAAAAGATGACGACGGAGAAGAATGAGGAGGTATGTAGATGGAATTACACCATTCTGATCCTGAGATCACTGATGACGGCGACAAGCTTGAATTCTCTGGCGCATATGCATCGTTCTACATGCTTTCGACGTACATATACTCCGAACCGATGTATGTTTTCCAGAAACTGATCCGGAAATCGTCTCTGTCCGCCGAGAACTTATACTCTATGACATTGTCAGTCGAGCAACTGGCAGAGGGCGAAGGAAAGTCAGTTCACTTGATAGATGCGCCGAGAAGTTTCAGCCTGAACGGTCTTGATAAAACAGAGCTCATGGAGGCTTTTATTACACTGGTCAGTAATCTCGGCCAGTATGGATTCAACGCTATAGGCTTTTTACCGGGCACCGTTCTGTCCGTTGAGGCGGAAGGAGGTGCCGATGTCTGATCTGGATGTGACAGTGCGAGAGACTATCGCCAAGTATCACTTGACGGAGGATAGTGCTCCCAAAGAAGTGCTTCAGGCAGCAATAGCGGAGTTTGGCCTCTCGGAAGGGGGCATGTATGCGGCGGAGATGCGTAACATCTTGTATGCGAACAAAAGAAAGAAAATGACATAACTGATAAAGCCTTGCCGTTTCTGAAAGATAGAGTTATAATAAGCCTATCCATAGGGATCGTGTTACAGAAACCTGTGAGGCCTGTAACCTTTTAAGAATTCTCAAGGGTTATTCTAAGGAAACGTTTTCACTCATATCCAAATACCTCGAAACCAATGCTCAAGGCAACGTTACTTCTCCTAATCGCTGAATATTGACACCAAGGCAACGCTCATTACTCATTACAGCTTCTATTTAATTTGAAGGATTGCCGCCTTTCGTTTGCTTCATAGCCTACGGGAGGCGGTATTTCTAATTGTGTTTGTGATAAGGACTTGCATTATTTCGTAAGTTGGCTATAATATACATATAGATATTTCTATATAGAACTTTGACAAGCTCGCATGGCTCAAAGGTAGAGCAGTTGTTTCGTAATCAACAGGTTCCGGGTTCAAGTCCCGGTGTGAGCTCCAGCAGATCTCTTCGCGGCGGTTGTCATACCAGGCTTTTGTAAGCTCGCTCCTGACTCGGAAGATGCGTTCGCGAAAAAGGGTAGTTTTCATCTTCCGGGTACTCCTTCAAGTTAAGCGAACTTTCGGCATCGGTTTTCGTTTCGGCTTTCTGCTGTTCCGATCGCCACTACCATACAGTCAGAAAGCCGGGATATCGCGGAATGGAGCAGCGGCAGCTCGTCGGGATCATAGCCCGAAGGTCGCAGGTTCGAATCCTGCTTCCGTCACCAGTTGGGTTATAATAAAGGAAACAAGTATTAAGGAGAGATAACAATGGAGAAGAAGATCGTTTGCGCTACACCTGAGCAGGTCAAGAAGTCTGGCGAGGAGATCTGCAAGAGATTTCCTGTATCTATGAATATGCTCGCCGGCAATGAGGAGAAGGCGCGCGAGCTGCTTAAGGAGAAGGAAAATGAAAGAGACTCTTCTTACCCCGGCAGATAACAACTAATAACGTATATCAGGGATTATTATGCTTTGGAACTTACATAAGTGATAATTCCTTGTTATAACAACATGCCCTCCGAGGTTTTCGGACTGACGGTTAAAGACGAGCGTTTTCGGACGTGAGCAAAGTAGATGATGTGTCACCCAACTGCGAGTCGCAAAAGGCAACATTCACATGGGGGCGCCCGGTTTCGACGGGGCTCTTCAAACAAGATAAGCGGGCGGTGCCATTTCCCGGTAAGACACCTAAATCCTTTCCGGGAGCGCAGAAGTAACTGCAAACGAACCTGAGCTCGCAGTAGCCTGAATCTGCAGTGCCCTGTGCCATCTGCCGCACAGAAGCACTCACATCGCAGACCTCGGGATAGGGTAGGTCAAGATCCCGGTCCGGTTAGCAAGGTTTTTCTCTTTCCTGCCATAAGGTCCTTAACTTAAAGGAGAACTGATAAAGCTCGTTTGACGGTGTACTAACCTTTGTCAGTATTTTGATCACCGTATACGCCCGAAGAAAGTCTTGTCCACGAGTTTCGGACAGGGGTTCGATTCCCCTCACCTCCACCAAATATGAAGTAGCGGCAGAATGGCGATTGTTAAATGAACGGTAGTAATGAGTTAAGGTGCAGTGGGGTTCGAGTCCCCTAACGGATAGGTTCAACTCCTACTCGTGCAGGCGCAATATCTTTAACATAAAGGTTCAAATCCTTTCTACTTCACCAAAGGTCTGATTTCGAACATGGGCTTTAGAAGACCTCTTAAACTTATAAGCCAATGTAAAAGTTTGTATGTTCTGTTCAAAACATGCCAGTCGAATCAGGGTGTACACGAAGTGACTGTAAGATGATCGTGGCACGTGGGAAAGTTAAGTAAGTTAAAGTGAACCCATTTTGTGTGTAAACACAGAACGATATAACTGCTGACAGTCGGGAAAGACCGACTTTTATGTTTCGTTAGCTCAATCGGTAGAGCACTCGACTTTTAATCGAGGGGTACCAGGGTTCGAATCCCGGACGAAGCACCATTTGAGATAAGGATTAAGAAAAGCATGGCTTTGTACGGGCAGCGGGGCTTAGACCCCGTCGCTCCAGTTTCTCCGTTTGGAGGTTCGATTATGTCCCGTTGTATAGAATTTACTCCTGAGAACCTTGATAAGCTTAAGCGTATAGAGCGTGAGGCCTATGACGGTACCGGCTATATGCAGATGCAATGGTGTGAAACGTGGGCAGATATTGCCGGATACTGTGAGTGTTCTCTTGAGCATCTCCACATCGCTTTTATTGACGACGGATATGTCATCGCTGCTTGCCATGAAGACTACATGGAAATCGTCGATCTTGCCTCGTCAGGCAGGAATATGAACCTGTTTGCAGTATGGGATTTTTTGAAGGAACTTAATAAGCCGATGGTTTTCGATGCCAGGGAGAGTACCTCGTACAGGCTTATAAAACTCCTGGAACGCAGAGGCGAGATCTCGATCGTAGAAGACGCCCCACATCAATGGGGAGGAGAGACCTTCCATGACGTAAGATGCACTTTCAATCTGTCCCGGCATCCGGAGATAGGCCGATACACATAAAGAAAGGAATATGCTTGTTATGAACCTTGAGAAATTCAGATCCCTGTCTAAATCTTACCGAAAGCTGGTCAAGAAGGAGAACCAGATTAAGAAAGTGTGTATCTGGCTTCCTGTCGGCTGGCTTATCTGGTTCCTGATGATCGGAACCATTACGCTTAAGCTGTCGAACGCGGATCCCGGACATCCGATGACTGCGATCTGGGCTTTGATATTCACGCTTTGTCCTATTGTCTGGGGCATCTTCATGTTTAAGAAGAGCCAGCTGAAGAAGGACAGGATCGAAGAGTCTGAAGACATGCGAAACACGGTCATTAAGATCCTGAAGCACGAATACGCATCGGTATCCGGTACTAACTTCGACGATACACTGACTTCTGTACTGGAGTCTTCGGGCCTGCCTATGCAGGTCCGAGACAGCTGGTGGCTGGGTATCGACACGATACGCTACATCGAGGTGCTACTCTTGGAGTCGTATACAGGCAAGGAATTTTCACGTTTCCAAAAGGGCATTCTTGCGACGGTTTTGGAAGAAAAGCATCAGCCTACTTCGCGCTTAAAAAGAGACGGAGAGTGACACAATATATTGTGTTACCTGTCACTTAAGCCGTTTAGGCAAAAGAAATACGCATCTTTCGCAGGTGGCTATACTTAAACTGTGATTTAAGTCAATCATCGGCGGCCCATATACCGGGCCCGGACTCCGTGCCGATTGGTCAAAAGCGGAGCCTCTTTCTGTGGTGGAGGGAGCTCGAGTTTAGCTCCCTCTTTTTTTTATTACAACATGAGCCGTACGGAATACGGCAGAAAGGAACTTTCATGAAAAAATATCTTTATGTAACAAGTGCTCTGGTTCTTACAGCAGCGCTCATGGCAGGCTGTGCTTCCAAGGAGGCTTCCATCAACGGCCATTACAAAACAGATCTTGACGTAGGCGGTTCCGTCACCGTGAACGAAGCCGGTATGACTAACCCCGATGTTCTCCTGCCCGTAGAGATCGTTCTTGCTGACGGGGAGTACACGATCACGCTTGACACCGACGCGATGGCCAGAGATTTCGAAGATGCACAGACTGACGAGCACTATGTCGTTGATTCAGTAGAAGCGGACGAGGAAGTTGTCTACACAGGTCATTACACCGTAGAAGACTCTGTTATTACTTTTGACGGTGATATGCACTTTACTGCCAACGTAGAAGACGGAACGCTTGTTGCGGATCATTTCCTCGGTTTTGATGATGTAACATTCGCAAAATAAAAAATCAATATGCCGGATGTCCCCGGCGGAAAGGTTAATCTTATGAGAAAAGCAAAATTCGGTAAAAAGTCTATTATCGCTATGGCAGGCGCCGGCGGTATCTTAGCCCTTGCGATCGGCGGAGTCGTTCTGCTCCCTAAGCTCCTTAACAAAAGCCCTGAAGCGCTGCATATCAATCTCGCGTCAGAGCTTGACTGCACAGACGCAGCCTCCGACGTACTTTCGGATATTACCGGTGCGAATTATAACTTCGATGGTGAAGTATATGCGCATTTCACCATGTCCCTCGACGACGGCGAGTTCACTATGGACCTTGACGAAGATCAGCTCCGAGAAGACCTGGACGCGTTCTTCTCCAACAATGTCGAGGGTATCTTAACTTCTCAGCTCTCTGCTGCAGGCGTCGGTACCGATGCTTCGGCGCTTGACGCATATGCTCAGGAGATCGGCTATGCCAACTGGGCGGCTGTTGTTGATGCGACTGCTGCTTCTGTCATGGACTCCGACGGTTATCTCGCCTTAACAGACGGGGATGTTAACTATGAAGGTACCTATGAGTACACAGAAGACGGCACGGCTCTTAACTGCTATGTCGGATCTAAAACTGTATTTGTAGCCGAGATCGGCGACGACGGTAAGATCTACATCGACTACGACTTCGACCGCAGCGCCCCTGTCATGCTCTACGATTACTTCAATCGCGGTTGCACTCTCGAGTTTGCCAAGGCTTCCGGAAACAGTGATCGTGACTCTGATTCCGACAGGCCGTCTTCAGGCAATTCTTCTGACGGCGTAGTCGTTAATGTCTATATTGTTCCTGCAGAGACTACTGCAGAGCCTACAGAGACTACGGCAGAACCTACTCCTGAGCCTACACCTGAGCCTACACCCGAACCTACTCCTACACCTGTACCCGAGACACAGCCTTCCGAGACAGCGCCTGTAGAGACAGAGGCTCCGGCCGAGACAGAAGCGCCTGCTCCCGCCGAAGGTGAAACTTCTGCGGAGGGTTAACCATGGCTAGTTTATCGGCGCAGGTACCGTGGGGCTTCGTGAACTTTATCAGGGAGACTCTGCCTAATGTCGACCCTGTCATAGCATCTATAGCAGGGCTCGTTACTTTTATGGCCATACTGTTCGCCGTTCTTATCTGGTATCAGTCAGAAACCCGAGACCTCAGATCGCTCTGGAAGTACATCCTTGTCGCAGGCATCTGTGCTGTTGCGTTCGTTTCGCTGTTTGGCTTGTTGATCGTTTATGCAAGATCTCGAGGCGTCGTTCTGCCTATTAACTAAGGCCACGACCCTCGAATCTGAAATACATATTTCGTGAGGTGAATCACTATGATCTTAATCATCGGACGCTCGGGCAGCGGTAAAGACTTCCTTGCCCGCGAACTTGCCAAGCAGGGCTTATCCCAGGTGAAGTCGTACACCACGCGCCCTCCTCGCTATGAGGGTGAGAATACGCACATCTTCCTATCTGCTCAAGAGGCTAAAGGCTTTAGCGATAAGATAGCCACAACAGTCATCAACGGCTATGAATACTTCGCCACTTCTTCGCAGATGAAGGATAACGATGTCTATATTATCGATCCCAGAGGCACTGCGGAGCTTTTGCGGAATTGCCCCGAAGTCACTTTTGACATCTGCTACCTGCAGGCAGACGATTCCTGTCGCCGTGCTATGGCTGTAGGGCGTGGATCTGACCTTGCTAAAGAAGCAAAGGTATACGAGATGCGCAATGCTGACGAGGATGCTCAGTTCCGCGAGTTCGAAAACATGCTCAAGGACACTTATGCATTCTACGCCTTTAAGAATAAGTACCCCAACGTAAGACAAGTCATTATCGGCCATAACGACTATCGACCCGAGACCATGAACAATCTCGTTCAGTCACTGACTGCCCCTGTCTGTGCGGGGCGTGGTACTTAAGGCTTTGGCAGGTAAGAGAGGAGGACTAAGGTTATGTATGTCAATTTCGATCAAGGCTGGGTAGCGAAAGCACATCCAGGTGCGGCTTTGACCGGTTATCTCTTTGACGGTGATCCAACGCCGACGGATGCTCCGGAAGGATTCTCGGTGTTGTGCAACACGGAGCTGGTAGATGACCTGAGACGGATCCGATTCGAGAACACGTTCAGACTGTTCTGGACCGGTGAGGACGGGGAGGCGCACAAAGACTGGTTCGGTAAGACTTCCGTATATTTCGATGACTACCTGAATGTCTCGGAAGAACCCCGTTATTCAGTAGTAGCCCCGCTTGTCATATCGATGACGCGCTAAAGTCGGAGGCTATGAATGAAGATACACGGACACATACTGGCTTCCAGACTCAGCCCTGACTTCGACATTAACACCAAGCTGTATGAGCTGCCGTCGGAGATCAGGGCGTATATCACAGACTGTATGAGCGGGTCGGACCTGTCGGCAGACATCTTGACCGCACTTGGTGAGATAGGTGTCACCGACCTCGGGGGCGACCTGCTTAAGTATCTGAGGATCAAAGTCTCGGAGGCCATAAAGGAAGATAAGGCTTACGACATCTCATTCACCAGAAACGGTGCGCTGGCTTACAACTATGTAGTCGATGTCGCAATACACCTTAATGACTTTATAGAAGAACTGAACAACAGGCCAACGCCGGCTTTCAGGCCGTTTTAGAAAGGACTACAACTATGAGTGAAGAATTATTTGACCAGCTTGTTTCGCTAATTGAGTATTGCACCCGAATGGCTGCTTCGTCTCTGATCGTAGGCATTGTGTGCATTATCGGTATCTTTATCACATTGCTCTGCCTCGTCGTTATCGACAGGAAGATAAACTACATGCGTAAAGCGTTAAACATCGCGCCTGAAGACTCGCCTAAGAGCGCATTCTGCCTTTTCAAGAAGACGTCTAAGGACGCTGCCGCTAAGGCAGATAATGTTATCGACCAGAAACTGTCACATAAATGAAGGGGTTAAAAAGAACATGACTAATTTTGAGCTTATAACATCGGCACCTTATTGCCTTCTTAAGAACCACGAGTGGCTTATGGACCACTATCACAACATCGCAGATCGTATCAACTGGGAGGAGTGGCTCCAGTCAGAGGTGGGCAAGAAGCCGTCCGACTTCGTGATAAATGCACAGCGTGGTTTCTACTCGGATGATGAAGGTAAGAATGAAGTTGAATGCATGATTCTGGGTCAGTGCGAGATGTTCGGTCAGGATTATATCCGTCTTACTACAGAGCTTGACGACCGTTGGACTATACTGAGCGTGCCTGCGCATAAAGTGCGCATTACAGGGTGACAAACGGTGATTGCCAGAGATCATATCATCACAGGAACGGCTTCGGCCGTTTTTTTATGCTCTGCGGTATATACCGTCGCATATAATGTCGACCTGGGCTTGATCTCTTCTGCGTGTTCGTCTGCGATCTCGTACCTGTCGGAGGTATCTTCGCTCTATAAGCTCTGTGCTGTTCCTTTATATATCTTCGGACTCATTCTGCCTGACTGCGACATGCGTACATCCGTAGTCGGGCGCTTTTTTTATATCCCCGTTAAGCATCGCACCTGGACGCATTCTGTATGGTTCGTCCTGCCGTGGTTCGTGCTTTCTTACTGGTTCCCGCCTCTGGTCGCACTGGCTTTCGGCATTTGCTTACACGACTGGTGGGACGGTCTTTCGAACGGCGGGGTGTGCTTCTTTTATCCCATAACCAAGTATCGTGACATGCCTACCGGTGCGCACTATAAGCCCAATCACAGGGGCTTTTATGCTACCGGTTCGGGTGACGAGACTTTCCTTACCGTAGCTGCATCTTTGTTCGCCGTTCTGGCAGTAGCGTACGCCGTCCTGTTCCACAAAATTCATTTGCTTTAGGAGATTTTCAGTATGACCTTGGATGAATATAACGCAGTTAAAGGCATGAACTACAACGAGTTTTGTGAACATCTCAAGGCGAAGTACGGCATTGCTACAGAAGATTATTACCTACCGGGCTTTGTTCGTAATAACAAGGTGTCCAGGACAAGAGAAGGGCTCTTTGCGCATCATGTTATGGAAGACCGCGCAATACTTCTGTCTACCCGTGAGGTAGCTATGACACATCCCATGTCGTACCAGTCTAAAGAGAATCTTGTCTATTGCGACTGGGTAGAGCATCTGTATCTCCATCTTCTCATAGCAGAGAATCCTGCTCCGGGCGCGGAGGAAGGCGTCGGCATCGGGGGCTGCATTTCGTTTCTCGTACCGCAGCTTAATGACGTTTTTGCCGGATTCAGGTCGGACAAGGAGTGGGAGCAAAACTGCATCAACAAGGTCTTCGATGAAGAGACGGGCTTTGATGCGTATATGGCTGTTGTGGCCAGACTCAAAGTGCATCTGGCAAAACTCCTAACAGGAGATTCGTCCGTCATAGACCTCGATGCATTAAACGAACACTGCAACTATTACCTGTGCAGCTCGGCCCACGAGGAGGACTCGCATGGAATGCCTAATCAGGCTTTCGTCGCTGAGTATGGCAGCAGACTGGAGTCTTTTATCTATGCACCTATAAGGAATATGCCTACGGGATTCAGTCTGTCTTTGCCCGGATTACATTACTAAAGAAAGGACTCAATATCCAACATGGCTAAGAATAACAAAAGAAGGGAAGCAGAGCCCGGGGATCTTGTTTTCCCGGACAATAACTTCCTCAACAAGATGTACTCGGACGCGTTTAATCACCGATGTTCCGTCTTCAAGCGTCCGTTCGTTGTGATCGGTAAGCATCGTAACAGACCGTATCTTTCGATCATCGCACCCTTGTCGTCCAAGTTCTATTACAACTATATAAAGCTCAAGAGACGATACGATCTGGGCCTTGAAAACCCTCGCGCACCTTCGATCATACTTGTGTCCAACGACGCACACAAGTCTCAGGGCTTCTACAACGCAGCTCTGATGATGGATCAGGCTATCATCGTGCCGACTAAGTCATTATGCGTATATAAGAAAGCACATACGGAATGGCATCTGGACCTACCCAGACGACCCATAAGGCCATCGGTGCCATTTGATGATCCGCAATATCCGTTTATCCTGGCTCGCTACGAGAAGGCAGAAGACGAGTGGGAGAAATGCACGGACAAGTCTTTGTTCAGTCCTAAGGTAAATATCAACCTGATCGTTTCGCAAGGCAGAGACATGATCAAGACTTTGTACGAAACAGGCAAGATGGAGACCGACCTGGATGTTGCGATTGGCAGGTCTGAGGGGCTTCTTCATCCCGACATGTTCGACTTCTGAGGTGAGACGATATGAGAAATATACACAATGAACTCGTCTCTTCCCGTGAAGTTTATCAGTTCGCGGATCACCGCCCGGAAGACCTCTACAAGCAGGTGATCTCCATGACTTTGTACCGACTGGAAACTATGCTCGAGGGTTCTCAGAACTTCGAGTCGGAAGAGTCGTGGCTTTTTAGACGAGACATATCTTCTACAGCAGAAAGTATTCGTGCCGCTTTAGGTATCAGCGAAGCAATGGCTTCGGAGGACGACCCGTTATGAGATATATGACACATTACCAGAGAGTTAATGCGTATAAGCACATCAGCCGGGACAACTGGACACTGGACATGACTGCACGTAAGTACGGCGTATCCGTATCAGCTGTCGAGGCCATGCTCAGAAGTCAGAAGAAGAATGCAAAGATCGGCCTTGGCTGGGAGGCAGTCGCCAAGATCTGCGACGAGCGTGATGCCGGACTTAATGTCAGGGACATCTCGCTGTATTGGAACGTGCCTGAGAGGGTCATTCTTACCTTAAAAAGAGATGCAGACTTCGTGCCGGGACGAGAGCCCGGGCCGTCCGGATATGTGTTCCCCAGGGACAAGTATGATGTGTTTATCGCTGACTATGACCGTATTCCGCCCAAGACAATGACTCGTAAGGATATAGCGGCGAAGTATGGACTTACCGAGAATCAGCTGAACTGGATAACTTCGGGTAATGCCAAGAATTCACGCATCGTTTCTCCTGAAGTTAAAGAGCAGATCATGAAAGACATCGAGGCTTTGAATAGCAAGAGTATCAGGCGCCTGGCGGATAAGTACGACATCCCTTACGATATCGCGAGGAGCTGGATAGGTAATCACTTAAAGGAGCTTAAAGAAGCTGAAGCTGCCTTGGGCAGATAGGAGAGAGGGTACAGCTGGAGAGTGGCATTGTTTTCAATCTTCGTTATACTATAGATGTACAGTTAAGTACATTAGGCGATTCCCAGCAATAAGCGGGGGCCTTAAAATTCTACGGGAGTGTTAGTGCACTCCCGTTTTTTTGTATTTAAAGATAAGGAAGAAGGTATATGGTAGATAACTTAAGTCCGATTCAAAGGTCAATCATAGGAGCGCTGGGTCCCTTAGGCCCGGGTGCGGGGCTGGTCTATTCGAAGGGCCTTTACAGGGAGATTTGCGGAGAAAAGCCGGTGCCTGAGGAAGCGTTTGCCAGAGCTTTGAGGACTATGCCGGAGCGCCCGTTCGGGGATGACTACGTCTTTCACAAGGTCTGTAACGGCGTCTATGTCGTGGCATCTCCGGAGAGTCAGAAGCGCGATCTGACACAGGTTGCAAAAGACATCTTAAGGTCTGATTTGAGCTGCTGGATGTCTGACGATGCGTATATGGTCGGGGCCAGTTTTAAAGAGGAGTTAGACCTTAAGATACAGGCCGGGCCGCTGTACATTGCAGTCAATGAGCGACTCTTTCCCAAGGCGTACGAAGACGTATTCGAGGTGTATCAGAGGCAGGCGCCGTATCCCATAGACAAGAAGACAAAGTGGATCCTGGCGCTGCTTGACTACTTCAAAGACAACAAGGATATCCCTGACGAAGAGTGGGCAAAAGTGGTCAGTCTCCTGGGCGGTAAACTCATGGATCGGAACATGGCAGGTATGGCTTTTGCCATCGCGGATCAGTGCTATTCGCGCCGCGTCATGGACCGTTTGACTGACTTTATGCAGCGTGCCGGCAGGGAGTACGAGGCATACAGACAGAGCAGATAACAGCATTTATCAACCCCGGTGTTTCCTTCTAAGGAGGCATCGGGGCTTTATTTTTTGCCCTGCGAACGAACAATCGTTCTGTGTATTATTTGTCGGAAATTTCGCTGTTTTTGACCAAAAAAGGCACTTTTTTCGACAGAGCCGTTAGTGAAATTGCATAGTGAGCACTCTTTCTTTTACAGCACGTTGCACAATAAATGTAACGAGATGTGTAAATCTGCACGGTACTGTGCAATACTGTGCAGCAATACTGTGCAGTGCCTGAAAGCCTTGTGCCATAAGGCTTTGCGGGTTTTATCAAATTTTATTGCGAAATACTGTGCAGTATACTGTGCAGGGGCCTCAAAGCCTTTGTTTTCAAGGATTTGTGCTATCTACTGCACAGTATATCTCCATTTTTCTCTAAAAACTTTTTCCGGAAGTGTGCATAGCCTTAGGAAATTTATAGCGAAATACTGTGCATACTGTGCAGTTCCGCTTCCTTACCTTGGGCAAAGCCCCGCGCTGCAAGGGTTTGCGTTGCTGCACAGTATTGCTGCACAGTATGGATTTTCGCTGTTTTCCAAAGTTTTCATCCGAGAATATGTATTTCGTATTGTGTTTGATCGAGGAACTCCTGCAAAATTGTCCCATTAAAGGGATTAAAGCGAGGATTTTGGCCTTTTTTGGATCCTAAAAGCGCCTTAACTGTCACTTAAGGACTTATGAGCCCTTTCTAGCGGCGCTCAGTATATACGCTATAATTAAGATAGCATTCTTGTAAAGGAATGCATGAGGAGTCACATAGCGTGGCTCCTTTTTTATTACTATTTTTTGGAGGTGATCTCATGGATGTTATAGCATCCAATTCTAAAGATAACCCACACTATTTAGAGCTCAGCTCTATTGATCTTCATGCCTTTATGAAGGCTGTGGATCAGTGCAAAGGTCCGGTTATCATGTTTACTGACGAGGGAGATAAGTTCAACTTGAAGAGTACCCTCTCCAAGGCGATGGGATTCCTGTCGCTTGTCGAAGGCGGTCGCTTTGCCGGGGCTAAGGTCTACTGCCCGGAAGAGGAAGACGTTACTCTTCTGTTCAGGCTCGGTCTCTTCGGAGCATCGTAACAGAAAGGTTATACGTTTGTAATCTTATTGGCTCCGCCCTTTGCGATAAACGAAGGTGCGGGCCTCTTCTTTTATTCAAAATTTACGGAGGTATCAGTCTATGTTTATTACTCTTAAAAATGGAAATCACGCTGAAATATCAAAGACCGAGGCCGAGAGGATCGCGCTCCAGGTCTCGTCGGACGAGAGAACTATGATCAAAGCTTGCCTCGCGGAACGCTATGGCAAGGAGGTCGCCGGATGCACTGATCTCGTTAGCGCGGTGCTCGAGTATTACCACGGTGCTCTGGTTGAAGAGAGCCCTGAAGAAGCTCTCAAAGACGCTGTAGAATGCGTCAATGTTGTCACATTCATGTCCAGATAATCTTATTATTCGCAGGAGGCCCGCCTTGACTTATATATCTTCGAACAACTGGTTCAGACCCGGCGATGCGCCCGGTCCCGAGGACCTTATCTCGCCTTGGTATGTTACTTCCGAGTCTGAAGTGACTGCTGAGAAGGTCGAGGATTTCTTAAGCGTCACAGGTGGGAAGCTTCCTTCTGCCTGTAAGGACTATGAAGAGCTTGCCTCGGCTATACGTACTGCTTGGAAGGGGCATCTCGTTGACAGGTTCGTGCCCAGGGAGAGAGGTTTCGTACTTCTCGATAACCTGGCCAAGTTTGCCTGTGACAATTGGAATGCCATTGCTTGTTACAAGGCCTTGTCTCCTTCAGCGAGACCTAACTGCTATCTTTCAAGGCGCGGTAATGTGCCGGGCATTGTGTACGGAAACAAGTTCCTCTTTATGAGGAATAGCAAGTGGACCTATGACCCTGACTTTGACGCCAAGGACTTGCCCCCGATGTCGGATTTCGCCTTTAAGCGCAAGTTTGATGATGCGGACCAGTACCTGACTTCACTTCGCTCGCTCACCGACTTCAGGACGGTGGTCGCGGTCGATTCCCAGTGTGTCTCGGGGCTCATGTCAGTCATAAGACAGCTGTCGTCCGACAGCGCCGTGAGGCCTGTGGTCGTATATGTCGGCGTGCCTGACGCGGTGGTGAGGACGAAGATCGCTGCGCTCAGTCAGTATGCCGAAGTCTTCGTCTGCGAGACGCCGGGGCTGCTGCCTATATGCATAGGGTGTAACCGTTCCGTACTGGTTACTTCGGACCCTGATCTGTGTGACATTGCAGCATCAGGCGGTGTCAAAGTCGTGGCATACTGCGATAGAGGAGTGCAGGGCGAGTTCCCTAAAGCCATGATGTTCGCAGAGCCTGGGGCTGAGGACACGATAACCACGAGCAGTCTGTCTCGGTTGTTCGGGCTCGGCAGAGGGTGAGTGAGTGTGCGGCGGCGCTGTGTGGCGCGTTCGCGGTGGATGTCAGACTCGGTTTGATCAATCTGCGATTGAGACTCTTTAACCAGCATACTGCGTGTTAGAGAGACTTTTGTATAGAAAGATATTGAAAAAATACGAAAGGGTAGTTATATTAAATATAGGGAACAGGAAGACCGGCTCTTACGAGTTCTTAATCCTGTTACTACCGGACTGGTTCACGGGATGCTGGCTCAACCGGCTGGCTGTGACTCGGGCCGTAGAAGTGCCGTAAAGGTGTAAGTCGTTCGGGACGCCGGACGCAGCGGATAAGCTTCTTGAACCCGGTAAGTTAACCCCTGTAGGAGGAAGGCTTCCTGCAACGTATCTTGAGGTAGTGAATATGAACAGATCGTGCTATAACGTCGAGATCGGCGATTTTGTTTTCATTAAGGAGCGTTGGCTCCATAAAGACAGACAGTCGTTGCATAACCATGTTAACGAAGACAAAGACCGACCTTTTTTGGTTATAGGTTACGCCAATGATAATCCTGACGTCTTATTAACGGTCCCGTTGACACATAGCTTGAACTTAGTGCTTCGCGATTTGAAAGATGCTGTCGAGGACGAGGTAACATCTTCTGCGGCCCCTTTTGCTTTTTTCTGTTCGACGAGTAACAATCGAAGCGGACGTGTTGTGGACGGGGCCTTGCTAATGGCCAAAGCGATCGCTGTTCCGAGACTTGAACAGTATTGTGAATTGGCTTATAAGTCTGCCGATCTGCGATTGGAACCGTTAGAGGCACCTAATGGGCATAAGTATCCGACTAAAGCTTCGATGATATATGCCCGGGAGCTCTTTGCGGAAATCAAGGAACGCTATTCGAATTATGTTCTTCCGCGATATACGGTACCGAATTCGCTAAACGCTCTGTGTGGTCATGTCTCTCATGCCTCAAGTATGCATTTTACAAAGACAAATATACCAAGGCTTGTAAAGCTGGCTGAGTGTGAGTTGGCGAAATCTCAGCAGAAAGGATTAGTATGAGAGATTACACTAAGGAAATATATCGAGACAAGGAAGCCCCTGAGGCTCTTCCTACTGAGAATGTTTGCCGTTTGCTGGACAAGGTGACGACTTTAGTTTCACGCCTCGAGCGTCACGACGAGAACGACGACTTTGTTATCGGCGATTTATACGGAGCCATCGATAACTTTAGAACTTCGATTGGGTTGCCCACACTCGATGAGCAAGACGATCTTGACGGTAAGAACGATTAAGAAAAAGACGTACGACTCTTTGGGCCGTAGATACAAATAACGAACACTGACGCTGACTTTCACAGTCGGCGTTTTTTATTGCAACGAAAGTGGGAAATAATAATGGCAGTAACTAAGATCTGGGCGGTACACAGTAATGTGGATACGGTAGCCGGTTATGACATCAATGCTCTTAAAACAGAGTTCGATGAACGAAGCCTGGTTGATTCTTTATCCCTTGTAACCGATCCGCTTAAAACCATTGACGGCAAACTTATTGCCGGGATCAATTGCGATCCGCTTCATGCTGCCGACGACTTTAATGCAGTTAAGGAGAAGTTCGGGAAGACGGAAGGGGTGCTTGCCTATCATGGATATGTGTCCTTTCCTAATTCGGACAAGATCAACCCGATAGATGTTTTATCGGTAAGCAATGAGATAGCAACCGAGATGTGGGGCGAGTCGTTTCAGGTCTTACTTGCCGTTCACACTAATACAGAAACGTTGCACTCGCATTTCCTTGTGAATTCCGTCTCGTTCATCGACGGGCACAAGGCTACTGATAATGAAAAGAATTATTACAGGCTTCGAGCTGTGACGGACAGGATCTGCGGCAAGTACGATCTGCTGATACCCGTTCCGTCTAACAAAGCCGATATAGATTACAGACAACTCGAAAAACTCCTGGTCGACATTCGGATGAAGAGTCCGACAGTGGAACTTCTTAAGGCGAACTTGCTTAAAGAAGGTCTTACTTATTGCGGACCTGAATACATCAAGCTAAAGACCGGTAAATATCTAAAGCTCAGCAAGATCGGGCCGAGCATTGCTAAGTTATTCGAGTATAAGACCGTAGACAATGTTGCCGCAATTGAGTCCCGTCGTGATGACAAGACTCCTGCTGCTCCTGACCTCGGTCGCGGAAGAAACTTCGGTTATGAATTTAACAGGGGGTAATTTTGTATGGCAAGACAGGATAGTACGATCTACAACATTTTGAAGTCGATGCAAACTCAAACAAATATGTTAGGTCAAGAATTCAATGCCATAGGGCGATCTATCGGGGACGAAGATACCGGTGCAGCGCTGAACCTTGCTACTTTGGGTTTGGTCCTCAGTCTTGGGGCTATTGCAGGAGGTGTCGGGCTTGCTCTAAAGAACAAAGACGAGCAGACTAAAGAGTTTTTCAGCAAGGCCTTGCAGTACGGCGGCCTCGGTGATCCGATGGATGAGACCGGAGCGGTACTTCCCGAGCATTCGCTTTTGGCTAAGATGGGGCTTAGTAAGGAAACTGTCAATAGAAACGAGAAGAAAAACTTCAAGACTATTTATAAAAGTTCTCTTGAGAACTTGCAAGAAAATCTCCGAAGCACTCAGGACACGACTGTTCAGCGTGCTTTGACTTCAAAGAATTTGTGGCAGAGTTTCACCTTCTGTCATCAGTGTAACAAGAATCAGCTTTTCTTCGCAGTTGACGGTAAGTGGCCGCCTTCTTTCCAGATCAATCTTCAGGGTGTTTCCGAAGACGAGATTAGACAGCTGAAGAAGACTCTGGTCAAGTGCGGAGTCACGATGGAAGCGTCGACTGCCCAGAATAAAGATGGCTTCTTTAACATCGGCGGTGATTATGAAGCACTTACCAAAGCCGCTGACAAACTTGAAGACAGCGGTATCGTGTTCAACATAGACGTCGGTAACGGTGAGTTCGATGACTTCAAGGCCTCTGACGCTTTACGCAAGCATCGTGACGATCACACCTTGATGCTTAACGTAGCTGTAGATGATAAAGATTATAAAACTCTCAAAGGCTATTCGAAGAACTTCGGTGCGAAATTCATAGAAAGTGAGACCGATTTCGGAGCCTTTGATCTGGGCAGTGAGACTATTGAGTCCCTTGAGGCTAAGCTGGGCGATGGTTTCAAGATCAATGACTTAGGTGGGGGCAAGGTATCCATCAAGGGTCTTGCTTCCAAACTAAAAGGAGTGGATCCCGAACAGTTTAAGAATCTTGCCGGATTTGCAGACAAGATTAAGGACGTAGCAAGTGGCGCTTTAAAGACCACGGTCGCAGTTTATTGCCCGACTGGTTTCGACGGCTTGATGAAACTCATGTTCGTAGCAAACAGCCGTTTGGGCGGTGTCTGGGGCGACGGTAAGATGGCAGAGACTGTTAAACAGCAGATGCGCAGATTTGCCGAGAACCTGACCTTGGATCCGAAAAGGGCTAATCTCAGTCTTTATTACGGTGAGAAGTCCGGCGCAGCAAAGTTCGACAGAACACTTAACACTCTCGTTCTCGACGAAGAGATGGCTCAGATGTTCGGTGTGGACATGACAGGCCCCGACGGCAGACCGAATCACGCGTTCTTTGATGCGGGTGGTAACTGTAAAGTTGTCAACTTGCTTGACCGAGAGAGACAGACCGAGTTTACAAGGCGCTCTCAGGAAGAACTTTTGGCAGGTCTCGCAGATCTGCTTAAGAATACAACTCCGGTTCCTCAAGGTACTTCCAATGCGTTTAGCGGCGGTGCCCTTGAGCAGTTGGGACAAGGCTTCGGCAGATTTACAGAAGGGAAGTGACTTTAGATGCCTAAAAGTATTGTAAGAACTATGTACGGTGTCGGAATAGAAGCATACGGAGAGAGCCAGGATAACTTAGTCCTGGTTCATTCTTTATATAACAACTATATCTTGACCCACAGACGCACTCTCAACAAGGAGTCCTTGAAGAATCCGCCTTTCACGACAAGACGAGGTGGTGACAGTTCAAAGCAGTCTTTTGTCCTCTTTATTCCTAACGATAAGGAAGGAGCTATGCTCAAGGCTCTTCACGAGGTCGGTGCTGCGTGTTCTATGTGGTCCGGTTTCGGTGAGAACTCCAAGACATTGTTCCTTGTCGACGAGCCTGACGTGGCCGAGCGTGCCGCTAAAATGGCAGGAGTCGAGCTCAGTAAAGAGGACTATATAACGATCATATTTACTGACGAGGGTCTCCAGGAGGCCTCTCTTGGCGACAGCATAGGGCTCGTGGATGTGCGTGGGGTGGGAGAGAGCCTGATTTTTGCTATCGGATTCCTGCATCTGCTTGAAAGCGAGGGTTGGACTTATCCGGCATTGCCCGAACGGTTCTTCTCACCGCAGGAGTTCAACGAGTTTAAGGAAAGGAGCAAGCTCGAGAGTGAACTCGTATCCGAGTATAACGATCTCGCGCTGAGTCAGTATGCAGAATAATCAGAGGAAAAAAGTCTATATCAAGTTCGCTTTGTTCCTGGCGCCTTTTGTAGCTATATTCGGCTTTTTGGAAGGTCAGAGCATTGAAGAGAACGGATTCCTTGGTTTCTTAATGAAACCCGGCAATGTCTTTATCTACTCGAACGATCTCTTGCCGTCGTTTAAGTGGGCTTTGTGGTTTCTCTTGTTTTTTGCAGGCGCAATGTTCATATTTATTTCGACCGCGAGCAATTACAGGTTCGGCGAAGAGTACGGTACTTCGGACTGGGGCGATCCGGTCAAGCTTGATAAGAAGTACCATGACCCGGATGACGAATCCTATAACAAGAGGTTCACAGAGACGTTCTCGCTGTCTTACAACAACAAGTTTGCTCAAAGAAATGCCAATGCATTGATCCTCGGCGGCTCCGGTGCAGGTAAGACGTTCAGATACGCCATGCCGAACCTTCTGACTGCCGGATGTTCGTTCATTGACGTTGACCCTAAAGGCGAGCACCTCGCTAATGCCGGTAATCGTTTGGTAGAACTTGGCTACGATGTTAAGGTACTGAACCTGACAAACTTCGAAGAGTCTGACTGTTACAACCCGTTTGTCTATATCAGAGAGAACGAGTATCAGAGAGACATTGAGAATCTGGTCAACATCATATTCTCTGCAGCAACGAATGGCTCAGAAAATAAGCAGGATCCTTTCTGGGATAACCAGGCTAAGTCAGTCCTGCTGGCGATCATGTACTATGTTTACTTCGAGTACCCTAAAGCGTCGCAGAACTTCGGTGCTGTTATGGACATTAAGCGCAGGGCTACGATCGTTACAGGTTCACCGATGCAGCCGTCTGCTCCCACTGAAGCCGATCCGCTGTTTGATGAACTCAAAGCCAGAAACCCTGACCACATTGCTCTGAAGTATTGGAATGAGTATGCGCCTGCTTCGTCTAACGTCAAGAAGGACGTTGCTTCGACGCTTAACTCGAAGCTGTCTAATTTCAACAATGAAGGCCTTGTCAAACTTACCAGATTTGACGACATGGATCTCGGCTCTCTGGGCGACAGAAAGAGGATCATCTTCCTCGTTATTTCTGATACGGACACCTCGCTCAACTTCATTGTTTCGATCTTCTATTCACAGTTGTTCAATACGCTGTTCAGAGTAGCAGACGAGAAGTATAAGGGTCCGCTTCCGGAGCACGTAGAGATCTTAATGGATGAGTTTGCAAATATCAAACTCCCTCAGGACTTCGACAAGGTTTTATCGACAATGCGTTCCAGAAACGTGTCCGCATCGATCATTATTCAGTCTCTGTCACAGCTTAAGGCTCTGTACGAGAAACAGTGGGAGACGATCATCGACAACTGTGACACGCTCCTGTTCTTAGGCTCGGGCGGTCTTGAGACCGGTAAATACTTCTCGGAGCTCTTAGGTAAGTACACGCTCGACACAAGAAACTCTTCACAGAACAAAGGAAGACAGGGTTCGATGTCCAATTCCGAACAAAGACTCGGCCGTGAACTTTTGGACGCGTCAGAGATCAGACGACTGGATAACGAACTCTCGCTCGTATTTGTTCGAGGCGAGATGCCGATAAAAGACAACAAGATCAACATCGTAGAGGACCCCGCTTGGGGTCCTTTTATTAAGTATTCGGCTTACGACAGGAAGACCGGTAAGCAGTACGAGGCACCGAATCACCACATGATCGAAGCATTCGACGAGGATTCGTGCGACCTGCTAGACGAGGTCTCCATCGAGAAGCCGGATGATCTTTATTATTTCGTTTCCCAGGACGAGTTGGACTTAGTGAACTTCTCGCCCAGGAAAAAGAGACGTAAGAGTGCATAGGTCTTAGGTCTCTGATACAAAACCCGGGCTGCGGGGAACGCAGCAGTAAAAGCTTTTATTTACCGAAAGGAGAATTTTCCTATGTTTGTGAGTAACCTTCTCATGGCAGGTGCGCAGGGCGTAGCTGCCGTAAAAAGCAACCCCGTAGTTGTAGGTGCACAGCTTGTGGCTTACGGCCAGAACATTATGCAGCTTACTACGGACTTTAAGACTATGGCAGGCAACTTTGCAGGTGTTGTAGCGACTGTTCTCTCTGCGGTTGGTATCATCCTTTGCCTTTGGGGCGGATTCAATTTCGCTATGTCCCTTGAGGCCCGTGATAACAACCAGAGGATCCAGGGCGCGATCACGTTCTTCTCGGGCATCCTCTTACTCGTTCTCCCTCAGATCGTCAATACGGTCTCCGGCGGCACGGTAACGGTTACACCGAAAGACATTACGGGCTGATCGTTTGTGGCCCCGTCTTCCAAGCGAGGACGGGGCGTTCTTTATTTGTGTGAGAAAGGAGGGTAATACCTCATGGATGTAATTAACGGGATTATTCAAGCGATATGGGGAATACTGAGCCTTATTATAACTTTACTTAAGGCCCTCGGTGCGTTATTTACTATCTCACTTGGCGATATGTATAACGCAGGCCGAACGCTTTTGTTTAAGTTCTTAGGCTTTTCAGTAGATCTGCTTCTGATGAATCCCTTTAATGTAGGTAGCGGAACCTACATGGGCCCCGGATTCGGAGAGGGTTCTGTAACTTCCGGCGGTACTGCGGAGAGTTCGATAAACATGTTGTTCTCGTCGGGTTCGGGTATGGGCCTCGGAGCCGGTATCGGTACCCTTATAATCGAGGCAGGTTTGGCGCTGACCCTGATAGCTTTCTTTTACGGTTTTTCCGAGAGCTCGGTTCAGTTAGAGAAAACTAATATTCAATTGATCTTTTCCCGTATACTCAGATGGATAATAGCCGTGGGGCTCGTAACTGTCTCTTATCAGATGATCGGCTATCTTTTCCTCGCCTTTCGCTCCTTGTATGGAAGTTTTACGGGAATCGCCGGCGGTAATGCTGAAACCTGGTTCACTAATAAACTAAGCACGGTGTGGCCGGAGGCTAGTAATTTAAGCGGTTCTTTCTTGGAAGGTGGACTTAGTGCCGATCAATACGACTCCATGTTCGGTGTCAACGACTTTTCGGGTTCGATGTGGGACATAGATGCTACGACTTCGTTGAGATATTCATTCGTAGGCCCTGTTATCATGCTGCTTGGAATTCTTAAGTTGTTTAAGAAACTCGTTAAATACGTAATCAGTTTCGTTCCTAATCTATTCAGGGTCTTGGTGCTCTTTATCTGTGCACCTTTTGCTTTGGCTATGTATGCCGCGCCTGAAACGCAACAGAAAGCTAATTCTTATATAAGACTCTTTGCTGCGTCTGTGTTAACAAACCTATTGAAGGTCATTTCCATCACTATGGCTTGTGTAATCGCTATCAACTTGACGATGGACGGCACATGCATATTGAACACCTATCCGTTAGCGGTTCAATTAACCGACAGCGCATTCGGATCGGGCGCTTTGTCAACTGATATAGCGTTCATCATGACTTCCGGCGGACTATTGGGTATGAACCTGCTTGTCGACTTGCTTACGAAGACCAGTGAAGTCTCCGACAGATTTGCCCAGGAAGTTCTGGCTTAAAGAAGGGAGATCAGTTTATGCATACACAATTCAATAAAGACGTATCGGATTACAAGTCGAACTTCTGGAAAGGCCTTACGTTCCGTCAGACGATCTGCGGCGCTGCGGCCATTTTCTGTTTCGTCCTCTTCCGCATCGTCTTGAATATCTGGTTTGAGGGTATTTTCCTCAATATAGCCGGATTTGGCGGCGCCATCATCTTTGCGTTCCTCGGTTTCTTCAAGAAGGATCGTCTGAACGGCGAAGAGCTGGCCCTGATATTTTCCAGATACAGAAAAACACCCAAGGTCTTGAACTGCCGCAATAAGATCATTGATTTTAACGGCATATCCGAGACTGGAAAGGAGACAGAATCCGTATGAGTTTCAGAAAGTTAAAAGATTCCCTGTACAAGGTACCTTCGACGGTTCAGGATACTATCTACATCGAGAAGGTAAACCTCGACAAGGGCATTTTCTATCACGGCAAGGACATTTATACCAAGCAGTATGAGTTCTCTGATGTGAATTATGAGGTAATTTCCGAAGAGGATAAGGAAGTTATCGTAAGTAAGTGGTGTCAGCTTATCAATTCGTTTACTGCGGGAGGAGAATTCAAGATCTCTCTTAACAACCGCCGTATTGACGAGCAGATGCTCGAAAAGTCCGCGTTCCTGCCGGACCAAAACGACGGAAGAGACGATTTAAGACACGAACTTAATGAGAACCTCAGAGAAAAGCTCGCCGCATGTAACAACATCGACACTCAGCTGATTCTCACGTTGCGCGTCATTGCCAGAGACTTTGAGGATGCGGCTATGCAGTTCGATCAGATGGAGAAGTCGACGATGGCCAGACTTACCGAGATCGGCTCTCATTTGACTCCTCTTACTGCTTATGACAGATTCCGCATCCTGTTCAACATCTACAGGAACGGTGAGGAGGATTTCTACGCTTTTGATCCGCACAAGGGTTTCTACCTTCACGACTTCAAGGACTACATCTGTCCTGACACGGTAGAAGTATTCCCGGACTATCTGAAACTCGGTGAGAAGTTTGTCAGAGTCCTTTTCCTCAAAGACTACGCCAGCAACGTAGCTGATACAGTGCTCCATAACACTCTGAACCTGCCTAAGACGGCGTGCCTTTCCATTGACGTCAAGGTTATGGATCCGGCAGATGCGAAGGATCTTCTCGAAAAGCACTTGTTCAACGTATCCGGCGACATCACCAAGTGGCAGATGTCCCAGAACAAGCACGAGAACTATACGGCTGAGATCCCTTACGATCTGAAGCAGCCCAGAGACGAAGCAGAAGCACAGCTGGCAGACCTCGTTGAGCATGACCAGAACCTCTGCTACACCTGGGTGTCTATCATGCTTATGGCAGACTCTCTGGAAGAACTGGACGCCGATACCGAACTTGTGAGAAAGAACGGTAAGAAGAACAACATTCAGCTCATGGTACCGAAGCAGTATCAGATTGAGGCCCTTAACACGGCTATTCCGATCGGAGTCAATCTGCATCTCATGAGCAGGCTGCTGATGACTGTCTGCCTTGCGACACTCATGCCGTTCAGGACACAGAACATAATGCACGATAACGGTGTATATTACGGAGTCAATCCACTCTCGAAGAAACTTATTACCGTTAACCGTGATAACCTCATTAACCAGAACTCGTTCGTTCTTGGTGCTCCGGGCGCAGGTAAATCCTTCATAAGCAAGTCCGAGATCCTCTCGCTTGTCTTAAGAGGCGACACTGATGTTATCATCATTGACCCCGAGTCAGAGTACGGCTCTCTGGTTAAAGAACTCGGCGGCGAGCTTGTCGTGCTTGACGCTGCAAGAGATGTCCACATCAATGCACTCGATTTGAACCAGGACTACGCAGAGGAGTCTTCTAATCCTATCGCAGTCAAGTCCGACTTCCTTATGTCAATTATCGCTCGTATCAATGGCGGTAATCTGACCGCAGAGGAGAGTTCCATCATCGACCGCTGCTTGGCCAAGGTCTATAAGCCTTTCATCAAGAAGCATTACGAAGGCACTCCGCCGACGCTGGTCGACTTCAAGGAAGAACTCGAGCGTCAAGGGGATCCGGTGTCTAAGCGTCTCGCTCTTGCTATCGAACTCTTCACTGAGGGTTCGCTGAATTTGTTCGCTAAACAGAGTAACGTCGACATCGACAGTTCGCTCGTATGCTACGACATCTTAAACCTCGGAAGACAGCTCAAGCCTTTGGCAATGCTTATCACACTTGATGCTATCTTTAACCGTATGGCAAAGAACAGGCGAAATGGACGTAAGACGGCTATCTTCATCGACGAGATCTATCTCTTGTTCCAGGATCAGTATTCCGAGCAGTACCTCATGACCCTCTGGAAGCGTTGCCGTAAGTACGGCGGTCGTATGACAGGCATCACGCAGAACATCGAAGACCTTCTGGCTTCTGACTCTGCGAGACGCATCCTGAACACGTCCGAGCTCCTGGTCATCCTGTCTCAGAACGGTACCGACAGAACCGAGCTTGCTCACCTTCTGAACATCTCACCGGTGCAGATGCCGTTCATCTCAACAGGACAGTTCGGTGAAGGCCTTCTCAAGGTCGGCAAGGCTATCGTGCCTTTTGAGAACAAGTATCGTGACGATACAAAGATATACCGTCTGCTCACATCGAAGATGTCCGATCTTGCAAGCTACGCTTACGAGGCCAAGTCCTCTGGAGCAGCGACCGAAGAGGGAACACCCGGAGAAGACTTCGAAGAACCCTCAGACGAAGAGTATTATGCTGAGCCTGAGTACCCTGAAGATTATTCGGCGGAAGTCCCGACAGAGGAAGTACCTGGCGCTCAGGACGACTATTACGGAGAGGCTTCTTCAAACGACATTGATACAGAGAACGGGGAGAGCTAACTCCTCTTTCTCTTATCTGCTTGTGTATAACCGGCGGTGTCCTATTAAACGGGGCACCGCTTTTAATATCTGACATAAATAATAAGGAGTTGATCTTGTATGAGCGTAGATCCTACAAAGACATGGAATCGTGCAGCGGAAATAAAAAGAGTTAACGATGCCTATAACAAAGCCATGCATGATATCAACGTCACTGCAGATAAGGCAGGTATCTCCTTAACTCATACACAGAAAGTTGAGATCCTCGAGTCCTATGGCATCCGAAAGCCGGATTTAGACGGTCTTGACGCAAGAAGCTTGAGAACTACTGTCGAATCGAATTTAGCCACTATAAATTCCGGTTCCGCTAAGATGACGAAGGACTTGACGGGCGTTAGTGGCGGACGTGTACAAAAGGAAGCGTTGCGCCGACTTATCGTGGCAAACAAAGTGAATGATGACGCGGCGAAGTTACAGGCGTTGGCGAGACAGCACCAAATAAAACTGTCCCGTGCTGAAGCTCAGCTCCTGCTGAAAAAGAATCCCAAGATACTCGATATGAAGCCTGAAAAGGCTCTGAGTGTTATTAAGACCAGTAAGAGCAAAGTTATAAAGGCTGCAAAAGCCGGCAAGGCCATTGGTGCCAGAGCGGTAACATATGGTTTTGGACTGGCTTCGCGTGTGGCTAATTCTGTTGATTCTGACGATGTCGGCATTAACGGTCAAGATGCAGGTGCTGCCGGAACAAATGCGAAAGAGGCGTTCGATAAGCTTACGGAGAAGAAGCGTATCAAGGACGCCGAGAAGCATCAGATAGATAAGGACGTTAAAGAGGCTCAGCGCCAATTGAGACGTAAGCAGAATGCAGAACAACGTGTTCGTGATTCCAGTAATAAAGATCTGTCTCACCGTGCTAAGAAGGGCGATACGAAACCGGTGAAGACAGCGGCAAAGAACGCAAAGAAACAGGCTAAGAACGCAGCTGCTGAAAGCATGAAGGCCAAGCAACGTGCAGATTCGGTAAGAAGACTTGTGGCGCAGAAAAAGACTGCTGCAAAGGCTGCTGCGGCAGTTAAGGAAGCAATCGCTAAGATTGTGTCTGCAATCATAACAGCCATCACTTCCGTGGTTACGAGCTCGGTTGCTATAGCCGTGATAGCTATCTTCTTCATACTTATTCTTATCGTGATCTTAATCACAGTGATCGTCTCTGTTATTACAGCTTTGCTTTACAGTCCTCCTATGGGCGACTGGTACGATCCTCAAGACATTAAGTATGTGGATTTTGTCGATGCTACGCAGGACATTCAGACGAAATATTATGATGATTGTTTGATGCTTGCCTATAGATACGGGGCGGATATTCCCAGCCCTGCCGAATGTGCTATTGACTGGAGCGAAGTTTATACACTCTGGGCTGCCATTGTCAATTATCGCTCCGAGAATGACCTGATGTCTACTGACCTCGGAGGTGATTCCGCAGGCGTTACGGCTTACAGCTCCGGCGGTATGTTCCTCGTAGCGGATGAAACAGACGCCTCGTTGTTCCTTACAGACGGAGACGGAGCAGATGACTATATCCAGGACCTGTACTTGGCTGTTTATTTTATGTATTACGATCTTCGCGGTATGGATGAAGCCGGAAACCCTTTCTTAACTGACATTACGAATGGCGATCGATATATACCGTATTACGCAAGCGACGGGACGGCCGGCGGTTTTGATTTCTCTTCATTCAGTGAAGAAACAGGATATCCGCTCCGTAACGTGAGAACGGATGAGATCATTACCGGAGCTCTGTATCTCGATGACAACATGATGTGGGCAATCAATACGGAAGCGTATCCGAATCTGTATTATTCGTTCGGTGCCTCCGATTCGACAGGCGGTAATGACGGCGGCGCAGGTTATATCTGCAGAGGCTATCCTCTTTTCGATGTTACCGGCAGTTCTTATTCTGATTCCGCCAGTGGCTCGTCGACGACATATCAGCTGTACGGTAATGTTCACTGGTCAGGTACTAAACTGCCTTCAACAGTTTATAGTACGAGTTTCAGTACCTTGAACAGTCCGAGCAGTTCAGGATTCTCCATAACAGCCATCCGTGATTCGAGCGGTACTAATCAGAACAGTCATATCGGTGATGTGACATTAAGCGTCAGCAGCTTGACGGGTTTGACGGATGAACGTAACAGTTATTCAAGTTTGGCAGATGCCTATAGCAATTGTCCGGCTTGTAATCCCTCATCCGGAATGCCGCCCTCGATTCAGCACACGCACGATTTTTACGGATGCAATATCGGTTATTACGTCGAGTCTACAGAAGGGTTTGAAGTGTCGTATGACTATAGTGACATAACATTTACCCACCGAGATGCTCAAGGCGGATTGGCAGCAATGCATGACGCTTACCTGGCATGTTATGAAGATTATTTCACTAACCATGACTACACATATACGTTTGACATTTCTCAAGCGTATATTATCAGCACGGAAAACCGTACTGCGGTCGAGGGCGCTAATACCGGTCATGACTACGATGAGATGCTGTTGATCTTGAACCAGATCTTTGATCGCCGCGAATATTATCCATGGTCCACCAGCGGCGGCGGAAAATTCTACCGTCAGGGCTACGCGTGGCTCCCGGGCACAGTGCTTGAGAACCCTGAGTCTAACGTGACTGAAGATGTTTGGGATTGTTACGATAAGATCTCAGCCAGCATTGACTATGCCTTGGACAACAAATGGTACCCGACAAACTATAACGGTGATACCTATACGACGCCTCAAGGTGCATCTTTCTGGTTGCCGCCGTCAGGTCTGGGTGCCCATGGTTATCCGTTGTACGGTGAAGCGGGTTACAGGGAAGACGTACACGCAATTCCAATGATCAGCTGGCACAGTCAGGTTGACCTGTTCTTTGAAAACACAGAGATACCCGGCATGGGCGAGTCGATAGGCGGTTATTACTTAGAGGACGATATTATTATGTCTGTTCTTTACAGTGAAACCTGCTGGCCATTTAAGGTCTATGACACCGGCGATTACGAATGGATCGACGGGGAATTGAATTCTTATATAGGTACAGGCGGTGTATGGAATAACAATGCTTATTTTATGTACCGTTGGCTTACCTGTGAGAAGGGCCTGACGCCTCAGTCGGCAGCAGGGTGCCTTGGTGCTTTGTATCGTGAAACCGGTTTTATAGGTGCTGATACAGTGTCTAAGGACACTAATGATTGTTGGGCTATAGGCCTTCTGCAATGGAATGATGGTACCTATTGTAACGATCCCAATGTTCGTGACAGCAGTTTTTATGAGACCAACATCGTGTCGTGGTGTATCGATCATAACTACAACTGGGAAAACGCCGGGGCTCAGCTCAGGTTTGCCGATCAATGGCTCGTTGACTATGACAGAGACTGGGTTTTTGACAGCCTGCGTTCTATTCAGAACGGCGAGACGGCTGTTACCTTGCTTTCTGCTTCGACTCGTTATTACGACAGCGCAGATTGGACTGAAGCGGCGTGGGCTTGTTATTACTGGGCTCGTAACGTCGAAATATGTTCAGAAGGTTGCGGATACGGTTCTGACGGCCCTGTCGGAGACGAGGAGGCATCCAGAATGACGTCGGCGGTCACTTATCTGTACTACATCGAAAACTCTGACCCGAACTACATAAGTATTGAGGGCGCGGAGTTGTCCGGTGGTACAGCAGCTCCGATTACTACAAGTTCCGCCGGTGAGGCTGCTGTTGCTATTGCAGAGTCTCTGCTTGGTACACCATATGGTCCCGGAGACGATCCTTATGTCTACGGCTATGTGGACTGTTCCGGTTTATGCAGATACTGCTACGGACAGCTCGGTTACGACTTGTATTGGGGTGCCACTATGATCTGTGAAAACAACGGTACTTCGGTATCTTTGAGCGAGATTCAACCGGGAGATATTGTTTGTTATCAGAATTCCAGCCATACAGGAGCTCAGCACTGTGCCATTTATGTCGGAGACAATCAGGTCATACACGCTTCAAGTACCGCAGGTGTTGTTAAGTACGGAGACGTCGACATGATGGAGATACGAGATATAAAACGCATAGGTTAAATAAGGAGAGAACACTATGGGAAAAGATGTGAAGGAATTTTTGGACGATAACGGCAGACTGGATGATGTTGCTTTCGACTCGTACGCTGATTCGGAGGGGCTTGCCCCCTCTGAGTCGGCAGAGCTCCTCGCCGAGATCGAAGAGGTGGAAGGTGAAGAGGTTCAAGAAAGAGAAGTCAGTGTGCCAAGAGGTTTTGAGGATTGGTACAAGACGATCAAAGAGATCCCCCTTTTAACTCCCGAGCAGGAGAGGGAATTAGGCTCGATCATCAAGTATTCGGAAGACCAGGATAAGGTCAAAGAAGCGCGTAATGAGCTTGTCAGGCACAATCTGAGATTTGTGGTAAGTGTGGCATCTAAGTATGTACACTGGGCCTCCCCCTCTCACGGATTCGAGGACATGGTCCAGGACGGTTCCATAGGTCTCACAAGAGCGGCAGAGAAGTTTGACGTCGACAAGGGCTTCCGTTTTACTACCTATGCTAAGGATTGGATCAGAGCGTCTGTGCAGCGTGGGATCCAGGCAAATGGTTATAAGTTCTCCGTCTCCTCTGCCATGGCTGAAAAGCACGTCAAACTCGTTCGTATCTCTAATGAACTGTTTAACGAGCTCCAGCGTAATCCGAGTATTGAAGAGATAGCGGACAGATATAACCAGACCTACAGTAAAGGCAGGCCTGTAACAGCGGATGTCGTGTCCGAGATCTTCACCTTGATGTCGGATAAGCACGACTCTCTGGACCGAGAGATCGGCGATGACGGGGACACGACTCTCGGCGACTTCATCGAGAATCAGGACCCGGCTTTCAATCCTGAAGAGGCAGCGTCGAAACACGACATCGAAGCAGTATTACACGAGATCATCAGGACTGAGCTTAACGAGAGGGAACAAAGGGTCATCGACGCAAGGTTCGGACTCACCACCGAAGTCAAGCAGAACCTCGAAGCCTTAGGCGAGCGTATGGGTGTCTCCAGACAGAGAATAAAACAGATCGAAGAATCTGCTATCAGGAAGATCGCAAAAGCTCTGAACGAGCGCGGCATCGACGAAAACGTGATCTTGCACTGACTTGAAATAATTCCGATAAAAAGCTATATTAGATATAGAAATATCTATTTTAATATAGCCTAAAAGAAAGGAAGGTGCTTTAACATGCCCGAGATTGAAGTCGAGAAAAGATTGGGCCGGCCTAAAACGAAGAACTATGCTAAGGTATGTTTAGGGCTTGATCGTGATCTGATGGAAGAAGTCAAAGAGTACGCCAAGAAATACGGTTGGACTCAAACTTATGCTATTGAGTATCTGTTAAGACTCGGTCTGGCTTCTGAGGAATAGACATCTTAAATTATCGTTTCTTAAGCCGGTGCCTCTTCGTGAGGTGCCGGCGTTTTTTTATTGCTTGAGTACGTGATTATCCGTAAGAAGTTATCATTTGTGCAAGATAGACAAAATTACGAAAATATATTCGTGATTATATCGTTACGAAACACGCAAGAAAATGTTGAAAATGTAACTAATAACGCTATATTAGATATAGGCCTCCTTAATACAGGGCCGCAGGATTTCTTTTTTCTCATTTTTTCTCTCTTGCGGCCCCTTTTATCAGATCTTAACAGTTTGTGTGAAAGGAAACGCTTTATGTACATAGCCACTATATCTTGCTCAGCGACTAATAAGAGAACCACGATCGCTTCCTGCGATAATCGTGATACTGCATTTCACAGTCTCTACGGCTTTTATGTAAGAGACTTTTATCTCTCTGCTGATCTCATGGACGCAGCTGACGAACTCCTTCTTGCGGAAGAGCCGACTTTCAGAAAGGCGGCGTGCTCCCCGGAAGGCTATTCTTTGCCCAGTTGGAACAGAGACGGCACAAGAATCTACAGAGTACAAGAGGTTACTACATGTTAACACCAATAAGCAAAATCGCCGAAGACAGCTCCGAGAGCTTGTCGTCCTGGCAGCATAAGGCTCAGCAAGGTAAGGTCTTTGGCATCATTCAGATCGGACACCGATACTACTCATACACAGACTCAGATGACCTTAACTACGTATCTGTGTCTGAGTACGCCGCGTCTGTTGGCAAGTCCACCGCAGCGATAAGACGGATGATCGGCAGGAACGGGATTCCGGGTGCGATCTACTGCGGCTCTCAGTGGCTCATACCGCAGGATGCGGAATACCTTGACCGCAGGGGGAAGTGGGATCGTAACGCTAAAAATAGGCCTATGTGTCGACCGCCTAAGATCTCTAATTTGAACGCTCTGTTCAGAAGTGTGAGGTAGGGCATGATAATCGACTCGGGAATGTTGTCGGATAACGACAAGGAGAAGGTTTACTGTTACGTCTACCGTAACCCTTTCGGAATAGAGAAGAGAATGAACATATTCGCTTCGAGTCTCGCGGAAGCAGACGGGCAACTTACAAAGTTCGAAGGCACGAATATCCGTGTGCTCAGCGTTAAGGAAATGACGGTGTCGGAGTACAACGATTTTTACAACTACGGCTAAGAAAGGAAATGTTACATGGCAAAGCTATATTTCAAGTACGGTGCAATGGGCGCGGCAAAGTCCGCTCAAGCGCTCGTTACCAAGTTCAACTACGAAGAGCGCGGTATGAGGTGCTGGCTCATTAAGCCCGCAGTCGATACCCGTGGCAGCATCTACAAGGTCGCGTCCAGGATCGGCATCGATTCCGAGTGTGAGCCTATCTCTGAGCACCTGAACATCGTCGATCTGTATAAGGCTTTCCCGGCAAGTGAGAAACCGGGCGTGGTCATTGCAGACGAGGCACAGTTCTTCACAGTGGATCAGATAGACCAGTTAAGAGAACTCGTGGATATTACCGACACGGCAGTGCTTTGCTTCGGGCTCCGCACCGATTTCAGGACCAAGCTCTTTCCTGCATCCGCAAGACTCATGGAAGTAGCCGACTCCATTGAAGAGATAAAGACTATGTGTGAGTGCGGAAAGAAGGCGACAGTGAACGCGAGGCTTGATCCTAACGGCAATATCGTTACGGAAGGCGACCAGGTTGAGATTGGCGGCAACGACAGGTACCAAGCCATGTGCCACCGTTGTTACGCGGAAATGCTATCACAGCAGCAGATGATGTTCGCATCACTCGGAAGATAAATCAATACAGAAAGGAAATACTAACTATGAAGAACGCAAACATTTCTATCACGCTCCCTGAGAGTACACTGCAGCATCTCGACGAAATCTGCGCCGAGAAGAACCTTAAGAGAAGTCAGGTAGTTGAGCTTCTTATCGGTGTGCATAAGGCACAACTTGAAGAGGGCAATGAACTTCTTCCTATCTACAAGGTGTCTATGCCCGATCGTCAGGCTTACCTCACGCCCGATGAGATCGAATCTCTTAAGAGAAAGGGCTTCACAGTTACTCAGGGTGAGTGAGAATGCGACTTTTGGAAAAGATAACAAGAATAAAGGATCCTAAGTGCTGGTCGGAGTCTTCACAGGCTCCCAGCATGATCCATGCCGGTATGACTAATGCGTTCGTGTTTGACTTCGCCGAAGGTGAGCCTAAATATGTCATCGAGGAAACGTGGTCTAACGGAGCGTCGCTGTTCATACCGGGCATCTTGGACGGCAACTATGAGCCCAAGTGCTTCACTGAGGCTCGTGGCGACAAGGTGCATATCAAGTCAGCCAAGTCGCTTTCTGATGCCAGGGAGATGTGTGCTCAGCATCTGCTTGCTTTGGTCACACTGAGTCAACTGGGATCAAGAGGGTATTAAGCATGGTACAGATAGACATTGCTATGCCGGAAGATTGTGGGATCTGTGAACTGTCACATACAGACGAAGAAGGCGATACCTGGTGCCTGTACGGCAGATGCACCGTTAATCAGTATCAAGGCGAAAGACCTCACTGGTGCCCGCTGAAAGAAGGGAATGAGAATGAGTAACAATGAGCAAAATTGCAAGTGTCCGGATTGTCGATATTGCAGAAAGCTTAAGCACGATTTCGAGGTTGGCAAGGGTCATGTCGAAGGTCTTTGCTGTGTCGCTCTGGCAAATGAAGAAGACGGCTTCGTATTGGAAATAGATGAGAACAGTTACTGTGAGATGTTTTGGAGGAAGATGTAATGGGTTCCGAATACTATGCCTCGCCATACTCACCGCGTAAGTGGCCGCCAACACCGGCGTCGATATTCAGCGGTGAAGCCGTAATTCTCGACGGTTGGATTCTTTGCAGCAAGTGCGGTAAAAGGACATATGTACCGAAAATTGCCTGTAAGGATACGTCTTCGTTTATATGCTCCGATTGCAAGGAGAAAGAATAAGATATGACTTCCTATATCGGATACCTACCGCCTAACGGTGAACTTATTGAATGTGAGTCTTACGGTCATACATCTCTGGCGTTGGACTTAGTCGAGAAGATGAAAGACGTCCCGGCAGAGTTTAAGACCAACGGGGTCAAAGCCGAGGAATACCTGTTATCTCTCGGATACATAGCTGTCAGAGCTCGTGACGCCTACGGCAAGATCGGGTATTTCGTTAACGAAAACAGCGAGCGCAGGATCCACATGACCGAAGCACAGAAGACCTGGCTCCTTGAACACTATGATGATTTTGCCCCGGAAAAGCAAAGATGCGTTGACGAGCTGTTCCGTTGGGACGGCTCGGGAGCAATAAGAGAAAGGATCTGAATAATGATAGAACGTACGATCAGATTAAATAAGGATGTGCCCTTTTGGCTCGGCGACCGCTTTTTCAAGGTCGAAAAGAGGAACAAAAAGCCCTATAGAGACACTAAAGACAGTGAGAGGACTTTTGCCACCAAGTGCCCGTCCTGTAACGATGATAGGATGATCAGATATACCGGGGCTGACGGGAGGCAATATGAGGCTCAATGCCCTGTTTGTAAAAGCTCGTACGGAGTCAGTTACGGGAACAGGATCACGCTCTCACGCTGGGAAGTACACGAGTATATCGTGAATACGATCGCTGCCTCGGGGGAACCGGTGTTGGCTGCCTACAAGAATGGTCAGTGCGTCATTGAAAATGTGTCGTTAAGAGCTTTTTGCAAGACAGGACGATGCGCAGATGATTACGTTGAAGCCACGGTACCGTATTGGACATCTAATATCGACCCTGATATAGACAAGTTAGCTATTGATCAGACCGGCTTTACTCCGGGGGACTTCGTGTTCAGGAGTAAGAAGGATGCAGAAAGATTTCAGGCTATGCTTATCGACAATGACAAGAAGCGTCTGAGTGACTTTAATAAGAAATACCAGACGGAACACGAATATCCGTTCTGATATCAGCTTGTTGTAATTCTAAGCTTGAAACCCTGCGTTTGTCCGTGGGGTTTAATTCTATCTAAGGAGCATTTACTATGCCATTTATTGCAGGAGGGTTTTATACTCCAAGCCCAAGAAGGAACACCGGATTTTCTCAGAGGCAGAACTGTGTTTTTGCAAATGAACTCAAGGAAGCGATAGACAGAGGAGACCCTGTAACTCTTGAAGGCGAACTGGTCAAGGAGCGTTTCCGCAACGACTCGACCGGTATCGCCTGCATTGTTATCAGACTTACGGGCAACTCGTCTGCAAGCGGGTACATTCCCGTGATCGGGAAAGTGGTACCTCTGTCCGACGGTGCTCGAGTATCCGCTACGGGTAAAGTTGTCAATGACCCTAAGTGGGGGCTTCAGATGCCCAAGGCGCTAATTGAGCCCGTTGTGGCCAACACCAGAGCCGGTATCGTCAAGTTCCTCGTAAATGAGGTACCGGGCTTAGGTGAGAAGAAGGCCAACAGGCTATACGATGCTTACGGCGAAGACACTCTTACCGTGCTTGCTACAGCACCCGACAGAGTAGCCGAAGAAATCCGCGGCATATCTCCTGCGCTCGCGGAGAATATCAGCCGCGCCGCTGCTATTCAGACCCGTACCGTCAACCGTGACGCGCTCCTGTTCTGCCTTAACGTCGGTCTGTCTCCTAACAACGCTATCGACATCTGTGATAAGTACGGCAGTCAGTACCGCACGGTCATCACTGCCAATCCGTATTGTCTTATCGAGGATATCCACGGTATAGGCTTCAGGAAGGCGGACGCCGTAGCCATGTCCATCGGCATTCCTGCTGACAGCAGATTCCGTATAGGTGCGGCCATCAAAGAGGTACTTTCAGAGAACGAGAATCCCGGAAGTAACGTGTATCTGGATAAGGACGCACTTATCTTCAGGACGTCGGCACTGTTATCTAACGGCTCCGTATCTTCTCCGGTCACTAATGAGAAGATCGCGGACGTCCTGGACGAACTCGCAAGAGAAGAAGATATCGTGTTAGAACCTGACCCCGTAACAGGAGAAACGCGCTGCTATCTGCGTGAGTCTTACGAGGTGGAGAAGTTCATCGCAACGCGCTTAATGGATATTTCTGACGCACCTTTGTACCGGGACTACACATCCGGTGTTGTCAATTCGAGACTTAATGACCTGGAAAGGATACTCACGAGCCAAGGCTATCCGAGCCTGGACGATGACCAGAAAGAAGCAGTCATCAGAGCGCTGTCGAACAATGTCTCAGTCATTACCGGCGGTCCCGGTGTCGGTAAGACGACTATTCTGAAGTACATCTCCGAGTATGTAGATCGTTATGTCAGCGACAAAGTCTGGCTCTGTGCTCCGACGGGCAAGGCCGCCAAGAGAATGTCTGAGCAAGCCGGAATCAGAGCATACACGATACACCGTCTGTTCAAGACAAGCGGTAATGAGGTTCCGACTCCGTCTATCATCGGTACTAAGCGATCCGGTGTGTTTATCGTCGACGAGTCTTCG
>OCVV011360839.1_pt1 | contig 125137 bp, 98 predicted proteins | sample 1539721 | NCBI WGS metagenome assembly OCVV01 (sample SAMN02144230, study PRJEB22623) | gut metagenome | biome: sheep rumen | host: Ovis aries | place: New Zealand
CTGATGCGGTTCTTCAAGAAAGCCACAGGCAAGACGTGTACACAATTCCTGCAAGAATACGAGAATGGAACGTTTGAATAACTCTTTTAGATAAATTCCAATTTATCTATTTACAAATGAGTCCAGGACTACATCCATCTCTTATGAAATTCACACCTTTATCATTTCTATTCTCCATCTTGTTTCTGTGTTCTTGCTGCCAAAGCAAGACGGAGAGCGAACAGGCTTCGGGCGTGACGGCAGAAATGGCGTTCGAAGGAGTTAAAAAGTATTGCCACGACGAATATGATTGGAGCGTTGCGGAAGAGAATCCCGAGATGATGTCTGTTACGATGAACAACGAGTCAGCAACAGAATACGAGGTAGTCTTCCGCAGCTACACGGGCTCCCTCGTCTATTTCTATGTTGACAAGGCGAGCGGCAATACACGCATGGTGGAATATGTGCCTGCACTCCATCGGGAAGAGGAAGCTGGATACATCGACATCCATGATTATTTAGAAAAGCAGTAAGAGACAATATCCATTAGTCAACGACAGCGTCATCTTTAAGATAAACCTGAAATGCTATGATTTAGACATTTATTACACATCCGACAGTTTTCAACTTTGAATCAGATTACCCTTGGACTATTGTCGATAAGCTATGTGAGACTATATCTGGTCTCATCGGAACACTCGACAATGAATACGTAATCAAGGACGGCGTAGCAATCCACCAGTCAGCCATCATCGGCTATAATGTCACTATCAAAGCTCCTGCCATTATTTCGGCTGATTGTTTTGTGGGTTCCAACTCCTATCTTCGCGGCGGCGTCTTCATGGCTCCCGGGGCCAAGGTGGGTATCAGCTGCGAAGTAAAAACCAGCGTGTTGCTCGAAGAAAGTGCCATTGCTCATTTCAACTTTGTAGGCGACAGCATCATAGGTCATAATGTGAACATCGAGGCTGGGGCTATCCTTTGCAACCACTACAACGAACGAGAGGACGATACAGTGTTTGTTCATATTGACGGGCAACGTATCTCTACCGGACTGCACAAGTTTGGATCGCTCGTAGGTGACGGTTGCCGCATAGGTGCCAATGCCGTTCTTTCACCTGGAACACTGCTTAAACCGAAGACTATAGTCCGCCGACTCGAACTTATTGAACAAGATCCTTTATAAGCCATGCTACATTTGAACAAAATACATCATATCGCCATTATCTGCTCAGACTACCGGCTGAGTCTTGATTTCTATACCCGCATACTCGGGTTAAAAGTACTTGCCGAGCATTATCGTGAAGCTCGGATGTCCTACAAGACCGACCTTGCCTTAGGCGAAGACTATGTCATCGAACTTTTCTCCTTCCCCTCACCGCCACAGCGAGTGACGAATCCCGAAGCTGCAGGCCTGCGCCATTTGGCTTTTGAGGTTGACGACATTGCACAGACCGTTCGAGAGTTGGATGCTTTGGGCGTATCGCACGAAGAGCTGAGGACCGACGAAAATACCGGCAAGCGATTCCTCTTCTTCCATGACCCCGATGGGTTGCCGATTGAAGTATATGAAAAATAATATCAGACTAAAAACTATTCGTAAAAATGGAATTCAGAGCAATGAGGCGCAAGCGCCAACAGCTTTCAGAAGCTGAGACTATTAGTATATTGGAACAATCCACATCTGGCACGCTGGCTCTCATGGGTGATGGTGGTTACCCGTACGCCGTCCCCATCAGTTACGTGTATGCCGACGGACGGCTATATTTCCACAGCGCATTGACGGGGCACAAGGTGGATGCCATCAGAGCATGCGAAAAGGCTTCGTTCTGCGTCGTCGGCCAAGATAGTGTTCAACCAAAGCAGTACACCACCTTTTTCCGCAGCGTGATAGCTTTTGGAAGAGTGCACATTATTGAGGATGAAAAGGAAAAATTGGAAACGGCACGCCTGCTTGGCCGCCGATATAACCCCAATGACGAGGAGAGTCTTCAGAAGGAGATAGAACATGGACTTTCGCGTATGCTGATGATTCGTTTTGACATTGAGCACATGACTGGTAAGGCTGCCGTCGAGCTGGTCAGAGCCCATCAGACGCAACTCTAACACCGCGCAGCCTATGAGTGTGATTTTGATGATATTGTCGTTATTGGCCATTTTCGTCGTTGCTGCCATCATTGTCGACGACAAGAAGTCAAGAAGAATCATGAAGGAAGGCAAACTGCTGAGAAGCGAGATCGTATGCCGGGACGGAGAAAAGCTTTATGTCGAGAAAGTCTCCTTCAAGGACAGCCTTGCCCAACCATTAATCGCGTAGCCGCAGCTACAATTCATATTTAACCACTTAACCACTCAAAAACCGAACTCAACACACTTATGAAATACCTTACGTTAACGCTGACACTTTCGCTCATGCTCCTGGCCTCCTGCCGTCAGGGCCAGACCATCGAGGCGCAGACCTCGGCCGTCACGGCAGAGATGGCCCTCGAAGGCGTCAACAAGTATTGCCACGACGAATACGACTGGAGCGTGGCTGACGGGAATCCCGAGATGATGTACGACACCATGGGCGACGAGACAGAAGCCGAATACAAAGTCATCTTCCGCAGCTACACCGGCTCCTTCGTACATTTCTATGTCAACAAGGCCGACGGACAGACGCGCATGGTCGACGTCGTGCCCGCCCTCAACATCGAAGAGGAATCCGGAACAATCGACATCCACGACTACTTGGAGAAAAAAATAGGATGATCGCACGCGAACTGAACATCGGACGTCGCAAGTGCTACCTCTACGACAACGCAGAGGCCGCTTACCTGCTCATTCAGCCCGTCGACGCGAACAAGGCAAAGGGCCTCGATCAGGAGGTCGAAATCATTCGCGCTCACACCAGCGCGCAATTCAGCCTGCTGGCATTCGAGATCGACGACTGGCAGCAGCAGCTGACGCCCTGGGCAGCGCCTGCCGTCTTCGGCAAAGTCCCCTTCGGCGACGGCGCAGGCACGACGCTGGCTTTCCTGACAGAGCAGCTGCTGCCCCACCTGCAGGCCGAGGGCATCTACAAGCCCCTACCCACCCCCACGCAAGAAGCCGGAGACGGACTTCTGCCCACGCCGATGCGCCTGCTGCTCGGCGGCTACTCCTTAGCAGGCCTCTTCGCGCTGTGGTCGGCCTGCAACACAAATCTGTTCGCAGGCGTAGCAGCCGTCTCGCCCTCGGTGTGGTATGCCGGATGAACAGACTACGCTTCCGGCCACCCGCCCCTCGCCCCAGCCGTATATCTCAGCCTTGGCGACAAAGAAGAGCGGACGAAGAACGCCGCGATGGCGCACGTAGGCCACGCCATCCGCAGGCAGCACGAGCTGTTGAAACAACAGAACATACAGACCACCCTCGAGTGGAACCCCGGCAACCACTTCGCCGATGCCGAGCTCCGCTTGGCCAGGGGCTTCGCATGGCTAATGAACAACCGACAGACATCAACACTATGAAACCGGACATCATCTGCATCGGTCAAAGTGTTACCAAACAAATAAAGCGGAGCTATGTCAGCCAGACATAGCTCCGCTTTTTCATATCTATAACTAATCTGTCAAAATGAAATAATCACAAAGAATCGTAACATTATTAATGGCGATAAAACAGTATTCGACCATTCCATTTCTGCATTCCCTCGTGGCATTAAAGGTCAAATTGTATATTATACATAAGAATAGACAATAGTTGCCTTTGTTCATGATAAGATAGCTGCCCTTGCAGGGGAGCATTTATCTTAAGTGTTTTCCTTGTTCGCTCGCGACCGAACAACCTAAAGTCCCAATTGAATCCTGCTACGCGACTGGTCGCATTTACTGGTTCGACCAGTCGCATCGGACTTTATGTTTACGATATAAAAAAATATTGCTGTCCACTAAAACTTTTTCCGTTAGGCGGAGTCCGTTTCCCATCTATCCAACTGAGTCTTTGAAACAATACATTTATCCACACTTTCCTCGTGTGTGTGTAAGCTCAGAAAATAATTAGAATAGATACAACAAAGGCGATGTAAAGGAGCAAGAGATGCAATATAACATTGCAAGATTCATCCTGTGTGGGAAATGATGTCAGTTGCCTCTGTTGGAATGAGTGACGCAGGCCTTTTGTATTTTTACAGATATTTGCAATGATACAACCCGCTGCCAAACTTTATCAAATACTTCGAAAGCCGCTATGGCGAATATGCTATTCCTTAGCAAATTGCAGGATAAAAGAGATACAACTCTTATCCACTTAAAATACTTATCCGACAATTACAGAGATCGGCTCCACATCCCCTTATCTGTATCGGAACAAGCTCTGAAAAGATACTTTCTTCAACCTATTTGCTTAAAAAAGTTAGATTTTCCTGATACATTACCAAAATAATCACTATCTTTGCAGTGACTCTTGAAGTTTTTGACCTCTTTGAGCACCGAAAATGTACTTTTCACTGCTTAAATGTTGAAACGACCTGCGCCGGAAGGGTGGGGACAAGAGTCGCTATATATGGAAAGGCGTTACTTGACGCTTTGTTCTTGACACTCGAGAATCTGGCAGTTCACAAACAGTAGTCAACTTACAAAGCAACAATGACGTCCATGGATATGTAATATTAGCATTAGCCTATATTAGATGATATAGGGATTACATATCGGCGTGGGCTTCGGCGTTGTTCGTTTTGACTACTAAGCAATGCCAGAGCTTTCGAGTGTGAGACGAGCAAACAGACTGACTCTCACGCTTTTTTTGTATATATGCTGTGCATCATCATTTACTTGTGGGTCAGGGAGCCTTCCACGCTCATAACTTTTAGAAAAGACGCATATATCAACTACTTATTACCTATTTTGGGGTTGAGGATTAAAGTATGAATTGACACTAAGTGAACCTTTTTCATGTGTGTTATGTGCATTAATAACAACAAATAAACAATGATATGAAAAATTATTTAATGATTCTTTTATTAGGCCTTGTAATGACAGGTTGTTCTGAGAAAGATGAAATATCAGATGATGGAAGAGATAAGGAAAAAAATGAAGAAATTCGAGGAGAAGTAGCTAGCTCTTTCATCGGACGTGGTACAGAAAACAATCCTTTCATTATTAGCAATGCATCGGAACTTCGCAAACTTGCTGACGATGTGAATTCTGGCATCACGTACAGCTCAACGTATTTTATCATGACTTCAGATATTGTTATCAACTCTAATGTATTAAATAGCAATGGAGAACCAACTTCAGACGGAAGTCAATGGGAGAAATGGCATCCTATCGGAGATTCAGATCATTACTTTTATGGAACCTTTGATGGCAAAGGGCATTCCATCTCAGGTATATACATTACAAATAGCGGTTCCTACGCTGGCCTATTCGGGCCTTTACGCGGAACTGTCAAAAATCTCAATATAAAGGATTCATACATAGAAGGGTCTTCAGCGGGTGCTATAGCCTCCAATATCAACGGCTCAGGGTTTCGAATAGAGAAATGCAATAACTATTCCACCATAGTTGGAGGGAATGTCGGTGGTATAGTTGGCGTTATTTCATATTCTACCATAGACAGGTGTTCTAACTATGGTTTAATAAACGGTTCTCATCGTTCAGGTGGTATTGCTGGCTTTTCAGCTGTCAATCCATTAATTATTAATTCATGCAATTATGCACGTGTTGGCATTGGTGGACTTGCTGCAGGTGGAATAGTTGGAGGTATGGATTCTGGACAGATTAAGAACTGCTATAATATGGGAACTATCGGACATGGTATTGTAAATTCCTGTGGCGGCATTTTTGGAAATTGTTCCGAGTTAAAAACTATTGATAATTGCGTGAATTACGGAATCTGTATCGGAAAGAATGGCAGCTGTGGAGCAATTGTTGGCAAAGTTTTAGGTTCTAGAGGCGATATCAAGAATTGTTATTATCTTGATCAATCTTATCCTAAAGCATTTGGCGATATAGGAGCAAATAGTCGTGAGGCCATTTCTTTGTCTGCTGAGGAGATGATACAAAGCAGTTTCCTTTCTACATTAAACAAGAATGCCACATCTTTAGGTGACGATTATTGTACATGGGTATTCGGGGAAGAAGGTTTGCCCATATTGAATAAATGAATTGTAATCAAGCTTATATCATGAATTGACATTAAGTGAACCTTCGTCATGTGTGTTATGTGCATTAATAACAACAAATAACAATGATATGAAAAATTATTTAACGATTCTTTTATTAGGCCTTGTAATGACAGGTTGTTCTGAGAAAGATGAAGTATCAGATAATGTTACTCAAAAACTTATGAATAATAGATGGATTGTCAAGGATGCGTCCTTCACTGAAGGACAAGATTATCATTCTTGGCTTGACATCGATCAAACGTCTTTATATTTTTCCTCTTCAGAGGAGGGCGTACGTTTGTGTGTCCAACGGGATTATGATACCCATTTGGGAAATTCAACAACAAGGGATTACACCTTTTTCACATACAATATTAAAGGGGATGACATAATACTAAATTTCGAGGATAATACGTCTCAAAAGCTTACGTACAAAAAGGACCATTTAGAGGATTCATTTGGTATAGTCTATGTACCACAACTCCTCTCAAGTGAAGACAAAGAATGGTTAAGTCAATTAGGACCTGTTGAGGGATTATGTGGTAAAAATCTCAAGTTCAAGTATGACAGCAGAACTAATCTGCTGGAGATAACTGGAACTGGGCGTATGAACGATTACACAACAAGTAATCGGCCTTGGAACAACTTCTCAATCAGTGAAATCAATATTAATGAAGGGTGTACATACATTGGAGTCAACGCATTTAACGGTATGAAAAGTATCGTTGAAGTCGGCAACCTACCAAGTTCATTGGAAGAAATCGGTGATGGTGCTTTTGCAAATACTCTCATCCAAAGTATCAAAATCCCCAACAACATTATAAGTATCGGGAATGCAGCCTTCCAGGGATGTTCCTATTTGAAGAACGTTAACCTCTCTGATTGTGATAAATTACAAGTTATTGGAGAGAGTGCATTTGCGAACTGCCCAATAAAAGAATACTCATTTTCTATACCTGAAAATGTCAGACACATTGGAGCCTTTGCATTTATGGGGGCGGAGTTTACAGGCAATTTTTCTTTCAACGAGAAGATAGAAGAAGTCGGAAGTTGGGCTTTTACATCCTGCGATGTAGGAACACTCAGAATACCAAACTCAATGAAAAAGATTGCGCCATGTGCATTCTCCGGGAAAATCTCTACAATTTATATTGGAAAAGGCCTGCAAGAGATTGGGAAATTAGCCTTTGGTGTGAATAACGCGGGGGCAATGTATGTTTATTTAGGCAATCCTCTCTCCGTAGATGGCGATGTCATTGATCATACTTCTGGATGGACGCTCTATGTTCCTAAAGGTTGTAAAACAGCTTACTCCAAAGCCCAAGGGTGGAAAAACTTTAAATGTATAATTGAAGATTCTGCTCTTGAAAGTGGGAATGGGATACCTGACAATAACGACGATGCTCTCTCCTACAAAGGCTACATTGGAGGTCATGAATATATAGACCTCGGCCTGAGTGTCAAATGGGCTTCTTGCAATGTTGGCGCAAATAAGCCGACTGATTATGGTACCTTTTTTGTCTTTGGTAGAGGAGATGGCAGCGACGGGTACACCCTAATAGATACATGGGTTGAGGATGATGAAAAGGAAGCAAAAAACGGTGAAACCGTGAATATCATTGGGACATCTTACGATATGGCAAATGAGCAATGGGGGGCATCATGGCGATTGCCGTCAAGGGAAGAAATGAGCGAGCTAATAGATAATTGCACATACAAATGGACAAAACAAAATGGAATATACGGTTGTTTAATTACAAGTAAATTGAACAAACAGTCCATATTCTTTCCTGCCGGTGGTGAATATGAGTGCTTTTATGAACAAAATGGATGGAACTGGGAACTAAGTTATGTTGGGAGAAAGGGGAGCTATTGGTGCGGCGAATATAAATATATCTTCGAGCCGTTTTCTATAGTATCCCAATATGGTCTTTATGCATTATCTGCGGATTTCTTCCAAGACCAACTTTATTTAAGACATGTAAGCAAACTGTCTACAAGCATTTACCATTATGCATATAAGCGAAATGTTAGAGCTGTTACAAAATAGTTCCATTGTTTAGTTTTGGTCAACTTACACTAGTCAATCAAGCATTGGATAGTAGGGGTATAATCTCCAACTGTTATGAATGCCCACAAAAAAATTCCGTTAACATTTCTATATAGAGTATGAAACGTTATATTATTATGTTCACCTTGCTGCTCTGCAGCCTTACTCCAGTAATATCTCATGATCACATTATATTTCGAAGTGGTCAAGAGTGTGACGTTAAACTATTTCAGGTTAATAATGAGAAAATTGTTTTTAGTTATCTCGGCAACGAGCACGAACGTCATGCGGTCTCGTTAAAAGAAGTCTATATGATTTACATTGAGAAACAAGGAAATGTTTACATCTCTCCTGACGGACAAAGATTATCAGGGGAGAAAGTACGTGTTAATCCGAAGAAATATAACGTAATCTATCTCATAAAAGGTTCGGAAATTCCTGCTAACGAAATAAAAATCAATGAAGATGTGATTTCATATACATATACTGACAAAGGAAGCGTTATTGGAAAGGCTAATTTTTGGGGTAGGAAGACCGTGGAGTCTACCCTGAACAAGGCTGATGTCTTCTTTATTCGTTACAAAAGTGGTATGGTAGACATTATCAATCCTTTGGATTCAAGAAGAGAACCACAGGCGAATGACCAGACTCAAAAGGTGGAGTACTCTATCGTTTATCATAAAGTGGCAAAGGGCGAAACCATTGAAATGATAGCGTCCAAATATGATGTAACTATACAAAATGTCATAGACAGGAACGAATTGCCTGCTACTACAACGCCAACGACTCGGTTGAAAGCAGGTAAAGAACTAATGATTTACAAACCAAAAACAAGATAGTAAGATGAAACGTTTTAAGATAAAATGCACGCTATGTTTCTCGGCGCTTTTGCTTATATCGAGTTGCAATAATTCGAGTGACGTGCTTATGACATTAGTATCGGAAAGGGATTCTCTAATTAACGCAAACGATTCTCTTGCAAACCGCTTGTATACTTATGACGAGTCGCTTGACATACTTTATTCCACCCTGGATTCAATTGCAATTCAGGAGAACCAAATTTTTAAGAGTGATGGAGAAACGCCATTGACAAAGGATGCCATAAGGTATAACCTTGAGCGTTATGAGGCTTTGTTGAGAAAACAGGAAAGTAAGATTCATCATTTAGAATCAACTTTGTCTGTTAGCCGCGATTCCACTAATCGTTCTCAACGCATCATCAATCAATTAAAAGCTGAGATCAGGAATAAAGACCAAAAGATTAAGGATTTGTTAGCGCGATTGGATAATGCCAACACTACTGTAGAGGAACTTCAAGGGGTCGTAAATTCACAAAAACAAACGATAGCTAATCAAAATATCACCATTGCACAAATCAACGATGTCATTATAAGACAAGATAAAGAACTCAACAAAGGCTATGTCCTTATTGCGTCGCGCAAAGAGATAAAACAAAAAGGTATTGCTGTAAAAAAAGGCAGAGCCCGACTCAATGCCATTGAGCAAAAGCACTTCCATAGGATAGATATTCGTACGTTCCGTGAAATCACTTTTCAGGCGAAACGTCCTCGTATTCTAACTGACATTCCCTCATCTACGTATGAGTTGACAACTGCAGGAGATGGTAATTTTACGCTTACTATCCTTGATGCAACAAAATTTTGGGATGTTTATAATTATCTTATTATCCAAACCGATTGAACATAAGACAAAGATGAAAAAGATTTATAGTTTTTTTGATGCTGGCTATGCTGGCTGTTTGTACAGTGACAATGGTTTCCTGTAAAGAAGATGATGAGAGTAATCCCCTTGTCGGTACATGGTACTATGAAGCGAGTGACAGATATGGCTCTTATTAGGATGAATTCATATTCCATTCAGACTACACGGTGGTGTGGAGAGAATTAGATGAAGGTGATGAAGGATGGGATACCGCCTATGGCCATTATAGCGTAACGGGTAACAGATTGACAATAGTTCTTAAGGCTGGTGATGAGGTTGAGATTGAAGTGCTTACGTTTTCGATAGTAGGGAATAAACTAATTATTACCGACGAGGATGGAGATACATACGTATATACGAAAAAGTGACATTATTGTTTTTCACAGGAAAGGGATGTTGTATTAAAACATATAAATTCAACATAATATGAAACTCTTGCATAAAAGATTTATCGTGCTGCTTGTTGCTATTGTTGACATCCTTAGCACATTAACAGCTCAATCAGTTAAAACACATATTGTAGAACGTGGCGAGACTTTGGCTTCGATCGCGCAAAAGTTTGGGGTCACTCAAGCAAAAATTATCGAGCTGAATCCTGCCACTGCACAGTTTGTGTATGTAGGTATGGAATTAAAGATTCCACAGCAGGAGGGAACACAGCAAGAAATCGTGCCTAAGGTTACGACTACACCAGAGCCATCGAGTCCACTTTATGACTCCAAACTGGCCTCTACTTCATCAGTTGGGGGTAGTGAGAATACACTTTCAGATTTTTCTTCGTTCAAACTGCATTATCTTGCATCCTTCAAAGATTTTGAGCACGGGTCTTATGGGTTTGGTTTCCATCTGTTAGGTATGTATGAATCCCCTTTTGGTGTAACATTTAATATGTATAGCAACGCTGGCCTTATAGATGTTCAATATGCAACGGTCGGCACTTCATTTGGTCCCAATGTAGGAGTAAATATTAGTGATTATTTTGCTTTTTTTGCACCATTCACATGTAATCTGTCCTGGGCGGGACAAGGCCCAGGCAAAGATAATCTCAAATTTGGGTGGGGGCTTATGTTGCAGCCAACAGGCGCATTACGTTTGGGCTCATTTGTAATCTCTGCTGGCCTACCGATTTCGTTTAATCCAAAAGCAGGGAAACGAACTATCAAATCTGAGTATGGTGATATAGAAGTGAAAGGTGGAAATAAATTCACCGTAGGGTTAGAATTAGCTGTTGGTTTCAACTTTTAAACCTAATGGTTAGAGTTCAATCAATTGAAATCATCAATATAACCATCAACCTCATTCATTGTGAGGCTATATATATGATTACATCATTATGGACACTAGTGAAGATGAATAAAAGGAAATATGTTTGCAAAGCATCTTCATGCAAGTTCATTGACAAGTCGATTACAGATTAGGTGTTGGTTTGATAGAACTGTAATTCCACCACGTTACAGTATTTGCTTCGGGGGAATTTAACCTGGTTTTCAATAAAAAAGTGATTAGGCAAACAATTGTCCCCACTTGTTCGATTCAGGTGGGGACGATTATCGTTTGAAAGCGAATAAATTATGAATATTGTTAGCGGAAGGGCCTATTTTGAAGAAAAGTTTTGGAAAAAAGTGAGCGTATCGAGAAAAAAGTGTATTTTTGCTACCGAAAAACCAAACTTTAGATTATGAAAATCAAGACCGAAAGCTACCTCCGTCGCCGCGCCCGTCTGAAGGCAGACATGGGCTCTGGCCTGTTGCTTTTCCTTGGCAATGCCGAGGTGGGCATGAACTATGCTGACAACACATACCGGTTTCGCCAAGACTCCACCTTCCTTTATTTCTTCGGGATGGACACACCTGACCTCGCCGCCATCATTGATGTGGACGAGGATCGAGAGGTAGTCTTCGGCAACGAACTGACCATCGATGATATCGTCTGGACGGGAACTATGCCGACGCTTAACGAGCGTGCCTTCGCCTTTGGCATCACTGACACGCGTCCGATGAACGAACTGAAAGCTTACATCGACAAGGCGCGTGCAAAGGGGCAGCACGTCCACTTCCTGCCCCCTTATCGGGGCGACCACCGCGTATGGCTGTGGGAATTGCTGGGCGTGGAGCCTGCGGCACAGCCGTCAGAGGCCAGCGTGCCTTTCATCAAAGCCATCGTGGCGCAGCGCAACCATAAAGACCTTGAGGAGATACGCCTCATCGAGCAAAGCGTGGACCTAAGCACGGAGATGCACTTGGCCGCCTACCGCATGGTACGTCCCGGCATCCATGAGTCGCAGGTGGCAGCAGCGGTTGAGGAGGTAGCGTGCCGCTACGGCAACGCCCTTGCTTTCCCCACCATAGCCACGGTGCAAGGGCAGGTGCTACATAACCATGGCTTCATCCACGAACTGCGCGAGGGCGACATCTTTCTGTTGGATGGGGGAGCCGAGACGCGTTCGCACTACGCAGGCGACCTCTCGTCGTCGATGCCTGTAGGCAAGCGATTCACCGAGCGGCAGAAGACCATATACGAGATACACTTGGCTTCGTTTCAGGCTGCTGTGGACACACTGGCCGTAGGCGTGCCTTTCCGCGACGCTCACCTGGCAGCGGCACGGGTGATCTGCGAGGGCATGAAAGGGCTCGGACTGATGAAAGGCGACCCTGAAGAGGCAGCGCGCATAGGTGCCTATGCCTTATTCTTCCCCTGCGGACTGGGCCACATGGTGGGACTTGATGTTCATAATATGGAGAACCTGGGCGAGCAGTATGTGGGCTATGTTGAGGGCGACAAGAAGAGTACACTGTTCGGCTTTAAGTCGTTGCGTCTGGCCCGTCCGCTGGAACCCGGCTTCGTATTCACCGTGGAGCCCGGCATTTACTTCATCCCCGAACTGATGGACAAATGGCAGGCTGAACACCAGTTCACAGACTTCATCTGCTACGACAAGTTACGCCCCTGGCGCGACTTCACAGGGCTACGGAATGAGTTGAACTACGCCGTCATGCCAGATGGCGAGGTGAAGTTGCTGGGCAGAATCAAGAAGCCGATGACGGTGGAGGAAGTGTATGAGGCTAAGGGTGGAGAATGAAGAATGGAATCCGCATAAACCTTTCGTTCATGAAAAGAAATGTAAGATAGTGGTAAAGAGACAACTACAGGTACAGTTTACATAAGTCACAGAAACGATCAGGTTTACAATATCCGGATGCAGAGTCGCTAAATCATTATCCTCATGAAGGTCCGTTGGCACTCTGATTAAACTACGCAACCTCAATACTATCTATCCGAAGTTTCAGGAGGCCGGCAGGCACACGTACTTCTACGACATCCCCAACCTTTTTGTTCAAAAGGGCTTCACCGATTGGCGATTTAATGGATATTTTGCCTTCGCGCAAATTGGCCTCGTGAGGGCTGGCTATGGTATATGTCATGTGTGCATTATTCGACAAATTGGTTATGCCCACACGACTAAGGAGCTGAACGCCATCGCCACTGAGTAATGACGTGTCGAGGACACGGGCATGTTCCAATACACGTTGTTTGAAGCGTATCCTGCTTAAAAGTCGTCCCTGTTCACGCTTCGCTGCATGATACTCGAAGTTCTCGCTCAAGTCGCCCTTGTCGCGAGCTTCGGATATTGCATCTTTTACTCGCTGTAGCTCCACAGTCTCTAACTGGTGTAGCTCGGCCACGAGTTTATCGTAGCATTCTTTAGATAAGTATTCCATATAACGATTTTCCGATTATTCGCCACAAAAATATAGATTAATCGGGAAACAAGTAGAAGTTTTCGTGTTAAAAGTTATTACTTGAACTTGAGCTCAAGCATTTTCACCTATTAAAAAGCCGAGACAACATAAATCAACAAAATGCGGATAAAGAACAAATTATTAACAACAAACACTGGAAAGTTATAGAACGTATGTAATTTTGCAATTATTTATGCAAAATGTAAATCTTATATCAGAATAATATGGAACAGAAATTCCATCACATTATGCCCCTTCAAATCCGTTTTAACGACGTTGACAAATTCGGGCACGTCAACAACACCATCTATTTTCAATTCTACGATACCGCAAAGACCGACTACTTTGCATCTGTTTGTCCTGGAGTCAACTGGGAAGAGGTTGCTATAGTCGTTGTCCACATAGAGGCTGATTTTGTCTCACAAGTAAAGGCCGGTTGCAATATAGCCGCCCGAACACGCGTCACACACATCGGCAATAAAAGCTTTACGCTCGAACAAGAAGTCTACGACACCGACACCCAAGAGCTAAAAACAAGATGTGTGTCTGTAATGGTCCTGTACGACCTACTGAAGCATTTGACTATCCCACTGCCACCAAAATGGTCGCAAGCCATCAGGTCTTACGAGAATTTAAACGTATAATTTAATTGTATCATCCTAATATATTAATATACAATTATATGAAAAAGACGATTCTTTCAGCCATTCTACTCGCTTTCGCTGTCTTTTCACATGCCGGTACCATTACTACAGGCAGCATCAAAAGCACCATTCTCGGTGCTACCGTAAGGTTCAACGTATATCTACCTACGGCATATAAAACAACAGAAGCCAAGTGGCCAGTCGTATATCTTTTGCATGGCTTAACCGACACTTACACTGCATGGGCACAAAAAGGCAACATGAAAGAAATTGCGGATGAGCTAATAGATAAAAATGAGGCTTCACCTATGGTTATCATCATGCCTAATGCCGGAGGACCAGACGTCAACAATATTTGGAACGGTTACTTCAACATGCCTAATTGGTCTTATGAGGATTTCTTTTTCAGAGAGCTCATGCCTGCTGTTGAGGAAAAATATCACTGCATCGGTGATAAGGGACATCGCGCCATCATGGGACTTTCCATGGGCGGTGGTGGAAGTATAGGATATAGCCTGGGACATCCCGAGATGTTTTCTTCCTGCTATGCCATGAGCCCATGGCTGAATAGCGCCAATGCACACCCCGGCCCCAACGGTGAAAAAACAAAAATGTTTTATACAATCGAAGCTGTTCATGAGCATTCAGCGCTTACTTTTATGGAACAAGCCAATGACAGCACAAGGGCAAGCCTACAATCTGTGGCATGGTTTCTGGATTGTGGAGATGACGACGGCCTCCTCGGCGACACCTTTGAATTTTACAAGCGTCTGCGTCTGGCTCGGATAAAGGCAGAATTCAGGGTGCGTGACGGAGCCCATACATGGGAATACTGGCAACAATCACTTCGCCAAGCATTGCCATTTGCATCACACCATTTTGGGAAATAAAACGAGATTGACAAAGGGGCCATACAACAATAGTATTTGAGACTATAAAAATAATTTAAAGCGCAGGCAGAAAAACAACGTAAAAGTTTTGCTGACTGCGCTTTTTAGTCTATCTTTGCGGAGAAAATCAAAACATAACATCATGAATTTTAGCATTAAACATCCCGCGAATGAAGGTGGAATGAACGATAGGATCAAACGCCTCCGTGAAGAAAATTTCTCCACGCCAACGACGCTCAGCATCGAACGCGCACTCATCGAGACCGAGTTCTACAAGCAGAACTACGGCACCATGCCTATCGCCGTGCTACGTGCCAAGAACTTCTATGAGATTTGCAAGAAGAAGGCCATCTACATCGGCAAGGATGAACTCATAGTAGGCGAGCGTGGTCCCGTGCCCAAAGCCGTGCCGACCTTCCCCGAGCTGACCTGTCACTCGGTCGAGGATCTGCACACGCTGAACGAGCGCGAGCTGCAACGCTACACCATCTCACAGGAGGACATCGACACCTACGAGCGCGAGGTCATCCCTTACTGGACGGGCAAGACGCAGCGCGAACGCATCTTCAACCACGTCTCGAAGGAGTGGGAAGAGGCATACCATGCAGGCGTCTTCACCGAATTCATGGAACAGCGTGCAGCAGGTCATACCGCCATGGACGGCAAGATGTACCACACAGGTCTCCTCGACCTGAAGGAGCGCATCCAGAAGAAAATCGAGAGTCTCGACTTCATCTACGACCCCGAAGCGACCGACAAGCAGCAGGAGCTGGAAGCGATGGCCATCTCGTGCGACGCAGCCATCCTCTTCGCCGAGCGCCACGCCGAGCTGGCAGAACAACTTGCCGCCAAAGAGACTGATCCTCAGCGCAAGAAGGAATTGGGAAAGATAGCTGATGTCTGTCACCATGTTCCCGCCCACGCTCCTCGCGACCTGTGGGAAGCCATTCAGATGTATTGGTTCGTACACCTTGGCACGGTCACGGAACTGAACGGTTGGGACTCGATGAATCCCGGACACATCGACCAGCACCTCTTTCCCTTCTACCAGAAAGGCATCGAGGCTGGCACGCTGACTCGCGACCAGGCCAAGGAACTCATCTCCTGCCTTTGGATTAAGTTCAACAATCAGCCCGCACCCCCGAAGGTGGGCGTGACAGCCCTCGAGAGTGGCACCTACAACGACTTCACCAACATCAATATCGGTGGCGTAGACCGCAACGGCAATAGCGCTGCCAACGAGATCTCGTACATCATCCTTGAGATACAGGAAGAGCTGCACGAACTGCAGCCCGGCCTCAGCATCCATATCGCCGAGAACACGCCCGACGACTTCCTGCTCGCAGGCATCAAGGTCATCCGTCAGGGCCACGGCTACCCCTCGGTCTTCAACCCCGACACCTACGTCAAGGAGATGACACGTGCCGGCAAGACGCTCGAAGATGCCCGCGAAGGTGGGTGCTCGGGGTGCATCGAGGTCGGAGCCTTCGGCAAGGAAGCCTACCTGCTGACAGGCTACCTCAATACGCCCAAGATCCTGGAGATTACGCTGCACAACGGCATTGACCCCGAGACGGGCAAGAAGTTAGGCTTAGAGACTGGCGACCCGCGCTCGTTCAAGACCTTCGAGGAGCTGTACGACGCCTGGCACAAGCAGATGGTCTACTTCGTCAACCTGAAGCTCTCGGTCAACAACTACATTGAGCGTATGTTCTCGCTCTATGCTCCCGCCACTTTCCTCAGCCTCTTCATCGACGACTGCATCGAGAAAGGTAAGGACTACTACAGCGGCGGAGCGCGCTACAACACCACGTACATCCAATGCACAGGCCTCGGCACCATCACCGACTGCTTCACGACCCTGAAGAAGCACGTCTTCGAAGACAAGCGCTATACGATGGACGAGATTCTGAAGGCATGCGAGAAGAACTGGGATAGCGCCGAGGTGATGCGCCAATACATCCGCAATCATACGCCTTTCTTCGGCAATGACGACAAGTATGCCGACGACATCGCCGTGCGCGTCTATGACGACCTGGTGAAAGCCATCGAAGGACGTCCGAACACACGCGGTGGCGAGACGCACCTGAACATGCTCTCGACGACCTGCCACAACTATTTCGGCTCTGTCTGCGGCGCTACGCCCAACGGTCGCTTCGCCCACTTCGCCATCAGCGATGGCACCAGTCCGGCCCACGGCAGCGACACACACGGCCCGACGGCAGTCATCAAGTCGCTGGGCAAGCTCGACCAGACGAAGAGCGGCGGCACACTGCTCAACGTACGCTTCGTGCCCGCCCTGCTGAAGCGCGAGGAGGATATGCGCAAACTCGGACAGCTCATCCGGACCTACTTCAAGTTTGGCGGACACCACATCCAGTTCAACATCGTAGACACCGCCACCCTACTCGATGCCCAGAAGCATCCCGACCAGTACCGCGACCTGCTTGTCCGCGTGGCTGGCTATAGCGACTACTTCAACGACATGACCGAGCAGCTGCAGAACGAGATCATCGCCCGTACGGAGAACGAAGAGGTATGATCGTATTCGATATCAAACGCTACGCGATTAATGATGGTCCGGGCATCCGGACCACCATTTTCTTGAAGGGTTGTCCGCTCCGCTGCGCGTGGTGCCACAACCCTGAATCTTGGCGGCCGCAACCCGAGCTGCTCTTTAAGGCGAAAAAGTGTATAGGTTGCAACTCCTGTGGCATCCATCCTCATCAACTGGAAGTGATAAGGATGCTGAATGAAGAATCTAACATCGCTTGGTGCTCGGCCCGAAAAGACGCTCCATACTTGGAGAATGAAGATTCAAATTCACCTACAAACCTTGAAGGTTATCCTCATCCGTCACTCGCCTATCCTTATTCGTCATTAAAATCCTGCCCCACCCTCGCCCTCGAGACGTGCGGACGCGAATGGACTATAGATGAATTGCTGGCCGAAGTGGAGAAGGAGCGAGACATCATGGTGGATAGCGGTGGCGGCGTGACCATCAGTGGAGGGGAACCGCTTCTTCAGATCATGAACGGAAAATGGGAAATGGGAAATGAGGAGCCGCCACTCATTATCTTCATGCGCGAGCTTGGTCAACGCGGCTACCATCGGGCAGTAGACACCACCCTCTATGCGCCAGCCGATGTGGTACGTGCCGCGGCAGAAGAAACAGAACTTTTCCTTGTGGACTTGAAAGTGATGGACGCTGAGAAGCATAAGCGCTACACGGGAGTCGACAACGAATTAATCCTAAGCAATATTCGCCTGCTTGCCAAACTACATAAGCCTTTCATCATTCGCATTCCACTCATCGAAGGCATCAATGACGACGAGGATAATATAGAAGCCACAGTCGCCTTTATCGAAGAGTTAGAAGAGGACCGCTCATCAGCCCCAAATGAGGCTATGATACAAAAGTCCTCTATTAACAAAGGTTTAGAGCGCCCATCGGGGATCGTAGGAGGGGGCGATTCGTCATTCATCATTCTTGAAAGGGCAGGCGAGCAAGCCATAGCGCATCATTCATCATTGAAAGACAGCGAAAAGGCCAATTTACCACACGTTAACCTACTGCCCTACCATGAGATGGGACGGGACAAACACGCCCGTCGCGGCACGACCTACAACCCAAAAGACTTTGACATGAGCACGCCCTCCGACGAGACGCTTGAGCGCTGTATCAGACAGTTCTCTAATCACGGTATCTATGCCAAAATAGGCGGATAAGTAGATTTAATTAAAGGTCATTAGAAAGAGCCCAAAAGATGAACACACATAGGTTCAAAAGCTATTTTGTGAATGAGGAACTATTGTAGAAAACAGTTGACGCAAAGAAATAAATTGAGCACATAAGGTTCTGTAAGCCCTGCATTGATAACAAGTATAGTTTTTGGTCTAACAATAGAATCTAAAGTCAAAAGGTTGAGTTTTACAGAAAAAGTTGGCTCTACAATGCATTATGTTTAATTATTTTTGTATCTTTGCGCCATGAAACATATAAGGAATTTTTGTATAATAGCTCATATAGATCATGGCAAAAGCACCTTGGCCGACAGGTTGCTTGAACGCACGAACACGATACAGGTTACAGAAGGTCAGATGCTCGATGACATGGACTTGGAACGTGAGAGAGGCATTACGATTAAAAGCCATGCAATCCAGATGGAATATGTTCGCAATGGCGAAAAATTCATTCTTAATCTGATAGACACTCCTGGACATGTTGATTTCAGCTATGAAGTGTCGCGTTCTATAGCTGCATGCGAGGGGGCTTTACTGGTTGTTGACGCAACACAAGGCGTGCAGGCTCAAACGATTTCCAACCTTTACATGGCCATTGACCATGACCTTGAGATTATTCCTGTTGTAAACAAATGCGACATGCCCAATGCTATGCCAGAGGAAGTAGAAGATGAAATCATAGACCTTCTCGGATGCAAACGTGAAGAAATCATACGGGCAAGCGGTAAAACAGGCGAAGGTGTTGACGAAATACTGAATGCTGTTGTCGATCGTATTCCACAACCAAACGGCAACGAAGATGCCCCATTGCAAGCATTGATTTTTGATTCAGTTTTCAATTCGTTTCGCGGCATTATAGCTTATTTCAAAATTGTCAACGGTAGCATTCACAAAGGCGACCACGTGGTTTTCATCAATACAGGCAAGGAATATAATGCGGATGAAATAGGCGTCCTAAAGATGGAGATGTCACCTCGCCAAGAACTTCACTGTGGTGATGTTGGTTATATTGTGAGCGGCATTAAAACAGCAACAGAAGTCAAGGTTGGCGACACAATTACCCATGTGAGCTCGCTCGGCGATGTTCAGGCAATTGCCGGTTTTGAGGAGGTCAAGCCTATGGTGTTTGCGGGTGTCTATCCAATAGAAACTGAAGACTATGAGAACTTGAGAGCATCGTTAGAAAAACTTCAACTAAATGATGCATCCTTGACCTTTCAGCCAGAATCATCGGTGGCGCTCGGGTTCGGGTTCCGTTGTGGATTCTTAGGTCTCCTTCACATGGAGATTGTTCAAGAGCGTTTAGACCGAGAATTTAATATGGACGTTATAACAACAGTCCCTAACGTGAGCTATAAAGTTTACGACAAGCAAGGTTCAATAATCGAAGTACACAACCCTGCTGGTATGCCCGAGCCCACACTCATAGACCACATTGAAGAACCATATATACACGCCTCGGTAATTACAACATCTAATTTCATTGGCCCAATAATGACTTTGTGCCTGGGCAAAAGAGGTGAACTTATAAAGCAGGATTTTATTAGCGGCAACCGCGTAGAAATACAATTTGCTATGCCTCTGGGCGAAATAGTGATTGACTTTTATGACAAATTGAAGAGTATTTCTAAGGGCTATGCATCATTTGACTACCATCAAAGCGGTTTCCGCCCCTCAAAGTTAGTAAAGTTGGACATTTTGCTCAATGGCGAACCTGTAGATGCACTATCAACGCTGACTCATGTCGACAATTCCGTAGACTTTGGTCGTCGTATGTGTGAAAAGCTTAAGGAATTGCTTCCCCGCCAACAATTTGACATTGCTATTCAAGCAGCTATAGGCGCAAAGATCATAGCCCGTGAAACGGTAAAACAGGTTCGAAAGGACGTTACAGCAAAATGCTATGGTGGCGATATTAGCAGAAAGCGTAAGTTGCTGGAAAAACAGAAACGAGGCAAAAAGCGAATGAAACAAATCGGCAATGTGCAAGTTCCTCAGAAAGCATTCCTTGCTGTTCTAAAATTAGACTGAGCTGTGATGAATAATAAAGTAGAATGACGAATAGAGTGAAGAACGAAATAAAAACTAATGACAGAAATAGGATGGACAAACGTAGAGACATAGCTCGCGAAATAGCCCGTCGCTATTGTACGCTGAGCACACAAGGCATAACAACGTTGGCTGACATCTTGGTTCCATTCAAGGTGGCAAAAGGTGAGAAGTTGCTTCGTGAAGGAGAGATATGTTCCTTCATGTACTACGTAGAGAAAGGCATGGTCCGCCAATTCTACTACAAAAATGGCCGTGATGTGACTGAACATTTTTCATACGAAGGACGTATTGTTATTTGTATAGAAAGCTTCCTCAAGCAGAATCCTTCCATGCTGATGGTAGAAGCTTTGGAACCCTCACGACTCTTCGGCATACCACACGACAGTTTTCTGGAATTAGTTGAGACAGACAAAGAGATGGAACATCTGTATCGCAAAATTCTAGAACATGCACTTATCTCGTCGCAAGAGCACGCTGACAGCCAACGCTTCGAGAATGCCACGGAACGCTATATCCGTCTCTTGAAGACAAAGCCTGAAATCATCCTTCGCGCACCGATGGTTCACGTAGCATCGTTTTTACAAATGACTCCAGAAACGCTTAGCAGGGTACGCTCATCACATGCTGAGTAAGTCAAGTATACAATTGGCAAGGTCGCTTGCCAACCGCAAAAGCCGTAGAGAACTGGGCTTGTTTGTGGCTGAAGGTCCAAGGCTGGTCGAAGAGCTGTTGGACAATTTTGTCTGTCGAAAGGTATTTGCTACATCCGATTGGCTGGAAGAGCATGATTTAGCCTCAAGTATAGAAATCACCCAAGTAACACAAGACGAGCTCTCACGAATAAGTCTTCAACAATGCCCGAACAAGGTATTAGCCTTATTTAAGATACCAAAAGAAAACTACGTAGGAGCCCCCCAAATTAATGGAATCCACTTGGCCTTGGATAACATCCAAGATCCAGGGAATATGGGTACGATAATTCGTATTGCAGACTGGTTTGGGATAGAGCACATCTGGTGTTCGCCTACAACTGTTGATGTATGGAATCCCAAAGTTGTACAGGCGTCAATGGGCGGCATTGCTCGCGTGCGCGTACATTATATAGATTTATGCAAGTTCCTGCAAGACGTCCGCAAAGATGTACCCATATTTGGAACATCGCTCTCTGGGGTCTCTATTTGGGAACAAGAACTCGCAGGAGATGCAATTATAGTCATGGGAAATGAAGGAAACGGCATCAGCCAGGAAGTGGATGCCCTTTGTACACAACGTCTATTAATTCCAAATTTCCCTGAAGGCAGAAATACTACAGACAGCCTTAATGTTGCAATGGCAACAGGAATTGTCTTGGCCGAATTCCGACGTAGAGAAATCAGACAATAAATGGAAAATTGAAAAATAGTCTGTTCATACAAAAATTATTAGCAACACTAATATGTGGTTGCTTATTTGTCGCTTGTGCCCCCGAAAGGTTTATCAACGATAACGACTACCTGCTTGATGGCGTAAGGATGGAAACAGACGACAAGAAAATAACTGTTTCCTCCATTGAGGGATTCGTAAGGCAGCATCCCAATTCAAGATGGTTCAGTCTTTTTAAGGTGCCACTCGGTGTCTACTGCATCAGCGGCTCCGACAGTACACGGAGAGTAAACAAATTTTTCAGGCGAATAGGCGAGGCACCTGTAGTATATGACAGCGTACAAGCTTTACGCAGTCGCGACAATATAGAAGCAGCGGTGAGGAATATGGGCTATTTGCTGGCGGATGTCAATATAAATAAAAAAATAAAAAGCAGGAAAATCAAAATTTCATACGACATTGAATCGGGTCCTTGCTATTTTGTCGATAAAATAAACAAACAAATTGAAGATGCCACAATAGACAGTATTGTCAGTGCATCATGGCAGTTCGCACAGATATACAAAGGAATGCCATTTGATATCAACAAACTCAATCAAGAACGAAGCCGCTTAACTACATTGCTCCAGAATGCTGGGTACTACCGTTTTAGCAAGAGTTACATTCATTTTGATGCTGACACAACCCTTGACAACCATTTAGTTGAACTTACTTTGAGAATACCTCTCTATAAAGAACATGCCAACGATAGTGCAAGTATTCATCCGAGGTTCAAGATAAGGAATATCAATTACCTAATAGACAGCGACATAACATCATTAAATGCCGATTCAACTTTAGCCCATACAGAAGACTCTACATATATTTTCTACTACAAAAAAAAGCACCAATTAAGTCCTTCGTTCCTCATTTCTAAAACGGAGCTTAAGCCCGATGAATACTATTCAGAAACTGATGCACAAGGCACTTATGGCAATCTGTCTCAACTTTCGGCCGTAATGGGCACGAATGTAGGATTTGAGCCAACACAAAAGGCACCCGATTCTTTGGATGCATTTGTAAACCTGATGATGGCTAAACGACATGCACTCTCGTCTGCATTAGAAGGCACCAACTCTGCAGGCGACTTCGGCGCAGCAGTAAGTGGCAGCTATCAAAATCGAAATCTATTTAGGCGTTCAGCCATGTTCTCGATGAAAATCAGGGGAGCTTTCGAAGCGATAAAGGGATTAGAAGGTTACAACGACCAAAACTATATTGAATATAGTGCTGAAGCAGACCTTAATTTCCCTGAGTTTGTATTTCCTTTTCTGTCCACTGATTATAGACATTCGATCAAGGCTCAGAGCATTGCATCCATCATGTTTGACTCGCAGGACAGACCAGAGTTTCACAGACGAGTTCTCACTGCAGCATGGCGATATAAATGGAACAGGCTCAATCAGAAACGACAACATCGTGTGGACCTTCTGGATTTGAACTATGTATTCATGCCGTGGATTTCTGAAACTTTCAGACGAGAGTATCTTGCAAACAACGGTAGTCGCAATGCTGTTTTACGATATAACTATGAGAACCTTTTTATCATGAAGTGGGGGTACAATTTTCACTACACAAGCCTATCCCCTACAGCTCAAAGCACATCATATGGACAAAATGCATACAGCATTCGTTTTGCCGTGGAAACCGCTGGAAATCTCTTATATGGATTATCAAATCTTCTTCACGCTCAACGCTCTTCACAATCAAAAGCCTTTACATTATTCAACATTGAGTATGCGCAATATATAAAACTGGATTTTGATTTTGCAAAGAGCATTAGTTTCGATCAGCGTAATTCTCTTGCTATACATTTTGCTTTTGGTGTTGCCGCCCCATACGCCAATTCTCACATTTTACCCTATGAGAAACGTTATTTTGCAGGAGGCGCCAATAGTGTCCGTGGATGGAGTGTCCGTGGACTTGGACCTGGAGCCTTTTCTGGATCAGACGGCAAAGTAGATTTTATTCGACAAACCGGCGATATTAAGCTTGACATGAGCGCTGAATGGAGAACACACCTCTTTTGGAAACTTGATGGTGCGGCATTTATAGATGCGGGAAATATATGGACCTTAAGAGATTATGAAGAACAGCCAGGCGGCCAATTCCAATTTGACACGTTTTGGAAGCAAATAGCTGTAGCGTACGGCTTAGGAATACGGTTTAATTTTGGCTATTTCATCCTCCGGCTGGATGGAGGAATGAAAGCCATCAATCCTGCTGTAACGAAAGGCAGAGAACACTACCCTATTATTCATCCACAATTTAAACGTGATTTTCAATTACATTTCGCTGTTGGCATGCCTTTCTAAGCATTGTTTCCGTAAAAAGTCCTAAAAAGTAATTGTTTCAGAGGTGTAATCAGGATTATTTGTGTATATTTGCGCCAGAATTAAAAAATTAGCTATGCTGAAGTATTTAAGCTTGGGAAGCGGCAGTAGCGGCAATTGCTATCTTTTAAGTTCTGGAACTACTACAATCCTGATTGATGCAGGCATAGGAATCAGAGCTCTAAAGAGGCACTTGCTTGCTTTTGGCTTTTCTCTATCAAAAATCAATGCTGTGCTTGTCACCCACGACCATGCAGACCATATCAAGGCCGTCGGAAAGATAGCAGCTGAATTTCATATCCCCATTTATGCAACAGAACTTGTACATGAGGGTATCGCAAGAAACTATTGCGTGTCTCCGCATCTGAGTAAAGAAGACCAAAGATTCGTGAATAAAGACAGTACTATAGTAGTTGGAGATTTGCAAATTACGCCTTTTGATGTACCTCACGACAGCAACGATTGCGTTGGCTATAGAATCGAACACGAAGGAATCATATTCTGTTTAATGACAGATATTGGTCATGTAACCGAGAGGGTTAAAGAAGAAGTTTCAAAAGCAAACTACTTAGTTCTAGAAAGCAATCACGACCACGAAATGCTCATGGCGGGGCCATATCCAGCCCATCTAAAAGGACGTATAAGCGGACCTACAGGACACTTGAGCAACAAAGAGGCTGCAGAACTTCTTGCCAATTCATCAAGCCCAGCATTGCGCCATGTCTGGCTTTGCCACCTCAGCGAAGAAAACAACCATCCTGAACTTGCCAGAAAAACGATTGATACGATATTAAGAAGTTATGGTATTGTTCCTGGGGTTGACTTCCAAGTTGATGTACTTCGAAGGGTGGCACCAAGTAACATTTATGAACTACAATAATAGAAAATGGTATAGCACGTGGCATCCCAAAGCCTTAATGATTGTAATGGTCAAAATGTGATATCTTGATGTCTGTGGTACGCTTAGCATACAAACGACAAATACGATTAGCTTCTGCGACCTGTCGTTCGCGCAACAATCCGCAATTAGCAATAATAGGGTTCTCATACCATTGCATGTATTCTGCATGCTTGCAAGATATACACTGCACAAATTTATTATTCGGAGTTTTTGATGCCATTCCAAAATCTGTTTTAGTTAGACGTGGCGAAATTAATATTATTTAATTAATTTAAAAAGACAAACACAATAAAAATGCTTCTAAATATAGTTTTTGTTATTATTGGAGTTATAATGGTTTTAGTTGGCGCTGATAAGCTCACCGATGGTTCGGTAGCTCTCGCCAGAATCTTTTCTATCCCCGAGATGGTCATTGGTCTAACCATTGTGGCTTTCGGGACATCCCTTCCGGAGTTTGTTGTAAGTTTGGTAGCCAGTATAAATAATATACCAGCCATGAGTGTTGCCAACATTGTTGGAAGCAATATTTTCAACACGCTTGTTATTGTTGGTGCTACAGCTATTACAAGCCAGATAGCAATACCCCGCTCCACGATAATGAAAGATATACCATTTGTTCTCTTAGCCAGCATCGTTCTTTTTGCCTCTGCACAGGACTCATTGTTGAATCCTGGAGCAAAAATCGATGTCATTGATCGAGGTGACGGCATAGCTTTACTTGCATTTTTTGCCATTTTCATGTACTCAACAATTAAGCTTGCAACGAACAGAGTGGTCGTGCCTGAGGGTATCGAACAGACTGAGTCATCAGTCCAACAAATGAGCAAAATTAAAATTACAATATATTTGATTGCAGGCCTTATAGCGCTTATAGGCGGCGGACAGTTATTTGTTGAAGGGGCATCTGGGATAGCCCATGGCATAGGCATTAGCGATGCCGTCATCGGACTTACTTTGGTTGCAGGTGGAACATCATTGCCAGAATTAGCAACAAGTGTCATCGCTGCGCGTAAAGGTCAAAGCGGCATTGCGATAGGAAATGTTATTGGCAGCAACCTGTTTAACATCTTTTGGGTCCTCGGTGCATGCGCCGTAGTAACCCCTCTTCCTGTAACGGGGCTTACGACTTTTGATTTCGCTATGCTTGTTATTTCGTCTATGCTGTTTTGGTTATTTGGTCGGACGAATCATACAATTAATAGAGTTGAGGGCGTTATCTTATGTGGATGTTTCATTGCATATATCTCGATGCTCCTTTCCAATCTATAAGAACAATAAATAATAAATCATATAATTTCATCATATCAAATGTTACGAGTTGCTGTACAATCCAAGGGCCGCTTATACGAAGACACAATTACACTTCTTACTGAAGCCGGCATTAAAATTCCATCAAGCAAGCGAACCCTACTTGTAGAGTCGCCGAACTTTCCTATCGAACTTCTGTATCTTCGTGACGACGACATTCCTCAAAGCGTTGCAACTGGCGTTGCAGATATCGGTATTGTCGGTGAAAACGAACTTGTAGAACGTGGTGAAGATGCTGAGATTATACGCCATTTAGGGTTTAGCAAATGTCGCCTGTCTCTGGCTATCCCTAAAGGAACAGATTATCCTGGTTTGCAATGGTTCAATGGGAAAAAAGTAGCAACGAGCTATCCTTCAATCCTGAAAAGTTTTTTTAAACAACGTGGAATTACTGCGGAAATTCATTTAATTACAGGGTCTGTCGAAATAAGCCCCAGCATTGGTCTTGCCGATGCTATATTTGATATTGTTTCTTCAGGTTCAACTCTCGTTAGCAATAATTTGGTAGAAGTTGAGATTGTTATGAAAAGCGATGCTTTACTCATCGCGGACAAGAAAATTTCTGACGAAAAGCGTGCCATTCTTGATAAACTTCTCTTTAGAATTGAAGCCGTTAAAGCTGCCGAAGATAAGAAATATGTTCTCATGAATGTGCCATCTGATAAGCTAAACGATGTTGTAGCTGTATTACCTGGGGCTAAGAGCCCCACTGTAATGCCTTTAGCCACTCCTGGATGGAATAGTGTCCACACTGTAATAGAAGAAAAAAAGTTTTGGGAAGTAATCTCACAACTTAAGCTTATGGGTGCACAGGGCATACTTGTTTTGCCTATAGAAAAGATGATTATCTGAAAGTTGTAATCGTTCTATAATCATACCTATTTTCATAGTACAAAGGAAGAATTAATATTATTCTCATGTCTTCTTAAGAGAATAAGCGATAACTACGCCAGCCTGTAACGTCAATTATTCATATAAAACGGAAAGATAATGAATATCTATAAGAATCCTCAGACCGAACAAATACAGGAAATACTTAAGCGCCCTATAAAGAATCAACACGACCTCTCTGCACTTGTCAAGGAGATTCTTGATGATATTAAGACTGAAGGAGACAAAGCTATTCTACGTTATGAACAGAAGTTCGACCATGTAGATCTCAGCAAACTGGATTCCACATCTCCGCTTATGGTAAATGAAGCAGAATTTAATCATGCTGAAGCTGAAGTCTCGCAAGAACTGAAAAATGCGCTCACGCTTGCTCACAACAATATCACACGCTTTCATAAAGCACAGCTCCATGCAACACAAAAAGTAGAAACCATAGAAGGCGTAACTTGTTGGCAAAAAGCTGTGCCTATCCAACGAGTTGGCTTATATGTCCCAGGTGGTACAGCTCCTCTTTTTTCTACAGTCCTGATGTTAGCTACCCCTGCCCGAATAGCAGGCTGTGAACAGATTATTCTCGTTACTCCTCCACGCCAAGACGGGAGCATTCATCCTGCTATCCTTGTCGCGGCTCGTATTGCAGGAGTTTCTCATGTATATAAAGCTGGAGGCGTGCAAGCCATTGGAGCCATGGCTTATGGCACAGAAAGCATACCTCAAGTATATAAAATATTTGGTCCTGGCAACCAATATGTACAAGCAGCCAAACAGATTGTTTCATTAAACGAGGTTGCTATTGACATGCCTGCCGGTCCGAGCGAAGTAGCTATCATAGCAGATGAAACAGCAAAAGCACAATATGTTGCAGCTGACTTATTGTCGCAAGCAGAGCATGGCATCGATTCCCAAACCCTCCTAATAACTACAAGTCCTCAGCTGATGGAGGATGTTCAAGAGCAGCTTAAAGTGCAACTCTCACAATTACCACGTTGTGAAACTGCATCTGCCGCTCTAAGCCATAGCCGTCTCGTTCTTGTAGATGACATTAAAGAGGCCATGAAGATTGTCAATCTGTATGCTCCAGAACACCTCATCATACAAACCAAGGATGCAATCACGCTGGCAGAGCAAGTCATCAACGCAGGCAGCGTATTCATCGGACATCTAACTCCAGAAAGTGCCGGCGATTATGCATCCGGAACCAACCATACGCTACCTACGAACGGATGGGCTAAGGCCTATAGCGGAGTTAATCTTGATGCCTTTTATCGCAAGATTACATTTCAGCATATTACCGAGCAGGGATTAAACAACATTGGTCCAGCCGTCGAAATTATGGCAGAAGCAGAGAATCTGTTGGCTCATAGCAGGGCTATGTCATTTAGAAGGAACATAAAATAAAGCACTAATTCTAAAGCATCAATGAAGCCACTACAACAATTAGTTCGTCCAAATATCCTACAACTCACGCCCTATTCGTGCGCCAGAGATGAATTCAAAGCCTCAACGGCTCAAGTCTATCTTGACGCCAATGAGAATCCCTATAATTCGCCTCTTAACAGATATCCAGATCCTCTACAACAGAAGCTCAAGAACAAGTTGTCTCAAATAAAACAAGTTCCGTCTGAGAACATTTTTTTAGGCAACGGCAGTGACGAAGCTATTGATATCATTTATAGGGTTTTCTGTCGGCCACAGATTGACAACGTGGTAGCCATATCACCCACCTATGGAATGTATCAAGTGGCTGCAGACATCAATGATGTCGAATATCGCCCCGTCGCTCTAAGAGATGACTTTTCACTTAACCCACAAGCTATCCTTGATGCGACCGATGACAATACGAAGGTTATTTGGCTTTGCTCTCCCAACAACCCAACAGGTAATTCACTCTCGCAAACAGATATCATAACGATTCTCTCCATTTTTCAAGGGATTGTCGTAGTTGATGAGGCCTATGGTGATTTTAGCGACTTACCGCCATTCAGGTTCAAGTTGCAACAATTTCAAAATCTTGTCGTATTAAATACATTCTCCAAGTTATGGGCATCTGCTGCCATTCGCTTAGGTATAGCTTATGCGTCAGCCCCTATCATCCAGCTCTTCAACAAAGTAAAGTATCCTTATAACGTGAACCTTCTGACTCAAGAAAAGGCATTTGAGATACTTGACGACTTACAACATATTAATCTTTGGAGAGCTACGATTCTCAAAGAACGCCAACAACTTCTCCCTGCTCTTGCCGAACTCCCCATAACTCAATGCGTTTATCCTACAGACGCAAACTTCATACTCGTGAAGGTCTTTAATGCGCAACTCATCTATAAATATCTTATAGACCTTGGAATCGTCGTGCGTAATCGCTCCAATATTAGCTTGTGCCAAGACTGTCTACGTATCACAATCGGCACTCCTCAAGAGAATAATGCGTTGCTTGCGGCCCTAAGGCAATACCGTTAGACCCTATTTTTACTCGAATTATATTTTTTGCACAAATATGAAAGCACTCTTCATAGATCGCGATGGAACAATTCTCCAAGAACCAGCAGACGAACAAATAGACTCTTTCGAGAAATTTCACTTTGTGCCTGGAGTTATTAGTGCTTTACGCTTTCTTCGTCTTCATACCAACTATCGTTTTGTTCTTGTTTCCAATCAAGACGGCCTTGGTACAGCATCTTACCCAGAGCATACATTTTGGCCTACGCAGAACCTTATGCTGGAAATACTTAAAGGCGAAGGCATTGTTTTTGACGACATTCTCATAGACAAGTCCTTCCCAGAAGAGAACTTACCCACAAGAAAGCCTGGCATTGCAATGCTTGGCGACTACACTCAAGGCCAATGCGATCTGCAGAATAGTTTTGTTATCGGCGACAGAAGTACCGATGCACAATTAGCACGTAACCTTGGAGCCAAAGCACTTATTTTATCTGACTCGGTTGACGAAAGCGCCTCGCCATGGACCAATGATGTTAAACATGTCGCTTCCTGGGAAAATATCGTTGAACAGATATATGCTGGAAGGAGGGTTGCTGATGTAAGAAGGACAACCAAAGAAACAGATGTCCATATCCAGATTGATCTGGATGGCACCGGAATCCACGACATCGACACAGGTTTACACTTCTTCGACCACATGCTCCAACAGATTGCCAAACATGCAAATATAGATCTTTATATACATGTCAAGGGTGACCTGGAAGTTGATGAGCATCATACGATTGAGGATACGGCTATACTGCTCGGTCAAGCACTTAAGCAAGCATTAGCAGACAAACGTGGAATTGAACGCTATGCTTTCACCTTACCCATGGACGACAGCCTTGCATCAGTAGCCATAGACCTCGGAGGACGTCCTTGGCTCATTTGGAATGCCGATTTCAAACGAGAGAAAATTGGTGACGTACCGACAGAAATGTTCTACCACTTCTTCAAGAGTTTTTCAGATGCGGCAAACATCAACCTAAACATAAAAGTAGAAGGTGACAACGAGCACCATAAGATTGAAAGTATTTTCAAGGCGCTTGCCCGAGCATTAAGAACGGCGATAAAAAGAGATATCAACAATTTGCAGCTTCCTTCCAGCAAGGGCGAAGTGGAGTATTCCCTATAATTAATCCAAGTAGAAATCTTTTAATAAACTTTTGTAAGCCTCTGTACGCAATCCATCATTCATAAGTTGGATTGTCGTTACAGAGGCTTTTTTGTTACCTTTTCTGAAACATCCCATAATACGTTTAACAGGCTTACCATAAGAAGTTTGAATCAAACATTTTTCTTCGAGATTCAATCCTGATGCAAAACATAAGCTATGGAATCGCTGAAACGCATCTGCCGGCAAGACAACGGCAAATTGTCCTTCATCCTCTAACAGATGCGCAACAGATGTGATAAGGACGTCGAACGGGAGACTCATAGCATGGCGGGCTACCATGCGACTGGCATCTTCAGACTGAATTCCAGTTTCGAAAAAAGGAGGATTACAAATTATAGCATCGAAACGGCGAGAATTATAACATGACGAAGGCTCATCGGCATTAAAGGCAGCATAAAAGTCTTGTAAGGAAGCATGTTCTATTGTTATATTGTCTTTAAAACGCGACTGAATCACGTTGTCTTTCGCCTGTTCAACAGCATTAGCATCAATATCAATACCTGTTATCGAAGCTTCTGGATAACGTTGAGCCAACATTAAAGATAGCAGACCGCTGCCTGTGCCCACATCAAGGATTGTACGAGGCGACACGAACGGAGCCCAAGCTCCCAACAGTACGCCATCGGTTCCTACCTTCATTCCACACTTATCGTGGTAGACGGTAAATTGTTTAAACTGGAAATATGGGTTGCTCATTTACGGTAGTAGGAAACTAAGAATACCTCCCATCATACGGGTACGTACAGCATCGTCGGTAATCGACTCAAATGGGAATCCCAAAACAAAGCTGCGATATAGGTTTCCTGAATAAGCCACACCCGCAGACTCTCCATTATTATTGTAAACTACTGCACAGAATGCATCAGACGATGGGGCAAGACAATCAGCAGAACTTAATTTGTATCGTTGCTCATTCGGATTTGTAAACAGACTGAACGACTCGTTCAAACCACGCAGGTTCGAAATAGAATCAGCTCTTAGAGCACCTGCATATTCGTATTTCAGAACTGAACGAGTAAATAATCTTTCCTCATCTTTCTGCATGTCAGTACCCACATAAGCCCCACTTACGAAAATGTTTCCACCTCCACGGGTGAAGCTTGCAACAGCTTGAACGACATCAGGAGTGAAAGCTTTTGCAGGTAAAAGACTATATCCATCGGCCCTGTTAAGGCCGCAAATGAGATCCATCAACTCGAAAGAGCGGCTGTCGAACACCAATCGCGATGCAGCCTCGCCGGTACAACTGCTAATCGTAAGCCAACCATTTGTAGCCCTTATCATATCCCGTGCATGCCTTGAGCTCCAGTCACGAGTATTGCCAGAAAGGATGATTCCTTCTAAATTCGAAGAACTGTAACCGAGTCCTCCCGGGCCTTCTCGCCCATAACCGTTTTTGTTAAAAAAGAGCTGGTTACCGCAATAGCCAGGCATCTTAGCCAATGGCACACCAAAATCTCCAACCATGTCAAATCCTTGCAGGCTGTCATTGTCGAAAGGCTGTGGCCCAGCCACCCGATTGAAAGCGTCAACAATCAGCACACGGCGACTTTCGTTCGATCCGATGAATGCGCACACCTCTTCTGAAGGCATACTTTGTCCGCCTTCGTTCACGGCAGTGATATAGAAACGGTGAAGCACGCCACGCTCTGCATTCTGCAAAACATAGTGCCCGTCTGATACAAAAGTTCCATTATCGAAATCCCCATCGCCTTCAGCATGATAGATAATGAAATCCTCCGCCGTGGCTGAAGGTTCAAGCGGATCATCAACAGCGACCCACGTCAGTTCTATGTCTCTGCTTCCAGGCATGACGATTGCCATCGGTGCGCTTGGCGGCAAAGGTTGTACCACCGGATTTTTTTTGCCATTGAGCTGGTAAATACCTTTAAGTACTCCTTTATAAATCGCTCGTGCAAGAATAAACTTGAAATAAGGATCGTGCCCATACATCAAATCAGCCAGATTCTGATGAGAGAGCATTTCCAGTATAATCGAGGGTACTGCAGGTTCGCGTGTTTCGCTGTAATTGCGGTCGTACATCTGTCTCCGCGTCCATCGCCCGGTCACTGCATGCAAATCTGAATACACTTGCGACAGCACCAGGTCACAAACGTCACGCGACATCAAACGCGAACGTCCTCCACAGAGCTCACCGCCATTGAAGTCGGTCGTATAAATACTTAAGGACCCAATCAGGCTTCTGTCCTTTGAAAATCCAGCGTCTGTATGTAAAGCCAGACTCAACTCTATGGGCACACCCAGTCCTTCTTTCCCTGGCATGAACGCCGATCCTCCAGCTAACCAGTTTGTCATGTGGGACCTGACGTTGATATCTTCGGCATAGTCATTGGTGCCCCCTTTATTGGCATATACCTCATAAGGAGCCCCTGCCCACTGGCAGGAATAGCGTGCCCCTTCGAGGAAACGCGGGAAACCACTCACCGACAAATTCGTGCTATCACCTCGTGCTATGTTGCCCATGCCTCCTCCGAATCGTACGGCATCAGCTGTTATGTGCCCCCTATAGGCACTATAATTTGACAATGAAACACTATTATCAATGCTTTCCCCTGCAGCAAAGTCGAAAGTGCCAAGATACACCCATGTGCCCCCACCCATCTGCTGATTAACCCTAAACCTGCTTCGTTGCCCTTTGTGCGAGACGGTGTAGACCGCATCGCTGACACTCGTAGGGAGGGTGGTATAAGAAACATATACGGCATATTGGCCATCTTCTGGGATGACAGGTGTCCAAACAGCCTCAGCAACATTGCTACGTCGTTGCTGTGTTGCTATAGTCCGGGTTGTGCCATCAAGGAAGGGATTGTCACCATCGAGATACACATCTTTTGTCTTGGCAAAGCCAGTGGGACCATCGGTCCAAGCCTGCGACGAATTCGTTTCTTTATAGGAACCTCCAGCCTGTGGATTGTCATTGTCTACGATAACCTCATGCTTCTGCCAGTCGCGTTCCCGAGGCGAAAAAACCAAAGCGCCGGCATTTTCCAACATGGGCATGACAAAAGGAACGACAAAAGTTTGGGAGAAGAGGTCCTCTGTAGTACAAAACAGACGTGGACGCTGCCATTGCCACTTGCCATCCGTTTGGGAATAATAGCGACCGTGACTTGCCCACACGCTGAGATGGTGGCCTTCAAGACCTTGCACAGGCTTGTATGGACGGGAGAGAGGAGTCACCCAGGGGTTCCCGTTGTAGCGCATATCAGCCCACACGCGCTTGCTCATCTCTTCGGACGAGGAACCGCCTTTCACCAGTTCGTCGATGAGTATGCCTTTGGTATATATCCGCAATTTATATCCCTTGTAGCTTTCGGGCAACAAATTGCTGACACTGGCATAGATTCCCGCCACTTTACTCTCGTCGAAGTGTTGCATGCCAAAAGCCTCAGTCACATATATCTCAAGACTTTTGTCTGCGTCGTTTTGACTGAAGCGCTCTAAACGGCAACGATCGCCCTTGAGCTTAAAGCCAAGATCATAGGAAGCAAAGAAATTATTTATATTCGTCTGCAGATTAGCTTGTTGTGCAAAGGAGTGCAATCCAAAGACCAGCATGAGCAGACATGCAGCGAAACACCTTCTGTAATCCTTCATTTATTTTTTATCATCAACTAACGAACATGCAGAATCAAGGAATGTAGTTCGTTGGTTTTTTCCCTTTGAAATCCTTGAAATAATCCCTTATTTCTCTCATCTGTTCTTCTACCCTACCGTCTGGCACAACAATTTTGTTGCAGACAATACGCTTACGTCCGTAATCTAAACCAAATAGGAGGATGGGTATTTCCGCTTTTAGGGCAATATAGTAAAAGCCTCGTTTCCATTCTTCTACGGGCTTGCGTGTACCCTCGGGCGTAATGCAAAGCGAAAAGTGCTCGCTCTTGACGGCTACTTGAGCGAGCTGGTCGGTCAGGCTGGTGTGCTTAGAACGTTCAACAGGTATGCCCCCGAGGCGTCGCATTAAGCCTCCGAGTGGGAAAGCAAACCACTCTTTCTTCATCATAAACTGGCACCTGAAATCTTCGGCACAGCTATAAAGCTGTCCCATAACAAAGTCCCAATTGCTCGTATGCGGTGCCAATGCCACGATGCACTTGTCAGGTATCTGCACACTGACTTCCTTCCTCCAACCAAGTAGCTTGTATAGGAGGAATCTACATAAATATTTCATATCCTGAAAGCATTATCGTCATTGGCACTCAAATCAAGTGACAAATCTGATCTATAATTTCGTTTGTAGATGTGCTCAAGTCTTCTTCCATCTGATTGAAGAAGCGCTTGACCTGCTTCTTGTCGACATGGCTCAGTCGCTTCACGAAGTCGTTTCGCATGAGAAGGATGCTCTCTGCAATGTTTTCTACATCCTGCTCAGCGGCTCCTGTAGCCGAATGCTGTGCCCCTATCAGCTCTATCAGAAGATCCGTGCACATCATATTGACAGCTTTCTTCAAAGTTTTTCGTTTAGCCATAGTCCTTAGTGTAGTTTTAAAGTTCAAATAAAGTTATATTTTGCACGGCGAAATACACCGCCAATCCCATCATCCATCCGAGCACGACCTTCGGCATTATCCTTCGTGCCCACCAGGCTATGCTTACATCCTCGGTCTTCATGAGCGTGAAGCCACCTAAGTTGCCTATCGGCAGGAGGCATCCACCGATGCAACCGCTATATATAATCAAGTGCCAATATTGACCGTTCATGAGGAATGCCCCTGCATAATCGGCATCGAGCAGCGGGGACATATCCGCTATGGCGTCAGCCACAGGGTAGATGTTAATAGCCGTGAGCACGAGGGCGACATTATCGAGCACCGCACTGATTACACCGATGGCTATGCTCATAATATAGATATTGTGTATCCACTCGTCGCACCAGTTTGACAGCCATTGCATGACGCCCGTCTCTATGAGGAGTGCCACGCAGAGGAATACGCCCACGAAATACATCACCATCTCCAAGGCAGTGAACTGTAGCTGACGGTTGTTGGCATTGAAGACGGGCTGGTCGGTACGGATGCGCCTATGGTTCATCACTTCATGCAACACCCATAAGACACCCAGTACACACAAAGCTCCGAGGAAAGCCGGCAGCAATGTTATCCTGTGGAAAGTGGGCACGAACCACAAGCCGCCCAAGCCTACGACAAGCATGAGCACTCTCTGCCAGAGATACAAGGCCATGCCGTCGCCCCTATAGACCGACACGGGCCGTATGATATCGACATGCGACGGCAGCGAGCGGGATATAAGTGCCGTGGGGACTGCCGTAGCAATCAGTGTCGGCAGCAAAAGACTTGCAGAGAACGACGTCGGCGTGACGGCCCCTTTTGTCCATACGACCAAGGAAGTGGGGTCGCCTATGACGCTTGCTGCGCCACCGCAGTTGGCCGCAATCACGATAGCCGAACCAATCCACATGCGCCATCGACTGCCTTCAACCACCCGACGCATGATCATCAGCATCAGCACCGTAGTCGTCAGGTTGTCAAGGTTCACCGACAGCAACCATGTGAATGCAACGAAGCCCCACAGCAGGACCCGGCTGTCTTTTGACCGCACGACGTCGGCTATGAAGTCGAAACATTCGTTGGCATTGAGCACGCTCACGATATTCATCGTCGCCAACAAATAGAGAACGATGCTGCACAGGTCCGAAGCATAACCAACGAAAATATGGGAAGCTATGAACTGCTTGCATGTTGCCGTAGTATAGGATGAGCCGCCTAAGAAACGGGTAAATTCATCTCCGTGCATCTTCAGTACGAAGTCTGACCCTGTGCACATAAACATAATCCATCCTGCCACGGCGGCAAAGAGCACGACCGTCGACTTGTTGATATGCGTAACATGCTCATAAGCTATTAACACATAACTCAAGACTATAAGACAAAGAATAGCTACAGTCATATCTTCACAAGGATTTTCTTTAGTGTGCGCAAAGGTAATATTTTTATTCAGAAGACACAATATTAATAGTTAAAAAATTTGATAAAAAAAATAAAATCTTGCGAGAAGCCTCTGTCGAATCGGCTTTCAGGCTGGTATAGAAAGTGTATACTAAGGTTAAAATATTTTAACGGCGCACGATTTGGAGCCAAAAAAGCTTGCACTACTCATAATAAAGTCGTTATTTTGCGCCGCGAAACGCAAATGCGATAGTAGCTCAGTTGGTAGAGCATTGGCTTCCCAAGCCGAGGGTCGCGGGTTCGAGTCCCGTCTATCGCTCAACATTCAGAGAGTATGGATTTCCCCTTCTTTCTGAATGTTTCTTTTTTACCCCCTACCCCATTTTTTTCATCCGTCAACGTCTTTTTTCTGACGGGAGTGTTCATTTCGTCTTCAAGAGCCTGCAAAACAAATCCCTGAACGCCGGCGTATTCGCTTATCTTTATGCATGCGAGCCATCATGACCGCAGCCTTATTAGGGAACGCAATGATCATAATATGACATTTGAAAAGCCGCCTTCAGAAATTCCCTTAGGCGCATCGGCCAATTCTCTTAGGCGCATCGGCCAATTCTCTTAGGTGCATCGGCCAATTCTCTTAAGTGTGTTGACCAATTCTCTTAGATGTGTTGAATGGAGCGGCCAAAGGTTGGTGAGCACACACACGGACAAAGGCGCCCCGAAGAACTGATAATTTCAGTTCTTTTGTCACACCATTCTCTGGAACAACGGGCATTAATCGACCGAGACATCCGTCGTTCATCGTTGCTTTGAGTTAGCTTTTGTTAATTTCAATTCGTTAATGTTAATTGTGTGGACAATATGATTGAGATGAGAAAAAAAAAGCTACCTTTGCATCAAATTATTTGCTGGCAACGATTTGCGCAAACAAGGTGTCCGACTAAAGCGGTACGCAAAGAGATCAGCCTTTTGATCAACTTACAAAGTCATTAATCAAACATGAAAAAGTTCCTATTATCAGCAATCATATCAGCTGCTTTGATGCCTTCTGCATCATGGGCTCAAACAGCTCGCGAGGTACTCGATGCCACGGCCGCACGTCTATCTTCGCCTGGCATTAAAGCGCAGTTCAAAGCTTCGCAGTTCGAGGGTTCCAGCCTGAAGGGCGAGGCAACAGGCACATTGTTGCTGAACGGCCGCAGTTATTATGTCAAGACCGACGAGATGTTAACGTGGTACGACGGCACCACACAATGGGCAATGATGCAAGGCTCCGACGAGGTCAACGTCTCTCAGCCCACCGAAGCCGAGCAGGCACAGATGAATCCTGCCACGCTCATTGGCATCTACAAGAACGGTTACAAATACGAACTGAAGAAATCCTCGCTGCGCGGCAAGCGCACATTTGAAGTGCACCTCATCGCCAAGAACAAGAAAGCCCACTACTCCGACATTTACGTCGACGTCGAACAAGGCACTTACACCCCACTCTGCTTCAGGGCTAAGCACGACGGTCAATGGCTGAGGCTTTCGGTACGTTCTTTCCAGACAGGATTAAACCTCCCCAGCTCCACGTTCACCTTCCCGTCGAAGGATTATCCCGGCATCGAGGTAGTGGACCTGAGAAATTAGCTTATTCATTAAAACTCTTATAACTCATGACACACGAACAACTGGTCATCCTCGGCAGCGGACCTGCCGGATATACGGCCGCCATCTATGCCGGCCGAAGCGGTCTCACTCCTGTTATCTACGAAGGACTTCAGCCTGGCGGACAGCTTACGACGACGACCGAAGTAGAGAACTTTCCTGGTTTCGACGAGGGCATTGACGCCAACGAGCTAATGGACCGTATGCGCAAGCAAGCCGAACGGTTTGGAGCTGACATCCGCGAAGCTATGGCCGTACGCTCCGACTTAAGCAAACGCCCCTTCCACCTATGGTTCGACGACGGCTCTGAAGTTTGTTGCGACAGCCTGATTATAGCTACCGGCGCCTCAGCCAAGTATTTAGGACTGAGCGACGAGGAAAAATACCGGGGACAAGGAGTTTCAGCCTGCGCCACATGCGACGGTTTCTTCTATCGAGGCAAACGGGTTGCCGTTGTGGGTGGCGGCGACACGGCCTGCGAAGAAGCTGCCTATTTGGCTGGTCTGGCAGAAAAAGTCTACATGATTGTACGCAAACCCTTCCTGCGCGCCTCGCAAATTATGCAGGACCGCGTACTACAGAATCCCAAGATCGAAGTGCTGTTCGAGCACAACACTCTGGGCCTCTTTGGCGACAACGGCGTTGAAGGCGCACATCTCGTTCATCGCAAAGGGCAACCCGACGAGCGCATCTACGACTTGCCCATCGACGGTTTCTTCCTCGCTATAGGCCACAAGCCCAATTCCGACGTGGTAAGCGAATGGTTGAAGACAGACGAACAAGGGTATATCCTCACCGAAGGCAAGTCGCCACGTACGTCCATCCCAGGCGTCTACGCGGCTGGCGACGTTGCCGATCCACACTACCGTCAAGCTGTTATTGCTGCCGCAAGCGGTGCTCAAGCTGCCATGGAGGCCGAGAAATTCCTTAGTCAACAGTAACAAGCACCTCGCATTTCACCCCTTATAGCCCATGAAGTATGTCGGCACTGCCACACTGAGGCCTCTGCTTTTCTGTCTCATGGCATCCTTTGTGCACCTCATGCAGGCGCAAATACCTTTCGGCTCAGCCAAGCTATTGTCTGAGGATTGGCGTTTCTCACTTAGCGACGACTCTACAGCAGCAGAGCCTTCCTTCAACGACAGACAATGGACTAAAGTCAGCATCCCGCACGACTGGAGTGCCACACTTCCCATGTCGCCCGATGCAGGCTCGTGTCAAGGGTTCCTCCACGGAGGTGTTGGGTGGTACCGATGCCACTTCGACACCCAGATCAGTGAGCGAACATACATCTATTTCGAGGGTATTTACAACCGCGCAACGGTTTATGTCAACGGTCATCTCTTAGGTTACCGGCCAAGCGGCTATGCACCTCAGATTTATGAATTGACCAACTTCCTCAATAAACCCGAAGGCACAGGGGACAACTCTTGGAGCAGGCACAACATCATCAGTGTCAGGGTGAATCACGCACAAGAAAACGATTCGCGATGGTACACCGGTTCCGGCATAAACCGTCCAGTATGGCTCATCAAAGCTGCGGCCGCACATTTCGCTCCATGGGGCGTCAAGTGGGAAATCAAGCGCTTACAGAAAAACAAAGCTACGGTAGAAGTCAACCTCGAACTCTGTGAGAATTTTCCCGACGGCAGCGACTTCACCACCGACATTGAAGTCATGGACGCCGACGGCAATGTCGTTGCACGAAAATCCGGTAAGCTATCACACACGCTGACCATTGACAAACCCAGGACTTGGAGCCCCGAATCACCATACCTTTATAAAGTGAAAGCCACGCTGCACGCTAAAGGCAAACTGGCAGACACCTGCGAGGTGCCACTCGGCTTGCGTACCTTCAGCTTCTCGCCCGACAAGGGTTTCTCGCTCAATGGCAAAGCGACCAAGATAAAAGGAGTATGCATCCACGACGATGCCGGCGTACTTGGCACCGCCGTACCTACGGAAGTATGGAGGGAAAGGCTTTACACCCTCAAGCAATTAGGCGTGAATGCCATACGCATGAGCCACAACCCTCACGCCTCAGTTGTCTACTCACTCTGCGACAGCCTCGGACTCTTAGTCATGGACGAAGCCAGCGACGAATGGGAACTGCCCAAACGCAAATGGCTCAAAGGGTGGAACAAAGGCCAACCTGGTTTCCAAGGCACCTTCGACTTCTTCGAGGAATGGATTGAGCGCGACGTGGCCGACATGGTCAGACGCAACAGGATGCATCCCAGCATCTTCCTATGGAGCATTGGCAATGAAGTAGACTACCCCAACGATCCATACTCCCACCCGATACTCGACGGCGGAGCGGAAGGTTTCACGCAACCCATGTATGGAGGCTACAAGCCCAAACAACCCAATGCCGAACGCATCGGAATCATCGCACAACGTCTTGCTGCTGTAGTGAGAAGTCTGGACAACACACGAGCCGTGACGGGTGCTCTTGCGGGAGTTGTCATGAGCAATCAGACAGCTTATCCAGAAGCAGTGGACGTCGTAGGCTACAACTACACCGAAAGCCGCTATGCAGAGGACCACAAGCGTTATCCTAAAAGAGTAATCTACGGCTCAGAAAACAGGCACGACCTACCTGCATGGAAAGCGGTGAGAGACAACGATTTCATCTTCGGACAATTCCTCTGGACCGGAATCGACTATCTGGGTGAGAGTGGCCCCTGGCCCGCCCGTGGCTCTGAAGCTGGATTAATCGACCTTGCCGGATATGTCAAGCCTCTCGGACATTACCGTGCTGCCCTGTGGAGCGAACAACCTGTTTGCTACATAGGCACATATCCTGCCGCCAACCCGAATGGCCGAAGATACAGAGGGCGCGAGGTACGGGAATGGATTTCGCAGTATGCCCTGCCTTCATGGAACTATTCCGACGGGCAAAAGGTGCGTGTCGTATGTTATACCAATGCACATACTGCCCGATTGCTACTTAATGGAAAAGAGGTTGGCGGCGAACCTAAGAACGATCCTGACACAGACATCCTTTACTGGGACATTGACTACCACGACGGCGCGCTCGTATGCGAAGCCGACAATGGAGCGAAGTATTCCGTCTGCACCACAGGCATGCCCTCTGCCATTATAGCAAGCGTATGCGCCCAACAGCCCTCACTTAGCGGAAGTGTTGGCAGTCAGAAAAAGACTGACAACATAGCCATTGTTGACATCGAAATAGTCGACAGCAACGGACTCCGCACACCCCTGGCCGACAACATCATCAGCTGCAGGCTTTCAGGACCATGGCAATTGCTCGGACTCGAGAATGGTGACATTAGCGACACAAGCGACAAGACGGCAGCTAACCGTCGTGCATTCAGGGGTCGCCTCAGAGCTTACCTCAAGCGAACAGCCGGCAAAGGGCCCGGCACTGCCACTTTCTATTCCCCGCTTTTACGGCCTACTACACTCAGCTTAGGCGAATAAGCACCGAAGGAACGACGCACAAAAAGGAAAAAGCAATACGCCCGGCAACATATTTTGCCGGGCGTATTGCATTAAAAGCTTGATATATCCAGAATATGAACCTTAAATTATGTTATTTTGGCACTTTATGACCCTGCGATTACAGGAAATCCGAAAATAATGAGTACCTTTGCACGCTTAAAATCAGCTTTATGAATATAGACAACAACAATCCCTTCTCTTTAATCGCTGAATTTGACGGCGACGAAAGAGCAATCTATGATATCACCTTCGACAACATTCTGCCTATAATGCCGTTGAGGGACATTACCCTTTTTCCTGGCGTCATTCTGCCCATCGCTGTAGGACGGTTAAGTTCAATCCGAGTGTGTAAGAAAGCTTTCGAAGAAGGGTCTTATATCTTGTGCGTCTCGCAGCAAGCCCCCGAAGTAGATAACCCTGAAGGCACAGACCTCTACGACATTGGCGTTGTGGCCCGAGTAATCCGTATTTTCGAATTACAGAACGATACCACTACAGCTATCGTACAAGGCCTCGCTCCTGTGCATATCACAGAAGCTCACGCTGTAGACGGCATACTTACAGGAATTGTCGAGCCGCTAAGAGAGCGCTACGAAGAGATGAGCGACAAGACGTACAAGCTTCTTTGCGATACGCTTTTAAGCAGAATCAAAGAGTACGTACAACTGAGCGACACCCTGAGTCAGGATGTAATCCCGGCCATCAACAACGCGGCATCAATGCCTTTCTTCGTTAATTTCGTCTGCGCAAACATTCCTATCGATGTAAAAGCAAAAATCAAGCTGCTGAGAGAGCTCAGCCCTATTGCCCGGGCAACCAATCTTCTCAAAGAAGTGTCGCGGGAAATTCAGTTCGCACGCATTCGAAGCGATATCCGACAAAAGACTCAGGTGGACATCGATAAGCAGCAACGCGACTATTTCTTGCAACGTCAGCTTGAGAATATTCAGGAAGAACTCGGCTCGGCTGCTCGTGACGACGTATCGAAACTTAAGAAGAAAGCTGCCAACGTACAGTGGAACAGCTCGGTGGAATCCACATTCAACGACGAGTTGAGCAAGCTCGAGCGTATGAACCCACAGAGCCCCGATTATCAAGTGCAGCTGACCTACCTTGAGACATTGATACAGTTGCCTTGGAACAAACGTACAACATCTAACTACAACCTCCATAAGGCTGAAACCATCTTAGAGAAAAACCATTATGGCATGAAGGATGTCAAAGAACGTATTCTTGAGCACATCGCTGTTCGATACTACAGCCACGATGCTGCACGCCCCACTATCCTCTGCCTGTATGGCCCTCCGGGAGTTGGAAAAACGTCGCTTTGCCGTAGCATCGCCGATGCCATGAATCGCAAATACGTAAGGGCTTCGTTGGGCGGTCTACACGACGAGGCTGAGATACGAGGCCACAGACGCACTTATATCGGCGCCATGCCGGGACGGATCGTCAAGAGCTTGATTAAAGCAGAATCATCCAATCCCGTGTTTGTGTTGGATGAGATCGACAAGATAACAGAGAACACACACAACGGTGATCCTGCAAGTGCACTGCTCGAAGTGCTCGATCCGGAACAGAACAAAGCTTTCCACGACAACTTCCTCGAAGTGGATGTCGACCTCTCTGATGTCATGTTTATTGCTACGGCAAACACCATCAGCAGTATACCCAGACCTTTGCTCGACCGAATGGAGCTCATTGAAGTTAGCGGATACATCACCGAAGAAAAAGTGCAAATAGCGAAACGGCATCTCATTCCGCGCGTCAAAGAAGGATGCGGACTTGCTCAGGACAAGAGCATCAAGATGGGTAAAGAGACCTTAGAGTTCTTAATTGAAAACTATACCCGCGAAAGTGGCGTACGTGGACTGGAAAAAGAGCTTGACAGATATTTCCGCAAGACCATCCTCTACCACGAACGTTTCAAGAGCTTTCCTGCGCTCAACGTAAAGCCTAACGACATAGAAGAATTGCTGGGCAAGCCTAAATACATGCGGGACTCCTATCAAGGCAACGGCTTTGCGGGCGTTGTCACAGGCCTTGCATGGACAAGCGTAGGTGGCGAAATACTGTTCATTGAGACAAGTCTGAGCCGCGGAAAAGGACAAAAACTCACGCTAACAGGCAACCTCGGTGAGGTCATGAAAGAAAGTGCCATGCTGGCATTAGAATTTATCAAGGCGCATGCCGACGAAATTGGAGTAGACATGCGTATATTCGACAACTATAACATACACATTCATGTGCCTGAAGGAGCTGTACCCAAGGATGGACCAAGCGCAGGTATCACTATGGCAACATCCTTGGCGTCGGCTTTAACCCAGCGAAAAGTGAGAAAAGGCATAGCAATGACAGGAGAAATCACGCTCCGTGGCAAAGTTCTTCCTGTCGGAGGAATCAAAGAGAAAATATTGGCAGCCAAAAGAGCCGGTATCTCCGAGATTGTTCTTTGTGCCGACAACCAAAAGGACATAGAAGCAATCGACGCCATCTACATCAAAGGATTGCGCTTCCATTATGTCAACAATGTTCTCGAAGTATTAGATTTCGCATTGTTGCAGGAAAAGGTTGCCCACCCTATCGATTTTCAATTTGACAAAACTTCAGAGACATGCCACTGACCTTCAAGCTTCAACATACCGACCCGCTTTCTTCGGCCAGAGCCGGAACAATACATACTGACCACGGCGACATACAGACTCCAATCTTCATGCCTGTCGGCACCCTGGGTTCTGTGAAAGGTGTGCAACTGCGCGACCTTTATGAAGACATCAATGCAGAAATCATTTTAGGCAATACTTATCATCTTTACCTCAGGCCAGGCACTGACGTGCTTGAAAAAGCAGGCGGCCTGCATAGCTTCAATGGCTTTAAGCGACCGATGCTAACCGATTCCGGAGGGTTCCAAGTATTCTCCCTCACAGGCATTCGCAAGCTACGGGAAGAAGGATGTGAGTTTCGCAGTCACATTGATGGCTCCAAGCATTTCTTTTCGCCTGAACGGGTTATGGATATCGAACGCAGTATCGGAGCAGACATCATGATGGCCTTTGACGAATGTCCTCCCGGAACGGCTCCATACGATTACGCTAAAAAAAGCCTACAGTTAACTCACAATTGGCTGGACCGTTGCATTAAGCGCTTCAACGAGACCTCACCCAAATATGGCTACCACCAAAGCCTATTCCCCATTGTACAAGGCTGTACCTACCGTGATTTACGAACAGCAAGCGCCGAGTACGTTGCTGCTAAAGGAGCCGAAGGCAATGCCATCGGAGGATTGGCCGTGGGCGAACCAGCTGAAGTGATGTACGAAATGATTGAACTTGTCAACGGCATACTCCCCACCGATCGTCCTCGCTACCTCATGGGTGTAGGCACTCCCGCCAACATTCTCGAGGGCATTAGCCTGGGAGTAGATATGTTTGACTGCGTAATGCCTACACGAAACGGGCGAAATGCGATGCTTTTCACCTCGGAAGGTACACTGAACATGCGGAACGCCAAATGGGCTACTGATTTTTCGCCATTAGACCCAAATGGAACTAGCTATGTTGACACGACTTACACCAGGGCATACCTCCATCATTTGTATAAGTCGCAGGAACTTTTAGCCCTGCAAATTGGTTCCATACATAATCTGGCATTTTATTTGTGGCTTGTCCGAGAAGCCCGTAAACACATCCTTGCCGGTGATTTCCGTATGTGGAAAGAGACCATGATTCCACGTCTTTCTCAGCGCTTATGAAGCAACTATTCAGGAATATTAGACACGCTTTGTTCACCAGACTTGACCGTTATATAATAGTCAAGTTTCTGGGCACCTATTTCTTCTCCATATTGCTCATTATTTCCATTGCCGTAGTGTTTGATTTCTCAGAGAATTCCGACAAGCTCACTATGAATCACGCACCTACGATGGCTTTGGTGAAGTATTACCTGAACTTCGTGCCCTTCTATTCCAACCTTTTTTCTGCGTTATTCGTCTTCATCGCAGTAATCTTCTTCACCAGCAAAATGGCTGAAAATTCCGAGATTATTGCTATGATGAGCACAGGCATGAGCTTCAGAAGAATATGGCGCCCATATATGATTTCCTCGCTAATCATAGCTATACTCACGTTTATCCTGGGCTCCGAGGTCATACCTCGTGGCTCTGTTAAACGAGTGGAGTTTGAAATGCGCTACAAGACTAAAAAACGGGTTGAGATAGCAGAACACATTCAGCTACAGGTAGACACGGGTGTCATTGCCTATATAGATTTCTTTGAATTACACAACAAAACTGGTTATCGGTTCTCGCTTGACAAATTCCAGAACAAGAGCCTTATAAGCCATCTTACGGCGCAACGCATTCAATACGACTCGCTTGCGGACGAACGATTCCATTGGAAATTGTACGACGTCAAAATACGTACGCTAAGCGGCCTTCGAGAGAAAATCATCACCCAACACTTCATGGATAGCGTAATATTCATGGAACCAAAGGATTTCTTCGTCGTAAAAAACCAACAGCAGACATTGACCAACTCCGAATTGCTTGACTACATCGACCGGCAACGTCTACGTGGTTCTGGCAATGTCACGGTATTTGAAGTGGAATACCACAAGCGATATGCCGATCCTTTCGCGGCGTTTATTCTTTCGACAATAGGATTGTGCCTTTCGTTCCGAAAGCGCAAAGGAGGAATGGGCGGTGCACTTGGTTTAGGTTTGGCACTCTCTGCTGGGTATATCATGCTGCAAACAATCAGCTCTACCTTTGCTATAAACAGTGGTTGGCCGCCTATATTAGCCGCCTGGCTTCCCAACATTTTATTTTCTATCATAGCCGTCATACTATTCAGACGTGCAAAAAAATAACAACTATGCAATTTGAAGAGTTAGATCTCAACTACGATATCCTCGACGCCCTCGACGACATGCACTTCGTCGATTGTACACCTATCCAGGAACAAGCAATTCCTCCGCTTCTTGAGGGCCGCGATCTGATAGGAATAGCACAAACGGGAACAGGCAAGACTGCGGCTTATCTGCTACCTGTACTCTCATTGCTGCGCGACGGCTCATTCCCACAAGATGCCATCAACTGTATAATAATGGCTCCCACGCGAGAGCTGGCCCAACAAATAGACCAAGCCTTGCAAGGCTTTTCCTATTACCTTGACGGCATATCAAGCGTCAGCGTCTATGGAGGCAACGACGGCATACGATACGAACAGGAGAAAAGAGCCCTCAGCATGGGAGCCGACATCGTCATCGCCACCCCTGGACGACTGATCAGCCACCTATCCTTAGGCAATGTAGATTTCTCGAAAGTCAGTTTCTTCATCCTTGATGAGGCCGACCGCATGCTTGACATGGGTTTCTCGGATGATATCATGCAGATTGTGAAACAACTGCCACAAAAGCGTCAGACTATCATGTTCTCGGCCACAATGCCCGATAATATTGTTGCTTTAGCCAAGAGCATCCTCACCGACCCCGTAGAAGTAAAGATTGCCCTGAACAAGCCTGCCGAGGGTATAAGCCAGAGTGCCTACGTGTGCTATGAGGCACAAAAGCTTCCAATCATAGAGCACATATTCAAACAGCGTTCGCCTGAAAAGGTAATCATTTTCGTCGGGAAGAAAATTCATACGAAGGATGTTGCCATCACACTCAAGCGCAAAGGCTACAATGCCGAAGCCATGCATTCCGACTTGCTGCAACAACAACGAGACGACGTGATGTATCGCTTCAAAAGCGGACAGATCAATATTCTTGTTGCCACGGATATTGTGGCGAGGGGAATAGACATCGATGACATTCAATTAGTCATAAACTTCGACGTTCCTCACGATGAAGAAGACTACGTTCACCGCATTGGTCGTACTGCACGTGCAGGCAAAGACGGACGTGCGATAACGCTCATCAGCGAAAAGGATCAGCCCCTGTTCAAGAATATCGAACGCTTTCTCGAAAAGGCAGTCGATAAAGAACCTGTCCCCTCTGAGCTGGGCGAGGCTCCAGCCTACACAGGACATAGCCGGGACGTAAGACCACACAAAGGGCCTCGCAAGAGCAAACGAGGTCGCGGCCGCTCTGGTGGCAACAAAAGGAACGGTGAAAAGAGGACGGAATCAACATCATCTGCTCTTCCCAACTCAAAGACCGAGGCAAAAGGAACAAAGGATGAGCCAGCAGGCAACAGCCATAAGAAGCGAAACCGCCAACGCCGCAGGAATCATAATAGAGCTGACGGCGACAAAAACCCAGAAGCTAAATAAGTAAACAAGCAATATTTCACAACGGACACTCATGAAACATCTACGAACATTATTGCTGGTTGCCGGTAGCGTCTTAAGCATCGCAACCTATGCATGCACGAACCTCATCGTAGGCAAACTGGCCTCTGCGGACGGTTCAGTAATGTTAACCTACTCAGCCGACGACTATGGTTCCTATGGTTACCTGCATTTCTACCCCGCTGGACATCATGCTCCCGGAACAATGCGTGCATTATATGACTACGAGACAAACAACTATCTCGGCGAGATTCCTGAAGCAGAATACACTTACAACGTAATCGGTCAAGTGAATGAGCATCAGCTAAGCGTAATGGAAACCACGTTCGGTGGACGTGAGGAGCTGTGCGACACTACAGGACTACTGGATTATGGCAGCCTAATGTACCTGACATTGCAACGTGCACGAACGGCACGAGAGGCCATTGACGTCTGGACATCTCTCGTAGAAACCTATGGCTATAGGTCGGAAGGTGAAAGCATAACCCTTGCCGACCCTAACGAGGTGTGGATTTTAGAAATTATCGGTAAGGGCCCAGGCCGCAAGGGTGCTGTATGGGTTGCACGTCGTTTACCCGACGACTGCATAACCGGCCATGCCAATCAAGCACGTATCACAACGTTCCCGCTCAAGGACAAGAAGAATTGCCTCTACTCTAAAGATGTCATCTCTTTCGCTCGTGAGAAAGGCTATTTTAAAGGAAAGGACAAAGACTTCTCCTTCCGCGATGCCTATGCCCCTAACGACTTCAGCGCCCGCCGCATCTGTGAAGCTCGCGTGTGGTCTTTCTTCAACCGTTGTGCCAGCGGCATGGACCGCTATCTACCTTATGTCATGGGCATCGAGGACAATGTCGAGGAGATGCCTTGGTGCATCCGTCCCGACAAACCTGTGAGCCTGAATCAGCTGAAACAGGCAATGCGCGACCATTTCGAAGGCACGCCCATGCAGATGACTGACGACTTAGGAGCCGGCCCATACGAAGCCCCCTACCGCCCCACCCCTCTCTATTTTGAGGTCGATGGCAAGCGATATTTCAACGAGCGTCCTATCTCCACTCAGCAGACGGCTGTAACCTACCTCGCACAACTCAGGTCATGGTTGCCCAACCATATTGGCGGTGTGCTCTGGGTCGGGTTCGACGATGCCAATATGGTTGCCTACGCACCCGTGTACTGCTGTTCAACCATTTGCCCCGAACCATATGCCGAGAAGACAGCAGACCCATTCACATTCTCTACCAAGAGTGCGTATTGGGTGGCTAACGCGCTTTCTAATTTCGTTTATCCTCGCTACAGTCAGCTCTTTGGCGAACTCGAAGCAGCGCGCAATCAGCTCGATAATGAGTTTGAGGCCTTGCAGGCAAAAGTCGACGCCGAGGCAGGAAGTATGGAGAAAGCAGAAGCTGTAAGGCATCTCACTGCTTATGGCGTAAGGGCATCGGGGTTGATGATAGATCGCTGGAAGGCTCTTTTTGAGCGAATCATCGTTAAATACAACGATATGACCGAGAAGCCTGAACGTGACGGCCAATATATTAAAACTCCCGGAGGCGACCATGTGCCCGTGATACGCAGCGGATATCCTGAGCGCTACCGGAAAGCTATCATAAACACTACTGGCGACCGCTACCTAACGCCTTCGAAATAAATGGAACAATCATTCTCTTATCCCGAATCATTGCCTAAAGCTGAGCGCTATGCTGCTTTCTTAGCCGACTATAGGATGTATATTGAAGGTGAGACAGACCTCATCAGCATCATGGCCAATACGGCGGCAGCTCTAAACGAAGCTTTTGGGTATTTCTGGGTTGGATTCTACCGGGTTCACGATTCCGAATGGTTGCATCTCGGACCATTCCAGGGACCGGTTGCATGTACACGCATCAAATATGGGCGTGGCGTATGCGGCTCATGCTGGGAACGAAACGAAACAATCGTTGTCCCCGACGTGAACAAATTCCCCGGACACATTGCTTGCAGCTCGTCTTCACAATCAGAAATCGTAGTACCTGTGCATGACAAAGAAGGCAATGTGATGGCCATTCTCGACATCGACAGTACGCAACTCGGCGCTTTCGACCAAGAAGATGCCGACGGACTTCAAGCCATCATCGCTTCATTGGAGGCTTTGTTATAACCCAGCCTAAAGCTGGAACGATAAATCAAACGCAGGCTATATCCATTCCGCCCTACAACAGGTTCGGTTGGATATAGCCTGCGTTTTTCTATCTATCCGAGGCCAGAATACATATCTGAAGATAAAAGAAATCCGGGCTGATTCTCTTTCGAGAGTCTGCCCGGATTATTTTTACAACAATCTATAACGGCGTCAGAGCGTTTGAGCTGTGGGATAACTACCGGTGGCTTAACTTTCTTGTTCGCAGCGTCTGTTGTTTTACAAGTTTCTTCGGACGCTTTCGGACGACGCCCCAGTAGAAGTATGAAATCAGCACACGAGGCAGAGGTCATCACGTCGGGTTCCTTAAGCCGTTTCGACTGGTTGAAAAGCGCAATACGTACGGTTGCGATGATTATTCCATGACCATGGAATGATTGTTCAATGGTCATGGAATGATTGTTCCAAGGTCATGGAATAATCAATGCGGCTGGGCGCGTTTTGCAACTGTCTTGCTTATGATGAGTGAATCGGCCTTTTGGACAGCGCTCTCTGAACTATCTTTCGGCGGCAGTCTGCCAATAAGCGTTTATATCACAAACGAGCTCAAAGTGACATTCTTCAAGATCCTCAATGCAGTACGCCAATGCACGCGAATATCTTTGCCGACAGACTTTTAAGCCCATGGATTAGCAACGTGGGGGTTGCTTATAAGGACTCGCACTCGGCCAACCAGATATCGCGTGAAGCATCGCTGGGCATACGCCAGTCACCTCTGGGCGAAAGACTGACAGAGCCGACCTTCGGTCCATCGGGCATACAAGAGCGTTTGAACTGCTGCCCGAAGAAACGGCGATAGAAGGTTGTCAGCCAGTGCTTCAGCTGCTGAAGAGTATACTTGTCGCCAAAGGCCTTGTTGGCCAGGAAGAATATCTTTTCCGGACGGAATCCCCAACGCATAGCATAGTAAAGGAAGAAATCGTGAAGCTCGTAAGGACCGACCAAATCTTCCGTCTTCTGAGCGATGTCCCCATCTTGTCCTGTTGGCAACAGCTCCGGACTAATAGGCGTATTCACTATATCGATGAGAATATCCGAGGCCGTGTCCGTGTGATGGGTAGCCACCCAATAGACTAATTGTTTCACCAAGGTCTTAGGAACGCCCGAATTGACTGCATACATCGACATGTGGTCTCCATTATAAGTACACCACCCCAAAGCCAACTCAGACAGGTCGCCTGTTCCGATCACCAATCCTTGCATCTTGTTGGCTAAGTCCATGAGTATTTGAGTTCGCTCACGTGCCTGGGCATTTTCATAGGTTACATCATGATTTTCCGGGTCGTGATCTATGTCGCGGAAGTGCTGCAGGACGGCTTCTTTGATGCTGATTTCCTGGATAGTGATTCCGAGCGCATGCATTAAATCTACGGCATTGTTATAAGTTCGGTCTGAAGTGCCGAATCCAGGCATCGTCACTCCTACGATGCCATGACGGTCAAGGCCAAGAAGGTCGAAGGCCGTGACTGCAACTAACAAAGCGAGTGTGGAGTCGAGTCCTCCGGATATTCCGATGACAGCGGTTTGTGCCTTCGTATGAATCAGTCGTTTCGCCAATCCCTCTGTCTGAATGGAGAATATCTCCTCGCAACGTGCATCCAAGCCATCGCCTGACGGGACAAAAGGATGTGGGTTAATTTGCCGTGAAATATCGAACGAGTGCTGCGTAATCAGCGCCGTATCGATCATATCGAAATCCATGTTACCGAGAGCAGCATGATGAGAAGCATTGGTGGCGAACGTCGTATTCAAGCGACGCTCTGAGCGCAAACGTTCTACATCTATTTCTGATTCTACTATTTGAGATGTAAGCGAATGAGGCTTCGACTGCGACAAGAAGTTGCCATGCTCCACGATATAGCCCTTTCCACTGAATACCAGATCCTGAGTGCTTTCGCCAAAACCGGCTGCCACATAAACATATCCACTTATCGTGCGGGCACTCTGCTGCAACAATAATTGATGAAGATAAGGAAGCTTTCCAACCACATCATTATCGGCACTAAGGTTAAAGATAACCTCGGCTCCTGCCATTGCCTGATAGCTGGAGGGAGGAATGGGCGCCCACAAATCCTCACACAGCTCGACGCCGAAGACACATGTAGGCGTACGGAAGAGCTGACGAGCCGACATCTTCACGAACTGGCCGCAAATCCATACATGAGATTCCTTTACGAGAGCATCGGCACTGGTGAACCAACGCTTTTCGTAGAACTCGCGGTAGTTAGGGAGATAAGTCTTGGGAACAAGCCCGAGGATCTTGCCTTTTTGCAGCACAGCAGCACAGTTGAACAGCGCACCTTTGTACGGGACAGGCAGGCCAACAATGGTAATGATGTCGAGCGAACGGGAAAAGTTCAACAAATGAATAAGAGCCATCTCTGCCTGGTCTAAAAGCAGTTGCTGCCCAAACAAGTCGGCACAAGTATATCCAGTGAGCGAAAGTTCGGGCATACAAATAACTTCTATGCCACGCCCCTCGGCCTGAATGACTAAATTCTCTATCGACTGAACATTAAACTTAGGGTCGGCCACACGTACCTCCGGTATGCCTGCGGCCATCTTTACGAATCCGTAGTTCATATTATTCTTTTGAAATCCTTCGCCGACAAAGGTAGTAAGAAAAGACGAGATGAATGTGTTTTTCATAAAAAATGTGCAAAAAGTTTGAGGACATTCAAAAAATACTCTAACTTTGTAGGCAGATAGACTGAGAGTGCAGTATATCTTATTGAAATCATATTCATTAAAAACAATCTAAACCGATGACAAAGAAATTCGTATGCACGGTTTGCGGCTACATTTTTGAAGGCCCCGAACCCCCTGAACGTTGCCCCCAATGCAAAGTGCCGGCAAGTAAGTTCAAAGAGCTCAAGGAAGAAGAAGAGCTTGTGTTCGTGACTGAACACGAAGTAGGCGTAGCCAAAGGGGTCGATCCAGAAATATTGGAAGGCCTGCGTTCACATTTCCAAGGTGAATGTTCCGAGGTTGGCATGTACTTGGCGATGGGCCGTCAAGCTGACCGCGAAGGCTACCCTGAAATCGCAGAAGCATTCCGTCGTTATGCCTTCGAAGAGGCCGACCATGCAAGTCGTATAGCAGAACTGCTCGGCGAATGTGTATGGGATACCAAGACCAACCTCAAGAAACGCATGGAGGCTGAAGCTGGTGCTTGCACAGGAAAGATGGATATCGCCAAGAAAGCCAAGGCACTCAACCTCGACGCTATTCATGACACTGTTCATGAAATGGCAAAGGACGAAGCACGCCACGGAAAAGGCTTTGAAGGACTGTACAAGAGATACTTCTCTGAATAAGCACCATGGCAGAAGGCTACAGAGTAAAGCGCTACACACAAGAAGTAAAGCGTTATTGCCAAACAATCAACCTGAAACAGGATCCCGAACTCATCGCCGAATACCGCCGGCGACATAGTCAGTCGCAGGTATGGCCAGAGATTCTGAAAGGCATACGAGAAGTAGGCATCCTGGAGATGGAAATCTACATTTCCGGAGCTACGTTGTTCATGATCGTAGAGACACCCGTTGACTTTGATTGGGACTCTGCGATGGCTCGTCTGGCCACTTTGCCCCGGCAACAAGAATGGGAGGACTACATGGCTCTTCTACAACAATGCAGAGAAGGGGCCAGCAGCAACGAAAAGTGGCAGATGATGGAGCGCATGTTCCACCTCTACGAATGATTTCACTGCTTGATTTTTTGGTAACTTAGCCGACAAAAACAAAAAAGCGCGCATACCGATTGGCATGCGCGCTTTACTATTTAATAACAACGAGTCAAGTTGATGTCTTAGGATACCCACTTAACATAGCAGAAGTCCTGACGATGTGGCAGTAGATCGTTCTTGGGGAAGATACGATAAGCCGACTTGAAGCCACCGGCATTGTTGCACACGTGGCAAACATGGAACGTGTAGAGATCACCTTCACGCTTCACTACCTCGAGAGGCTCAACGCTATAAATATGATCCTCACCCTTCTTATCTGTAGTCAAGGTAACGAGCTCAATGCCGATAGCATTGTCGAGGCCAGCTTCATCGAGGACAATGTTTACATCATACTTCTTACCAGCTTCCAAGATGTTGCCGTTTGTGGGCTCGGTACGCTCAAGGCTGACTACACGAATGCTGTCCCAACGTTCTGCAACGGCTTCTTTCCAAAGAGCAATCTCCTTGGCAAGCTGATTGTCTGTAGCCTGCAACTTGCGAGAACGGGCTGCAAGAGGATTGTAGAACTTCGTATAGTAGTCATCAAGCTGACGCTTCATCGTATAATGAGGAGCTATGCGGGCAATAGAGTTCTTGATAACCTGTATCCACGAGGGACTGTAGCCCTTTGCATTACGAGCATAATAGGTGGGCATGATTTCGTTCTCAAGAAGACTATAGATGGTAGCCGCATCGAGCTGATCCTGATAAGCCTGATTCTCGTAAGTACGTTTCTCAGTAAGTGCCCAACCTGCGCCCTCGCGGTAACCTTCGAGCCACCATCCATCAAGCACAGACAGGTTGACAACACCATTCATCAGGGCTTTCTCGCCACTTGTACCAGAGGCCTCAAGAGGACGGGTAGGAGTATTCATCCAAATATCTACACCTGATATCAGACGACGAGCAAGCTGCATATCATAGTTCTCAAGGAAGATAATCTTACCGAGGAACTCGGGACGCTGTGAAATCTCGTAAATCTTCTTAATCAAGCCTTGACCTGCACCATCTGCCGGGTGTGCCTTACCAGTGTAGAGGAACTGGACGGGATAATTAGGATTATTGACGATTTTCTCCAATCGCTCAAGATCGGTGAACAACAAATGGGCACGCTTGTACGTAGCGAAACGACGACCAAAACCGATGAGCAGAGCATTAGGATTAATCTTATCCATAAGACTCACGACACGACTTGGATCACCTTGATTCTTCAGCCAACTGTCGCGGAACTGCTGACGGATGTAATCAACAAGTTTCGTCTTCAGCTGCATACGAGTTTTCCAGATCTCTGTATCGGGTACATTATATATAGCGTGCCAGATTTCTTCATTAGATTGATCGGCAAGATGAGTCTCGTCAAAATACTTTGCATACAACTTGCGCCATTCATTAGCACACCAAGTCGGGAAATGCACGCCGTTGGTGACATATCCAACATGGCTTTCCTCTGGGAAATATCCGCGCCATATAGAAGAGAACATCTTTTTAGAGACCTCTCCATGAAGCCAACTTACACCATTAACCTCTTGACAAGTGTTGCAAGCAAAAGTGGACATGCAGAACCGCTCACCATGATCGTCGGGATTCTGGCGTCCCATGCCTATAAACTCATCCCAAGAGATGCCTAACAGCTGAGGATAGCCGCTCATGTACTTACCGAAGAGACCTTCATCGAAATAGTCGTGACCGGCAGGGACAGGTGTATGAACCGTATAAAGTGAAGATGCACGCACCAATTCCAGAGCCTGATTAAATGTCAGACCACTCTGAACATAATCAACCAGTCGCTGTACATTGCAGAGAGCAGCATGGCCCTCATTGCAATGATATATATCTTTCTTTATGCCAAGCTTCTTCAGAAGAAGCACACCACCTATGCCAAGCAGGATTTCCTGCTTCAAACGATTCTCCCAATCGCCGCCATACAAGGTATGAGTAATTGGGCGGTCATACTCAGAGTTAAGATCGTTGTCGGTGTCGAGCAAATACAGTTTAACACGACCTACATTGACACGCCAGACATAAGCATGAACCTGATAGTTCATATAAGGTACATCAATCACCATAGGATTGCCGTCGGCGTCCATCTGTTGCTCTATCGGGAGGCTGCCAAAATTCTGAGCTTCATAGTTGGCAATCTGCTGACCATCCATTGAAAGCGTCTGCGTGAAGTAGCCAAAACGATACAGGAAACCTACAGCGACCATGTCAACATTGGAGTCGGATGCTTCCTTAATATAGTCACCAGCCAAGATTCCAAGACCACCTGAATAAATCTTCAGGGCTTGATTCAAACCATACTCCATGCAGAAGTAGGCTACAGAAGCACGATCAGTACGAGGCTTGACATCCATATATGAACGAAACTCCTTGTAAGTATCGTTCATGCGCTTCAGGATATCCTTGTCCTTTGCCAATTCAGAGAGCTTTTCAAAACTCAATCGCTCTAACATCAACACAGGATTCTGCCCACACTCTTCATAAAGCACGGGGTCAAGATGTGTAAACAGACTGCGGGCGCTGTGGTTCCAAGCCCACCACATATTGTGGGCCAGTTCCTCTAACTTGTTCAGCTCTGCGGGAATACTGCTCTTTACAACAACAGGTTTCCACTGTGCTTCATTAGCGTTGCTTGCTTTGATTTTCATAAATTAAGTATTAATGATAATGATGTATAAAATATTTACTTTGATCTTTTATGGGTTCAGCCTTCTGAATTCATCCTTTCAGCTTGCTTTCGCAAGGCAAAATCATAGGCCTTATAATAATATTCAATGAAATAGCGCCATTGAGCCTTCTCGGCTAAGCTATAAGCAGCCTTGCGTGCATGCTCAACACCTTTTTTATCCAAAGTTGAGAAACCTATAATCTCACGACAGATGTTATTGGCTACTTCATCAAAATTATAGTCTGAACGGGCAATCACCTCTACCCCATCTTCATCAAGGTAACAAGGAACAGCCTGCACTCTCTTTCCGTTTGATTTTTTTTGGCTTTGGCCAAGTCTCTTTTGATCATTTGCCCATAGTCCAAAGCCAGCTAAAGTTGTGGTAACACAAGGAACCTTAAAGGCCACACTTTCAAGCGGAGTGTATCCCCAAGGCTCATAATACGATGGATAGACCGTCAAATCCAGGCCTAACAGCAGGTCGTAATAGTGCATATTGAAGATGCCATCTGCCCCATCAAGATAACAAGGCACAAACATGACCTTCACTTTCGCAGTCCGACGGTTGGTGACATTCATCGAATGCAAGGCGTTGCAAACCATATCAGCACCGGCGTTATGCAGTTTATGAGTGATGAACGGTTCCGGCAATTGAACGTCCGAGCCAGCTCCTTTCAGGTCATCCAGCTTCAATCGCAAATCCTCACGTGGGCCAGCTTGCCAAGCGGGCACCTCTATAAGCGCAAGAACATTCCTTTTAAGCTCTGTAGATTGCATCAACCGCCTCAAAGATTCAACGAAAACATCTATACCCTTATTCTTCCACTCATAACGGCCACTGGTGGCAACAATCAAAGTATCGTCTGTAAACGAGCAGCCCATCAATGCGCCGGCAACCTCGAAAATACGCTTGCGAGCCTTGCGCCGACGATTAACAAACGTAACACCCTTGGGCACAAAGTCCATCTCAAAGCCGTTAGGAAGCACCACATCGGGTTGCTTATCCAAGAGTTCAAAACATTCTTTTGCCGTCACTTCACTCACGGTCGTAAAGCAATCTACATGGTGAGCGGTCTGCCGTTCAATACTATGTTTCGATTGAACATTGAGCTCACCAGCCATTTGATTACCATTGTATGCAAATAAATAATCATATAATGGTTTTCCGTTTCCGGCAATACTCCGACCTATAGTTGTTGCATGGGTCGTAAATATAGTTGCAATTGCTGGCACGTGCTTCTGCAAATACAAAGCTCCAAGACCTGTCATCCACTCGTGAGCCTGAAAAACAACTCGCTTCGTTTCATCCAGGAAATGGTTGTAAAAGCTTTCAACGACCCGACCTGAAGCATAAGCAAACATGGATGCCTCATCGTAGTCACCGTATGCATGAAGGCTATCAACCTCATAATTCATCCATAGCCAACCATAAATATCGTTCTTCTGGGCGTAGTACGGAACGAAATCAACGAGAACAACAACTGGACGACCAGGAATCTGCCAACGGCCAATACGTACATTCAAGCCCTCAGACAAAGCGGCATTACGCCAATCAGCCCACAATGAAGTATCTTCGACAAATAAAGGGTTTACCTTATCTTTCCAAAAATCAGGACCAATGAACACGACCCTGTCTGGCATTACATCTTGAAGCGTCTTAGCACGCGTTGAAAGCACTGTGTAAATACCCCCAACCTTATTACAAACTTCCCAACTGGCTTCAAAGATATAATTGGGAAATAACTTATCTTGATTCATTTACCTTAAACCAACGTTTCTATGATTAAAAGGTTCTTATACAACCTTTTCTTTTTTTCGGGCGCAAAATTACAACATTTATTCGAATTTAACCAATATTTTAAGTCTTTTTCGTTGTATTCTCAAGCTTTAGTTGTAAATTTGCCATCAAAAAAAGCAAAATACCTATGAAACAAATAACAGCTATATGCATTACGTGCCTTTTCGCTTCAGCGTGCTGGTTGTCAGTTCTTAGTAATCCTCAAGCCATCTCCACCCAGCTGGCCAACTCTCCCCTCATTGCCCAGCAGGACACTTCAGCCGAATGCTGTTCCGAACCTTTCAAAGGTCTGTTCATGGCAACAGACCTACGAATCCGACTTCGCTTAGACCTCTACAACGAAAGCGTGGAAGTTCCTGGATTAGAAGTCTTCGGCCCCATGAACGGTTACATCTCTGGCAACGACCTCTATTGCACATGGTACGTTTCATCAATTAAAAAAGTTGATGAAAACAAGGCTATTATCCATTTCTCTAATGAATTAGGCTCCGAGACACAAGCTGTCGAACTTACGATCAAAGCTGATTCTTTAGTGCAATTCAAGCAGATCGATGGAAGCGTCTTAAAGAAAGTTGTTGGTAAGAAACTGGCTAAGTTACCTTCTGAATTTACCTTCAAACGCGTAAAAAAGTAAATCCATCCCTATTCTTTGCATTGTAATCATAATACACATTAACATATTATTAAGCTTGTTTATTGCATCAGCATCGCAAGCATTATTCTTAGAATCCTTATGAAAAAGCGTAAATCCTTCATTGCCCGTCTTTCGGTCTTTAACTCGACTTTATTATTTTGCTGCCTTTTATTTGTAGCATGCTACAGCCAAGATTACGAGAGTGTCGAGAACGACCCCATGCAGACTCGTATCTATACCCTCAAGAACGGTCTCAAGGTCTATCTGTCCGTCAACAAGGACCAGCCTCGCATTCAAGCAAACATCGCCGTACGCACAGGTTCCCGCAACGATCCTGCCGAAACTACCGGCTTGGCCCACTATCTCGAGCACCTTATGTTTAAGGGCACCAAGCAGTTCGGCACCAGCGACAGCACGGCCGAAGCTCCACTGCTCAACGAAATAAAACAGCGTTTCGAGGCTTATCGCCAGCTTACCGACCCTGATGCACGTACGCAGGCCTACCACGAGATTGACAGCGTAAGCCAACTGGCCGCGAAATACAATATCCCGAACGAGTACGACAAACTGATGGCTCTTATCGGTAGCGACGGAACCAATGCCTACACAAGCTTTGACCAGACGGTGTATGTGGAGAATATCCCGTCAAACGAGATAGAAAACTGGGCACGCATCCAGTCCGACCGTTTCCAGAACATGGTCATCCGCGGTTTCCACACCGAGCTCGAGGCCGTGTATGAAGAGTACAATCTCTATCTGAGCGACGACAGTGAGAAGATGCTCAATGCACTGCTTTACAAGCTCTTCCCCAACCACCCCTATGGCACTCAAACCACAATCGGTACGCAGGAACACCTGAAGAACCCGTCAATCACGAACATCAAAAACTACTTTCACAACTATTACTGCCCGAACAACGTCGCAATCTTCATGGCTGGCGACTTCGATCCCGACAAGACCATAGCGATCCTTGAGAAATATTTTGGTGGCTGGCAACCCAACCCCGACTGCAAGCGCCCCGAATACGATGCTGCACCCATGCTGACAACTCCTGCAGACACCACCGTCTTAGGTCTCGAAGCCGAGCAGCTATACATCGGGTGGTCATTCCCTGGAGCCAAGGATGCGGCCTGCGACACACTGTCGCTTATCAGTCAAGTGCTCTCCAATGGCCGGGCTGGTCTGGTGGATCTCAACATCAATCAGAAGATGACGATGCTCGGCGCCTTTGCAGGCGACTATCAACTATGCGACTACAGCATATTCTTCATGGGCGGCTCGCCACGTGAAGGGCAGACGCTGGAGGAGTGCCGCGACTTGCTCTTAACCGAGCTCAATAAGCTGAAGAACGGCGACTTTCCTGATGACCTTATCCCTGCCATCATCAACAACATGAAGCTCAACGAAATGCGGTCCTTGGAAAATAATCGCGCCCGTACGTCGATGTTCGAACGTTCATTCATCAATGGCATCGACTGGAAGGATTGCGTAGGCCGCATCGACCGCATTTCAGCGCTGACGAAAGAGGACATCGTAGGTTTCGCACAGAGACACCTGACCGACAATTTCGTAACCGTGTTCAAACGTCAAGGCGACGACCCCAACATCAAGAAGATAGCAAAGCCTGAGATCACTGCCATTCCAGCAAACCGCGATAAGATGAGCGCCTTCGTCAAAGAAATCCAAGACACCGAAGTGGAGCCCATACAACCGCGTTTCGTCAACTTTAAGAACGATCTCACCCAAAGCTCAACAACCAGCAACTTGCCTTTGGTATATAAGGACAATACAGAGAACGGCATCTTCTACCTTGTCTTCCGATTTCCTTTCGGCTCTGCTGCCGATAAGCGCATAGATGCTGCTGCTGACTACCTCGAACTGATAGGCACAGACTCTTTAACAGCCGAACAGATTCAACAGAAGTTCTACGCATTAGCCTGCACATTTGGCATTGGCGTAGGTCCTTATCAGACAACGATTACCCTATCAGGACTCGACGAGAAAATGCCCGAAGCACTATCTTTGCTCGAAAATGTTTTAAGCAATGTTCAAGTCGACAGCCTTGCCTACGCATCTTATATCAACAATGTTGCCAAAGCCCAAGCCGATGCAAAACTCGAACAGCAACAATGTTTCGCACTACTGCGTGCTTACGGTACCTACGGACCGCGCAACAGTCTGCGTGACATTATGACGGCTACATTGCTTGCGCAGACGAATCCACAAGAACTGGTAGACATCATCCACTCGCTAACGGGCTTTGAACACACGGTGCTCTACTACGGCCCACGTAGCGAAAGTGAGCTTACAGCCTTGCTGGAACAAGAACATCGCTTGCCCGCCTCGCTCAAGAAAGCCCCGACTTTCGAAGATTACATGGAACAGCCTACGACTGAATCCGAAATCCTCTTGGCACCTTATGATGCAAAGAACATCTACATGATAGCACTCCACAACGACCAAACTTCCTGGCGTCCCGAATCCATGCCCGTGGCCGCACTCTTCAACGAGTACTTTGGTGCAGGAATGAATGGTATAGTGTTCCAGGAATTGCGCGAAAGTCGCGGCCTTGCCTATAGTGCTCGTGCATACTACGACATGGCTCCTGAACGCAAGGGACATCCCGAGACGAGCTACACATATATCATTTCACAAAACGACAAGATGATGGATTGCATCCACACTTTCAATGATATACTCGACAGCATTCCTCAAAGCCAGAGTGCGTTTGAAATAGCCAAACAAAGTCTCACGAAGCAGCTTGCAGCACAGCGTACTACGCGCTTTGGAGTGCTCAACGCTTGGATGGCAGCCCAAGAACGCGGAATCGATTATGACATCAACGAACGTATCTACAACGAGTTGCCAGCCCTAAAGCTGGAAGATGTCGTACGCTTCTCCAAAGAACGCATGGCACACAAGACACGCCGCTACATGATTCTTGGAAACGAGAAAGAGCTGAATATGCAAGAACTCCAGAAAATCGGCTCCATCAAGCGGGTGAGCTTAGAGGAAATCTTTGGCTATTGACCACAACAGATTAACGACTTCTCGATGTACCTCGCTTTCAGCAAACAACTTGTTTATTTTTATCACATTAAGAACCCCAAATGATAAAGCGACTTCTCTTATCACTCTTACTCACCTCCCCGCTCTCACTTCTGACAGCGTTTGTGGGCGGTAGCTTCATTTGTTCGGCGTCAGCCATGACTCCTTTATGGCTTCGCTCGTCGGCTATCTCTCCCGATGGCCAGACCATCGTATTTGCTTATAAAGGCGACCTGTTTACCGTCTCATCCAAGGGCGGACAAGCTCGCCAGCTCACCAGTAATGCGGCTTGGGATGGCACTCCTGTCTGGTCGCCTTCAGGCAAGAGAATAGCATTTGCCAGCGAACGCCTTGGCAGCCTTGACATATTCATCATCAACAATGATGGCAGCGATCTCAAGCGCCTCACTACACGTTCCAGTGCCGAGACGCCTCTTGCTTTCATCTCCGACGATGAGCTGCTATTCTCCTCCGCTGGCATCCCAACGGCCTACAACCGCCAGTTCCCATCCAACACGTTCACACATATATATAAAATACGCACGCGCGAGGGTGCACGTCCCGAACGTGTGTCCGACATTAGCGCTGGAAACATAGCCGTTATCCCTGGTAATCAGCTGGTTTATGATGCTATAAAAGGCTACGAAGACCCCATGCGAAAGCACCAGACGAGTTCGATAGCCCGCGATCTCTGGCTTATCGACCTCCAAGGCAAAGCCGTAAAAGGCAAATCGCAACCCACTTACCGTCAGCTGACAACCACTGCCACCGATGACCGATGCCCCGTCTACGTAGCTCAGACGCAAACGCTATATTGGCTAAGCGAGCAGTCTGGAACCTTCAACATCTACAGCACATCGCTCGATGGAAAGGCTCCAGCCAAGCGCCTTACAGACTTCAACGGCATGCCTGTCCGCTATCTTACGGCTTCAGCTAATGGCACACTTTGTTTTTCATGGGACGGTGAGCTCTACACGATGCAAGCAGGCGAACGCCCTAAGAAGGTCAACATCGACATCATTGCCGACAGCAACGAGCGTGATCAGTTGCAACGCATTTTCTCCTCTGGAGCCACATCAGTGGTTCACTCGCCAAAAAACAACGAGATCGCCTTTATACTTGGCGGCGATGTCTATGTGACTTCCGGCGACTACAAAACGACAAAACAAATAACAGACGGCCCGGGTCGCGAGCGGAGCGTTAGCTTCAGCGACGATGGACGCAGCCTCGTTTACGACAGCGAACGGCAAGGTCGGTGGAGTATCTATCGCACAACCATCAAGAACAAAGACGAGAAGCAGTTCACATACGCTACAGAAATCACCGAAGAGCGACTCACGCCAGAGAACGAGACCAGCTTCGAACCGGTCTATAGCCCCGACGGCAAGCGCATAGCATACCTCCGCAACCGACAGGAGATTTGTGTCATTGATGCTAAGACAAAAGCCATCACAACCGTCATGCCAGCCAAGTACCAATATTCTTACAGCGATGGCGACCAGGCTTTTGCATGGAGTCCTAACTCAAAATACTTGCTTTCTCATTACATAGGCACAGGCGGATGGAACAATACAGACATTGCCTTGATACCAGCAGACGGGCGTGGCAAGATCGTAAACTTGACCAATTCGGGCTACAGCGAGTCTAATCCCCGCTGGGTGCTCGATGGTAAAGCGTTCATTTTCCAAAGCGACCGTGCCGGCATGCGCAGCCACGGTTCCTGGGGTGCTGAATATGATTTGTACATCACCTTTATCAACGACCAGGCTTACGAGCGTTTCTGCATGAACAAAGAGGAGCGTCAACGCTTCGACGAAGCAGAGAAAGAGCTCAAGGACAAAGAAAAGGAAGAGAAGGATGAGATAGAAAAGAAGGAAAAGGAAAAACGCGAGAAGGCCAGTCGCAAACGTGAAAAGATGAGCGACGAGCTGAAGAAGAAAGCCGATGAAAAAGCCGAGAAGGCAAAGAAAGAGCGCGAGGAAAAGGAGCACAAAGCTGACAGCATTAAAGCAGCAAACCCGGAGCTCAACCTCAACGACCTTGAGTTGCGCACCGTGCGCCTCACCTTCAACAGCGGTCGCATCGGCGATGCCGTTCTCAACAAGGAAGGAACGAAGCTCTACTACGTAGCCGCCACGTTCCCTAATGGAACGGCACTATGGGAACGCGACCTTGAGAAAGGCAGCACCACTCAGAAAGCTTCCGGAGTCGGCTTCTCCAGTTTCGACCTCTCACGCGACGGCAAGACAGCCTACTACAGCAGTGGCGGGCAAATCAAGAAGCTCGAAATTGAGAGTGGCAAAGTGTCGAATATCGATTTCGAATGTTTCCACACCGACTATCCTGCTGCTACACGAGAAGGCTACTTCAACCACGTATGGCATCAGACCCGCGAGAAATTGTTTGACCCACAAATGAATGGTGCCGACTGGAACTCTCTGCGCGAACGTTATGCCCGCTTCCTTCCGCATATAGGTAATAATCGCGACCTCGCAGAGATGGTGTCGGAGCTCTTGGGCGAACTTAATGTGTCGCACACAGGCTGTCGCTACCGCCCTGCACCTTCGGCGTTGGCAACAGCCGACTTCGGAGCCTTCCTCGACGACAGCTACACTGGCGACGGGCTGCGTATAACCGAACTCATACCCGGCACTCCACTCACGCGACTGAAAGGTATCGGCGCTGGCTCCATCATCACGCATATCGACGGCCATAAGATAGAGGCCGGAGCCGACTACTTCCCACTACTCGCCGGAAAGGCTACTCGCCCGTTGCGCCTCACGATTAAGGACGCCAAGGGCGGAAGCAAGGACTACACGGTACGTCTCGCAAACGACTATTCCGACGAGCTCTACCGCCGTTGGGTGAACCGCAACGAACGACTTGTAGACAGCCTGTCCAAAGGGCGCCTGGCCTACGTGCATATCCGGGCTATGAATAGCCAGAGTTTCCACGATCTCTACCAACGTCTGCTCTCCGACAGCAACCGAAATCGCGATGCCGTTATCGTAGACACGCGTCACAACGGTGGCGGATGGCTGCACAATGATGTGTGTGAATTGCTTTCTGGCAAGGCTACAATGGTGTACACGCCACGTGGACAATACATCGGCACCGACCCCTACAACCGTTGGACCAAGCCTTCTTGCATGCTCATCTGCGAGGACAACTACTCCAACGCCCATGGCACACCCTGGCTCTACAAGGAGCTTGGCATAGGTCCGCTCGTCGGAGCTCCCGTTCCCGGCACGATGACTGCCGTATGGTGGGAAACCATTGGCGACCTCACTTTCGGCATACCGCAGGTAGGTGCCAAGGACAACAGAGGCAATTATCTTGAGAATCAGCAGCTGGAGCCCGACCATCTCATCATCAGTCAACCAGCCGATCTACTCCACGGCCGCGACCTTCAGCTTGAAAAGGCCGTTGAAATCATGCTGAATAAGTAAATATTCCAAGGCCATAAAGCATTAATAAACATGTCTACCCACACAGACAAGTCAACAAGCTAATATCAACAGAGCTTGCCATAGGCTATCGGCGGCGCATACCCGCTCAGACAAGTCAACAGCGCCATTCTATCATGAATGAGCCCACGACAAGTCGAGCGAGTATGCGCCTTTTTGTTTATAACCCCATCAGATATGTTGGCAATAAGTCGCTGACATTTGCAAAAAAATGCCTTACCTCGGAAAAAGTTCTTATTAATTAGTACTAAGTTCAAAGTTATTCACTACCTTTGCAGCGAAAAGCCAACAGCGTATGAAACTCATTCTTTTGTCAACAGCTGATTTCTTTGTCGAAGAAGACACTATCATTAATGCGCTCTTCGAGGAAGGACTCGACGTGTTGCACCTACGCAAGCCAAATACAGAGCCCGTCTACTCCGAGCGTCTGCTCACATTACTGCCGCAACAATGGCACAGCCGCATTGTCGTGCACGAGCATTTCTATCTCAAGGACGAGTTCAACCTCAAAGGCATACATCTCAACAAAGCAAATCCCACACCTCCACAAAACTATAAAGGGCACATCAGCCGCTCATGCCATTCCATCGATGAGCTACGGCAGATGCGCCCTGATTTCGATTACCTCTTTCTCTCTCCCGTTTTTGACAGCATCACCTATCCCGAGCGCAAACGTGCTTTCGACGACGAGACCTTGCACGATGCCGTAAGGGCCGGACTCATCGACCGCAAAGTGATGGCTGCCGGAGGGGTTAACAGCGAGACGCTGCCACGACTTATCGACTACGGCTTCGGCGGAGCGGTAATCCTGGGCGACCTATGGACGCGATTCAACATTCACTCGGGACTCGACTACAAAGAGGTCATAGCTCACTTCCGTAAGCTGCGTAAAGCAGCAGGATAGCGCAGAGAACACTGCAACCATAACTTAAACTTCAACAAATAACTTTCGGGAGCAACCCGTAAACATCATGAGCAACTTCCTCGTATTCTCCGGCACAGCAACACGCTACCTCACAGAAAAAATCTGTCTTAGCCTTGGAGAGCCTATGGGCAACTGTACAGTAACTCATTTCGCCGACGGCGAATTCTCCGTCTGCTACAATGAAACCGTACGCGGACGAGATGTATTTCTCGTACAAAGCACCTTCCCCAATTCCGACAATCTCATGGAGCTGCTGCTCATGATAGATGCAGCAAAAAGAGCGTCTGCACGCACGATCAACGCTGTCATACCGTATTTCGGATGGGCACGTCAGGACCGCAAGGACCAACCCCGCGTAGCTATCGGAGCAAAATTGGTGGCCGACATGCTGTCTGTAGCAGGCGTCAGCCGCGTCATCACCATGGATCTTCATGCCGACCAAGAGCAAGGTTTCTTCAACGTTCCCGTAGACCACCTCTACGCTTCGAGCGTAATGCTGCCCTACATCGAGAGCCTACACCTCGACAACTTAATCATAGCCACACCTGACGTAGGAGGTTCGAAGCGCGCATCAGCCTATTCAAAGTATTTCCAATGCCCGCTCGTACTTTGCAACAAAATCCGTCGTCGCCCCAACGAAGTGGCTTCCATGCAAATCATTGGCGATGTCACCGATGCCAACGTAGTGCTCGTAGACGATATGGTAGATACGGCGGGCACCATCACCAAGGCTGCCGACCTCATGATTGAGAACGGAGCACGCTCTGTGCGAGGCATCGCCAGCCACTGCGTCATGAGCGGACCTGCCAGCGAACGTGTGCAGGCCAGCAAACTCGAAGAGATGGTTTTCACCGACTCTATACCCTACTCCGCACGCTGTGCCAAGGTCAAGCAACTCACCATTGCCGACCTCATAGCCGAGACCATTAGGAGAGTGGAGGACAACGAGAGCATCAGCAGCCAATACCTCCTGTAAACCATTGTCTTTAAGCATTCTTCTTGAAGAATGCCCAACAACAGATAATTCATCATAACACATTTAAATTCAAGACAAATGAAAAAAATGTTTATCCTCTGTGCTCTCGCAATGGCAATGGCACAGAACATTAATGCAAGCACAATCAACGTTAATGTAGCCGATTCTCTTGGTGTGAACCAAGCTCTCGTAGACCAGGCTAACGCCACCATCAAGCATCAGAAAGAAATCATCCGTGAAGCTGAGAAGGATGTACGCGACCTCAACAACCAGCTCAAGGACAAGAAAACGATTATCAAGGACGCAAAGGCTGAAATCAAAAAGGCCAACAACGTCATCAAGGCTGAGAAGGCTAAGGCAAAAGCCCTGAAAAAGGCTGCCGATGCCGCCGATGCTTTCAAGAAATAAAATCAGCTCCATAAGCAAAAAGGCTGCATCGGACAGAGGATTATTTTTTAACCTCTGTCCGATGCAGCCTTTTTTTATGCCTTCAAATCTTAACAAAACGTTAGATGCCCTTACACGAATAAGCTTGTTGCCAAGGCTCCGACCATATCATTCTCTTACTCACGCTTGCCGTACATTCGAGCAAAATTGCCACTCCATTCTAAGACATCAATCAATGCATTAAGGCGCATCGAACAATTCTCTTAGGTGCATCGGCCAATTCTCTTAGGTGCATCGAACAATTCTCTTAGGTGCATCGAACAATTCTCTTAGGTGCATCGGCCAATTCTCTTAGGTGCATCTATAACGTTGCTAAGCCGGATTGCTTTTCTCCTGCTGCCACCTGAGTGCCAGCCTACAGTTACGGACGGAAATGCGCAATGGTTTTCAGCCTGTCGCTCTCGTCGTCCATGAGGAAGAAATGAGGCCTACGCACGTATCTCCGACCAACGACTTCATGGCTGTGAACGCTCAGAAGCAACCGTCCTTTCCAATCATGGAACAACATACCATGGCCGTAGTTGGGCGGAGTCAAAGGCTTGGGTTCCTGTATCCATGGACCGTCAAGTGTGCCACTCTGGCTGTAGGCCACGCCCATCGTATAGTCCTTGCCCACCCAGCTTGTCCATATCATACCCAAGCGCCCTGTCTGTGTGCGGAAGAGCCAAGGACCGTCGGTCACGACATTAGGCCCTGTGCCGTCGTCGTTGCGGCTCCAAGGCGACTCGCTGGCTCTGAACATCAGCTGCGACCAACCGAAAGAGCCTGAGAGATCGTCGGTCAGGCGTATCTTTTCCATTGTGCCATCGAGATTTTGCAGCCATTCGTGGCAGTAGACCATATAGGGATGCCCGTCGGTATCTACCCACAGTGTGCCGTCCAGCGTAGGCTTGAAAGCAGGCAGATAGACAGGGTCGCTCATTGGCCTGTAAGGGCCTCCGGGCTTGTCCGAAACGAGTACGTGGCAAGCTCGACGGGGGATGCGCCTACCAGCTACAGAGTCAATCGTTATGGCATTGTTGGTAAAGGTGGCAAAATAGTAGTACTTGCCACGATAATGATGCAGCTCTGCTGCCCAAATCTCTGGGTGAGGGCCCATCCACGAGGCCGTGTCTATCTCGACGACTTTACGCGGACCATCCCAGAAGCGCAGGTCGCTGCTGGTCCACATCAGGCCACCCGTGCCCGTCATGTAGTAGGTATGCGAGGCCGAATCAGCCAAGATGCATGGATCACTGAGGATGATGCTGTCTGTAGGGACATGTTCGCGGTAGCGTGGCTGATGGCGCTGAGCCCATACTGGAAGGGCCCACATAGCCACAAGGAAGAGGACGGTACAGAAATGTCTCATTCGGTGTAGAATTTAATGATATCTGTGATAGCTCGTTGACATACGGGGCAGAACTCGGGCACATTGTTGACCTTCATTCGGCACTCTTGCACAGGACGGTAGACGCCTTTCGTCTGGTAGCCGGCTCCCTCGTAAACCCCCACTTTTGTCGTGACGTCCCGACCATCGGGAGACGTAGGCACGGGTGTGCCCTGCTGCATCATATCGGCCCATTTGCTGTTGAAATCATGGAGGGTGGTAATATTAGGTTCCCAAGGCTCCGTGTCGGCAGGATAGTGAGTCTCGGGATCATCGCCATAAGCATATTCGTCGGCAAGGCCAGCAAACGAGTGGCCAAACTCGTGAACGATGACTTCCAGCTTGTAATGTTTCGTGCGTGCCGAGGCAAGGTTATAGAAGTTGAAGATGCCACCGCCGCCATACTCTGGCGTATTGGCCAGGATGATGAAATGCTCAAACGGAATGCCCGTCATCACATCGTATAGTTTCTTGATATGCAGGGTAGTTAAATACCGATTGCTATAGAAAGTGTCGAAGCTCGAAGCCAAAGCCGTATCGTACCATAAACCCTTGTGCGGGATGGTGACACCATTGTCGTGCGACACGGGTGTTACAGCGATGAAATTAAACCTGTCGATGAGCGAGCGAAAAGGTTCATGAGCAGCAAGGGCTGCGATGCTGCTGTCGCAGAGTGCCAGGAAATAGTCCATTTGGTCGGCAGCAAAACCTTCGGCAATGAAAGCCACATCTATTTTCTCTTGCGAGTCGCCGTTCTTACGGATATAATGCCATGGAGTCTGCTCTTCGCCACTACGATCACGGATCAGGATGTCCGCAGGGTCGATGCGATGGCGCAGGCTGGAGCTTACACGGCGATGGGTGTCGACCAGTTGCACCACCATGTCCACGGCCCTGCGAGGCATGGGCACAATGAAGGTGTTCTCGAAGGCTTTCTCCACATGGCGGGCCTCTTCCGTCTCTTGCCACTCCTGGAACAGGGTGGAGAAGGAGTGTCGGTAGAGCGTGTCGCCCGTCTGCGGGTCCACCATCGTCAGCTGTCCATTGCCTTCGAGCGGCAATCGTTGCAGGTTATGACGGCGACCAAACCAACCGGCCGACTTCGACAACTGATCCAACGCTATATGCTGAGTGCGATTTGTTCCCGAAAAGATATAGTCGATGCGGAGCGTGGAATCGCTGAAATGGGTGTCGAAATCAACGACGGCGGCCTGCAACGAATGTGAAGTCAAGAAAAGAAAAGCTGCGAGAAGATAGTGTCTCATGTTACGAATAATAAATGAAAATCAGCACCTGCTCAGGAAGTTTAGCCAATAGGCTTTGGCTCGGTCAGCCAGGTCCTCCCGAAAGAGTCTTGCAACCTCCAGGTGTTAATCAATGTTCTTTGATTCAGTCAGCCACCTTCACCGTGAGGCTACCTCCGCTGAGTCCCTGCAACATGCTCGACTGACGTTGGCGAAGCATGCCCTCGGCCTGCGAATCTTTGATGGTGCTGCCGTCGGTGCCGCTCGGTCCGGCTGCCGAATATTGGTATTCGGCCGTGAAACTGACAGAGATGTTATCGTAGCGCAAGCCTAAAGGTACATATAAATGCCATTCGGGGTCGGCCGTCTGATAGTCGTAGACTACCGTTTCCTCATGCTTCTCCGTTACGAGAGAGTCGACACCCTCTGCCGTAGAGACATAATACTTAGCCTGCCACGTATATTTTGCACTGTAAATGAGATGCCCAATCTTGTCCTGCATGGCAACGATGGCCACCGAATCGCCACGTTGCGCCGGGTTGGGCGAGTACTGGAAGCCCTTCCAAGTGGGCATGTACGATTGCTGATCTTCCTCGTCGCACGAGCCTAAAGCAAAGGCAAGACAAGCAAGAGATAAAATAGTTGTAATCAGAGTTTTATTTTTCATACGTTAAAGTTTTGTTTCAAGGATTGATAAAGTCGTTGAACAGGTAGTCCCATGACGTTGTAGAACGAGCCGTTGATGCTCTCGACAGCCACGTAACCTATCCATTCCTGCACACCATACGAGCCAGCTTTGTCGAACGGTTTGTAACGGGTGACATACGTGTTAATCTCATCGTCTGTGAGGGTCGCGAAGGTGACGTCAGTCTTGCATGAGAAGGCTACTTGCTTTTCTGTCGTTGTCAGGCAAACACCAGTGTACACTTGGTGGGTGTTGCCAGACAGCATACGAAGCATGCGACAGGCATCGTGCTCGTCGACCGGCTTCTCAAGGACTTGCCCATCGAGCCATACAATAGTGTCGGCCGTAATGAGAATCTCGTCGGCCGACAGCTGCGAGACATAGGCCTGCGCTTTTTCTTTTGCTATGAACAGGGGAATATCTCCACCATTTAGCGTTGAAGGGTAGCTCTCATCGACACCAGGAAGCACGCGTACCTCAAAATCCAGATCGAGACCCGCCAGGAGTTCTCGCCGTCGAGGGGAATTAGAAGCAAGAATCAGTTTCATTATTCTTCAATCAAACATACAATATCTATAAACAAAAACAGGACAGCATCGCCATACGACAGCGGCTGCTGAAAGGGAAACGGCTACCATCCGAATGCCGTCTTGTCGGCCATCCACTTGCCTTGGGCTTTCAACACCTGTTCTACGACGTCGCGCACACAACCATAGCCGCCCTTGATCTGGCTGATGTAGATGGAAATCTGCTTAATCTCGGGAGCCGCGTCGGCTGGGCATACAGGACAACCTACCCGCTGCATTATCTCGAAGTCGGGTATGTCATCGCCCATAAAAAGCACTTCGGCATCGTCGAGCCCATACTTGTCCTTCAGCACTTCGTAGGTCTCTATCTTCACAGAGCACGAAAGAAAGACATCCTCTATGCCGAGCAATTCATAACGGCGACGGATGGTTTCGGGATGTGCACCCGTAATGATAGCTACGTGCAGACCACTCATCTGTGCCAAGCGCAAGGCATAACCGTCCTTTATGTTGACCGTGCGAACGGGCTCGCCATCGGGTCCTTGGGAAATCGTCTCGGCGCTCAGCACGCCATCGACATCGAAGAGCAATGCACGGACGCGCTTTAAGTCATAGTTAATCATAGCGTTGAATACTATTCGTTAGAAGAGTATAGATTTTTTGCAACTCGGGATGGTGGGCAAGCATGGCCTGCTGCAACCCCGTCACCTTGTCGTCGTGGCGAATGGCTGGTCCGGTCTGCGCCTCACGCGGTGGCAGCTGATGTAGTTTGGCTACCGTCTCATCCACAAGGGGCAACATCACCGAGAAGTCGAGCCCATCTTCCTTCAGTATCTCAGCCGAGAGCGTACAACAATGGTTGAGGAAATTGCAGGCAAACACCGCCGCCAGATGAAGGCGCCTTCGCAGGGCGGCCGTGGAATGATGGACAAAGTCTTCGTTCTGCGTAAGCGAGAAAGCCATCTCAGAAAGCAAGGTCTCATCGGCCGGAGCGACTGCTTCGACGAAGAAATGTACACAGGAGAAATCGACTTCGCGCTCTTTCGAGAACGTCTGCATGGGATAGAAAACTCCCGAACGTTCGTGGCCTGTGTCCGTGATAACGCTCATGGACATAGAGCCCGCAGTATGCACAATGAGTGCTGATTCACGTCCAGGATGCAATGCCTGGGCAACAGTGGCCAAAGCATCATCCTTGACAGCAATAATGTAGAGGTCGGCGTCGGTGCAGACATCCTCTACCCTCCCCCATACGGCCTTGCAGGTGCATTGCCCCTGAGGGCTTAGTTCGTGTAATTGGCCAACCAGAGCTTCGGCTGAAGCACGCGTGCGGCTCCACACCTCCACAATAGGCATATCGCGTGCGACAAAAGCCTTGGCAAGATTTGTTGCTACGCGTCCGGCGCCTATCAGCGCTATCTTCATTTGCTGTTCCACAAGCCTACGGTCAGAATTTATCAACGTGAACCTTATTCCACAGCAGGCGTTCCTCGTTGAAAGGCTTGCGTTCCATGCCCTTATGTCCTAACGCTACGATCGACACCACCCGCAAAGGCTCGGGAATTTCCAGGAGGTAACGGACGATATTGTCGGCCGGCTGGCCCTCGTCGGTATAGCGCTCGCGCACTTGAATCCAGCATGCCCCAAGGCCGAGATCTTCGGCTTGGTACAAAAGCACCGTGGAAGCGACACTGGCATCCTCGATCCACACATCACTCTCCTCAGGGTCGCCGACAACAACAACTGCCATCGCAGCCCCGGCAAGGAAGTCAGCCCCCTGCGCCTTGCAGTGCGAAAGCTTTTCGAGCATATCCTTATCGTCGACAACGACAAAGTGCCAGGCATGCTTACCTTTGCTCGACGGCGACATGAGCGCGCTCTTGAGCAGTTGGGTGACATCGTCGGCAGCTAATTCTTCATCGGTAAATTTACGCATTGAGCGGCGTAGTCGCATGAGTTCTGCAAAACTTTCCATAATTCTTAGTCGGTCTTGTTGTTCAGTGTCCTATAGATGATTTCTGCGGGCAAAGTTATGAATAAAACGGCACACCTGCACGCGAAAGATTATTTTTTTGCACATCTTTTGTCTGCCAGTTGTGTTTTCGTTACAAATTGTTTCGTGATTTCTGCTTTATTCGTACATTTGCATCATGATAGACAATGCAGAACTGGACATGGCGCGCAACTATGCGCTCTATACCCACCGCAACATATTTCTTACGGGAAAGGCTGGAACAGGCAAGACCACCTTCCTCAAGCGCCTACAGGCCGAGTCGCGTCGACGCATGATCGTAGTGGCTCCTACCGGTGTGGCTGCCATCAATGCGGGCGGTGTCACCATACATTCGTTTTTCCAGTTGGCTCCCGGTCTTTTTCTGCCAGGTAAAATGGTTGCCGGCCGCGACCCCAAGAGCCGTTTCTCTTTCTCGAGGCACAAGCAGAACATCCTGCGTTCACTCTCGTTGCTGGTCATCGACGAGATTTCGATGGTGCGCGCCGACCTTCTCGACGCCATAGACGACGTACTTCGCCGATATCAGGATCGTTCCAAGCCCTTCGGCGGCGTTCAGCTCCTACTCATCGGCGACCTCCAACAGCTGGCTCCCGTAGCCACGGAAAGCGAGTGGTCGCTGCTACGAGAGTTCTACACTACGCCCTATTTCTTCTCGTCGTTGGCTCTTCAACAAACCGACTTTGTCTACATCGAGCTTCAGCACATCTACCGACAACAGGATACGACCTTCGTCAACCTCTTGAACAACGTTCGCGACGGTCATGTGTCTGCGGCTACGTTGCAGGCCCTGAACGCACGATACCTTCCAGCTTTCAACCCGCCCGACGGCGAGGAATGGATCACACTGACGACCCACAACCAGCAAGCGGCCAGGATCAACGCGGCCCGCATGAGCCAACTTCCGACGCGCGAGTTCACCTTTGAAGCACACATCAAAGGCGATTTTCCCGAGAGTTCTTATCCCACCGACCCGTCGCTGAAATTGAAAGTGGGCGCACAAGTGATGTTCTGCAAGAACGACCCTTCGTCGGCCAAGGCTTTCTACAATGGGCGTATTGGGCGTATTGCCGACATCCACGACGGCACCGTTACCGTTGTTTGCCGGAGGACTTCGTCTGCCGGCGAATCGGGTCAGGAACAGAAGGACTACGACCGTATCGACGTAAAAGCCCTCGAATGGACCAACACCCGATATACCACAGATGCCGCTACGGGAACGATCAGCGAAGAACAGATTGGCTCCTTCACGCAAATTCCCCTGCGCACGGCTTGGGCCATCACAATACATAAGAGTCAAGGCTTAACCTTCGACCATGCCATCATCAATGCCGGGCAAGCTTTTTCGCACGGGCAGGTCTACGTGGCACTCTCGCGCTGTCGCACGCTGGACGGCCTCGTGCTGGCAACACCTATCACCCAGGGCATCATTACAACCGACCCCGACGTGGTCCACTTCAACGCCGTGGCCAACGAGCACACCCCTACGGCCGAGACTTTCATCAAAGACAGGCGCTCGTTCATTGAGGACATCCTGTGCGACATTTTCGATTTCAGAAACATATCGATGCGGCTACGCTATTTCGAGCGCCTCGCTACGGAACATCTCTCGGCATACTTCCCCAGTTTCGTTCGTATGACGGCTGCCACCGCCACACAGACCGACAGCAGCTTGCTGGCCGTAGGAGTCAAATTCCAACAACAGATTCACCAACTCATGCCCCTGGCCGACACATTCGGCAGCAACGAGCTTCTCCGCGAACGGGTGCGCAAGGGGATGAACTACTATGCCACCACGACGGCTAACATACTGGGCGAATTCTTCAACGTTGATCTGCCTGAAATTGACAATGCCCGAACCCGCGAGATGATCGCCAGCGAGTACCAAATTCTCAAAGCTTCCTACGACGAGAAGATGGAGATATTCGTCAACAGCCTCAACGATTTCTCGCTCGAAGCTTACTGGAACGCTAAGGCCAAGACAGCCATGACCGACGAACAAAAGCCCCAACGCAAGGCGCGCGCTTCACGAAAGGCTGAAAGCAAGGAACGGCAGCCTAAGAAAACCAACGTCAGAAAAGCAACGATCGACTACGAGACCATACACAATCCCACCCTCTACAAAGCCCTGCTCACGTGGCGACAGCAGACAGCCCGAGAGCGTAAGTTGCCCGTGTCGTACATCATGCCCATCAACACGGTCATTGGCATCACCAATCTCATGCCGCGAACGACGGACGAATTGCTGTCGGTGCCGGGCATCGGAAAAAAGACCCTGCAAGACTATGGAGCCGACCTGCTGGAACTCGTTGCCTCCAACGCTTTCAGATAAATTACACATTAATAAAAAAAATATAAGCTCCAAGGCGACAAGTCTCGGAGCTTTTTCGTAATTTTGCGGCGCAAAAGACAGAAGGGACTATCTTCTCCTCGACATAAGAGCAAGAATTGAAACGAGAATAATAGAAATTTGAAATAAATGCTTACACTAAAACTCATCAACGAAGAGACCGAAAGAGTAATCAAAGGTCTGAACAAGAAACACTTTCAAGGAGCCAAAGAGGCTATCGAAGCCGTAAAGGCTACCGACCTACGTCGTCGTGAAGCACAACAGCAGCTCGACCAGTTGCTTTCCGAAAGCAAAAAGAAAGCAACCGAGATTGGTGCACTCATGAAGCAAGGACTGAAGCAGGAGGCAGAAGCAGCCAAAGCTGCCGTCGCCACCTTGAAGGAACGTGCCAAGGAGCTTGAGAACGTCATGGACGAAGCTCAGAAGCAACTCACAGAGCAGCTCTGCCAAATCCCCAACATCCCTTACGACGAAGTGCCCGAAGGCGCTGCTGCCGAGGATAACCTCGTAGTGAAAAGCAACCTGCGCGAATGTCAGCCCGGCGATACCGTAGGCAACTGGACAACCAACCCCGTAGTCGAAGAGGCCCGACTGCCCCACTGGGAACTGGCCAAGAAGTACAACCTCATCGACTTCGACCTCGGCGTGAAGATCACAGGCGCCGGATTCCCCGTCTACATTGGCAAAGGCGCTCAGCTCCAGCGTGCGCTCATCAACTTCTTCCTCGACGAAGCCCGCAAGGCAGGCTACACCGAGATTATGCCCCCGACCGTAGTCAATGCCGCCAGCGGTTATGGCACAGGCCAGCTGCCCGACAAGGAAGGTCAGATGTACCATGCCGAGGTCGACGACTTCTATCTTATCCCCACAGCCGAGGTTCCTGTGACAAATATCTATCGCGATGTCATCCTCGACGAAAAGGACCTGCCCATCAAGAACTGTGCCTACACACAATGCTTCCGTCGCGAAGCAGGCAGCTACGGCAAGGATGTTCGCGGACTGAACCGCCTGCATGAGTTCTCGAAGATTGAAATCGTACGCATCGACACCCCCGAGCACTCACGCGAAAGCCATAAAGAGATGCTCGACCACGTAGAAGGCTTGCTCAAGAAACTCGAACTGCCTTATCGCATCCTGCGGCTCTGCGGAGGCGATCAGTCGTTCACTTCTGCAATTTGCTACGACTTCGAAGTCTACAGCGAAGCACAGAAACGTTGGCTCGAAGTAAGCTCTGTATCTAATTTCGATACCTATCAGGCCAACCGTCTCAAGTGCCGCTACCGCCGCGCGTCCGACAAAAAGACCGAGCTCTGCCATACGCTCAACGGCTCTGCTCTGGCCCTGCCTCGCATCGTAGCCGCCCTGCTTGAGAACAATCAGCACGCCGACGGCATACACATCCCTGCCGCCTTGCAGCCTTTCACCGGCTTCGACGTAATAGACTAAGAGCTGTCGGAGACAATGCACTTAAGTGCGTTGGACAATTCTCTTAGGTGCATCGGACAATTCTCTTAGGCGTGTTGAACAATTCTCTTAGGAGCATCAAATGGAGCCCTAAGGTTTTTGCCAAAATTTATCAGAATCATATTCATAACAAGACAACGCCGCCCACTATCTTCCGTAGATGGTGGGCGGCGTTGCTCTATAGCTACTCTTCGTATTAGTAAAGGTGCTGATTCATCACTTTTTAAATAAAAGTTGAAGAAAGCTTGCATGGTTAACAAATAAATTGCTAAATTTGCGGACGAAATATGTGCCTTATTCGTTAGGAATAAGCATAAATACTATTGATTTAATTCCGAGATATTCCAACTCAAACTTAATCTCATAAATTCAAATTGTATGAACGACATTAAAGTACTGAATCATGCAGCGGACAACATCCGTATCCTGGCTGCATCCATGGTCGAGAAGGCCAAGAGCGGACACCCTGGCGGCGCTATGGGTGGTGCTGATTTTATCAACGTGCTCTATAGCGAATACCTCAACTACGATCCCGCCGACCCCACATGGGTAGGCCGCGACCGTTTCTTCCTCGACCCTGGTCACATGGCTCCGATGCTCTACAGCCAGCTCGCCCTCATCGGCAAGTTCTCGCTCGAAGAGCTACAGCAGCTGCGCCAGTGGGGCTCGCCCACGCCCGGTCACCCCGAGGCTGATCCCAAGCGTGGCATCGAGAACACCAGCGGTCCCCTCGGTCAAGGTCACACTTTCGGTATTGGTGCTGCCATCGCTGCCAAGTTCCTGGCTGCCCACACAGGCAACCCCACCTTCGAGAAGGAAACAATATACATCTACATCTCCGATGGCGGCGTGCAGGAAGAGATCTCGCAGGGTGCTGCCCGCATCGCAGGAACACTCGGCCTGGACAACGTCGTGATGTTCTACGACTCCAACGACATCCAGCTCTCCACCGAGTGCGCCGAGGTCATGAACGAGGACACAGCTGCTAAGTACCGTGCCCTCGGATGGGAAGTGTTCGAGATCAATGGCAACGATGCCGCTCAAATCCGCACTGCTATCGAGAAGGCTAAGGCCGTCAAGGGCAAGCCAGCCCTCATCATCGGTAAGACCGTCATGGGCAAGGGTGCCTTGAAAGAGGACGGTTCCAGCTATGAGCGCAACTGCAAGACGCATGGTGCTCCCCTCGGCGGAGAAGCTTACAAGAAAACTATAGCCAACCTCGGCGGAGATGCTGAGAATCCGTTTGTTATCTTCGACGATGTCAAGGAGCTCTACGCCCGTCGCGCCGAAGAGCTGAAAGCTATCGTAGCCGAGCGCAAGGCCGAAGAGGCTGCCTGGGCTGCCAAGAATCCCGAGTGCGCTGCTGCTCAAGCAGAGTGGTTCAGCGGTAAGGCTCCGAAGGTCGATTGGACCAAGGTGGCACAGAAGAGCGGCGACGCTACACGTAATGCCAGCGCTGCCGTCTTGGGCGTGCTGGCCGAGCAGGTGCCCAACATGATCTGCGCCAGCGCCGACCTCAGCAATTCCGACAAGACCGACGGCTTCCTCAAAAAGACCCATGCCCTCAAGGCTGGCGACTTCAGCGGTGCCTTCTTCCAGGCTGGTGTGGCCGAGCTGACGATGGCTTGCTGCTGCATCGGTATGGCTCTGCATGGCGGCGTCATCCCCGCCTGCGGCACCTTCTTCGTCTTCTCCGACTATATGAAGCCCGCCGTCCGTATGGCAGCCCTGATGGAACTGCCCGTGAAGTTCATCTGGACACACGATGCCTTCCGCGTTGGTGAGGACGGTCCTACCCACGAGCCCGTAGAGCAGGAAGCTCAGATTCGTCTGATGGAGAAGCTGAAGAACCACCACGGCAAGAACTCCACCCTCGTGCTGCGTCCCGCCGACGCACAGGAGACGACCGAGGCATGGCGCCTGGCCATGGAGAATGTCGACAGCCCCACTGCCCTCATCCTCAGCCGTCAGAACATCGCCGACCTGCCCGCAGGCAACGACTACCGTCAGGCCGAGAAAGGTGCTTACATCGTGGCTGGCAGCGACGAGAATCCCGATGTTATCCTGCTCGCCAGCGGATCGGAAGTATCGACCCTCGTGGCCGGCACCGAACTCCTGCGCAAGGACGGCGTGAAGGTGCGCATCGTCAGCGTGCCCTCCGAGGGCCTGTTCCGCTCGCAACCGAAGGAGTACCAGCAGGCAATCCTGCCCTGCGGCGTGAAGAAGTTCGGCCTCACTGCCGGTCTGCCCGTCAACCTCGAAGGTCTCGTAGGTGCCGACGGTTGCGTCTGGGGTCTCCAGAGCTTCGGTTTCTCGGCTCCTTACAAGGTGCTCGATGAGAAGCTGGGCTTCACGGCCGAGAATGTGTACAAGCAAGTGAAAGCCCTGCTTGCCTAAACTGAAGATATCAACAAAAAAGCGACCCCTCGAAATGTAGTTCACGAGCGGTCGCACATAAAAAAACGACCAGTCGCATTCAATCGTGCGACTGGTCGTTTTTCATTTGTTATTCCAAAAAGGCTGCTTTCCTTTTGGTTATTTCACATAGATTTTACTTACCTTTCCATCGGCATGGCGAACAATGTTCATGCCGCGATGCAAAGCGCTTTGACGAATGCCATCGAGAGTGAATATCTCAGCACCAATGCCCTTGAACGCATCAGCGCTTTCTTCTACCGTAACATCATGTATGGCAACTTCGGGTGCACGTTCGATGATGGTGCCAGACCAAGAACGAGAACCATTCTGTGTGAGTACGTTTTCATAGGAAGTCTTAGAGCCGTAAGGCACGCGACATATACCGGAGTAAACAAAATCAGCACCATACGCAACATTTCGCGGGTTTGAAATGAAGCTCTCTACGACATCCACCCCATCGAAAGCATGATCACCGATGAAGGATACGCCTTCGGGAAGTGTCACGAACGTCTTACCGGCCAAAAGTTCATCCTCGGGATTCACGGCCGGAGACTTACGGCGAGGAGCCGCAGTCGCTTCGCCGCTATCATTTGCATGCCTTAGCAAGCCCATACCCGAGAATGCATAAGCACCGATGAAAGTGACGCCTTCAGGCAAAACAACATAGCGCAGATTAGCACAATCGCGGAAAGCGCCATCACCAATAGCCGTGGTGGCTTCGGGCAGAACAATACTCTGAATATCGCTACCAGAGAAGGCTAATGGGGCAATCTCCGTCCCTGTTTCCGGAAGAACGACTTCGTCAATACTGCAACTCTGGAAGGCTCCTTGACCAATATGCTCTACAGTATTTGGGATAGAAATTGATGCCACAGAGCAAGAATCGAGGGCATAGGCACCGATGGCTGTAACCGTGTAGGTCTTCCCATCCACGGTGAGTGTCTCAGGAATCTCTAAAGCAGCATGATAAGCTGTATCAACAGCCGTAAGAGTAGCTGTGCCGTCGGCATGCAGGGCGTAGTGGATACCCTCGTCGGTCTTGTAGCCGCCCATTTCAATGACTGTCTTTGCGGCCCAAGGACACTTGAAGTTGCCTTCACTGTCGAAGGAACCTTGTGTCAAATAGGCTTCTTTGCAGCCGGCAGGGACATAGAGAGTGTCGATGTCGAACGAGTTGCTTCGCGCGCCCTCTTGCCAAACGACTGGCGGAACTTCGGCGTATGAGGTGATGTTAGCATGGAGATATGCGCTATTAGGGTAGAATGCTCTATCACAAATGACCTTCATGCTTTTAGGAAATGTAATGTTAAACTTGAAGCGGCGTACGTCTGAAGGTTTAAAAGTATACTGTTCCTCTGCTACAACCGTGGTGCCTTCGCGGAAGCAAATCGTTGGCTGTACCTCCTGACTTCTTTCCGCATAAACGACGTGACCAAAGTAGCTGATGCCATCTTGCTCTTCCAATGGGATGGGAACGCGATAAAAGGCTCGGGAGCCCACATAGGTAACGCTCATCGGCAAGGTGAGGTTGGTTAATAAAGTGTCACCACAGAATGCCGTTTTACCTATATATTCAAGACCTTCAGGCAAGTTGATGGAGGCCAGCGCCGGGCAGCCATAGAATGCCGATTCACCAATATATCTAAGGCCTTCGGGAAAGTTGATGGAGGCCAGTGCACTGCAACTTCTGAAAGCAGAGTAGTTGATGCGGGTGATAGTGGCAGGCAGTTCCACCCTTTTAACCTCTTTGATATTGAGCCTAAAGGTACTTTTGATATCATCCGGGCCTACTGCCGTCACAGTATATTCTTCGTTATCATAGTATCCTTTCGCCTTCTGGGGAACCCGGAATACACCATCTTCGTCCATCCAACTATTGATGAGAGTGGCCGTCATGTCGGCATCATTGAATACATAACTCTCGTTTCTATAATCTTCGACCTTCTTGGTATTTGAAATAATATCTTCATTTGTATTATATAGTGCTAAGGTACCTACCGGAACCATAATGGTCATTAGGTCTGGTTGAGCGAAGATGTCGTCCATTACAGGCATGAATCTTCCTTCCACAAGTGCCTCAGAACGCAGTCCTTCCTTGGAGCGCACTATCAGCTCCCTAAGCCAAGAGATAGCATTAAACGCATGATACCCTACGCTGGTGCATGAGGGCGGAAGGACTATGGTTTTGAGATCCATATGATGGCTGCCGTAGTTGACATCGTAATCCATTCCGGGAGAAAGACCATAGGCCATATCTCCAATGCGCTTAATGCCGTCGGGGATGACCAGGGTCTTATTATACTGTATGTTGCCCTCCTCGTCTGTGTAGGGCTGTATGGCACAGCCTTGCACCAGAGTTTTCGTTTCCTTCTCGATAATGCCATTAAAGCCATCGATGCTTTCATAAACGGGATTCTCCGGAGCCACCGTGATACTGCTCATCCATTTGCAGCCAGAAAAGGCTGCACTGCCGATCTGGGTCAACGAGGCGGGGATGTGGAGGCTGGTGAGACTGTCGCAGGAAGCAAAGGCCAACTCGCCCACGGAGGTGAGTCCTTCAGGGAGCACGAGGCCTGTTAGGCGCTTGTTTCCCGCAAAGGCAAGGTTACTGATGGCCTTTATGGAAGCAGGAATATGAGGATTCTCTATACCAGCTACAATCAGAGTGTTTGTGGCTTTCTCAATAATGGCATTACAGTTATCGCGACTGTCGTAAACGTTGTTGGCCGCATCCACGGTAATAATGCCAGCGCCAATAATGGCTCGTGTTCCAATATTCACGACAGATGCGGGAATATGCACACTTCCTGGTACCCACTCCTGCCCTTCAACCATCTGGGGAAAAGAGATGGCGTAACTATGTATGGCCGTCAAGGTCTCGGGTAGCGTAAGCTTACCCCACGCTGTGATGCTACCTTCATTCAACTCCGTCACGGTGTAGGTCTCACCGTTACAGCTGACAGTGGATGGCACCACTAAATCAGTCCCCGACATGTAGGTAATGGTCGCTGTTTTCAGTTCCTTGTTGACTGTAAAGACGGCATCCGTCGCAGCATCATATCCATCATAGGGAATAATGGTCACGCTGAAATCATTGCTCCAGGGACTGTTGCGATATGCTTCCAGGGATTCTGATGGCACAAATATATCAGGAAAGAGAAGCTTTACATTACTCCAACCTGGATCTTGATATAACCCTTTTCCTTCTGGAGGTGTTGTTGGTTCCATAAAGATTCTCATATCAGGACACTGGAAAAGTGCTGAAGGACCGACATACTTTACATTCTTTGGTATAGTAAGTGTGTTAATGCGAAGCCTGTCAAACGTGAAATCATCAATGACTTCCAACGACTGCGGAAGCGTGATTTCTACCCACGTTTGATTGGCAACATAAGAATCCCAAAAAGGTTCTCCTGTTATCCTCTTTGTGCCTTCCTTTATTGCTATTTTCGGTTGCAGCTCGCCTTTGTAGCCTACAGTGATGTTGTCAACATAGAGTACGCCATCAGGCTGTGCCGCTTCCCATGCAGTTCCTTTAAAGCAACGTCCGCGCAGTGATACGTTATCGCCAAGGCTGACTTCAGCCAGTGAGGCGCAGTCTTGGAATATCTCCCAACCAAGATGGCAGTATGCCGGATCATTAACATAAAATTCATTAGTATACTCTGACCAGTAATTCTTAGCAAACCCAGACCATGCCGGCCACTCACCCCAATCCTTTTCTGAGGGATGTATAGAGATGGAAGTAAGGCCAGAGCCCATAAAAGCCCTGTTACCGATACATAAGATAGAAGAGGGTATGTTCACATGGGTAAGCGCTGTACACCCTTGAAAAGCACCCATACCGATATGTTCTAAACTGTCGGAGAAATGCACTTCTTTCAACGTCGTGTTATTGGCAAATGCCTCATCACCGATTACATGTATCATCGGTCCAAAAGTGACTGATTCCAATGCCGTACATTCCTCGAACTGGCCGCCAATTCCTGGCCAAGAATTTTGGCGCGTTATACCCAAGGTCATCGAGCATGTTACAAATCCCTGTGGAGTTCCGTTGACAGTGGCCGACTTCAGTTGTTTACATCCGCGGAATACTCCTAAGCCCAGCTTCTTGATGTTTTCACCACAAGTGAAAGACGTTATTTGAGCTTTGGCGAAAGCATAGTTTTCAATCTCATCAACGTCATAGGTTTTGCCTTCTTCCGTAGTGATGGTTGCCGGAATAATCACGTCGCCTGTGTACTCACGGGAACCGATACGATCATAAGGTGTTACACTGGCCGTCATTGTCTCATCATTCAACCGGTATAAGATACCGTCATGAAGAAAACGACCGTCATTTTGGATTTGCGCTTGCACCATCAAAACAGGTAGAAGGAGCAAGGCGAATAGAAGTTTAAGCTTCTTCATTGTTGTTAGTTTTATGAGTTAAACAATAATTAATTTACTGGCATACAAAAAGCGTGGGATTGACTCTATTTGATTTCAATCTGAGGCTCTGGACATGCCCAACGTAGAAATCAGCCAAACCCACGCTACCGCGCGGGCGCTTCACTGATGCAGCTTCTACGTTGGTGGAATTGTCCAGATTCCAGATTGAAATTACAAGAGAAAACGCTCTTTTATATTATGATGAATGATAAAACTGTTTTTTTACAAATAGAATTCAGTTAATATTTCGTTGCAAAAATAGTGTTTTTATAATTGGATGCAAAATAATTCGTTCATTTTTTTCGCCTTAGTAATTGACATTCAAATACATTTTAGATTAAATATTTTGCCAGATGAAGAAAAGATGATACCTTTGCATGTGTAAAAAGGAATAAATACACATTAATTATATATATTATATACTAACTACTAATAAAGATAATATGGAAACAAAAGTAGTTGGGTTAGCCAGCGACCATGCCGGCTACCCATTGAAAGAATATGTGAAGAAGTACCTCGATGAACACGGAATGGCGTACAAGGATTTTGGCACACATAGTGAGGCCTCATGTGATTACTCAGACTTCGGTCATGCACTGGGTAATGCGATAGAAGACGGAAGTGTTTACCCTGGCATCGCTGTATGTGGCTCTGGAGAAGGAATATCAATGACGCTGAACAAGCATCAGGGTGTGCGTGCCGGTTTGGTATGGCGCCCCGAGATAGCCCACCTCATCCGCCAACACAACGATGCCAACGTCATCGTCTTCCCCGGGCGTTTCATTGATGAAGAAACGACGAGGGCCTGCCTCGATGAGTTTTTCTCAACAGCTTTTGAGGGCGGTCGCCATCAGGCACGCGTCAACAAGATTCCCTGTTAACGAGCCTATTTTGGCCAATGGCCATAGACTTGATAGTAATAATAATCGTACAATTCCTCAACCTTCACATTGGGGAACTTATCAGCAAATAAATCCGCAAGGCTGGAGGCATGTGCTTCTACAGCCTTGCGGATATTTTTTAAGGCGTTTTCATGATGGCCTAAGCTCATCTCTGAGTAAGCCAAAATCGCATAAAGATTGGGATTAACGACCTCGCTTTGTGCTTCAAGTTCTGTCAGCATGGCAACCACTGTCTCGAAATAAGAGAAATCAAACAATACAGTAGCTCCGTCGTAGTAGATATCCAAAGCTTCTTGAGGATATTTCTCCATAAGCCCATGAATGACAAGCAGAGCATCAGGGAGAAGATTATTCTCTGCATAAACACGTACTCGCAACAGACGGTTATCATAGATTTCTGCACCACCTGTTCTTGCGTTTTCAGCTTTACTGATATACTCCAAAGCCTCACTCACACGCCCTTGCCGACTTAATACCTGAGCCATTTGTTCAAAGATTGACACCCAATCCTCAAACTCATCATCGGCTAAGGTTTCAGCTTGTTTAACGGCCAAATATGCATCGTCAATCTGATCCATGTCAAGCAAGGCATAGGAGTCAAAAAGCCAATGACTTGCATTGGTGGGATTCATTCGTTCAAGCCGTTGATACAAATCATGAGCTTCTTTGCTATTTGTCTGCTGTAGCAGAATCCATGCTTTAAGTTGCAGCGAACGTTCATTGTCTGGCTCTACGGCTAAAGCATATTCTGTTGCTTCATAAGCTTTAGCTAAATCGCCTAAATTGGAATATGCTTCGGCTTCCCAATTCCAAGCCTCTATGCAAAAAGGATCAACATCAAGCATGCGCGAGAGATAGTCCAAAGCCTGCTTATTGTTGCCTTGACCAAGATAGATGTCTGCAAAAAGTTGCCATGTCTTATACCACTTAGGAGCTATTTGTTCCAAGTTATTAGCGAAAGCCAGAGCCCAGTCGTATTGCTGGTAGTCGATAAATATGTATGCAGAATCGAAAATGAAGTAATCTTTATCTTCGGTTATCTCAGTGATAGCATCTTGCAGGAGAAGGGCAGCCTCATCGGTATTGTTGCTACGAATCAACAACTCCGCCCTCAGAAAAAGGACCTCACGATGACTCTGATCTTCGATGGAGTCGCAAATAGAGAGTGCCTTATCGGGATTGCCCGAAAGCATATATTGGCGAGCTTTGAAAATCTGAGGATCAACAGAATGGGGATGCAACTTCAAAGCCAGACTAATCGCATCATTGGCCAACTCATTGTCTTGAACGACCAAGGCATAGTACTCGGCCACGTCCGTCAGATCCTCAGCATCCATATAAATGCCTTGTCCTGTCGAACGTGCAAATTCGTACCTATCCAAGATTTCCTTGAACTCTGGTTCCTCGAAATATTTCAGATCGTCGTCGAGACGCATGGATTCACGTTAACAGATTAACAAGTTAACAGATTAACGGGTAACGGCATTATTTCTTCTTGAACGTATCTTTCAGCCCGACGGTCTTGTTGAAGACGAGGTGGTCGGGGGTGGAGTCGGTATCTACGTTGAAATAGCCGATACGCTGGAACTGGAGGTAAGTAAGTGCAGGCATGTCGCGAACGAATTTCTCCACGTAGCAATTTGTGAGCACGTGCAGCGAATCGGGATTCATCATCTGCTTCATCGCATCGATAGCCGAAAGGCCTTCTCCTTGCAGGCGAGCCAGCTCATCACGCGGGTTCTCGACCTGCCACAAACGCTCATACATGCGCACCTCGGCGGGCAGACAGTGGTCGCAGCTTAGCCAATGGAGCGTCTTACCCTTAATCTTACGGTCAGCACCAGGCTGGCCGCTGCGCGTTTCAGGGTCGTAGGTAGCGTAGATGCAGGTGACATTGCCTTCGGCATCCACGTCGAAGGGATGGTCGCCCTCTTCGTTACATTTAATTATATACGCGTTCTTCAGGCGTACCTCCTTGCCCGGAGCCAGACGCATGAACTTCTTTTCAGCCACAGGCTGGAAGTCGTCACGCTCAATCCATAGCTCACGTGAGAACTCAATCGTATGTGTGCCTTCCTCCGGATGCTCAGGATTGTTGACGGCCTCCAGCTCTTCCACCTGTCCCTCGGGGTAGTTGGTGATGACGAGCTTGACGGGATTCACGACCGCTGAGACGCGTGTGGCACGTTGGTTGAGGTCGTCGCGAACAGCACTCTCTAAGAGGGCGAAATCGTTCAAGGCATCGTAGGTCGTATAACCAATCTTGTCGATGAAGTTGACTATGCTCTCTGGCGAATAGCCACGGCGACGGAAGGCGCAGATGGTCGGCATACGGGGATCGTCCCATCCGCTGACGAAGCCATTCTTGACCAGCGCCAGCAGGTTGCGCTTCGACATGAGCGTGTAGTTGAGGTTAAGCTTGTTGAACTCCGTCTGCCGCGGGCGGTTGTCCTCGATATTGTCGGTCTCGCCGCGCCATTCCTTCATCCACGTAACGAAAAGGTCGTACAAGGGACGATGCTCCACGAACTCAAGCGTACACCACGAATGGGTGACGCCCTCAAGATAGTCGCTCTGTCCATGGGTAAAGTCGTACATAGGATAAGCATTCCACTGCGATCCTGTGCGCCAATGCGGTATGTTGAGCACGCGATAGATGAGCGGGTCGCGGAATAGCATATTGGGGTGAGCCATGTCGATCTTGGCGCGCAGCACCAATGTTCCGGGCTCGCACTTGCCACTGTTCATGAACTCAAACAGGCGCAGGTTCTCCTCAACGGGGCGATCGCGGAAGGGACTGTTGGTGCCAGGCGAGGTCGTGGTGCCCTTTTGTTGGGCTATGACCTCGGCGCTCTGCTCGTCGACGTAGGCACGACCTTGCTTGATGAGCCACACGGCGAAGTCCCACAGCTGCTGGAAGTAGTCTGAGGCGTAGTATATGTTAGCCCACTCGAAGCCGAGCCAACGGATGTCCTTCTCGATAGCATTGACATATTCCGTGTCCTCCTTCTGGGGGTTGGTGTCGTCGAAGCGCAGGTTGCACTTGCCGCCATATTTCTTAGCCAAACCAAAATCAATGGCAATAGCCTTTGCGTGGCCGATATGCAGGTAGCCGTTGGGCTCGGGCGGAAAGCGCGTCTGCATGCGTCCACCGTTCTTGCCTTCGGCCAAGTCATTGATCACTTTCTGTTCGATGAAGCTCACGCTCTTTTTCTCCTGAGCCTCGTTGTTGATATTCTCTGCCATATAGTTAAAGTTTCAATTATCTATCAATCAGCCTTTCAATTCCTGCATTCTACTCTGATACTGGGCAATATACTTGCCTAAGATATCAAACTCGAGGTTGACGACAGTGCCCACCTTGATGTTGTGGAAGTTCGTTATCTGATAGGTGTAAGGAATAATGCATACTGCGAAGGTATTTTTCGTAGGGCGGCAGACAGTCAAGGATACACCGTTGACGCTCACCGAGCCTTTATCCACCGTAAAGTAGCCACGGCTTACCATTTCAGGATCGACGTCGTACTCGAAAGTAAACTCATAGCTTCCCTCCTGATCTTCAACTCGTACGCAACGTGCTGTCTGATCAACGTGTCCCTGAACGATATGCCCGTCCAGACGACCCTCCATCTTCATGGAGCGTTCGACATTCACTTCATCGCCAACCTGCAAGAGGCCGAGATTAGAGCGCTCAAGTGTTTCGCGCATAGCCGTTACGGTGTAGGTATCGTCCTTGATGCGTACCACGGTCAGGCACACGCCGTTGTGCGAAATGCTTTGGTCAATTTTCAGCTCGTTGGTGAAGGGGCAACGCAGTGTAAAATGTATATTATCTTGGTCGTGCTCAATAGCTACGACAGTGGAGGTACACTCAACAATTCCAGAGAACATGATAGATAAGAAAATTTAAAGTATAAATAATTAATGCTTTGTTGCATGGCTGGCTTTTAGAGGGCAGCCCTTAGATAACGTGTGCAAAGGTAATGTAAAAAAATGGCATAGGAGCACTTTTGACTAAAAAAACGCGCACTTCAAGTCAACTTTTGATGTGCTGGCATATTATTTAGTTCATTACTCCGAGAAGAGACGAGCCAAGTCAACATTTATCGCAGTTTAACCACCGACATCAGAGAATTGGTCGGAGCAACAATACAGACGAATACATCATTCCCGCCTCCTGCCAGCTCTATGTCGGCGTTACAAACATCTTTTTGACAAACAAAGGTTTGACGGAATGGACCCCAGTCAATGGCTGGAAACCCTCTCTTACGGCAGCACAACCAACAAGCTCCTCAGCCAAAAGCAAAAGCTACTCGCGCATCTATCTTCGAGAAAAACATGTAGCCTTTCATGAAATAAGTGCTCTTTCGTGCATCCGTTTCGCTTAAAAACATTATCTTTGTCGCCAGAAACAACCAATCGGAAAACGTTATCGTTTAACGCAAAACGTATATTAACCCATGCACATCGTAATAGCAGGAAACATCGGAAGCGGAAAGACTACGCTGACCAATATGTTGGCCCAGCATTATGGATGGACGGCTCAGTTTGAGGCTGTGGACTACAATCCTTACCTCGAGGACTACTATAAGGACATCCCCCGATGGTCCTTCAACCTCGAAATATACTTCCTGAAGCAACGATTTAAGGACTTACTTGAACTCGCTAAGGCTGAGACGACTATCATTCAAGACAGGAGCATCTACGAAGGTGTATATGTTTTCACGACCAACAACCACCAGATGGGTAATCTCTCCGACCGCGACTTCCAGACTTACATGGAACTGTTTGAACAGATGACCGACATCTTGCGCTACCCTGACCTTATGATCTACCTGCGCGCCTCTGTGCCGCACCTTGTTGCCAATATCCAGAAACGCGGTCGCGACTACGAACAATCCATGCCCATCGACTATCTCCGCAACCTCAACCACCTCTACGAGGACTTCATCTACGAGAAATACCGTGGCCGCATCCTGCCCATCGACGTCGACAATCTCGACTTCCAACATCGAACCAACGACTTCGCACACATCATCGACCGCATAGACAACACACTCTTCAACCTCTTCCCTGAGTAACCGTCCTCTGCCCCACCCCTATCCCCCAACCAATCTACCCGCCCAACAGCGCTTAGCCATTCTGTCGCAGGGATTACGTATCCATTACTCCATCAGACATTCATCATATAAATACATAAAGCCATGCATATCGCCATCGCCGGAAACATAGGTAGTGGAAAGACTACCCTCACCAAGCTTCTCGCCGCGCACTACGGCTGGACAGCACGATTCGAACCCGTCGACTTCAACCCCTACCTCGACGATTTCTACAAGGACATGAGCCGCTGGTCGTTCAACCTTCAGATATACTTCCTCAACAAGCGCTTCAAGGATGTCGTGGAAATAGCAAAAAGCAACGACACCATCATTCAAGACCGCACCATCTTCGAGGATGCACGCATCTTCGCCCCCAACCTCCACGCCCAGGGTTACATGAGCGACCGCGACTTCGAGAACTATACCGACCTCTTCGACCTCATGATGTCGCTCGTAAAACTGCCAGACCTGATGATCTACATCCGTAGCTCAATACCAACACTTATCGCACAAATCCAGAAACGTGGCCGCGACTTTGAGCAGAGCATACGTATCGACTACCTACAGGGACTCAGCGAGCGTTATGAACAATGGATCGAAGGCTACAAAGGAAAACTCATCGTCGTCGACGGCGACAACTGCAAGTTTGGAGACGACCTGCAGGACTTCCAGCAAGTGACCGACATGATCGACGCCGAACTGTTCGGACTATTCTCTTAAAAAGAATCAGGCTATTCTCTTGTTATAAATATGTGAGGTGTTCAAGCCTTTAGGTCGCATCGCTTTCAGGTTTTTCCATCTCATAACCTTACGACCTCACAACCTTACAACTTCATATTCATAACGATTGATGTCTAAAACGTCACATTTCAACAGTTTATAGTCGGTATCATCCTTCGTCCACTACTCGCTTGCGACGCTTGCCCCTTCAAGAATCCCCATCAATAAAGTCGTCAATCTATTCAAATACTATTGACTCGTTACATTCCTTAATAGCTTATATACCATTCAGCCCCTACCCCAACGATAATTTTGTCGTTGAGGCAGGGGCTGAACTTTTTTCGTCTATTAAGAACACGAATGAAACCATGCGGCAGAATGATTGCATCTCTGAACCGCAAACCTATTAATTTAAATCGTCCATAAAAGCAGAAATCCCGATGCGCCTAAGAGAATTGGCCAATGCGCCTAAGAGAATCGGCCAATGCGCCTAAGAGAATTTTTACAATCCCTTACAAGATCAGGTTCACGGCTCTGACTCCCGCTCACTTTTCAGTATTCACTGTTCATTCTTCATCTTTCACTTTCTGGTTCCCCCTTACACGCTCATTCGCCTTCAAGCCCGATCGTATCTCTATGTTTATACCGTCGGACAGCCCCGTCGTTACGGCTCGCCGCTCGTAGGTCACTGGCGTAGTCTTGGCGTCTTTCACCACGTACACGAAAGTGCTGTCGCCACTGAACTCAATGGCCGATTCAGGAATAGTGAGCACTTTGCTTGCCTGTTCCAGAACGATGTTGGCCGTAGCACTGTAGCCACTACGGATGAGCGGAGCAGCACCTTCGGCACTCTCGGGAACACGTACAGCCGCCTTTATCTCGAACTGATTGGCACCGCCTGTAGTAGCCGCAGCCTTTGGGCTGATATACTCGAGCGAAGCTGGGAACCTAATATCCTGCAGCGCACCAATCGTGATTTGCATGGGCATGCCTACGGTAAGTCTGCCGACCTCGGTCTCGTCAATGTTACCGCGGAAAATAAGATCGCTCATGTCGGCCACCGAGGCGATAGTGGTACCATCGTTAAAGGTGTTTGAGAGAATCACCGAGTTACCTACCTTGACAGGCACATCGAGGATGATGCCGCTGATGGTGGAACGGACAAGCGTATTAGAGCTTGACGCATTGGACGCCGAGACGCCGTCGCGCGTCAACTCCAGTTGTTCCTTGGCTATCGTAGCTTCTTCGCGAGCCTGATCATAGGCCTGGCGCACCTTCTCGTAGTCGTTCGCACTGATGAGCCCTTTGTCGTAGAGCGTTTTCTGGCGCTCGTGGTCCGTCTTAGCCTGCTGGAGGTTAAGGCGAGAAAGACGAACCCGGCTCTCAGCACTGGCCAGCTGATTCATATCGGGAATCACCTTCAGCCTGGCTATTACCTCGCCTGCCTCTACGTGCTGTCCAGCTTCCTTCAGCAGTTCCGTGATGATTCCGCTGATTTGAGGTTTCACGGCGACCTCATCACGAGGCTCAATCTTGCCCGTTACCACACTCGTCTTTGCGAGGTCGAGAACCGTTGGCGTCAACGTTTCAAACTCCACAGGCTTGGGACGGGAATTCAAATAAAGAAAAACAAACGTGCCGATAAATACTACGACAACGAGGGCAAACAGAAGAAGACGAAAAAACTTTTTCATAAGGTTATAGCTGTATTTTCAATTCTCATTTATTCAATTTTCACTTTTCCTTGCGGACGTCATTCCTCTCGCATGGCATCTACGGGTTTAATACTCATAGCACGGGCAGCAGGCGCCAGTCCTGCAAGCACACCCAGCAATGCCAGCAAAGCAGCCGAAGCAATGGCTGTCCAGAAGCTCACCTGGAAATGTGACTTCACAATACCATCCTCCGTGAAACCGAGCTCAAGCATCTGAAGTACAAACACGGCAAAAAGAATGCCGCTCATGCCTGCGACCGCCGTGAGAAGTATGCTTTCTGAAATAATCTGTGAGAGAATGACACGAGGCGTAGCCCCTATGGCACGGCGGATGCCTATCTCGGTCGTGCGCTCCTTTACGGTTACCATCATTATATTCGAGACACCGATTGCTCCTGCCAACAACGTGCCGATACCCACCAACCATATTAGCAAATCGACACCTTCGAAAAGGCTATCCATAAGCCCAAACAGGACTTCCGTATTGAAAACCATAACGGCTTTCTCATCAGTGGGGTCGATGTCGTGAGCCCGCGCCACTACTTCGCGAATGCGAGGAGTAATGTCGCTGATAGCAGTTCCCTTACGGGCTGTAATGGCGATAAGGTCGATATCTTCGCCCATGTTAAAAGCGCGTTGCATCAGCGAGAGAGGAACAACTACGGATTCGTCGGCAGATCCGTTGATATTCATATTGCCTCCTGCATAATTCACGCCGACAACAGAATAATAAGCCGAATCCAAACGAACAAGCTGGCCACAGGGGTCGCCGCCCTGGGGGAACAAAGTTTTGTAAACACGCTTGCCAAGTACGCATACCTTACGTTGCTGAGCTATGTCCATTTCGTTGAGGAAACGACCATAATACATAGTCGGGGCCTCCACACGAGCATACTCGGGCAGCTGACCCTTCACGCTACAATTGTATTTATGGTCACCGTTAACTGCTTGAACGCCCCACTTCGAAGCTATAGGAGAGACGACATCAAGCTGCGGCACTTGAGCGCGAAGGCGTTCTACGTCTACCGTAGTCAGCGACCACATACGACCCTTGCGGAAACCGTGATAGGGCTTTGTGGTCTGCTGCTCCCATATCATGGCTGCATTTGTGGCAAAGCCCTCAAAGTTATTACTGAGCATTTCCTTCAAACCTGCACCGCCACCAATGAGCGCCACCAGCATGAACACCCCCCAGAACACGCCGAAACCAGTGAGAAACGAACGCGTCTTGTTGCGGAGCAAGGTCTCCAGTAGTTCGTGGTAGGTATCAATATCTATTCTCATAATCTTATTCTGCACGAAGTGCTTCTATTGGTCGGATACGCGCCGCCTTCAGTGCCGGCATTATACCGGCTACAGTGCCTGCAATAATGAGCACGAGAGTGACACCTAAACAGGTGCCAAGACTGACGGTGGGATCTACGAAAACGGTAGTGGTGAACAGACCCGTCTCTATAGGTTTTGAGCCCAAGGTTGCATCCATATAAAGGTTTGCACAAATGCCCAAAAGCATACCAACGTACCCAAACAAGCCAGTAACGATGATACTTTCGGTGATGATGATATGTAGAATTCTCATAGGCGATGCACCTATGGCCTTACGGATGCCGAATTCACGCGTACGCTCACGCACTGTTATCAACATTATATTTGAAACTCCCACGATACCGCTCAAGAGCGTAAAGAGACCTATAATCCACAATGCAGTCTGAATGATGCCGACTCCTTTCTGCATCTGCATAGCTTGCGTAAAGCGGTTCCATATCCAGATGGCATCTTCATCGTCGGGCGCCGCGCTATGCTGACGGTTGATGGTAGCACGATAGCGCTGTTCGAAGGCCTCGTTCTCCTGTTCTGTTGCCAACCCATGAAAAGTAAATGCAATGCGACCGACGTGGTTACCTTGATTATATATTGTCTGAAGCGTGGTAAAAGGTACGGAGACATCCGTACTCATGCGGCTTTTGTCTTCTTGCTCGATACCGACGACCGTGAAAGCCAAATCCCCTACCCTGACGACCTGACCCAACAGCGAAAGAGGAGCGTGAGGCAACAACTCGCGGGCTTGATTCTCTGGCATGACAAGCACCTTACGACGATCGCGAAGATCGATATCATTGATGAAGCGCCCTGAAGCCAACTTCGTTTTATTAATTTCAGCATCCACAGGATAAACGCCACGCAGATTGCTGCTGACGTAATCCTCACCATAGGCAATAGTCGAATTGGCAAAGAGGACAGCACCTGCTTTGTCTACATTTTGGCGAAAACGTTGCTGCGTAGTAGTCAAGTCATTATCTTCAAGCTGGATGGCGCGACCTTCCTTCAGACCATTATAGGGTTTCGACGTCATGCCCCCAAAGACAACCATTGAGTTGTCTACATAGCGGTCGTTGTTCTGCATCTGAGCGTTGATAAGTCCATTGCCCGCGCCAAGAAGCACGACAAGCATAAAGATGCCCCACGCCACGGCAAAGCCCGTGAGCGAGGTTCGCAGCTTGTTCCGGCGTGCAGTCTGCCATATTTCAAGGAGGGTCTCTATCATTGTCAGATTAACAGATTAACAATTCGTAATTCATCATTCCTCAATCACCCCATCCTTGATATGGATGACACGGTTGGTCTGCGCTGCAACACCTGGGTCATGCGTCACGATAATCATGGTGATGTGCTCATCGTGATTCAGACGTTTCAACAAATCCATTACCTCTATTCCTGTCTTGCTATCAAGGGCACCCGTAGGTTCATCGGCAAGAATGATTTGCGGGCGAGTGACCAAGGCCCGTGCTATGGCTACTCGTTGCCGCTGTCCGCCAGACATTTCATTAGGATAATGAGTAGCCCAATCCTTAAGCCCCATCTTTTCTAATTCATCCATAGCCATCTGATGCCGTTTGCGTCGAGAAACGCCTTGGTAGAACAAAGGCAACTCCACATTCTCAACAGCTGTCTTAAAGCCGATAAGGTTAAACGATTGGAAGATAAAGCCAATCATGCGATTACGATACTCGGCCGCACGTGTCTCTGAAAGATTCTTGATCAATGTGCCATCCAACGTATATTCGCCCTCATCATAGTCATCAAGAATGCCGAGAATATTCAGAAGTGTACTCTTGCCTGAACCACTGGCACCCATGATACTCACAAGTTCGCCCTCTTGAATATCCAAATCAATGCCCTTAAGCACATGCAAAGGCTGAGCTCCTTTATAAGTTTTATGTAAGCCTTTTAGATGAATCACTATTGTATATTTTGTTTGTTTGAATATCGGCGCAAAGGTAGTGCTTTCTTTATGGTTTTGAAGAATCAGAAATGTGAAAATATGCAATCCTCTCAATAAACTTTGTGAAAAATTTGGCTATAAAAGCCTAAACCGATACCTTTGCCTACAGAAAACCAATACACAGATTCTATGTCAGTGCATAAAATCACACGAAAGATCTTGGCAGGGGCGCTAACGGCAATAGGGTTTGCTGCATGCACCGTGGAGGAACCTGACCTCTATGGCACGCCTTTGCTTTATGGTCCTCTGCCTGTGGACAGCATCGTTTCAGACACCACGTCCCAACCTTTCCGTGGAGCGTGCATTGCAGACGATAATCAGGACATAGCCAACGAAAACGAAATGACTAATGAGCATCCGTAAACGCATAGGCCAGGAGCTAGCCCACCAGCTCTATAGGAACATTGAGCGGGAACATCCGCTGCGACAATTGTTCTGGGAATGCACTCTGCGATGTAATGTTCATTGCAGGCATTGCGGCAGCGATTGCAAACGCGTAGCCGGCGTCGAGGATATGCCCGGTGAGGATTTCCTGCGCGTGCTTGACAGCATAGCCAAGAGGTGCAATCCACACGAGGTCTTTGTCATTCTCACTGGTGGCGAACCGCTCGTTCGCGACGACCTGGAAGATATCTGCTCGGAAATCTACCGCAGAGGCTTTCCCTGGGGATTAGTGACGAACGGGCTCTACCTTACCCCCGAGCGTTTCGCCTCATTGCGCAAAGCAGGAATGCATACCGTAGCCCTGAGCCTCGACGGGCTCGAGGCTAACCACAATTGGCTGCGAGGACATAAGGATTCGTTCCGCATGACGTCACAGGCTATTGATCTGTTGGTGAATTCGCCGCTGCGTTTCGACTGCGTGACATGCGTAAACCGCCGGAACTATAGCGAACTGCCAGCGATTCGCGACTTCCTCATTGACAAAGGCGTAGCCGAATGGCGCATATATACCATCTTCCCCATGGGACGCGCCAAGAACGACCCAGACATGCGCCTCACAGGCGAGGAATTCCGTGGCGTCTTTGAGTTTATCAAACAAACACGCAAACAAGGCCTCATCAAGGCAAGTTATGGATGCGAAGGTTATCTGGGCGAGTACGAAGCGGAAGTTCGAGACCACTTTTTCCATTGTCAAGCTGGCATCACCGTAGGCTCGGTCATGGCAGACGGCGCCATAGCAGCCTGCGCAAGCATACGCTCGGATTACAATCAAGGCAACATCTACGAAGACGATTTCATGGATGTCTGGGAACATCGCTATCAGCCTCACCGCACCTTTGCATGGAGACGTACAGGCGACTGTGCCGATTGCCGGCATTGGCGTTATTGCAGGGGCAACGGAATGCACCTGCGTGACAACGAAGGCCGCACCATCCTCTGCCACATAAAGCGGCTACAAGAAACCGCCCCTCTCTGAACTCGCCACGACTATAAACTCATACCTTCTCCCACCAACTCTAAACTAAACCGTCATGCAACACATCTCACGCCTCACTACAGCTATCCTCTCCACGCTTCTCGTAATGCTTGGGTTTGGCAGTTGCCGCTCAACAAAAAAAACGATTCAAAAAGCTGAAGAAGCAGCTCTTGCAGAAGAAGCCGCCAGAATCGATAGCATACGCAGAGCACGGCAAAATGCAAAGCCGATAGTTCGCCCTGACGATTCATCTCAGAAGCGGGTTCTCTACGGACCACCGCCATCACGCTTTCGTCAGGACCTGTAAAAAGAAATAGAAAAGACTTAAGTTCAGCAGGTCTCAGCTCGGCTGTGCCGCATGGCTTGCCAAGAACTTGAAGGATATATAAAAAAAGCCCTCGCAGCTTGATTGCTACGAGGGCTTTTTTCATATTATTAAGTTGTGTCAAAGGTTACGTCCATGACAATTCTTGAATTTCTTTCCACTGCCGCAAGGACAAGGATCGTTACGACCCGGAACTTTCTCGGCCGTGAATGGCGTGCGAGGTTGCTGAGCACGCGTATCCTGCGCGGCAGCTGCCTGTTGCGCCGGGTCATTAAGTTTAGCAGGATCAGCCCCGGCATATTCAGGACGTCCATAGTTGGGCGCTGGTGTCGTACCTGAATCGGCACGGCTCGTAGTGTATTGGGCTCGTTGAGCTGCTGCCGCACGGGCACGGCGCTGGGCTTCATACTCTGCACGGCGTTGAGCGGCATCGTCGGGAGCCTCAACCTGTTGCTCAGGCACCTGTCCACGCATGAGAATACTGATAGTCTGGTTGTTAATCTTATTTACCATCTTATCGAAAAGCTGCACGCTCTCAAGCTTGAAAATGAGGAGCGGATCCTTTTGCTCATAGCTGGCATTCTGCACAGAGTGCTTCAGTTCGTCCAGCTCACGCAGGTTTTCCTTCCAGGCTTCGTCAATGACATGCAGCATGATGGCCTTCTCGAAAGCTGTGACAATGGCTCGTCCTTCGGTTTCACAAGTCTGCTGCAGCGATACTCCACCAATATTATATACGCGGCGGCCATCGAGGATGGGCACCATCACGGGACGATCTTTCCACTCCTGACCATTAGGTCCTTCATAAATTGGCCTGAACACCTTAAAGGCATCTGATGCGATAAGATTTGTTTTTTGTTGGAAACGTGCGAGCACAGCCTGATAGGCCTTTTCTTCAAGCTCTGGACGTTTCATATTTATCAGCTCACTTTCTGTGAAGGGAACCTCCATTGCAAAGAGGCTGATGAACTGCTCCTTCATCTGCTCTATGTCGGCACAATTCTCAATAATGCTACATACGCGGTCGTAGAGCATATCTGCAATATCCATACCAAGACGCTCGCCCATGAGAGCATGACGCCGTTTCTCGTAAACGACGGTACGTTGTTTGTTCATCACGTCGTCATACTCGAGCAGGCGTTTACGCACGCCGAAATGATTCTCCTCAACCTTTTTCTGAGCACGTTCTATTGAGCTATTAATCATAGGATGCTCAATCATCTCGCCATCCTCAAAGCCAAGTCGATCCATGACCTTGGCGATGCGTTCGCTGGCAAAGAGGCGCATCAGTTTATCTTCCAACGAAACAAAGAACACAGAGCTACCGGGGTCGCCTTGACGTCCTGAACGGCCACGCAACTGGCGGTCAACGCGACGGCTTTCATGCCGCTCGGTACCAATAATTGCCAAACCTCCTGCAGCTTTCACCTCAGGAGACAGCTTGATGTCGGTACCACGACCGGCCATATTAGTCGCGATAGTGACAGCTCCCAGGCCGTTAGTTGACTGACCAGCCAAGGCCACAATGTCGGCTTCCTTCTGATGGAGCTTAGCGTTCAACACCTGATGAGGAATCTTACGAAGCGAGAGCATACGCGATAGAAGCTCAGAAATCTCAACAGAGGTCGTACCAACAAGAGTCGGACGTCCGCTATTGCGCATTTTCTCAACCTCGGCAATAACGGCATTGTACTTTTCGCGCTGCGTTTTGTAAACACGGTCGTTCAAATCCTCACGTATTACAGGACGGTTGGTAGGAATCTCTACGACATCCAATTTGTATATGTCCCAGAACTCGCCAGCCTCTGTAACAGCAGTTCCCGTCATACCGGCCAGTTTATGATACATACGGAAGTAGTTCTGCAAAGTGATGGTGGCAAAGGTTTGCGTAGCTGCCTGAACCTTCACATGCTCCTTGGCCTCCACAGCCTGATGAAGGCCATCGCTCCAACGGCGACCTTCCATGACACGGCCTGTCTGCTCGTCTACGATTTTAACCTCTCCGTCGACAATGATATATTCCTCGTTAAGATTGAACATGGCATAAGCCTTCAGGAGTTGCTGAATCGTGTGAACACGTTCGCTCTTGATGGCATAGTCGCTGTACATCTGATCTTTCTTCTGTACACGTTCTTCATCCGAAAGCGTCTTATCGCCTTCGAGTTCCGACATCTGGCTGGCAATGTCCGGCAAGATGAAAAGGTTGTCATCATTGACTTGTCCGGCCAACCAAGCATTACCTTTATCTGTGAGATCAGCACTGTTAAGCTTTTCATCAATGACAAAGTAGAGAGGTTCCACAGCCTCAGGCATCCGCTTATTGTTATTCTCCATGTAGATTTCCTCTGTAGCCAGCATTCCACTCTTTATGCCGGGCTCGGAGAGATATTTAATAAGCGGTTTGTTCTTAGGCAGAGCCTTGTAGGAGCGGAACAACGAGAGGAAGCCGGCCTCCGTTTTCTCTTTATCGTTTTCAGCCTGTCCCTCAGAAATGAGTTTCTTAGCATCAGCCAGATACTGCGTAGCCAACTGGCGTTGAACGCCCACAAGTTTCTCAACCAAAGGCTGATACTCTTCAAACATCTGATCATCGCCCTTTGGCACCGGGCCACTAATAATCAGAGGTGTACGGGCATCATCAATAAGCACAGAGTCAACCTCATCCACGATTGCATAGTTATGCATACGTTGCACAAGGTCCTCAGGCGATGTGGCCATATTGTCACGCAGATAGTCAAAACCGAACTCATTATTGGTTCCGAAAGTAATATCTGCCTGATAAGCCTTACGACGAGCCTCGCTGTTAGGCTGATGCTTGTCGATACAATCGACACTCAGCCCATGGAACATATAGAGCGGTCCCATCCACTCAGAGTCACGCTTGGCGAGATAATCATTGACGGTTACGACATGAACGCCGTTACCTGTCAATGCATTAAGGAACACAGGAAGCGTAGCTACCAAGGTTTTACCTTCACCTGTAGCCATTTCGGCTATCTTACCTTGGTGCAGGACCGTACCACCGAAGAGCTGAACATCGTAATGAATCATGTTCCATACGGTCTCGTTTCCACCTGCTACCCAATGGTTATGGTATATAGCTTTGTCGCCTTCTATGTCCACGAAGTCGTGTCGTGCGGCCAACTCACGGTCGAAATCGGTAGCCGTAACTTCGATATTCTCATTGTTCGTAAAACGCTCTGCCGTTGATTTAACAATGGCAAAAGCAATGGGACGAATCTCATCGAGCACTTTTTCGAAGACTTCAAGCTGATCTTTTTCCAGCTTATCGATTTTCTCAAAAATAGGTTTTCGATCTTCGATAGGCGTCTGCTCTATCTTAGCCTTTAGCTCATCGATTTGGTTGCGCAGGGGCATACCCGCCTCGCGTATGCGCGCTTGTAATTCTTTTGTACGCGCGCGAAGCTCATCATTAGACAGCGCTTGAATCTCAGGATACACCTTCAGCACCTCGTTCACCAGTGGCTGGATAGCTTTCATGTCGCGGTCACTCTTGTTGCCAAAGAGCTTACGCATTAGTTTTATAAAATCCATATTATCAATTGTGTTTCTATTTGCGAATAAATATAATAGGTTGTAAATGTTTAAGCAAGTTCACTGAACTCATTTTAATTGAAGTGGGGCAACCGTGCTGGCATTAGGGGCACGTATCCTAAGGCATCGAGCCAATGTCGGTGCCAAGGCAGTAGAACTCACAGGGCCATTAATCCGTTGTGCTCTTACATCGTTCCCGAGCACAAACAGTGGATATTCTACATAGGCCTGTCCTTTATTTATTATTTCCCGATTCTGCTGAGTTACGAGTTTCCATCCAGCGTTCAATTCAATGACAATATCACCGGAGCGACCAGAAGCCCATCCATTTCTGACACGAGCAACTGTAGGTGAGGCATAACCGATAGTCATTGAACGTTGGCTATAGACCTCACTCACACCCTCCATCTGAGCCAACAACACTTCGCATTCTGCCTGAATATCGCCGAGACGTTGCTGGCGTTGCTCCACAACCTTATGATCGATGTATATCTCGTTTTCGTACGTAGCTTCCACATATTGTGCCTGCCCGTATTTTGCCGAAAGATACATGTTCAAGAGCATGGAGGCACGCTCCATATTGAATGTCCCTGCTTGCAAAGTAGGCTGATATAGGGCGCCATCGTAGCAAGTCGATGTTACCGTCAATACGACGTTCTCAAGACCGTAACGTCGGGTCACCTCTCCGATAAGCGAAGCCAGCACACGGTCTAACCGTACATAAGTATCGCGCAGCTCCATCAGATGCTCACCGGCTTCGGCGCTCTCATAGGTGCCTGCATACAGGCCCAATATAAGCATGTCCGGGGTGTCATCTTCGCCTAAGCGAGTCGCACTCATACATTGAGTTGCCACCTGGAGGACCTCTTCATTTATCTTGGCAGAGGTCTTAAACTGACGAAAGCGAGCATTGCCCACAAACTTATGTTTAAAAGCCTGGGAGAGACCGTCTATAGGCTCCCAAGCATCTTTAACAAGAGCTGAGCCACTTCTCTGATTACCTTGAGACGACGTCACCCATGAGGGCAATTGACCATAGTATGACGTACCACACCATTGCCCGGTATCATCATTGAGCCAGAGCACTGCATCTGCGCTGTGCCCAGTCATCAGCACGGCCATATCGCGTTCAGGCGCTATCCCATAGACTAACGCTTTTTGCCTTGAAGCACGTTTTAGTTCATCCGTGACAGTCGACGTCTTCAGATAGTTGGCCGATGTGGCCTCGCTCGTCTCAAGGCCTGAGTAACGTCGGTCATCAACGCAAAAGACAGGCTGCAGCGTTTGACGTGAGAGCCATCGTTGAGCGGGAATACCATGTTGACGAGGAACAGCACCAGTAGAAAGAGTTGCCGTAGCGGAAGCCCGGTCGGCAAAGCTGAATGGTTGTTGCACGTCTGTATAGAAACGGCCTTCAGTCATCAAGCGTTGCCAGCCCTCGTCGCCATAATCGGATGCAAACATCTCAAGATAGTCGGTTCGAAGCTGGTCTATAAGAATATTGACGACCAGACGCGGAACCTTGGCCGAGGTTTGAGCCTCGACACTGACTATCGCCATCAGCGCCACAAGAGATGTGAGCAAACGGGTCTTAGATATGGTTGAATAAGAGTTGATATTACGTATGATAAAATCTATGGATAATCGGGTTAAACGCTGCTCCACCTTTTGTAGACAAGCAAATGCACCACTGCACGACTCAGCAAAAGCAGTGCCAAAGGTAGCATCATACTGCTAAAATGTTGAGGAAACAGGCCATTAAGGACAACGAACGAGAGCAGCCACACGCAGGCAAAAGCATGATAGACAGAGCGTTCCCGTTTTATATCAGCTTTCACCACAAAGGGAAGGAAAAACAGCGGCAAGGGATTGAACACCCACACCTGCCAATTTGACCCTACCCCCGGGTGCTCGGACAGCAAAGCCATGAACACCAACAGCACCCCAACGATGCCTTGCAAGGTCATCAGCACAGCATCAACAGGCCACATCAGGCGGCTACGAACGACCTCGTAGCATGCTATGAGCAATCCCAGCAGGAGCAATCCCCACCCCATCGCACGTGGCGAGAAAGGTATGGACGGAAGTTTATCGGCTTCAGCAGCGGCACGATCCGGGTCGGTCGGCAGCAAGATATTGGTGGCAGACACTAACGGACGCATGCCATAGGGGCCGGCATCAATGAAAGCACTGTCGGCATAATGCATCATGTATTCTGGTGCAAACATCTCGTCGCGCTCATAAATAGCCGTGTCAACGCTGGCACCAAGCAAAAAATCATTGCCTTCTCGGGCCCATTCATGCCCCCTTGTATATTCATGCAGGATGGTGCGGAAGGTGTTGCGGCTGGCGTATGCCGGATATCGCACTTCACCACGCACATGGGCTTCTATCATATCACGGGCCTTGATAGTGCAGTTATTGCGGAAGATGTTATAGCGGTACACACAGTTCTGAGGCTTGATATTCTCCAATAGCGCAAGGGAGAGCTCTTGAGCCTCTACGGGCAAGAGGTTGAGCACCTGCTCTGTGACCGATGAACCCCGGCGAGCATATTCGTAGAGGAACGACTGCAACGACTGCGATACCACCATATAATCGCAACGCCCAAGCACGAACCGAGCCACGAAATGGGGCTGCTCGAAGCTGAAGGCTCCATAGTTGAACACTTCATCGAGGCCGTAGGCTTGGTTGCAGACGCGCAAAGCGGTATGGCCATAAAGCTCGTATAGTTCCTGACCCGGCGAACAGGTAAGAAGGCTCACAACAAAGTTGCTGTCGACAATCGCCTGCTCAGGTCTTTCAAGGTTGGGCGACGATGCAGCTACGTCAGACTTGTCGACGACGGAAGGCACTTGAGCAAACAAGCACAAAGGCATGGCTAACAGCCACGCGAAAACAGATATGATAAACTTGCGTTTCATAAACGGCTGCAAAGGTAATCATAATTTGCAACTTACGCCACACAAATCTGATTTTTTCTTTAATAACTTCCACTAAACATCATTGTAGCCATTCCAAATCATGCAACATAGCATTGATGATTGCCTCCGTCACCAGACAACCCTCTGCCTGCCTTTTGCGGCCAGATGGCCGGCGAACTGCAACCGTCAACTATATCCGACAAGCCCTTTTCATTCATTTAAATTGGCATCTGCACATAAGGAAAACAGGGCACGCGCCCAAGAGTTTTGATTATTCCATGGCCTTGGAACAATCATTCCATGACCACCGAATGATTGTTCCAAGGCCATGGAATAATCAAAACACCCGTATGTTTTGCGTCCTTAGCTAAGGCAAAACGCTTAACGGACCTGGCATCATGACCTCAACCTAGGATGGTGATTTCATATAGATTCCAACGAATCCCTGTCTTTTATTTTGCCCCATTGCGTCCCATTCTTAAGCCCTACAATATGAATAAATTCGCTTAACTTTTGTCTGCTCTGGTTGACCATGTTTTAAAGTTTCGGTCGATGTGCTCCAAAGAGTTAAAGCCCCTTACCTTTTGGCCGGAAAGATGAAACATCAATCCTGCAACTTTTCAACAAAACTATTCCTTGAACAGGACTCAGACTTCTGAAAAACAGAGTTATCAACAGAGGAAAAACGTAAAAAATATGAGTGCAATTGATGCGTAAGTCGTAAAATAAGCCTACATTTGCAACCTCAAAACTCCAAATACGTCAGCAATGAATTTAGTGATAGACATAGGAAACACGCTATGCAAGTACTATCTATTTGAAGATCAGCGTTTGGTAAGCCATCATCACAGTGAAAGCCATTCGCTCGAATGGCTCGACACGCTTACCCCTCGTCCTTCCGCTGCAATTGTTTCCACGGTGGTAGATCTGCCGGCCCAAGCAGAACAAAGACTGCAAGAACTTGGCTGCGAGGTAGTGCGTTTCACGTCACTCACCCCTACCCCACTGACCAACTGCTACAAAACACCTGAGAGATTAGGAGCAGACCGCCTGGCGGCAGCCGTAGGAGCATGGGTCCAGCAGCCTCATCATCCACTACTTATCATAGATGCCGGCAGTTGCATCACCTACGACTTTGTAAGCCATGAAGGACATTATTTAGGAGGCAACATAGCACCTGGCTTACACGCTCGCCTGAGAGCTATCGGCGACTACTTCCCGAGACTTCCCTTCGTAGAAGCAGACGGTCCAGTACCCGAATTGGGCTACGATACCGAAACAGCCATTCGCGCTGGCGTTATCGAAGGCATGCGACACGAAATGAACGGATACATCAGCCATTTCAGAAGAAAATATCCTGATCTTTTGGTTTTTTTAACGGGCGGTGACGCAAAACTCTTGGCCAAGACACAAACATCTTGTACCTTTGCCGACGATTTTTTGCTACCACGTGGCCTTAATGCCATACTAACACATATAACACTTTGATGTAAATAGAGTTATGAAAGCAGCATATAAGCTCATTCTCGTCATCTTCGCAAGCTGCATAGCTGTCGGACATGCAGTCGCACAAACAAACGGTTCGAATTCGACATATTCTCGGTTCGGATTAGGACTGCTTAACGATCAGTCGCAAGGAACCAACCGTGCGATGGGCGGCGTCAGTCAAGGACTCCGCTCGGGCTATTCCGTCAACAAGCTCAATCCTGCAAGCTATTCGGCTATCGACTCGCTAACCTTCATCTTTGACGTAGGCATGAGCCTCCAACGTACCAAAATGAAGCTGGGCAATAGTCGGCAAACTGCCAACAACACAAACTTCGAGTACGTAAACATTGCTTTCCGCGCGTTGAAAAACGTAGGCATGAGCATTGGCTTCCAGCCCTATACATCTGTAGGCTACAGCTTTTCGAGAGAACAATCTGTAGGCAAAGACGACTACACGGGGCAGAACATCACTAACACTTTCGCCTTAGATGGCAGCGGTGGATTGCACGAAGCATACATCGGTGCAGGCTGGCGACCGTTCAAGTGGGTTTCTGTCGGTGCGAATGCAGGACTCTTGTGGGGAAGCATCGACCATCAACTGGTTCAGACTTTTCTCGAGAATGGAACAAGCAACACCAGCAGCTATAGCAGCCTGCGCTCCAACTACTCATCGTCGTTGCGCACATGGAAAGGCGACGTTGGCCTTCAAGTGATATTACCCCTCAACAAAGCAGACCGCCTCACACTCGGAGCAACGGTTGGTTTAGGGCACAAGATAGGGGGCGAATCTTCATTGCTGCGTACAAAATTAGCAGGAGACACTGCCAAGTTCACGCTCAACAAAGCTTTCGAGCTACCAATGACTTACAGCATAGGAGCTGCTTGGAGCAAAGGCGACCGCCTCGAAGTAGCGGCCGATGCCACCTTAGAACGATGGGCTGACTGCACGTCGCCTACATTCAACAAGGCAACAGGAACGTACGAAGCCTCAAAGGGCGAATACAACAACCGCCTGCGAATCAATGCCGGCGTACAGTACACTCCGGACAAATGGGACCACAACTACATCAGCCGCATTTGCTATCGTGCTGGTGCTTACTATGCTTCGTCGTACCAAAGAATAGGCCTCGACAACAACACGATGCTGGACGGACCTGCACAATATGGGATAACGGCCGGAGTAGGACTACCGATTGCGAATGGCATCACCCGACAAGTTGTGCTCAATGTGTATTCCCCTTCGTATGTCAATATTGGCCTGGAATGGGCCCGGCGTAAAGCTTCTTCCACCCAACTCATTTCCGAAAATGTTTTCCGCATTAACATCGGAATAACATTCAACGAACTATGGTTCCAAAAATGGAAATTCAAATAAATCGCGTTCACACGCTTGCGCTGGTGCTCACGCTTTCCTTGGCAGCATGCCTTGGTTGCCAGAGCAAGCATGAGCACATAGCTCCAGCTGTCGACGGCCGCGACTCATTGCCATTTCTCACTGCACATGGCATCTCTAATCTCATTTCCGATTCGGGTATTATCAGTTATAAGATTGTAGCCGAGGACTGGTTTATCTACACCCAGCCACGGCAAGACTGGGTGTTCCCGAAAGGACTTTTCCTCGAAAAATTCGACACGACGTTCCATGTCAACTGGTATGTTCAAAGCGACACAGCCTACTGCCACGACAACCGTACATGGGAACTACGCGGCCGTGTAGTAGTACTCAATCGCGATGGCGACTTGTTTGAGACTGAAGAATTGTTTTGGGACATGGACGCACACCAGTTGTGGAACAACGTGTACATGTGCATAACAAAGCCTTCAACGAATCAGCAACTCAAAGGATATCGTTTCCGTTCCAACGAACAAATGACAGAGTATAGCATCAACAACTCTGCCGGCTACACTCCGATGAATGAGAACAAAGACAATGATGCACAGGCTGCTTCATCCGGCAGCGACGGCACCATCAACGATGCCCCCAAGAGACCATCGCAAGCCGACGACAGAAAGAATTCGACTTCAACATCAAACAGCTTTCGATAACTCGAAAGAATCAAGCGAGTTAACAATACAGACTAAATGAGCACACTGATTACATACATCATCATCTCGTTGGCTTTCTCAGCTTTCTTTTCAGGCATGGAGATCGCGTTCGTCTCAAGCAACAAATTACGTTTCGAGATGGACCGCTCACAAAGCCAGATAAGCACACGACTGGCTACTACGTTTTTCGAGCATCCCAACAATTTCATCTCCACACTGCTCGTAGGCAACAATATCGCGTTGGTCATCTATGGCATACTGATTGCCCGCTTGCTTGACCCATTCATCATTAATGTTCTGGGCATAGGAAACGAGTGGCTTGAACTGCTCACACAAACAGTAATCTCCACACTCATAGTTCTAATTACCGGTGAGTTTCTACCTAAGATGCTGTTCAAAATCAACCCCAACCACACCCTCACCCTACTCTCGCCACTTGCATACATATTCTATATCCTGCTCTACCCCATCGCAAAGTTTACGAGCAGCCTTTCAAAACTCATCTTACGTATCTTTGGCCTACGCATCAACAGAGATGATACCGACAGGGCATTCACAAAGGTGGATCTTGACTACCTTATACAATCTTCCATAGAGCAAAGCGAGAATGAAGAAGAGATAACCGACGAAGTGAAGATTTTCCAGAACGCACTCGACTTCAGCTCTTGCAAAGTGCGCGATTGTATAGTGCCTCGAACGGAAATCGTTGCTGCCGACACCACAGAAACGCTCGAACAGCTGAAAGCAAAATTCATCGAAAGCGGATGCTCTAAAATCATCGTCTACGACGGCGACATTGACAACGTGATAGGCTTTATCCACTCCTCCGAAATGTTCAGGATGAGCAACAGCGACATTTGGCGCGACCACGTCAGAGAAGTTCCCATCGTCCCCGAAAGCATGAACGCACAGAAACTCATGCAAACGCTCATGCAACAGAAAGTTTCACTTGCCGTTGTTGTCGATGAATTCGGAGGTACCAGCGGCATCTGTACGCTCGAAGACCTCGTAGAAGAAATCTTCGGCGACATAGAGGACGAGCACGATCAACAATCTTACGTAGCCAAGCAACTTCCTTCTGGTGAGTACGAACTCTCTGCACGCCTGGAAGTGGAAAAGGCCAATGAACTGCTGAACATAGACCTGCCCGAAAGCGAGGACTACATGACTGTAGGAGGTCTGATTCTCCACAAGCTACAACGATTCCCAAAACTCAACGAAGTGGTTTCGTTCGACAATTTTGAGTTCAAAATCGTGAAGAACACCAGCACCAAAATTGTACTTGTAAGACTGAAAATACACGAAAAATAAGGTCCAAACGCATAAACGTAAGCCCGGAAATGCATTTTTCGGGCAAAAAGCGTTGCAGTTCATTAATTTTTTAGTACCTTCGTGCGCTTTTTGAATTATACACGCAGGCGCGTGTACATTACTATTGATAAAAAAACAAATAAAAATAAATTATTTAAACAATGGCAACATTACAAAAAATCAGAAGCAAAGGTGCCCTACTGATCCTATTTGTGGGTCTGGCACTATTTGCCTTCATTGCCGAGGAAGCCGTTCGATCCCTCTCCTCGTCGCGCACCGAGAGCCACCAGCGCATCGGAAAAGTTTATGACAACTCTCTCAACATTCAGGACTACAACTCGCTTGTCGATGAATATGTCGACGTCCTGAAGTTCACCTCTGGCACCGACAACCTCAACGAGGAGCAGATGCAACAAGTGCGCGATCAAGTTTGGCAGACTTATGTCCAGAATGAGTTGCTCAATCACGAGGCTGAGCAATTAGGTCTCACCGTGACCGATGCTGAAATGCAGGACATCATCAAGACTGGCCAAAATCCCATGCTCGCTCAAACACCTTTCCGCAACCAGCAGACTGGTGCTTTTGATATTGATCAGCTCAATCAGTTCCTTACCCAGTACAACACCATCAAGAATCAGGCTGGGCAACCTGCAGAGGCTGTAGCTTACTACACACAGGTTTACAACTATTGGAAGTTCATTGAAAAGAACATTCGCCAGCAAGCTCTTGCAGAGAAATTCCAGAACCTGCTTGCAAAGTCCTTCGTTGCTAACCCTGTCAGCGCTCAGAAAGCTTTCGAAGCTTCACACAATGAGAAAGATATTTTGCTCGTTTCACTGCCCTACTCCAGTATCAAGGACGACGAAGTAAAACCTGAAGACAAAGAACTCACCGCAAAGTACAATGAGCTCAAGGACCTGTTCCGCATTCAAGAGCCTACTCGCGACATCAAGTACATTGACGTTGCCGTAACGGCAAGCAAAGCCGACCGTGACGAAATCAATAAAGAAATGCAAGAGATTGCACAACAGCTTTCTGCTGCAGACGCTGACTTCGCCAACATTATCCGAAAGAGTGGCAGCACTGTCAGCTATCATGCTTTACCTGTTCGCCGCATGGCTCTCCCCACTGACATCGCAGCACAGGTTGACTCCATGGCTGTTGGACAGCAAGCTGGTCCCTATCTCAACGCTCAGGACAACACTCAAAACATCGTCCGTCTAATTGCTAAGACGACATTGCCCGACAGCATCCAGTTCCGCCAAATTGGTGTGAATGGAGCCGACGAGGCTGCTGCACAGAAGACCGCAGACAGCATCATGACGGCACTCAATGCAGGTGTACCTTTCGACAGCATAGCCAAGAAATACAACCAAACCGGCGAAGAGCAATGGATTAGTTCTGCACAATATGAAACAGCAAATCTTGACGAGAACAATCTTAAATTCATCAATGCACTCACCACACAAGCTGTAGGCACTACCCAACAGGTAAAACTTGGAATGTCCGGCATTGCTATCCTGCGCGTAACCGATCGCAGAAACCCCGTTGAGAAATATCAAGTGGCAATCGTTAAGCGTCCTATCGACTTCTCTAACGATACTTTCAACAAGACTTTCAACGACTTCTCACAGTTCATTGCATCTAATAAGACGATTGAAGATATTGAGGCAAATGCCCTCAAGGCTGGATATATGGTGCAACAACACGAGAATCTGTTTGCAAGTGAGCACAACGTAGCTGGACTGAGCTCTACACGCGAAGCTTTCAGATGGATATTCAACGACGACACTAAGGAAGGTGATGTCTCAGATATCTACACCGTAGGCAACAATGATCACCTCCTCGTAGTTATGCTCACAGGTAAGAACAATGGTGAATACCGCACTGAGGCAAGTGTCAAGGACTTCCTCACCTCCGAGGTCACTCGTGATAAGAAAGCTGTTAAGCTTCAGGAAATGATGGCTTCAGCTTCTGACCTTTCAGCCGTAGCCAAGATCAAAGGTGCAACTGCTATCGATACAATTAAGCACATCACCTTTGGTGCACCCGTATTCATCCCCAGTGCCGGTGGCAGCGAGAGCATCCTTGCTGGCGCTGTAGCCAAGACGGCAAAGGGTGCCTTTGCTAAAGGCGTCAAGGGTAATGCCGGTGTGTATGCATTCCAGGTTGTCAACGAAAATAAGACAAATGAAAAATTCGATGACGCCGCCAAGCAGAGTGCAAGCTCACAAGTAGCACAACAAGCTATGAGAGCAGCTTCGCGATTCATGCAAGTACTCTACGACAAAGCTAAAGTTCAGGATAAGCGTTACATGTTCTATTAATATATAATGTACGCGCGTGCGCATACATTAATATATATAAGCATCTGAACTACTCAAAACAAACTCTCCCTCATCAAATACATGGTGAGGGAGAGTTTTTTTGTTAATAAAAGTAAATCTTACTGCTTTTTTATACAGCGAAACGCAGAAAAGTGTATCTTTGCATTTGCAAAGTAAAGATAGCAAAAGTCATTGATGCCTTATGAAAACTAGTTTAATACTTAAACGCCCTGTTCACACATCACTTGAAACTCGCCGCGAGAAAGAAGCTGTGCGACGTTTGCTAACATTTGAGCGCTTCGCACGAGACAATCAACTTTGGGACGAGATGATAGCCTGCTACACACCGAAGGCTGTCGTAAAAGCTTCGTGGTTCGAGGGCACCGCCGAAGAGTTTGCTAAAGCGCTGGCCGCACGAACCGACCATATCCCTTATCATATCCATGCCTGTCTGGTCTGGACCCACGGAAATCGTTCAGTGGCTATCGTTGAGACGACTTTCCCTGTAAAGACAGAAATTGGAGGCGTCAAGTTCAACCAAACAGGTGACTCTCAGTATATCTACAGGCTTAATCGACAAAGTGGCGAATGGTTTATAGAATCATGCACAACGATTCTCGAAGAACTGCCAGGAAAGAGTCGGCCAGAATACTTGACTAAGCTTTATGAGGAGGCCGATGAATGGCTGCAAAACGGTTGAAGCTAAAACCCAAAAATATTAACGAGATAAAAGAAAACGCAAAGACGTTGAGATAATATATCTGCACGCCTTTGCGTTTTTTTTTGTAGGATTACTAAATCAACATGTTACAATATTTATCAAAATGAAAAAAGCAATATACCTGTTGCTTTGCATAACCATATTTGCAGCATGCAACAAGAATGTCGAACAGCAATATCTCGACTTTCTCTACGATAATATGTCACTGCCCGACAGTATAGATTACCCCCAAAGCTACTATGCCGAACAAATAGCCATAGCCTTGAGAGCACGGGTTGAGATGCCTTGGGGTAAAGACATTCCTGAACGAGAATTCAGACATTTTGTGCTTCCTGTACGTGTGAACAACGAAGACCTCGATGATTTCCGCACAATATACTATGAAGAATTGGCTGAACGAGTAAGCCAAAGAAGCATGGAAGATGCCATCCTCGAAGTAAATCATTGGTGCCACGAGCATGTTACATACAGGCCAACAAGCGCACGAACCTTAGGTCCGGCTTCTACCATTAGAACTGCCTTCGGCCGTTGTGGCGAAGAATCAGTTCTCTTGGTTGCAGCATTACGCACAGTTGGCATACCTGCACGACAGGTTTACACGCCTCGTTGGGCACATACCGATGACAATCATGCATGGGTTGAAGCATGGGCTAACGGGAAATGGCATTTCTTGGGGGCATGCGAACCTGAGCCTGTGCTCGACTTGGGTTGGTTTAATGAGAGTGCTTCACGTGGAATGCTTATGCACACAAAAGTGTTCGGGCGATACAATGGTCCTGAAGACATTGTGAAGCAAGAAGAGTGTTTAACCGAAATCAATGTAACGGCGAACTATGCTCCTACCAGGAAAGTAACTATTACCATCGTAGATAGCAACGGACAGCCTGTAGAAAATGCAAATATAGCGTTCAAGATTTATAATTATGCTGAGTTCTTTACTGTAGCAACAAGCAGAACTGACAGGAATGGTCAATGTTCATTAACTGCAGGGTTGGGTGACTTGTTGGTCTGGGCTTCAAAAGACGATAAGATTGCCTATAAAAAAATTAATTTCAACAAAGATCCTCAGGTAACACTCACTCTTAGTAAACAAGATGAGATCATGGCAGATTTATATAAAGGCTTGCCTATAGACATCGTCCCCCCATCACAAAGTGCCAAACTGCCAGTTGTCAGCGATGCTCTCAGACAGCATAACAACATGAGACTTGCGTACGAAGACAGCATACGGCATGCTTACGAAGCAACAATGCCCAATCAACGTTTCCGCGGCAACTACAGGGTTATTCAAGAATTCGTTGATAGTGCTTCTAAAATCGGCTTAGAAGATGTAGCCTCGAAATTAATTGAAGTGCTACCAGACAAAGACCTCCACGATGTAACCCTCGATGTTCTTCTTGACAACCTCCATCATCAGAACACCTTAGACTTTGACTACCATACCGATAATGTCAGGCAGTATCTGCTCTCGCCAAGGATAGAAAACGAGCGATTAACACCCTTCAAGGCTTTACTTGGTAAAGCATTCAAAGGAATGACGGCCAAAGAGATAGTGCAATGGGTTAACGACAGCATCACGTTAATAGAGAAACGCAATCCTCTGAGATTACGTTCGACACCTATTGGCGTCTACAAAAGTAAAAAGTCTGATGAGCTTGGACGTAACATTTTCTTTGTTGCAGCATGCCGTTCAGCTGGAATTATCGCCCGAATAAACGAAATCAACGGGAAGGTGCAATATACAGATATGACAAAGAAATGGGTTGATGTTGATTTTGACGCGACGAATACTTCAAGACACGGTCATATTTCCATCAAAAAAGGTCTATTGAAGCTCAACTATCAGCCTGACAGCTACGTACCTGACGCTAAATATTACACACATTTCACCTTGTCACGAATTGATAATGGCAAAATGACTTTATTGACATTTCCTGAAGAAGCCACATTCCAGAACACGTTCGCCAAAGGAGTTGAGCTTGACGCGGGATTGTATGTCTTGACAACAGGTTCACGTATGGCTGACGGTAGCGTTTTAGCATCTATGCAAGCATTCACCATCAATGCCGGAACAGCAACAGAACTACCCTTCTCTTTACGCAAGAGCGAGGATAAGATTTCTGTAAAAGGTTCACTGAATGCGGAAGATCTTTACCAACCATTATTCGTTACAGGAAGTCATCTGGATGCACGAGCTCATGGTCAAGAAGCAGCTCCAACTTCGTTGTTGGCCACATGTGGACGAGGATATTATATCCTTGGAATCGTAGCTCCCAACCACGAACCAAGCAATCATATATTACGCGATTTGGCAACTGTCGGGAATGGTCTGGAAAGATGGGGGCGCAAGATTGTTTTGCTTTTTGAAAACAAAGAAATGGCCAGACGCTTTAACGCAAGTGAATTCAAGAACCTGCCTTCGACAATTACATGGGGAGCTGACATTGATGGCATGATTTATAAAGAAGTTGTCGAACAAATGCACTTGAACTCTGCAGCTTTACCCATTATCCTCATCTGCGACAGCTTCAATCGAGTCGTTTACGTCCAACAAGGCTACACAATAGGAATAGGCGAACAGCTCCTGAAAGTAATACACCAATTATAGCATACATAAAAACACCAAGGGCCCCTTCTTGCCGTCCTTTATCAGGAGGCAAGAAGGGGCCCTTGGTGTTTCCTGACAATTACATGCATGCACTGTACACAGAACGGAACAAGCTTTCATAGTACCAACGTATTCTGCGCTGTTGGTGTGCGAAACCCTGCAGGTTGATTCTGCGATATAACGCATCCAAGCGTTCAGCAACTTCTATGGCATCGGCTTCATTAATTCGCTCGCTCCAATATCGATGGTGCGGATTTGATGGTAAAGGGCCAAACTGATAATAGTTCTCAGCCCTGAAAGAATCTATGGATGTGATACAACTAATTGCAGTTCGATAAACCGTAATGGCCAATAAGGTATGGCCAGTCTGTTCAAACAATTGACCGGTACGCACCGCTACAGCAGCTATGGTGTTCGTACTGCGTGAAGCACACATTGTGTTAATAGCATCCTTCTTGGCCAGATTGACAAGAGATGGAGTCAGAGAGACTACCCCTTCAGATGATGTACACCGACAAAGGCAATTGACCTTTGGCCGCCTAAAGCTTTTTCTTTTCATCATAAAAACAAAATAACAATAAGTAAAAGAACGAATTAGCCCGACGGAAGTAGTGCATACAAAAAGACGCAACAATCCTGTCGAGTGCCACTTAACATGGCAGACATTGATTGTTGCGTATTATTTCTGAGTGCAAATATATGGCCTTATGCTTGAACAGCCAAATATTTTCACAAAAAAATATTTCAAGGATATTATTTGCTTGGAAGGTTCTTTATTCCAATAATAGTATATCCGTATTCAAGATTTACCTTTGATTCTTTCAAGTACCTTATGTTACGAATACATGCAAACATGAGATTTAGCAAGATAGGAAGGCAGACGCATGCGCATATCATTGCTGATAGAATACGACACTTTGGAGCCCGGCCCTTTAGGCTTGGCTGTTCCGCTCTTGAATATCTCTAATGCCCGTAGTATAGCGGGGTCCGTTTTCGAAATATATTGCAATCGCCATACTTGGTCCTGAGCATTATATATGATGTTTGCGATAATGTTCTTCTCGAAGAGCGGAGCACTCCGTTGCAACATAAGGTTACGACGTTTCAAACCATGTTCCTCGCCAAAACGTGCGAATTGCTCCAATAAATTTTGGCGGCTGAGATAGTTTTCCATCGCTTCAACATTCTTAAAGCTAAGCAATTGTTGCCTATTCTGGTCGGTGTAAGCGAATGCAAATTGAATGGTCAGTCCCGTAAACACAGCCTCACGGAAATAGCTCGTATATAGAGTGGTATCTTCTGGAATAAAGATATCCGGCATGATGCCGCCACCGCCATAAACCGTCCTACCGAGCCTGGTCTTATACTCTGGGCCATCTTGATGAATACTGTCGGCTGAGAAAAACTCTCCTCTTTCATATCGGGCTATTAAATCATTCTCATACTCTTCCCCATGCCCTTTCACATAAGGTTTTTGTATGCATCTTCCCGAAGGAGTATAATAGCGGGCAACAGTCAATCGCACGATGCTGCCATCCTTGAATTCTATGGGTTGTTGCACGAGTCCCTTACCAAAGGAACGCCGGCCAATTATTGTTCCACGGTCGTTATCCTGAATAGCGCCTGCAAAAATCTCAGATGCCGAGGCAGATCCCTCATCGACCAACACCACCAGAGGCAACTTCTGGAATGAGCCATGGCCATCGGTGCGGTAGTCTTCACGCGCCGACTTGCGTCCCTCGGTGTAAACCACAAGTTGTCCTGCAGGAAGGAACTCATTCACCATCAAAATAGCCGTTTGCATATATCCTCCTCGATTTCCCCTGAGATCGATAATGAGATTATCCATGCCCTGAGCACTAAGTTGTGCCAAAGCAGTAAGCATTTCAGGATAAGTAGATTCCCCGAAACTCTCTATAGAGATATAGCCCGTGTGCTTATCAAGCATGAAAGCGGCATCAACACTTTCTATAGGCACATCTCCGCGTTCTACCGTAAAGGTCAATGGCTTGGATTGTCCGTGGCGAACGACCGTCAGTTTTACCTTAGAATGTTTCTCTCCTCTCAATCGTTTCATTATATCGCGGCTTGATTTCGCAATAAGCGTGCTGTCGTCAGCGGCAACAATGCGGTCTCCGGCCAAGATACCTACCTGCTCTGACGGTCCGCCTTTGATGACATTCATCACGTTGACCGTATCATTCTGCACAGTAAACCTTACGCCAATACCACTGAAACTGCCGCGCAACTCTTCGACACTCTCCTCAGCTTCACTTGCTCCGATATAGCTCGAGTGAGGGTCCAATTCAGCCAAGATTAAAGGCATCGCATCTTCGACGAGGTCATTAGCATTCACGGTATCAACATAATTGTTGTCGATGATCTGCAACAAATAATTCAATTTGTTGTTACCGGTGTTAATGATGTTAAGCCTGTTGCCGGAAAAGTGACTTGTATAAAAAGTCCCGATAAATATGCCAAGGACTACAGCCAAGGCCAACAATAGCGGAACAAGACGTGACTTTGTGGACATAATTTATGCTCGTAGAAAATTATTTTTAAATACTCTGGACGTTTAATGCGTTAGAATCCCTCTATAGGCAAGTGTTCTACTTCGATACCAGCCCTTCGCAGCAAGTCTACGCCATCAGTAAGACGGTAATCGCGGGCATATATTACCCGCCGGATGCCAGCTTGGATGATCAATTTTGAACATTCTATGCATGGCGAGTCGGTGACATAGAGAGTGGCTCCCTCTGAGTTGTTATTGGAACGCGCAATCTTTGTAATAGCATTTGCCTCGGCATGGAGCACGTACGGTTTGGTCACGCCATCTTCCTCGCACACATTCTCAAAGCCCGACGGTGTTCCATTGTAGCCGTCGCTGATAATCATTTTGTTTTTCACTATCAGCGCTCCGACCTGCCGTCGCTGACAATAGCTATTCTCGCTCCAGATGCGAGCCATGCGCAGATAACGCATGTCAAGGGGTTTATTTTTTGATTCCATTGCGAATGAGTAAAGCATCTATTGTTGGTTCGCCACCACGGAAACGGCGATAGAGTGTCATGGGATGTTCTGTGCCGCCGCGTGATAGTATCTCGTCGCGAAAACGCTGAGCCGTAGCGGCATCAAAGATTCCGGCTTCCTTGAAAACAGAGAATGCGTCTGCATCGAGCACCTCTGCCCATTTATAGCTATAATAGCCTGCAGCATAACCGCCAGACATGATATGTGAGAACTGCACACTCATACAGGTACCTTCCACCTCTGGGAAGAGTTGAACACGTTTCCATGCCTCTGCTTCGAAGGAACGGATATCTTTTGTCAGCGGGGTCGTACGTGTATAATATGCCATATCGAGGAGACAGAAGCTCACCTGCCGTATGCAGGCATAGGCAACATTGAAATTCCGGCTATCTATGATTCGCTGCACAAGCTCTTGGGGCAATGGTTCCCCCGTCTGGTAATGTTTTGCGAATGTTGCGAGGAAAGCGGGTTCAACAGCATAGTTTTCCATAAACTGAGAAGGCAGTTCCACGAAATCCCAATAAACATTTGTTCCAGAGAGCGACGCAAAGCGTGTGTTCGCAAAGATACCGTGCAACGCATGACCAAATTCATGCAGGAATGTTTCCACTTCGCCCAGTGTGAGCAAGGCGGGTTTTTCGTCTGTAGGCTTAGTGAAATTCATCACCAACGACACTTGCGGCCGGCTGTTTTTCCATGTCGAAGGGTCATTGGGAGTAGGATTATCGTCTTCGGGGCCTATCCATTGCTCCTTAAACGCTGTCATCCAGGCACCGCTCTGCTTACCTTTGCGTGGGTGAAAGTCTGTGAAGAGTACGGCCAGGAACGAGCCATCTTTATCCAGGACGTCAAAGGCTTCGACGTCGGGATGGTACACGGGGATGTCTGCATTGCGACGGAATGTAATGCCATACAACCGCGTAGCCAAGCCGAACACCCCTTCTTTGACCTTAGAAAGTTCAAGATAAGGGCGCAGCATTTCTGCATCTATATTATAGCGCTCCATCTTCAACTTGTGGCCATAGTAAGAGAAATCCCAAGGCATGAGTTTGAAGTCGTCGCCTTCCACCTTGCGTGCCATGGCCTCTATTTCTGCCAGCTCTTTACGTGCGGGCTGCATGTAGGCCTCAATCAATTGGTCAAGCAAATCGTAGACATGTTCCGAAGTCTCTGCCATACGATGCACGAGCACATAATCGGCAAAAGTATTGAAGCCCAGCATCTGAGCTCTTTCGAGCCTTAGATTTACGATCTTCCTTACGATTTCCTCGTTGTTATACTCATTATTCTTCACACAAAGCGTATTCTTGGCCATGTACATCTGTCTGCGCAGCTCTCTGTTGTCTGCGTAGGTGATAAACGGGCCATAGGATGGAGCATGGAGTGTGAACAGCCAACCTTCTTTTTTGTTGTCGCGAGCAGCTTGTGCCGCAGCCTCACGTGCTGTGTCGGGCAAGCCGCTCAAGTCGGCCTCATCGGTTAGCAAGAGTTCATACGCATTGGTTTCCTTCAGGTTGTTTTGCGAGAACTGCAGGGTTAGCAGACTCATCTCGTTGTTGATCTCACGCAATCGGGCCTGATGTTCATCGTCAAGAGCCACACCGGCACGTACAAAACCTTCGTAAGCATTGCGCAGCAACATCTGTTCCTCTGCCGTCAAGGCCCGAGCCTCTGGCTTGCGCTCGGGATAATAGAGCTCGTAAACGGCCTTCACTCTCTCGAAATATTCACGGTTGAACATGATATTATTTGCATGTTCTGTGAGAATCGGAGCCAGCTTCTGTGCCAACGCGTCCATATCATCGTCGGTGTTGGCCGAGAGCAAATTATAGAATATCTTGGTCACACGCTCAAGCATGTCATCGGGCGTAGTCACAGCGATGGTATTGTCGAAGGATGGAGCTTCGCTATTGGCTACAATCCGGGCAATAAACTCATCATCTTGCCGAATGCCTTCGAGGATTGCGGGCTCGTAATCCTCAAAGTGGATGCGGTCGAACGGTGGCGTATTGTGGGGTGTACCGTAGTCTTTATTGTATAAGCAGTTCATACGAAGTAGTAATAAAAAATTATATGTTTTGCAGCAAACGCTCGAACGTCGGAATATCTACCGAACGTCGCCCGACAGTGATGAGCCCCTTGGCTTCGATGCTGCGTAATGCACGGCTCACGTAGCGCGGGTCTTCTGCAAGCTGACGCCCGAATGTCGCCAAGGAAATATCGAAGCGCTTATGTCCGGCAGGTTTTGAGACATGGCTTTGAAAGAACCTTGCAATACGTCCTTCAAGCGTCTGAGGTGTGGGCAGCCAGGCCAATTGTTCATGCTGTGCAATGACACTGGTGAGGTGGTTGAAAGCATTCAGTTGCATGACCTCGAAATAACGGAAGAGCGCTCCCATCGTCCGCTTGTCTATCATGAGCATACGAGTGGGCTGTAGCGTTGTACAGGTGCTTTCGTACGTGCGTCTACGGCCATAGAGCACTTCCAGCCCAACTACCGTTCCTGTGCCCAGATCCTCTTCAACCGCCCACTTACGGTCGACCGACAACGTACGTTTGCGCAAACATCCATCAATGACGAACAACACATGAGTGCACACATCATCTTGACGACAGAGTGGGTTTCCAATCTCATACGTATCAAAATCCAGACGCAACGACTCTACGATACGCGTCATATCGTCGCGGCTCAATCCCTGAAAAAGAGGTAAGCCCAGCAACGTGTCGAACATATTGTTATTGGAAACTGTCATTTTTTGCTTTTCGAGCGCAAAAGTACTATGAAACATCCGTAAAAACAAACTTTTCATTAATAAATTACCCGTTAAATATAATCATTTAACAGCACTTTTCTTTCTCATTTATAATTTTTCACGTACCTTTGGCGCGCAAACAAGAAAAACTGGCTTCATTATGAAATTTTTGCAATTATTTTCTGCTGTTGTCGCATGTTGCTCGGTCATCTCCTCTTACGCTGCCATCGGCGATGCCGACACGTTGTATGTGGTTCGCGAGGAAGGCAAGGTCGACATCTTCCCACAGGCCATGCTTTCGGGCATCACCACCAGCGACGAGGCGCTGGAACTGACAGCCCTTGACGGCAGCACCTTTACCTATCGACTTGCAGAAATCCAACACTATGGGCATCCTTTGCAGATGATCTTGCCCTCTATCACGTCGTTCAAGTTCAACAACAAATTCAATCATCAACTTTTCAGCGATACCGAATGTGAAATCACAGGCGACAGCATCATCAGCGGACAGCTGGCATGCATCGGCCATTGGCTGACACCCTCGTTCAAAGTGAGCGATAAAAGGGCTGAAGTCGTCCTCGACGACAGCATTCAGCTCGTAAGCAAACATACGAGACGACGTATGGGCAATGAACACAACATCACTATTGCCTACCCTGATATCCGCATCCTGAAATCCATTCTCACACAACCTGCCATCGACATCCCCGATCAAGAGGAGCTGCAAAAGGTTGCATTGACGGCCGACATGCTCTCTACGAACGCGCCCAGCAACTATGGTGAGGACCCTGGCAATATGCTCGACGGCGACGTCTACACCTTCTTCCACTCGACATGGGGCAATGGCATCTATGAGAAACTGCCTGCTGATGTCTGCCCCTATTTAGACGTGCAATTGCCCGAAGCCATGCATACCTTGAAGTTCAGCTATACTAATCGCCAGACAGAAGGACGCCAAACAACTGGCCTCAACCTCTATGCCTCAAACGATGGACAGACGTGGCAGCTTGTCCGTTCATTCGATGCCGATACCGATAACTTACCCTCTGGTTCTCTTGAGACTTATACCTCGCCCACCATTTCCCTGGACAATCCATGCTCCTACCTGCGCTTTGAGCAAACCCAATGCGCTTACTCCAAGAACTATCTATGCTGGAGCGAATTTGCAATTTATAGCGTAAAGACTACTGAGTCACAGCACCAAGACGCTGAATATGCCTACCAGCTTGCGCCATACGGCCGTACATACCAGCTCAAGCTCGACTGGCTTACCGACCACACCTTCAACACACCATCCATAAACATCGACATAGAAAACGGAGAATACGTAAGCAGCAAATACTACTACCTCAACGCTACCATCTCCATGGACGGGGCCGGGGTCTTTCCATCAATGGAGGCAACGGACGTACTCATCAAAGGACGAGGCAATTCAAGTTGGTCAAGCAATGCTTACTCGAAGAATCCTTATCGCCTGAAGTTCAATGAAAAAGTAAAACCATTCGGTCTGCATGGCGGTAAAAACTGGGTATTACTGGCCAATCGCCAATCCGGATCGATGCTCTCTAATGCCATCGGTTTGTATGCTGCCGGGCTCATTGGAACAGAAGCGCCAAACCACGTCGTGCCTGTCGACTTGTATTTGAACGGCGAATACTGGGGAAGTTACAACCTCACAGAGAAAATAGGGTTCTCCAACAACAGCATAGAGCTGATCGACGAGAGTCATGCCGCCCTGCTTGAACTGGACACCTACTACGACGAAAGCTACAAATTCAGAAGCAGCCCCTACAACCTTCCCGTGAATATCCAGGAACCGGACTTCAGCGAGCCCGAATCCACACAAATCACATTGCAGGACATTCAACAGCGATTCAATGCCTTCATGAGTCTTGTAGCCAAGCAAGCTGACATATCTCCCGAGGTCGACGTGGAAACGCTTGCACGCTTCTTTGTCACCAACGAGCTCATCGCCAACTACGAGCTAATGCACCCCAAGAGCACTTTCCTCTATCATGAGAATGTTCTGGCAGATTCATGCCGCTTCAAGTGGGGGCCCGTATGGGACCTCGACTGGGCTTTCGGCTATGAGCAGTCGCGCTCCTACTGCACAGCAGGCAGCACCGAAGACTTCTGGACCAGATACCAAAGCATGGAAGCAGGCACTTTCATGCGACAGCTGCGAAGTTGTGGCGAGCCGCTCGACCGAGCCATTTACAAAGCTTGGACAATATTCGTAAACTATCAGCTCGACGATCTCTGCGACTACATTGACGACTATTATGCTTTGGCGGCACCTTCGCTTGAGAAGAACAAAGAGCTGTACACCGATCGCGACTACACCAACTACGCCACCAGTGCAGCCAATGCTAAAAAATGGCTCAGACAACGCGCTAAAACAGTTTATGCGAAACTGACGCCTTACCAGCTCACTGACGAGGAACTCAACATCGAGGACAACGCTGACGACAGCCCGACCGAGGATTTCCTGCCATACACCGACGACATCAAGAACAAATCTGACGAACTCACACGCTTTGATGTGTATGACATCTCTGGTACCAAGCTCAAGGCCGGAGCCACTTACGACAACCTCCGCAACGGCTTGAAACCTGGACTTTACATTGTCAATGGCCGCAAGATGCTCATCAGCAAATAGCTGTTCTTACCGACCGCTAAACACCTTATTCCAAGTCAATTTCACACAGAAGTCTGGATAGTCAACAATACTTGACAAGCACTCAGCCCACCTCCTACGGATGGTTGAGGCGACGAACTGGTATGGTCAACGATACTTGACAAGCACTTCTTATTCCTTTTATTACCGTCTCCCTAAAAGACTAACGGCTGTAAGTTTGATGAGACGTGCCAGGGAACTGTGCCTTTGTGCCTCTCCATCGTTGCACGTGCTGATAGCTTTTAGGATGCTATCAGGATGGCCATATCACACGGTGGCGATAGTGACACCATAGGCGCAATAGTTGGATCCATAGCAGAGGCGCGTTTCGGAATACCTTTCAAGCTCTATTCAAGGGTGTGGGAGTTTCTGCCAGACACCATGAGCTTAGTCATACACGAATTTATAAACAAGTATCAGAAACATGGATAAGAGTAAATTCCTGATCGGCCTGTGCAAGCTATACAAAGGTGAGCCAGGCAATCCCTTCGACAAAGAGAGGGAAGAATTTAAGTGGTATGTGTGGCGGTTTGAGAGCGTCATTGTGAGCAATGCAAACAAGGCCGCTACAATAGCCGAATACAACCTTGGCAGCGAAAAAAGCTATGAGGAATACTTCAAGACTGAGTGCAAGGCGGCACTTGATATGTTTGCCGATGTGCCTTATGGCGGTAAGCCCCAGCAGACTTACGAAAGGTATTTTTCCCTGTAACATGGTTGAGGGTGTGGCGATCTGGTCACACCCTCAAATGAACGTGCATTAACGAACTGGCGCCGAAAGACCGTTCAAAAGGCTCTATCCTACAGGCCGATTTGCCCTTCGCACATAGCACTTTTGCCAAACGCGCCCAGCCGCTTTCATTATTCCATGGCCTTGGAACAATCATTCCATGACCATGGAATAATCATTCCAAGGCCATGGAATAATCAACACGACCGTATGTGTTGCGGTCTTCAACCAGACAAAAGGACTTAAGGAACCTGACGAAACGGCCTATGCGACGGATGCTTATTCCATCCTTGCTAATAAGCAGTCACCCTACAACCCAAACGATTAATCCAGCCCCTTTAAGAAGTTCAAAAAAAACGGCCGG
>OCVV011354652.1_pt1 | contig 125123 bp, 184 predicted proteins | sample 1539721 | NCBI WGS metagenome assembly OCVV01 (sample SAMN02144230, study PRJEB22623) | gut metagenome | biome: sheep rumen | host: Ovis aries | place: New Zealand
TTGTTGTCCTCATTTTCGAGTTAAAGAAGAATCTATAGAATATACTCCTGGATTTTCTCCTCGTTCAAGAGCTAAAGCAGCTTTATTTAAAACATCTTTCATAAAATAAACTTGATTATTAACAACTAAATAAGTAGCAATGCCATCTCCCATAGTTTGCTCACCAATTCCAACCAAAGCATCTGATAAACATAATATTGCACATAAATTCATAACTTGATTTCAAGATGCCGTATATTTTCCTCCACCAGATTCAATAAGTGAGTTATTATTATGATTGCCTTCTCAACCTGTTAAAATTTGAGCTCCATATCAAGAAGGATCTAATCCTCCTAATGCTTGGGATATTTTATTTCCATGCTCATCTAATATTTGTTTTAATGTTTTATAGCTAGAGCCTAAATCTATACCGTATCTTTTAGCTCCTCGACCTTTTGTAATAGCTTCTTGTTTTGAATTTGAAATCGATTTTACAGATACTCCAAAAATTGAAACGGCACCATTTTCTCCTATGCTGCACATTAAATCTGCTTTAGGATTACTGGTTTGGATACTAGAAACTGCATTATGCAATTCTCCTAAAAGTTTACTTGCTAATTGTTCATCCCCTTTTATATTAGGATCTTTTTTTTCTTTTCCTAAATGACCGGTATAGGCTACTGCAATTTTATTATTACCTTTTTGAATAGCTTGTAAAAAACCTTCTAATAATTCAACTTCATATAAAAATCCTCTATTACTTGTAATGACGCTTTCTATTGCTAAAAGAATAGTTTCTATTGGATCATCCTCATCACTAGCTTTTCCATTAGCATATCTTATAGCTGCATTAGCTTTATCTCTGGCAGTATTTAAAGCTGTTTGAATCGAAGGGTTAATATTTTCTTGATTGTTAATTTTATATATACCGTCTGGTATTGACAATCCTAACATATCTTTTATATAAGGATTTAATAAAGCTAATTGAAATATATTTTCATTAATTTTTTCATCTAGTTTATCTAATGTATTTAAAGCGTCATTTAATTGATTAACAGCTTGTTTTAATTTCTCACCATCTTCTCTTATTCCTTTTATAAAAGAAGCACAACCATGTAAATCACCGACTTGTACCGCTTGAGTGATTTTAGCTAAATCTTTTCCTTCCCCTCCATAAGAACCTCCTTCTATAACTTTTTTAACCATTGATTCAAATTCTTTATCTCTTTTTCGGGCATATTCTGGAATATTAGATCAGCTTTTATTATATTGTCTTCTAACATACTGTCCAAATTTTGCATCTTGTAAGAATAAATCTTTTTGATTTTTTATTAAAAAATTATTGCCTATATTTTCTTTAACGTTTCTTAAATGTAAATGTAAATATTGATAACCATCTTCCAAAATTTTCACCCCCTAAAATCTCTAATAAAAAAGAGGGGTACTCCGTAGAGTACCCCTAAATTGGAGACTATAAGGGTCTCCCGTTATTTTATTCGCCTGCAGCGGCAGCATCAAAGATACTGTTGGTGTAAGGCATATTAGCAGCTTGTGCATTTGCAGGAACACCTTCGCCGTAAATGTCTGCACCAGTTGTACGGTTAGTATGACCGATAATAGTAGTATCTGCATAATTGTGTCCACCAGCATCGGTAGGATCAACAATTTGTAAAGCAGCCATAACTTTCTTAGTTTTATTAAACTTAGTGAAAGCAGGGAATGCATCAATGGTAAAGGTGAAGGTTGAAGGATCACCAGAGTTGGCCATTGTAAATGTGAAGTTAGATTGAATCTTACCACGAGGAATAATAAACTGAGCAGGTAAGTCTTGACCAGTAGTCTCATCACGGAAAAGAGTATCAGCTTCGATATAATAATAACCAGCAAAGTTCTCTGCATCAATTTGAATTTCCTGAGCACCTTCTTGATGTGCGGTATAGCAATCGATGCGGACAGTATTACCACCTTTTACACCAGTATCAGTATAATTAGCATCTGCAATTTGGAAATAAATAGGAGCAGAAGCACCAATAACAATTTGATTATTTACAAATTGTTCTGCAGTAAGACCAGTAGTAAGTTCATCATCTGTAAAGATCTCATCTTTCTTAATTGCAGAAAGGAATGTCTTAGGACCACCAGCACTGTCTAAAATAGTAGCATAAATAGGAGCTTCTTTAGAAACTACAATTTTGTCACCATTACGAACATCAGCAGGAAGTTTAACATAATATTTGATAGCATTACCAGTTCCAGTGGTTTCAACAACTAAATCATAAACCTGATGTGTATAAATTGTTTGACCAGCATCATTTCCATTAGCTGCACGACCTTTAACAATACCAGCACCAGAAAGCATGGAGAAACTTACAGGGGAAATTAGAGCATCTTCGACAGTGAATGTTAAAGTCTTCTCGCCGTCCCAACCAATTAAACGAGGATTACCTTTTCCACCCTGAGCATAAACTGTAGTGGAAGCGCCCTCAAGAGAACTGGTTTTAGCTGTATCAAGATAAAGAACAGGTTGACCAGCATCAAAATGCTGATTACCAATATCAACAGCAGTTAAAGGACGGAAGACAACATCACAGATCTCGCGTACACCCATTCGCATAAGCGGACCTCCTTTGTCTCAAAAAACGAATAGAAAAAATTGTATACAGTCTTTTCCTTTTGTGATATTTTAGAATTTCGCGCTTTCTAAAATTATCTCTTATAATTAGCTGACCAAGGCATCAGCGAATTACTAATATAAAGTACGATTTCACTCTGGAGGAGTTTCCATTTTTGAAGTGTCCATCAGAGGCATAGAAGAAATTCTCATATAAAAATCAGATTGTTCTTTGCTAAAAAATCTTTTATAAGCATCATATAACTGAAAAGGAGTATATGAAAAAAATATATTTATATCCATTCGCATTCCAATAGACAAAATAGAACAATAATCTGCAAATAAAGAATGCGGACCTTCTGTTTTTGCTTTCTGCTCATGGATCTTTTGACGCCCTTTTTTAATTTTTTCTGCAATTTTTTCCGCAGTTTCATTGATAGGATTATAATCTGGTTCTCTTTCATTGTCTCCTTGCGGAATAAATGCATCATTTAAAATATTTTGTAAACTTTCAAAATTAAAAGGAGTAATTCGTCCAATAATTTTTGAAGATTCTTTTTCTTCTAATAAAAAATCTATACTATTTTCAGTTATTTTTATTTTATAATCTGGAAAAATTAAAGAAAATAAATCTTTAATTATTTTCTTTACTGTAAAATCTTCTTCTATTAAAATCAATAATAACTGAAAATCTGAAATTATATTTAATTCAGAATTGCCCTGTTTTATCATTTTTGTAAACTGTTCTATACTAGTTAATATTTGTATTGCAGTTAAAAAATTATCTTCACCAAACAAAACAATATCTTTTATTTTAGGTTGGGTAATAAAAATGTTTACATCTTCAACCATTAATGGTTGCCCAGAAAGAATTAACCCAAGTTTCTCTTTATTTCCTTTTATCCCCATATTTAATCACCTACCAAGCTCCTCCACCTAAATCTTGCGGAGCTGGTAAAGTAGGATCAAGAGTTTCGCTATCATCTGCTCGACCATGAGTTGCAATATATCGAAGAACAATTCCTCCAAGATATTCATTCATTACAATTTCACTTGCTCCCATAAATTGTAATGTACCAATACCAGATAATTTAGTTTCATTTAATATACCATCAATATATCCAGCAATTTGATAAGGACGAAGTTTATAATCATCTAATTCTCAATAGTCAAGATGACATATAATCGAAAAAGTTATAGTACAATCTCTATAATGTGGATTTCCTGTAGGAATAAAATCATCAAATTCTAAAAGAATATATGCTTTTACTTCTTCATGTTCACCAAATTCTAATTTAGGAACATTTTTAAGATATTGTTTGTTTTTTAAATCTTGAAGATTCATATTATCAATAATTTCTTGATATTGAATCTGCTCTTCGTCAAGACAATCCGCAGTATTAATTACTAATAACTTTTTTAATTTATCACTATAAGGGCGACTTTCAACAAAAAGTCGCCGTCAAATAGTTTCTTGATCAGTTTCACAGGATAAAAAAGTTGATTTAAAATTTTTAGCTAACAAGCCCGAGGTCTTTTTCATTTTTATCTCCTGTAAATGATCCAATAGTAATAGGTACAATTATTTGTTGTTGTTCTTCATCTTCTTCAAAAGTACAAGCTAAATTAAACTTACTCTTGCGGCCAGTAATAATTTCAATTTTACAATATTTACCATCTTGGCTAATTATCTTAGCAACTGCCGCATTATCAATTGAGAAAACAACATTGTCATTTTTTGCTTGATATGTATAAAAACCATATGGTGCTACTTTTGTAGGGCCTTCTATAAATTCACGTTTTCAATCAATTGTTGACTCTAAAGTATAATCACCATACTTAATAATATAAGATCCAACTGCATCATCATGTACACGTACTTTACACATATTGCCGTTATTCATAACTTCAATTATCTGTACTCTTGGATTATCAAGAACTTCTCAAGAATAATCACTATTTAGATATTCTTTTGGAATATAATATCCTATAGTAGAATTTTGTGGAACCAGCGTTTCTCCAATGATAACACTATCATCCGCATTTGTAGCACGTTTAATTTCAGGAAGTTCTGCAATTGGATTATCATAATATTCTTGTACTTCTATTTCAAGAATACCTGGTACAGAAATACTATCTGTAACTTGAACTTCCCAAATATGATTATCTACTTTAATATGTGTAAAACGCTCAAAAAATGCTCTTGTTTGAGCATTTAATTTTATATATATGGTCCCAGAAAGATTTAATTCATTAATATTAATTCCTCTTTTAATAAATCATCTTAAATCTGTTTCAGTAGGACCCTGAAAATAAATTCAATATTCTGTATCATCTATTATCATTGTATAACGACAACGAATAATAGAACTTCTTAAATAAGCTGTTTCTGTTAATCTTGGAAGATATATCATCCAATGAGTTCCATCATCAAGACATTCAAAAACATCTCCTGGTTCAAGTCCCGCATCATATTCAACAGAAATAATCTTTTTATCATAATCGGGTTTTAAACCAGAAACATCATCATTAATTAAACAAGGTCAAGTTTCACGTTTAGGGGTTTTAATTAAACGAGATTGATAATCATCCCCTAATGCTGCTCGTAAACTTCTTAACTTTTGTAAATTAATGCGGCCAAGTCTATCTCCGCCATTATATTGTAGACGTGCGCTAAGAGTTTTCAATGACATTATTACCTTCTTTCTTATCGCTTACGTCTGTAGCTGTTTTTTGAGAATAACCTAATAATGAACCAATTAATAGTCCTGTTGCATTAATAGTTATTACTCAAGGCTCTAAAGATACGTGTCAAGCTGGACCTACAACACCTAAAAAGGTAGCTATCGCAGGACACGCAATTAGTCCAACCCATTTAAGATACTCATACATCTTATATGGTAATATATATTCCTTAGTTGTATCCTCCATAATAGCCACCTCCTTTTAAACTAAAAGCATTCAGCGACTTTATCCAATAGTCCGCAACATTCAAAAATAGTACGACGATAAAGCATAAAATTTTCATCCCCATCAATTTCCTTTAATCCTTGTAATTTACAAATTAAAGTTATTAAAGGATCTAAAGTAGAAAAAAGTCCCTGCATCCCTAAAAGTTCAAGAATAATAGTTTCAAGAGGTTTAGTTCAATCTTCACCTTCTTCTTGCATTGGAAGTAATTTAAAAGTTTGAGACTGTAAACGTTTTAAATTGCGGCGAATTGTTGCATCATCTACCTCAATGTTGTAAACACTAATCATAATAATGTTTATCAGATATATCCATGACTCTTGAAAATGTAGAGCCATAGCCTCCCGTTTCTAATCTTTTGCGACGATTATATAGTCGTTGTAAATGAAAACCTTTAGTTTCATATTCTTTTTTAAGCGTAACTAACTGTTTTAAATGACTGGCCTGTGAAGTAAACTTAAAATCACTACCACTATACTTTTGTTTAACTAAATCAATATTAGCAAGTTGATAACCAATTCATTCACTAATCATATATTGACGAATTATCATCATTTCTTCTAATGTTAATTTATCACCAAAAGTCTTATTTTCTAAATCAAGATCGAAAATATTTTTTCTAGGAAATTCAAAGTGTGGAAGAGCTGCTAAAAGAATCTCTTCTAAAAGAGCCGTTGTATCCTCTTCAGTCATTTCCATAAACATATCATCTGTAATCCCCGCAAGAAAGAAATCATACATCTCTTTAAAAGAAGTATTTAAAGGAGTTTCTTCTGACATTGTCTCTCCTTTCTAATTACTAATTTTGTAAACGTCGTCCACTCCTGCTTGGTGTAGGTCTATTACTTAAACGACGACGAGTATTTTGCTGAGGAATATTGTTATTATCTTCTTCTATCATTTCAGTAAATTTTATCATTTCATCTATATTTACATTCATCATCTTAGAAATTACTTTTCTACGATTTGAATCAGGAATTTTCCATTCAACCGCGTAATCAACAATCATTTCACGAATACCTTGAGGTGCAAAATCTAATGCATCCTCAAGTTGTTCAATTGGAGAATTATTATCAAGTAGAACATGTTGTATATCTTGTCTTGTTCAATCATATTCAATTTGATCACTCGGAATATTAAATTCTGTACGCATATCATTACTTTTAACACAAAGATAGTTTTTTAATAAAATACTTCCACCAATAGTATAGTTAAGAGCTCGAAGTTCACTAGCAAAAATCTTTCTCTCTTGGAAAGGTTCAAAAACTACTCGCTTATGTTCTTCTGGAATTGTATATACAACTCGATGATTAACCATATTACGTACAGGTATTAAAGTTGTATCATTAATGATAGCCATTTTATTTTTCTCCTTTTATCTCTTAATAAAAAAGGAGAGGGAGTTTTAAAATAATCCCTCTCCTATAATTAAATTAATGTTCAGACGCTGATTCCTATGGGTCTAAGAATAAGCTATCTGGATTAATTATTCCTCCATTTGAGCTATTATTAGTCCCAGAGGAGTTAGAATCTGGATCTCTCTAAGAAACTGTTACAGCACAAGTGTCAGTATAAGTGGTTCCATTAACTGTAATAGAAGCAGTAATTGTAGCAGTACCAGCATCGACACCAGTTACAACACCGTTAGCAACAGAGGCAACAGTATCGTCACTAGAAGTCCAAGTTACAGTCTCTCCCGCAGGAACTGTGGTAGCAGTAAGAGTTGCAGTACCACCATCAGCAACGGTTAGAGTTTCTTTGTCGAGAGTTACGCTAGACTCGACAGGAAGATTATGAATACGAGTAGCTTTAACTAAATCTGTATTACGATAACTAAATACAAAATTAGTGAAGAATGTGGCAATACCAAACTTCTTATAGGTCTGGAAATCCATGGACCAATCATCATTATCTTCAACAGTGCGGACACAAGTAGGTCCTTCAAAAACTAACTTAACAGGTTTATTATCTTGTCCAACAGGGAAGATATAAGCCTGAGCAGGATCAATTACTTTCTCCATATTAGTTTCATCAACAACAGACTGAGGAAGAATAATTACATTGTGGCCCTTATAATTGCCGAGCCATCCTTCAGCCCAGAGACGGTTCTTCATATCATCTGAAACCCAACCAGTGGCAGGAAGCATCTTGGATGCAAACTCAAATGTACAATAAATTGTTGCACGACCATAAGTATCAGCGATAGCTAAAATTTCATCCATTGTAGCTTCATCAAAGCCTGCAACCTCAGCACGCTGAACAGCAGGAAGAGTCTTTACAACAGATTCAAGAGCTTTAGCGATCTCTTTATAGATATATTCATCCATACCTTCCATTACAAGAGCGGTAAGTTCAGAGAATTGTAAACGACCGTCTAGAACTTCTTCAAAGCCAATACGAGCAGCTCCGCCGATAGCACTTGTCTGAACTTCAAGAGACTTACCATCGAGCATAAAGACTTCATAACGACCAGCAAGACCGACACGAGTTACAAAAGTCTTAGCGCGTTTGCGTGCAGATTCTGTAATACGAGTGCGGAAAATAGCCTTATCACCATTACCTACAGTACGAACTTCTGCAAACTGAGCATATTGTTGTTCAACGCGAGCAGGAAGAACTTCGTCAATGGTTTCTTCGATAAGACGGAAAATTGTATTTTTATTTTCGCGATAATCGCGATAAGTACCAGCTAATTTGCGAAACTCTGTAGCTAAAGCCTCATTAATTTGGGCAAGAGTATAATTCTCTTCACCAAAGGAGTAAGCTGTAGGAGCCGCAGGATCTGCGTGCATAGCAATACTAGCTAGCTTTTTAAGATCTTTATAATCCATTCTATACTCCTTTCTAATTAAGCTTTAATGCATTGAAGTTTAACAGCAGGCTGGCCATCAGGAAGAGTGTATTCCTTGACAACCTTGAAAATTACATCGCCAGAATTACCAGCAGTTAAGAAACCATCATTACCAGGAACAACGGTGTTGCCAACAGCTAGTGTCTCATTATCTTTAAATGTATTAGTAGTAAAAATATCACCAGCAACAATGCCAAAGACACGAGGATAGATCTTGCCATCATAGGAATCCTCGACCTTCTGTGCCCAGTGCTTGTGCATCTGATAACGCTCATCATAGAGCTTTTCCTCATTATAAACGAGCATCCATGCGCCAGCGCCAGTAAAGTTAACTTCGCCAGCAGCGTAGTCATACTTTACGAACATACCGTTTTCAAGAATATTAATTCCTTTTGCGGCAGGAAGCTGAGCATAGACGCGACCATCACGAGGGGCAGAGAGATGATTAGGCTCTACCTGACCATAACCATCACGGTTAAATGTAATAGCCATATAGCACTACCTCCTATTTATTTATTTGATAATTGACGAAGAGCTTCTAAAAATCCAGGAGCGCCCTCCAGATTAACTTCTTCGTCTAACGAGAAAGTCATTGCAGGAACCTCATTAGGTTCATCTACCTCTTGACCGTCAATTGCGTCAAAATTAACGTTCTTCTCAACATAAATTACAGCTAATTTAGCTTTAATATCTTCTAAACTGTATTCGCTTTTATGAGCAATTACATCTGCTTTATCTTCATCGGAAAGCATATGATAAGAATTAATTAAAGTATCTTTTTGCTGATTTTCAATATTAAGCTTAAAATTACGAAGTTCTTTAATCTCCGCGCGAAGAGATTCAACTTCATGTTCTAAAGCTTCAAATTCTTCTAATGAATGTTGATTTTTAGGTTTCTTTTTATCCTCTTCATCATTATCATCAGTTTCTTCAGTATCATCCTCGTCCTTGTCTTCGGATTCTACCTTTTTCTTAGCAAAATCATCAGCTGCTTCCTCTGTAGTATTTTCTACTACTTCGGTATCATCAATTGTTTCTGCTTTTTCGAAGACCTCTTCTTCTGTAGTAGCAGTTTCTTCTTGAATTTCTTCAACTACAGGGGTTTCTTCTACAAATTCAGGATTTTCCTGTAATTCATCTGCAGATTCAACAGATTCATTAGTTAATTCATTTTCAGACATATTCAACCCTCCTTTGCTATCAAGAGCTGTTTTCAAGTCGTTCATCATAGTAAATAAGGTTTGTGTAAACTCATTGCCTTGGTTAAAGTTTGCACTAACCCGCGGAGATGTAACGGAACTGCCCTCGTAGCAGGGTTCAACATCATCCCCAAGAATACATAACTTACTAAATGTTGCGTCATTAATAATAAAGAAATCTATTCCAAGATTATTATCAGTTGCCCAATGTCCTCTTAAAGAATCTCCATCAAGCTCCATTGATTGTGGTTGACCTTCATTAATAACTTTAGTAAGTTCCTCAAATTGACCTGTCCAAAGATACCCAGTTGTCATTAAATAAGTTCGTTCTACAGAATTGTCAAATTCATCTATATCATTAAACTGTTGAAATCAAATTGATGCATCTGGAGCAACAAAACCATAAGGAATAGTTTTACAAGAGAAAGTTACTTCCCCATCTTCAATATGCATTATATGTCCATGATCACCAAAATCTTCTTTATTTTTGTTAAAAGCTGCAACAATAGGCGTTCCCCGCAATGTTTTAGCCATTTTTTCAGCAGTTTCACGATTAATATAAGATCCATTTCTGTTATGACCTAAATAAAAGACTTTGATCTCGCATTTTTGCATCAAAGGGTTGACGTCAAGAGGCTCAAGATTAATGAACTCGGGGCCTTGAATCATGCTTACCTCGGATTTATTCTTTAATGCCATCTTCTTCCCTCCTTTCGTTAACCCTGTGATTCTTCATTTGCGATTGTTTTATCAGACTTTTCGTCTTGTGGTAATTCTGGACGACCACCTTGCTCTCCCGCACTCTTGTTACCGTTCCCGCCACCAGACTGTTGAGTTTTGCTCACAGTAGAAGACATTTGCGGAGGAGTAAATATCTCATCAAGCTTCATAACACCATTCTCAAAAATTGCAGTTGCTAATACAACGCTTGGAGATTCTCCAAGAGCAATCTGAGGTAAAAGTTTAGAAAAACCAACTTGTGTTTGTTCTTTATAAAGCTTGGAAAGATCTTTGTAATTATAAATTGTAGTAGGTAACATAGTTACTTTAAAAAGTAACCGTTTTGGATTTTTATTAAAAGGCTTCTTTAAAATTCTATCAGCATAATGTTCAAATTGTAAAAGAAGATCTGTCATAGTAGCTTCATCGTTTGCAATAGATTTTTCAAGAGCTAAATTGCCATTAGTATTAAATTGCATTTGACTTACGCCAGCTTCATTATAAACTTGGCGTTCAACTTTATCTAACTGATCTGCGGCAGACTCATTACCGTGATCAGATAAATCTTCAACCGCAACATCCGCAAAAGTAGTTAAAACATTAATACCAACTGCTCCACCAACCATTTGAACAGCATTACGATGTAACTCTCGAGCTTCATCTACATCAAATATTAAATCACCATTTTTATCAATTGGCATTTCTTGAATAATAAGACGAATAAGTTGCTGTTCCATTTTCTTTTGGTCTAAATCTTGAGCATCTTCTAGGTCCATTAACTTAGGAATAATTGAAATAAATAATGGAATATCAGTCCCCATTAAATTAAATTTAATAGCATATTCCGCATCTAAAGCAAATCAACCTTTTTCTTCTCTATCGGTATCTTGTTTTAAAGTTCCATGTTTATATTTTATATAAGCTTGTTGAAATTCTTTTGGAAACATTTTGAGAACTTTAATACGATAATCAACATCTTTAAATTTATCGTCAAAATATTTAACGTTAAATTCTACAATGTGATCTCCATTAAGTCTAAAACGACTACGGCAATAACCAATAGGAAGCTCTTGAATATAAGAAGCCCCTTTTTGTTCAATGCGATAACCATAATAACATCCATTGCGAACTACTTTTAAAGCAATTCGTGCAAAAGTACGTTTTAAATCACACTTATCTAATAAGGCAGAAGCTTTTAATCATCCTTCTACCATTTTCTCATCTTTAATTTTATCGTCATATCTAATTGGTGTAATCATTCAATCATATCTATAAAGATTAGCCATATAACGACATAGACGAGAATAAATACCACTCTTTAAAAAATAATAATTTGAAATTTCGCGCAAAGCCTTAAGATCTTGCATTTCAATGGCACGCTCGATATCATTTCTTTTGATTTTTCGATGTCTACGGAAATCATTCTCTTTAATATTTAGCGTAACATCGTCTTTAAATACTGTTCCGTCAATTCGCATTTTGTTAAAATCATGAGAAGGACGCGCAGTATTAGTTGAAGTAACTAAACGAAAATCTTTACTCAATTGCCCGACCTCCTTTAATATCCAGCCGCCCGCATAATGTAATCATATGTTATTCTGGGTTCATCATAATAAGGAATACAGACTAACTTGATATTATGCTTTAAACAATATTCTCGTTTTTGCATATCATTATATTTTTGCCGTCCAACACCTTTGCTCCCACCAAACTTATCAACTGCGGTATAGTGCTGTCTCCCTTGGGCTTCAATTAGAAAGTCTAACCCACCATCCTCTGTAAATACGGCAAAATCAAAACGCAAGTGTCTACCACTTGATGCAATTAAGTCGTCAAACTCATATTCTTCTTCAAAAGGAACATCATAATCAGTTAAGATATTGTGAATCTTAACTTCCATTTTTGAACTCATCATAATATTCCTCTTTTCATAAGACTTACTTGTTCATTGTATATGCATTTATTGTTCTCTCAATTATAATTTTTTGCCCCAAAGTTTTAATTAAAGAACATAAATTTTGAAATATCTCTTTTACGTTTTTTAGAACGTGAATCTTCTTGTAATTTACAATAATATAAACCATAAATTAAAGCAGAAAATTTGTCTTTTTTAATTTTCTTTGAAGCTTGTTTTAAAATAATATGAGCACCATCATTATCTGTAATTAAGTTTAACATTTGATCTTTAAGAATACTTGTCTGAACAAATGGCATAAGGTAATCCGCACGTTGAGACTGACTCATTTTTTTACCCTGAGCTTGAGCCATTAATTTATTTTTAGCAATGGCTTCATCTACTAAAAATATTACGCGGCCCGCATTAATTTCTGATTGACAATAAGCATACATTTCAGAATTTAATACTTGATTAGCTTTCATAATATACATAGCATCAGTTATAGTATCTTCTGTTTTCATATTGCGATACTTATTATCTTCATCATTCATAACACCTCAGTTATAAAGTGTTTCTCCAGTATCAGGGTCAATTGTATCCATTGTTAACATGTCTACGAGTCCCGCACCTAGACCGTTACCGTCAATTACAGCAACGCGACATTTATATTGTTGGAATAAACGCTTTAATTTAAGTGACTGTAAACCAAAGTGTTCTTCATCAAATGAATAAATATTAACAATACGTTTGCGAGGAATGTCACCAGCACCTGGAGTTACTTTAATAATAACTACTTCGGTTGTACATCCAAAACGTCCAACGTCAACGCCCATGATATAATATCCATCTTTACTTGTTCTATTGGAATATTTTCACTCAGGTTGATTGATGCGGCGATTCTTATCAAAACGTTCTGAATTGAAAAATGCAGACTCAATATCACCAGTCCATTTAGACTCATATTCTCGTTCAAATGAATCTTCATTGAATGTGCCATCCATTTTAAGATCCCGCACGAAATTTTTATCCAAGAGTCCAAAGATAACGGGAACTCGTCAACTACCACCAAGTACAATTGCATCCTTTGGCCGCACTACTGAGCGGCAAAGACATTCAATTAATTTTTCATAACTATAAGTATTTTTGTAACCTGCGGTAGTTACAAAGATTTGAGATTTATTTAATTGCTCATTTGGATCTGATTGACCTTGTACAATGCGATCAACGTTAAGAGTAGGAATAAGAACTTCGTTTAGAATATCTTGATCAATACCTACACATTCTTCCATTAATCCACTATTAAAACGACGTCCACGAGTTTTCTCAGATGCCGCAACGTTTTCTAGTGTTGAACCATTTTTAAATGTATAAATAACACTGTCTTTAGTTTGCGCAGTTCGAGCTCGAGTACCTCGTGTATCTCAGATAATTTCTCTTTCCATTGCGGGGATTAGTTTGCAAATCTCTAATACTTTACTCGAAAGGATTTCCGCAGACTGTTGTTTACCACCTGCAACAGTGAATAACTTAGCTCCAGGATAAAGAATAGCTTTTAACATCAGAGCCATAACTGACATAAATGATTTAGACCAAGCTCGCACGAAAGTGGCGTAGACATATTTATGCCGAAACAGCGCCCGCAAGAATAATCTTTGATAAAAAATAAATTTAAAATTGTAAGGATTTCCAAGAGACAAATAGTAATCAACAAGTCTATCAGGATAAACTCGTCAGTATGCAATTAATTCTCTATATTCTTCTAAATGATTGTGAACTTCTTCTTTAATTGCATCACTATCTAATTCTTTTCGTCTATTGGTTGTTTGAAGAATGTCTTTTAAAGCCATTATAACTCACCTGCTAAGAAACGTTCAAGCATTTCAGCTTCTGCTTCAACTTCATTTTCAAGGAAGCCTTGCCACTCTTCTGCTTCTTCATCAGTAAGTTCATCACTTGCTTCTTCTTCCGCAGATGTTACAAGTCCCGCATTAATATCAACAGAATCGCCTTCTGCTTGTTCAAGTTTTTCAATGTAGGACTCGATAAGATCACCAAGACCAAGTTCATTACTTACTAAGCTGTAAGTGTAAGATTTAAGGTCTTTGAGCGTAAAATCAATTTTATCTTGCGGGTATTGGTCAGGATCATATTGAGGAAGTGCCGCAATGATACCACCTTCTTGCTCACAAAGTGCTACTAATTCTCCAATAGAAGAAAGAACTTGTTGTCTATCTTCCTTATTTTGTGCTTCAGTAAATTTACCTGACTTGCGGAGCTGGTCAAAAACTGCTGCGAGATTCTTGTAGCCAGTTACATCACCTGCGTCTAATGCTTCATCCATTTTGAGTGAGGTTTTACACATTTTTTTAAGAACTTCTTCACGGTCTACGTTAAGATCATACTCTTGAGAATATTTATTATAGGTGGTTTCCATCTTTACTCATTCTTCTGGAGTATACATGGTACCTCATTTAAGCATTAAATAGTTAATATCTGAATCATCCAATTGATCTGTTCAGTAGTTAGGATCTACATGATATTGCGGCGTCTGCTCTTGCGGTTCTTCGGGCTGAGACTCTTTTTCTTCAGGGATTAGAAAGCCATTTTCATCATAGCCTTCTTTTTGAATTTTTACATTGGTATTTGTTTTTGTAAGAGTATTATATTGACCTTCAGAAATTTCGCCTTTTTCTAATTTTTCTTTTAATTGTTCTTCGTAATCTTCATCTACTTTAACATCTTTACCTACATTATTGATTGAGTCAGAGTCCGCATAAGTTAAATCTCGATATTGAAGCATGTTCATAGCCCGCAAATAAAGACCAATTACTGATTTTGGTCCAAATTTACCTGGATTCTTCTTATAACGTTCATTTGTAAGCTGTGTTCATTTCTTTTCAATGTAAGGAACATCAAACATTTCAAGAATTCACATAAAGGTTTCTGGATTGCGGTTATCAATATATTGAGTTAAACAATCTTTACATAAATCACAGCGATCTCCAGATTTCATTTTGAAGAATTCTGTAGCTGCTTTTAATGAACGTCCGCATTTTGAACATGTTTTATATCCTTCATCTGCCATAGAGTCACCTTCTTTCTATTCTGAGACTTTCTTGACAGAAATAGTTCTTGAAGCATTTTTGCACTCTTTACATTGACTATATCAACCATCTTTGCTTGTGTTTTTTGCGAAGAAAAGGGGATGACCTAATTTAATTTGGCCGCATTTACTGCATTTCTTTCAATATCCACGTTCTTTTTCAGTAAAATATCACTCTACATAGTTCTTTTGGAATTGTTCTGAAATTAATTTAGGGATACGTTTGCGTCAAATGGATGAATAATATTGCTCAGAATGGTCTTCTCCATACTCTTGGAGGACTCTTTCACGTATTTGATCGTTAGTAAGGCCATCTACTTTTCAAACTACTATGTCTCAGAGCATGGGGTGCTTTTCCCGCAATGCTTCTTCGGTAAGGTCTTCAAGATCGATTAGGTGTCACCGCATGTCACAGTGGAGATCGTCTCAAGATTCTTGTTTTAGACCTTGGTAATGGCAAAGTAGGAAGGATATGTGCTCTGGATTAAGGAAGGAGAATGGTTTATCTGAGTGCGGCATCATATTATCATCGAAGTAAATTTCTTCAGGGATAGAGAGAGAAGCTATTGTTTTAATTTGAGATGTTGATTTTAGTCGCCCTATCATTGAATAGTTGCCTTTAATAATGTAGGCTTGTTTTCAAGTATCAATAATTGCTTGATTAAGTGACTTGCGGCGATATTTTGATGCAGTTTCTAATTGTTTTTTGAGAGAAACAATTACATCTATACATTCTTTGATGCCAGGAATATTTTTTACATCTTCCTCTGTGATTGGGTCTTTTGGATCAAGAATTTGAGTTTTATCGTTGCGGATAATGTTGTATAGACCATCCTCACCATTTTCGAGTTTGTCTACTAAAGCTTCGTATGATGTTTCCCTCTTATTAATAGTAAACTCTCTATTGGGGGTTAATATTGGATGGTCTGATTCACGTTGTTTTTTTGTTTGGTTACGATCACGAATAAATAAAATATAGTCTGCTAGAATGGTTAGAGTGCTATTATTAAGAGGAGGATTATCAGCCAGAAGGGTTTTAACATATTCTACTCGTTCTTCTGGAGTAGATAAAGAGTAGTCTAAATCCACTAACAAACCTCCTTTCAAATAAAATTTTTTAACTTAGTTAAATTTTAACATACTTCTATGTTTCTGTCAAGTAAAAATCCAATGAAATTGGATTTTTACAGTCTACGTTAATTGCTTCGCAATTAACGTAGCTCAAGTGGGAAAATATAAAAATTTTATATATTATATAAAAAAATATAGTTAGATATTTGTATTTGACCCAAAGTATTTATTATGATATAATATAACCAAGAGAAAGGAGAAAAGTATGAAAAGTTTAAAGAAAAGTATTGGAAGTAAGAAAGCTGCGGCAGTTACAGCTGCGAAAAAGACGTTTGCGGGAGATTGTAGCCAGAGAATTAAAAGACCTAGAAAAAATGGTAAAGCTAAAATTTTTTAATTAAATATTTTTCCGAACGAGTAATTGAAAATTGCTCTTGAGAATTTTTTGGACGTGGCGCAAAAAGTTTTCAACATCCCATGTTGAGAAGTCCGAAGACCACGCCCCCCTTTTCAACATTCTGTCATGCGTGTCTGACTTCTGTGTTGAAAAGTTTTTATGTGACTATTTTGGCCGCACGTAGTATGCACGTCGCCCGCAATTTCAGCCGCCTGCAGAACGCACGCCCCAGTCACGCGCTTTTGCTAGTCTATCGATGCATCACTGAACCAATCGCGTTTCACGTGAAACACTCGCACTCAAAAGTGGAGCTCAGTTCACAATTCCTACACAATTCTAGATTGTCAGTTGACAAGCCGGCCAACTCATGAGATACTATAGTTGTCAGGAGGGAGAGGTCTTCCGAGACTTAAGGAGGATGCTATGTCGCGTCGTTACTATCATCTTGTTATTAATTCCATCATCGATGAGCTGTCTCGCGCGTGGGACATTGCTATCGACCTGTATGTCAAGGTCCCGACCGATGATAACAAGGCCAACATGGAGTATTGGCGGGATACTTACTTCAAGGTTCATGACATGTATTATCCAGAAGGATAAATAAAAAGCACCTGCAAAGGTGCTTTTTTGTTACCTGTTAGGTTAACCGATTACGTAGGCAGGTGATCTGCTAGGCTAGGGCGATCCCCTAAGGCTAAGCTAACGGCTGGGCTGTTAGCTAGGTCGCACGGTGTGCGCTAGCACGCACGCTTGCATCACACACACACACACACACACACACATGCACACATGTATGTATGTATGTACACATGTATGCATGTATGTACACATGTGTGCATGTATGTACCTATGTAGGTAGGTATGTGGGTAGGTAGATGCAGAGTAGGGTATGCACTACAGGTATGCGGTATGTGGGTACAGAGGTATGTATCTATGTAGGTACAGTACAGTCTTTCAGGTTTGTGTGTATTATGTGTAGCCCTTGCACGTATGGTGTATGTATGGTATAATGAAGGTGCTGTACATTTGGGCCGTGGTTGGCCCAACAGCATAACACACGCGGGGCAAGATGTCAAGAAAAAACTCGCGGCTACACACAATCTACACATTTCATTCACACATCCCACAACTAGGGTAAATGTGTAGACTATGTGAAGACGCTGCGCAACTATTGCAAAAAGTAGGGCATGGGTGTATTATTAAGACAGTAAAAGAAGCAACCCAAGGAGGGAACACAATGGCCACCAACTTCAACAAGTCCAATAAGTACATGGCAACCAACGTCCGCAACAGCCACGACATGCGCGAGGTTCGACTCGTTGGATATTCCGCCACAAAAGGCTACACGTTCAAAGATGTATCTGATGGATTTACTTTCAATTGCAAGTATTCCACTATTGGACCTATCACCGGAGACACGCAAGCCGTAGATATTCGACGAGGTGGCTCTCACTACAAAGTTTGTACAGATAGCGCTCACTAGTTGAGCGCTTTCTTTTTAGCTCTTTAGTTAACCGTTTAACCTAAAATAATTATGTAAATTCTATGAATGTACTTGACAAACGGCCGAGGTTGGCCGACAAAATTATGACACATGCGGCACAAAAAGTCAAGTGACAAATTGGCAATTCACACATTCTACACAATTAATTGTTTTATCCCAAAACTAGAGTTTTCAACATTCTATTTCTACATTAAAGCAAATGTTGATAAGTTTTCAACAGAATATGGCCGAAAAATTTTACCACGCCGCGCAACAAAAGTCAAGCGACAATCGCAACTTTTTTAAAAAATTCTTGTTTGTGTAGGAATTGTGGAGTCCCAAAACGTCGTTAGGTTAATCGATTACGTATGGTAATATGTAATTGTCAAGAGGGACCGACCCGAAAGGACCTACGATGAACGACCTGACTATCCACCTGAACCTCACCAACGGCTACCACAATGCGGCTTTTACTAACGACTATATTTTCTGCTTCACGTGGGCCGGCCTGTTCTATGCGGTCAAGATGGAGAACGTAGACGTCGCTACCCTCACCGCTATAAGCAGCGTTTCCCGCACTTCCAGCAAGCGCGGCGGCTATGCTTCCCTCCGCTTCCGTCCCACGAACGACGTAAAGCGCGCCATCGTAGAAATGGGCAACGTCGTCTATAAGTGCACCGCAGCTAACTTCAAGGCCGAGTGCGAGGGCAACAAGTACAACAAGGGCGAAAACGCCGAACGCATTGTTACCGAAAAGGTGTTCGGCGAGAAGTGGGTCAAGGATAGCGTCCCCTTCACCGACGGCGCCGACGTGAGCCACTATCAGATAAAGTTTCAGGGCGCGACGTTCTGCACCGAGCGCCAGCTCTAGGCCCTATGGGCGGGGCCGGTTGATCGCCGGCCCCACCTGTGAATATATTGTGAAGCATCCAAAAGTATGATATAGTCAATATAAAGGAAATCCAAGAGAAAGAAGGAAAGAAAATGACCATCTCCGAGCTTATCGCCAACCTTGAGAATCTTCGTGCAGAGCATGGCGACCTTGATGTTATTCTTATCGATTCTGAGTATGATATGTGCGAGCTGGATATTAAATGCGAAAAGGTTTATTGTAACAGCGGACGAAAAGTTGTAAAGTTCTATCCCGGGGATTACACAGACTAATTCCCTTTTTTTAATTGTTTAGTTAACCGATTAACCTGCGGGATCTGCCAAAAGTTAACCAAAGCTAACTCTTTGTGCCGGCTGTGAAAGTTAGCCAAGGTAAACAATTTAGGTTTGTGTGCGGAATGTGGAGACAAATTTGTGCTTGACAACTCTAACCAAGGGGCGTATTATTAAGACAGTGAGAGGGACAAAGGGTCCCACTCAGAGACGGACCAAAGAGGTCCAGAAAGAAGGTCACCATGGCCGAGAAGAAGAACACCATCACCCGCGCTCAGGCTCTCATCAACGCTATTCAGGCTTGCAAGTTTGCCAACAACGAAACTGCGACTTGGGATGCAGACCTTGACTGGAATGAGGTTGCCGAGGTGCTGGGCAAGATGCTTGCTCAGGTTACGAAGCCGCGCAAGGCTGCTGTGAGCAAGGCGCGCAAGGCCAATGAGAACCTTGCTAAGAAGGTCGCCGAGCTGATTGAGGACAACCACGACACGGCTATCACTACGAAGGATGTTGTGAATCTGGGTATTGCCGAGATTGCCACGACTCAGAAGGCTGCGGCTGTTCTCCGTGTCGCTTGCGAGCTGGGCAAGTTTGAGAAGGTCGTGGACGGTAAGAAGGTCGGTTACAAGAAGGTGGTTGCCGAGTAGTCACGCAAGCTGGGTATCTTGTAAAACTGCCCAAAAATGAAATTAAAGCGTGTTCCTCGCCCATGTGCTTGCCTAGCGCCGCATGGGCGAGATGTTTTAGAACAAAAACCAAAATCAAAAAATGAATTATTAGCGATCAAAAATGAAACTGAAAAAAGTTAACCGGAGCTAACTTTGTCGGCCGGCCACGCTTATGAAGAAAAAATGAATTTCAAAATTATTCTTGTTTCCTATTGGATGATGTGTTAAAATGAAAATGCTATTTGTTTCCTCTTGGAATTGAAAATCAAATTATGAATTATTAACCCATTATTAGCGCACAAACCTGAAAATTTTGATCGAGTATGGCCGCAAAATTTTAGCACGCCCGCCCAGAAAAATCAAGTGAGAAACCGCAAATTCACAAATCGCACACAAAACTGAAAATAATTACTGTTTCCTAAAACTATGTGGAGAAATTATGAATTTGAAATTCATTCTTGTTTCCTGTAACCCAAGCTGCTAGAATGTAATCAACCAAGAGAGAGGAAACGAAAATGATTAAGGCTAACGACGCAAGGGCTAAGACGGAAGCCTATCACGCGCACAATGAGTCTGCCATCCTCACTATGCTTGAAACTATCGATGCAACCATCACGTATCACGCGGCACACGGCGATTCTAATGCAACCTACCAGCCGCCCGTAAAGCTTGACAATGGTATGATTGAAGCTGTAATGCACATTCTCCGCACAAATGGTTATCGTGTTGAGTATCGTAATCGTGGATTCTTTATGATTTGGTGGTAATTATGTTTGATTTTATTGCAATGTTTGTTACACTGTATGCGGCACCTATCATTTTTATCGCGTGGAATGTGAGGTAGAATGACTAGACGAACATTTATTCTATTCATTATTGGATTGATTGGAGGACTGGGCCGCTTAGCGCGGCCCCCGTTTTAGCATTGAAGTTAGCTAAAGTTAACTCTGTGAGCCGGCGCCAAATGTGAAGATTATGTGGAGCCCTTGATTTTGTCCAACCAATGCGTATAATAATAATTGTCAGATGGAACCCAAAAGAAGGGAACAACCATGAAGCGTTTTATCTCTGCCCTTACTACTTTCGCCCTTGTCCTTGCTGTGTTCGCTACCCCTGCACATGCGATGCCCAACAAGTTTAAGGGTTGCCCCAACGTCAAGCAGGGCGACATTACTTACATGCTTTATCAACGTTGCGCAATTGTGCGGCGCACGCCTAACCAAAAGAAGGTTGTAATCCCTAACGCTATTAAGGTAAAGGGCAAGACGTATCGTGTACGTTCTGTGTGGGACCACACTTTTGAGTTGACTCCCAAGCTGCGCGTGGTAGACTTGAAAGCTACAGCACTTGAAGCTATCGAAGACCCCGCAATCTTCACTAACCACAAAATTAAGGTTGTAGCACATGACGTGGCAACTTACAAGTGGCTAAAGCGTAATCACGTAAACGTCACACTCCAGCGCTAACGCGCGGCCCCGCAAGGGGTTTTTCTTTAGGCAAAGAGTTAACCGTAACTAACTTCTTAGGCCGGCGCGAAATGTGAAGAAATTGTGAAGAACTTGACGCAACTGTTCGCACACTGTATTATTAAATCATCGAAAGCAGCCAAGAGAAAGGCACAGCAATGGAGTATGGTAACGATAAGGCTATTGCAGCTATTAAATGTGATGATTCTGCAAAAGAGCGTCGTATGCGTATTCTTGGGATTCTTTTCTTGCACTATGAGTGCGATTGGGATGTTGAAGATATTATTGAAGCTGGCTGCACTATCTGCGCCAATAACATTAAAGGTTTCTTCACTCGTTTTTATGATAGACTGGTTCAAGCTATCCAAGTATTTGGCAAGGGCTTGAAAAAAGTTAAGAAAGTTATTACAAATAACGTTACTCCTTATTGGTGCTATATTGATAAAATTACTCTGCCAAATGGTGAAGAATGGACTAAAGTTGGTACCACCACACGTTGGCCTGAAGTGCGTGCATCAGAATTTGAATGGAAAATCAATGGGCAGGTTGTCCGCCCTGCTAAAGTAGATGTATTGAAGCGTTTTAATTGTAAAAATTGGGAAGCCATGAAATCACTTGAGAATATTTTGCGTTATGCTATGATGTCTATTAATATTCTTAAATTTGAAATGAATGATCGTTTACTTGATTATGAAGAAGGGTATGCTGATTTAATTTTTAATCATCCCTCAGTACAAGAAAATATTGCAAATCTTCTTGCAAGTTAAAAGTCAAGAGCTAAGGAGGTTCTTCACAGAATCTCCACGGCTCGGGCCGGCCGCATTTGTGAAGAAATTGTGAATTGAAATTTCTCGTGACAGAATGAATTTATTTTGGTATAATATTATTAGCCTAAGAGAGAAGGAGAAACAAATGATGATTTTTGGTCTGTATCTTGATGTGTGGCTCTATGCATTTCTTTGGTTTTGGCTCATGGTTTGCGTGTATGTATGGGCGGGCTGGGCCTATGAGAATGAGGTAATGCCTATGAGTACAGTTATTTTTATTACCATGATTATTACCGCTGTGTCTACTTTTGGATATAACTTTTTCTAAAAAGGAGAAATCATGATTGTTTATGTCGTTAAGATTACTCACTATGGTTATGGTACTGACCCCGACACAGTGGACGTTTATGGTGTTTATTCTAATCTTGCTTTTGCTGGTCGTGCTATTACTATGATTGTTGATGATGCTGCTGCTAATGGCGATGCTCTAACCTATGTGCGATTTGAAAAGCCGTGGGGCTATCTTTTTCAACTCTATGTTTTGGAAAATGGCAAATGGGATTATGGTGAAGTTGAAATTGGTCGCGTAACAGTCGATGAATAAAGTCAGGGGTTTGGAGGTCCCTTCATAAAACCTCCACATTTTGAGCCGGCACATCTTTAAGGTTTGTGAAGAAATTGTGTAAGACTTGCATTTTCTATTGGCCTGTTCTATTATTAAAACAGTAAAAGACCCAAGAGAAAGAGGAAATCATGGCTTGGATTCTGATGGCTGGTTGCGATGGCTTTGGTAATGATGCTTATGTCGCTTGTGATATTGTTTTTACTGATTATGAAAAGGCTTATAATGCGGGGATTGAAATAACTAAAAAGACTGTTTCTGATTTCTCTAAATCAGAGTATAAGAAGCATGCCAAGTTTGCTAAAAAGTATGATGCTGCTAGCTATGAGGGTGGTTATCCCTTTTATTATGCGGTACCTGTTAAAGTAACTATTAATTAAAATCAAGGCCCGTGGAGAGCCTACACACAATCTCCACATCCACGGCCGGCCATTTCAGGTTTGTGTAGGAATTGTGAACTAAAATTTGTGCTTGACACCCACTTTCAAGAGCGTATAATAATAGTTGTCAAGAGAGAACAGACCGAAAGGAGGTCAACACCATGATTTGCGGGAACGGCGCGGGAGGTATTCCCCTTATATAGTAGGCGTGAATGGGACCGCACGCGACAAAAATGGTCCTCGCCCCGTGCTGCAATCCGGACCCTGCGGCACGGGGTGTAGTTGTTTTAAGAAAAGAGTTAACCTTAGCTAACTTTCTGTGCCGGCGTGCAAAGTTAACCAAGGCTAACTCTTTTCAGATCCGCCCGCCTTCACAATTCCTACACATTTAAAAATTCTCATTGACAAACCCCTCCCAAGAGCGTATAGTAATAGTCAACAAAGGGGAACGGAAAAGCCAATCCCCACGAGCTACTAGGAGGTAGCAAAATGACCAAATCCACCATCACTCGCAAGCAGGCTCTCGAGAACGCTCTCATCTTCTGCAACTACGCGAACGTCACAGCTCTGACCATTGAGGGCAATGAGGGTATCGACTGGGTTGAGACGGCTAACGTGCTTGCTAAGATGCATGAGCAGGTTGCCAAGCCGCGTGCTAAGGCTGTCTCTAAGGCTCGCAAAATGAACGAGAATATTGCTCGTGAGGTCACTAAGGCAATGGCGGAGAACGGTACCTCGTCCCTCACGTCTAAGGAGATTGTCGCCCTTGGAATGCCCGACGTGACAACCACTCAAAAGGCCGCTGCTGTTATGCGCGTGGCCGAAGAGCTAGGGCTTGCTCACAAGGTCAAGGACGGTAAGAAGATTTCTTACCAGCTCGCAAAGTAAACTAATGGGTTGCGGGGTACCCAAGGACAAACCCCGCACACTTAACGCCTACCCCGTGTGCTGCTAAGAAATGCCGCACGGGGTAGCTGCTTTTTAGAATGAAAATTAGCCTAAGTTAACTTTTTAAAGATCTCGCAAAAGTTAACCTCATCTAACTTTTTGTGCCGGCACTCCGCGTGAAGATTTTGTGAAGCTATTGCATTCCAGTGGCCGCATGTGATATAATAGAAGTGACGTAAATTTTTCTCTCCACAATTTCTGCACATTTTAAAATTCTCGCTTGACACCAAAAGCAGACAAGCGTAATATAACAATTGTCCGAAGGGGACACACCACGACGACCTAGGAGGTCACCCATGCGTAAGGTTTTCGCTATTCTTGACATTGAGACTATCACCGATGCCCGTCTCGCGTTTGACATTGCTTGGATTCTTAAGGATAGCAAGGGCAACACCCTCGAATCGCACAATTTTCTCGTGCGCGAAATTATGGACACCCCGTTTGCATCTATCCTTATTCGCCGTGATAGCTTTATGAAGAACAAAGCGCAATTCTACATGGACGGTATTACATCTGATAACTTTGAGATTCTGTCCCTTGCATCTATTTCTGATATTTTCAATGCAAGCGCCGCGCGTTATAATGCCAAGGTTGTTATGTGCGCCTACAATGCCAAGTTTGATTACAGTGTTCTAAACGATAACATGAACGCTTATTACGGTATCGACTTCTTTGATAGTAATGTTGAAGTCGTAGATATTATGACTATGGCCCTTGCGACTATCTGCGACACTAACAAGTTTGTCCGTTGGTGCCAACTCACCGACCATGTAACCGCTAAGGGCAATGTGCAGACAAACGCCGAAACGGTGTATGCGTACCTCACCCGCAATGCCGATTATGTGGAAGCACATCACGCATTGCAGGACTGTGAGATAGAATCTGAAATCTATTTCAAGGCTCGCAAGTATCGCAAGAAGCACCACAAGCAATTCGCTATGCCCGTGTTCCACTGTGAGGAATGGCGCAAGGTGCAAGCACGTCGCTAATTCCACGGCCCCGCATAAGCGGGGCCAACCCTTACCCTAGAAAGTTAACCTCGGCTAACTTGCTGTGCCGGCCACAAAAGTTAGACAGGGTTAACTTTTCGCAGATCTGCTAATCGAACTGGTGTTCGAACAAAACCCCGTGATCGAAATGTGGAGGAAATGTGGAGGGAAAATTGTCGTTGACAAGTCGGGGTGAGGGGCGTATTATATTAATTGTCAGAGGGGCAAGGGCAAAGGGCCAAGCCCCACGAGGTACTAGGAGGTACCAAATGAGCAAGAACACCATCACCCGCGCACAGGCCATCGAGCTTGCCATCCACGTGCTAAGCAACACCCATGAGGATTGGGACGGTCGCCCTCTTGAGGACGCTATGGAGGTTCTTAAGAAGATGCACGAGCAGCTGGTAAAGCCCCGTGCCAAGGCTGTGAGCAAGGCCCGTCTCGCCAATGAGGGGCTTGCTCGTAAGGTGGCCGCTATGCTCCCCGCTGATGGCGCTGGTTCCAAGGCCATCGTCGGGTTTGGTCTTCCCGAGGTTGCTACCACGCAGAAGGCCGCGGCTGTTATGAGGGTCGCGTGCGAGCTTGGTCTGGCTGAGAAGGTGGTGAACAAGAAGAACATCACCTACAAGCCCATCGCGGCCGAGTAAGCTACAGGGTTAGGGCACCCCTCCAAAAGCCCACCAAATGCACGACGTGGCCCCTAGGCTGGTGTAAGGCCCCTAGGGGCCGCATGTTATGTAACTAAGTTAAACGGTTAATTTGAGATCTCGATCCATAAGTCAACCAAGGTTAACTTATGCGGCCGGCCAATTCTGGGGCGTTTTAAAGTCCTAGCAAAGGGCCACGTATTTAAATAAGCCAAAAACAAAACAGGGCCTTAAAACGGCTCTGGTGGCTTCTGACGCGATTTTTTCATTGATAAGGTACCTTGCTTTTGGAAAATTGTGAATGAATTATGTAATCGCTTAAACAGGCTCTGAGCGTTTGACAACGCCCTTTAAAGGATGTATAATAGAAATGGCGGCCATTTATGGCCGAAAATTTTACACGATCGCGCCAGAAAAGTCAAGAAGTTTGCGGTGAGCGGTAGGAAAAAGCCGGTGAACGGCCCCAGGACGATCAAAATTGAACTTATGGAGTTTGTGTAGAATCGAAATTGAACTAAACAGGTACCTGTGCATTGAACCCACAAATTGAACTTTGAACCGACAAGTTTTTGATGGACTAAACGATGATTATTTATGCAACCCTCGATCATTTGGGGCCTCTGACCTGCGGTTTCACAGTTTCTGCACAGAAGAAAATTCTCGGTTGCAAAACAGGTAAATGAGAGTATAGTAATAATTGTCAAGCGGGTCACCACGAACGCGAGACGCCCAAGCGGGTGCGGACGTGCAAGCAGAACTTGCGTCCCCGCGGGTACGCGAGCGCGCGAACCTTGAAAACCGAATATCTGATTCTATGCCATTTCCCGCGCCACACGGGCGCGAGAAAAGATAGCCCCACAGTGGGGCAGATTGGAGTGGCCCTATGGCTACCAAGAACAATGGCATTACCCGCGCCGACGCTATCGCCTTTGCTATCAAGGCGTGCGAGGGAAACGCTGAGGTCGTGGACGTGCTCACCAAGATGCACGTCCAGCTCACCAAGCCCCGCGCTAAGGCGGTTTCCAAGGCCCGCGTTGCAAACGAGGGCCTTGCTAAGAAGCTCCACGCCGCTGTTATGGAGCGTGGCGACGGCATGAGCACCAAGGACTTTGTTGCCCTTGGCATGCCCGAAATCACCACCACGCAGAAAGCCGCAGCCGTGGCCCGCGTGGCTTGTGAGATGGGTTTGCTCACCAAGTGCGTGAATGGTAAGGCCATCACCTACGCCCTCGCGTAGGTCACCGTCCTGAGCATGACGCTAAAAGGCTCACGTGGTTGGGATAGGTCGCGCCCTTGCCCGCCAAATAGCCCGCAGAACCCAAAAGGGGATGCCGCACACGCGACAGGTAAGACGGGAACCACGCTAAAAGCAAAGACCGAATGGAGCCCGCAGGCGCACGGGCTCCAATTTTTTTTGATCGATTACTTTGTGCACTATTTAATCGTGTACAAATTAGATCCTGGATCCTCCTCCTAATCCTAGTAGTTTACCGGTATTAACTTTCTGCGCCGGCCTACAATGTTAGCCTAGGCTAACTTTCAGAAGATCTCGATCCCAAGAGTAGAACAACTGTTCTAAAAATTTAATTGTGCAGATTCTATGAAAAGCCTAGACATGCGGCCATCGATCCCCTATCATGTAATTGTGCTCAAGGCGCAGGGCCAAATAGACCTAGCGAACCGGGTAGGGCACCTAAATGCGCGTATGCGGGCAGGTCAAAACAGGTGTATTAACAACAGCCCTACCCATTTTATCGAACAGACGTTCTATCGAACTGGTGTTCTAGTTAACCGTTTAATCGAACTGGTGTTCGGTTGCAAGCTTTTTTTCAGGTTTGTGAATTTTTTGTGAATTTCCAGATTGGCACTTGACAGAACTGGTGTTCTATAAGGTGAATAAAATAGAACTGGTGTTCGTATTCGGTCGTGCCGCCGCCGCGCACCCGCATACGCGATTTTTCTGTGAATTTTGGGCCCTCGCTGCATACGCGAAATTTTCCTGAAACCTGAGCCAAGTGGCACTCACATCAAAAATTTAATTTCTTTTTTGATATAAGTTGTACAAAAAAAGAGCCCGCCGCAAGTCATACGCGGCGGACTCATCAACCCCATCATGCAACTGTTGTCTGCGTTCTTCCATGTAAAGGGGCTGTCTATGGGATTTGGTTCAGGAGGTAGCGGGATGAATGATAACTTATTTGCGCTTCTGAACCAGTGTGACCTCGTAGGTCTTACCATCGATCACGAAGCGGAACTGGCGCTCAGGATTAGTAATCTCAACCTCACCATACGCCTGAGCCATGCAATCCGCAAGCTGATCAACAATTCCACGCTTCGTGTCGTTGGGCTTACGAGTGCGAGGCTTGCGCTCCTTGGCCTTCGCAGTTTCCTCAACCGCAGTCTGATCCAGGAAGCCCTCACCTGCCAGATAGCGATCAATCGCTACCTTGTTAGAAATCTTCTCTCGGCGAGCTGCCTTGAAGACCTCAGCCGGAATAACAACAGTGCGCTCAATGCCGTCCTTGTCGATGAAGGTATTCTTGAGATCTCCAGGGTTCATGCTCTCTTCTTTCTATTAGAAAGGATTAAAACAACGTGGGGCGGACCAATGACCCCGCCGCCCCTCGGGGATTATGTTCTACTCGGCGATCTCAAAGGTAGCCGCACCGCTCTTCTTCTCGGGCTCGATGCGGGTGACCTTGCCGTCCTTCACGAGGACACGGAGAGCAGCGCTCATCTTCTGAGCGGAGCAACCGAACTCCGCAGCCATCTCCTTATTGGTGACGGGGTGATCCTTCTCGGCGAGCTTCTCGAGGACGTCCGCACGGAACTTCTCAACCTCGAGGTTCACCTTGGTCTTGCGGGGACGAGCCTTAGCGCGCTCGATCTGGTCGATCTTCTTCTGGCAGAACTCAACGATCTCAATATCGTCAGCGAGGAGGGTAGCGATGCGGGCGTAGAGGTCCTTCTGGGTGGTCTTGGTCTCGGTCATGATTTCCTTCTTTCTGGGACTCGTGGTCCCGGTCCTTGTTACGAGTCCCTTTGACTGGCTTCGCCTACGTGGCTTCGCCACGACTCGTTCTTTTCTGAGGAGGTCGTCCTCTTCTTTCCTTTTGTTATATATATTATACCATATTTTTATTTATTTTGTCAACTGTTTTCTTTTGGATCTTCTTACTTTCTTTTTGACTTACTCTCTCTTACTTTTTCAAGGCCCCATCTTGTTTCCCTTTCTCTCTCCTTTTCTTTAATTATATTATAACATATTTTAGTAGCTTACGTCAATATGTTTTCTTTTGGATTATCTTAATTTTTTTTCATTTTTGAAATGAAAATGAAATTAATTAACCAAAAGCATTTGAAAATGAAAATGAAAATTGAAAATCAATTTCAAAATGAAAATGAAAATCAAAATTTGAAATCGAAATTTCTTTTTCTCTCTCACTTTCTAAATATATTATACCATTTTGAAATGAAAATTGTCAATAAAAATTATTTTTCTGATCCAAGAGAAGAGAAATTGAAAATCAAAATAAGTGTGCGGGACTCCGTCCTAAAAATCGACAGAACTATCCTTAAGGCTCAGAATCGATCTCACTTTGTTCGATCGCTTCTTCGCACATTAGATAAAATCTAATTAGAAGTAATTTTCCTAAGTCAGAATACATATCGAGATCAATCATCATCCTTCCTTTCAAAATTGAAAATCGTTTTTCTCTTTTGGTTCTTTTCTCTTTTTAAATAAATTTTGACCCCTAAAAATTAGATAGTTTACCCAACTTTTCGGTGAGCGGTATTAAATTCTCGGTAAACGGTGCGGCCGTCTGTAAATGTGCACCGTTTGGACGCCACGATATCGTAGTTAAATTCAAAATTGAAAATCGATCAAACACCCGTCTGGGCGAAAATTTTTTAGACCCATACTAGATCTAGGAAACTTCGATTTCGAGCCCCACAAGATTTTGTATAGTTGGTCTGTTCTTGTAAGCGCCGAGACAAAAAGGTAAAATTCGGTCGACATATCCGTAAGAAAAGTCTTGACAGATTAGAGATTGCGGTGCGACAGCTCCGCTGACTCACAAACTAGTTTTAAATCATTCTTATGATTCAATCTTCTTTCTAATAATTTTTTTCCTTCTACTATTTAATGCATATAAATAAGCTGATACTGCTCTCCGCACAAATACAGACATATTTTGTCCCTTAGCCTCAGCTTCTTTTTGCCAAAGTTCTTTTTGATTCTTTGGAAGTGAAATTGTTAAAGGAACATTTTTTTCTTTCTCTTCCATTTTAAACCTCTATCTTAAAGATGAATAAGGAGCTGTAGTTTGTCTATAATTTAAACTATCCTTACTGGTATTTTCACAACAACATCCTGTTGTAAAAGGTCCATCATTATTAGTTGTATACGTCGTACTTCTTTTTTCTTTTTCTTGTTTAATAGCATTATTAATTAATACTACAAAAATACTATTCCACCAATCAACTGTACTTTGTAAACGTTCATTTTCTTCTTTTAGTCTATCGATCTCTTCTTTTAATTTTTCAACATTCTCAGAATCACGACCAACTAATCGATCTTTAATCTTATCCCAACAATTATCACAATAATGCCAAGTAACTTGATCTTGTATACAAAAACTCTGTGTACCTAAGCTTAAAGTATACGCAGGTAATAGTGCCATTTCAGCTCCACAACAATCACATACATAACTTGTTTTATACATTCTTTTCTCCTTTAACTATACGCATGTTACGTTTAAATGTTTATTAAGATGATCATTACTCCAATCCACACAATGCCTAGCTTGTTCCACAGGAACATCAGAAACAATTATAGGAGATGTTGATACTCAACTACTTGTTGTATCAAATACATTCGCATTTTTATTATTAAATAAAAAACTAATCTTATCATAACAATCAGGACAAAGATCTTGATTCATAAAATCATCATTATTAAGAGCACATCCCGCATGTTTCAAAGTTAAAATCGCATACTGAAACTCCATCTGTTTCCCGCATCGATCACATTTATACATTGTAACCATTTTCTTACTCACCATATACCTCCTCTTACTCACTATATACCTCATTATAAGCTTTTCTATATTCATCACTATACGCAGATAAAGAATAACCCTGATCTAAACCGTCTTTAACTTTATCCGCAAATAATTTAATATTATCTTTAACAGGTTGACTAAGTTCGTTAAGAACTTCTTGACTAACTTCTTTACCCTGCTCAATTGCCTGTGTCATAAATTGAACATCAGCCTTAATTTGTGTTTTACTATATTGTCTTACTCAATATAACTCATGATAATAACCTTTATGTCCAGGTCTTTGATAAGATTGGGAAAACTTAACTAACCCAACATCTTCCAAAACTGCTAATGCTCTTTGAATTAATAATATATTAGCTTCTTTTCTACTATATCCTAAAGCTAATGCAATTTCTGTTTTTGAAAAAAAGTAATTTTCATTTTTATGATATTTCTGTCTAATATATAAATGTTTAACATATTTACTCATTAAATAACAATACACTTTGAAAGGTAATTCATTTAAATAATCTAAACAAAATTTAACAGTATCTACAGTTAAACCAACAAATGGCTTATCAACACTATTAAACACATAAAATTCTTCTGTTTCAGTAATTAAACCCAATTCAATATAAGTCTTAATTAATACATTACATTTATAATACGTTTTATGCAACACATCTTTAATAGCTTTCTTCAATTCTTTTTTATCTACATAATGATAAGTTACACCATCTTGCTCAACTACATATCCTTTGTTAAACGCAGCTAAATACAATTGTGGATCATACTGTTTATTCTGCATATTTTTCTCCGCAACATTAATTAGTAAATCATTTTTCATCCTTACCTCCTTTCTTTAAAAAAGAAAAAGTCTATCTATATATCTATATATCTATATCTATTAGGGATGTACCTTTTTTAAAAAAATTAACCGATCTGATGTACCTTTTTTAAAAATCTAATGTACCTTTTTTAAAAATCTGGTATACCTTTTTTAAAAAATGTTTTGTTAAAATTTATCTGGTGAACTTTTTTTAAAAAATTGCAAGCCTTTGTAAACCGTCCCGACTCCGTTGTTAACCGCTGAAATTCCAACATCAAATTCCTTTTCTAACTTTAATTATAGCAAAAAATTTACTTTTTGTCAACGGCACCAGAAGGCCAATAGTAATCAGAATTAAACACAATAATATTATCTCGATTACTTTGCGTTTGTCTAATACTATCCATAGTCCGCACACCAATACCAACTGCATTTAACATAAAAGTATCAAAATCCGCAAATCCAAGATCTCTCTGCAATTCCATCCAGCGTCCAACATACTGATCAGGAATATTAATCCCAATTAACACCAAAGATCAACTCCAATACGTTCACTAATAGAACCAATCCTCCCACCAAAACCAACATATACCCGCACGATTCAAATAAAAATAAAATAAGTTCTTCCATTCTTTCTCCTTATAGCAATGTAGGGAGGTTATTCTCGATTTACAATCTCGAATAATCCTCCCTACCAACTAATTTCGCTTCGCTCAATTAGTTTTTAAATCATATCATCTGGTGTGACAATATCTCCAAACAAAATAAGTAATACTGCGGCCGCCCCTCCAATTGCAGCTGACAAGAACAACTGTACTACGATATCAAGATTCATAAACCAATCAAACATATTATTCTCCTTTAAGAACCTTCTCATAAATATCGTACCATACAGAACCATTGTCTGATTGATCATCACATACTCGTAACATACCATAAATAGTACCAACGCAGAAATGATCATTTAGATAACCAGTATTCTGATAAATAATATCCTTAGCTATACGAGTATACACCCATTCCCGCAAATCCATATATTCTTGCGGGAACACGTCCTCATACAGCTCACCCGCATGATAAGCCCGCAGACTAATATATATTTCATCAAGAAGCTCTCGATATACCACGCCATCAATCTCCGCGAAACGACGCTTCTCAAACATTTCCTTTATCTCTTGGAAGATCATATCTAATCCTTTCCTTGAAACCACTTATGAATTTTGTAAGACATTTCAGGAGTTTCATCGGGCAAAAGCATTACTATCAAACCTAGGACAAAAATAATTAGACCAAGTACTACTGTCGGATCATCCATTTAACCACATTCCTCATTGCGATAATATTAATACCACTACAAATTGCACAGGCTGCAATACCAAAAATAATAAATTTCATTATGCGCAACCTCCTGGCGGATTATAATGATTATCCCATATAGCTTGAATTAGTAGAACTCCAACAGCAATAGCAAATGCGATATATATATAATTACTCATTTTGTTCCTCAATTTCAAAGTTACTATAAAATTCTGCCATATCATCCAGTCTAAGAAGTCCTAAACGGTGACGTCCTGTGTCAATACAATACCGCATATGTCCGCCATCATAGCCGCTCATTCGTACTATATACCCTGGCTGACCTTGAACTGCTATTGGATGCTTTTCATCAAACCAATTAAGATCTTCCCACCACCATCGATTATATGTTGTAGGAGTATGTCCAAAAATAATATAATCATATGGATAAGATTGTTTATTATAAAGCCAACGATCTCGAACCCAAAGTAGATGCTGACTCCACACCTCTCCAATAGAAGGAATATCTACCATTTCATCGCGGCCAGTAGTAATAAAATCATCACTTAGACGAATTCCATCTGCGATCCCCGCATGAACAAGTAGAATACTACATCCATTAACTCTAAGAGTATAATAAAGAGGAAGATTCTCAATCCACTTTGCAGCTCTATGGCAAAAAGCACTTCCTCGCTGTTCTCGAAGATCATCAAGTGTGCGGCAACCGCCATTCCAAGACCAAGGATTGTCATAAATATAAGTAATTGCATCGCCTTTATCTCGCGCAAGTAGAAGTCCTTCATGTGCCATATCTTCATGATTTCCAAGAAGAAAATGAATATTGCGGGGAGCCTCTTCCATTGCCCAAATCAGAGCTTCCGCACTTTCAGGACCTCGATCAATTATATCTCCAAGGACATAAAGTTCATCTTTGTCCCAATCAAAATTAGCTTTTTCAAGGACGTCAAACATTCGGCTGAGATAGCCATGAATATCACTAATTACATACGTAGCCACTCAATCACCTTACTCCATGTAATAATTAAAATAATACTAAAAATTATACATTGTATTAAATATACAACATTTCCGATAATAATAAATTCAGTTCCACAAAAGACCACAGCGGAAAAATTTATCAGACTAAAGAATACATAAAACATATCTGATATTACTCACTATTTTCTTTATATTTACAAAATACAAACTCTATACCATAAAATAGAATATTTAAAAAAATTATCCAAAATAATGGATCTGGTAGTTCAGGACCTCGACATACTCCAACAATACCCCAAAGCATAGCCTTAATATATGCTATATCACTATTCTGCACTATTCAGTCACTTCCTGATTTACAACCCGCACATTAGTAATCTGATGAAATATACCAATATCCTTACTAACATCTAGTAATCTTAGCGCTTCTTGACGAGCATGGCGATACTGCTTATATACACCATATACCTTGGTATCATGATCACCACGATAATCTACAAGCACGACATAAACTTTCATTTACTCACCCTTCACATCGAAACTGCGACAATAATACCAAGCATCCTTACCTTGCTCACAAAAACCCTTACAAATCTTCTCACCGTTATCACAGCAAGCCTTGGCGTTAGAATAGATACCCCAAAGCTCTTCTTTCTCATTTTCAAACTGAATCATGAGAGCGAAAACACTATAACCTTCGAGATCATAAGCATCGCGCATATTTAACTCCTTTTTCCCTCTTTCTTTAATTATATTATACCATAAAAATAGGGCAGGAGTCAATACCTTTTCTTTTAGACATGAAACTAAAGTTTTATATCTGCCGCAACGTCCAAAATCTTCGTGAGATCCCAATTTTTTAATTCAATATCCGAAATAACATCATTAAGAAGAGAGTTAAAAACTCTATAGTATACTATGCACCAATCTACATCTTCCACCCAATTGATATACGGTACATGTTTATAAGTCCTATTAGGAAGCATACAATACCATTGACCATTCTCTTGGAAAATATAAGGATTGGACATATATTACCACCTTACTGCGCTAGTACCAAAATTATATTCTGTGCGGGCCTTGATACATGCATCTTCCCACATTTTCTTTCCATATTTTTCTTTTTGATCTGTAGAAAAATTTGGATTAAGATATACAGGAGAATTCTTCCCACTTTGAACAACAGGATGCATGTAAAGACGAGCTGCGTCTCGTAGATCCTTCGGCACCATTTATTTCCTCCTTAATTATACTCTAGAATTATACTCTGCGCGAACTTTTTGACATGCTTTTTTCCAAGCTTTCTCGCCATATTTGTTTTCTTGCTGCTTTCTAAAATAATAATCGCCATATACCATTGATATACGCCCATTTACAACAAGACCGAGATAAGCTCGAGCAGCGTCTTCTAGATTCATTTATTCCTCCTCGGTTAATTATTACCATCTTTTAACACAAGCTTCAAAAAGCAAAGGTGTCCACTCATACAGAGGATCATTAAAATTACGATGCTGGATATGCATCTTAACCTCAGGCTTGCGCGGAACCTTATTATACCGCCACCATTCTGATCCATCATACTCCGCGCGAGAAAACCAATTACCATCCTTCATGACAATAAGAAGATCAACCGGCATTTTCTCAGACCCATACCCTGCATTATAGTCGGTGCGGCGAGCGGCATCAAAAAATTCATTAATTGGAATTACAAAATCAGTACATCCAATCCAAGCAATATCTTCGATTTCATAAGACTCATCATGAAGAACGTTAATAGTTTCCTCTGCGAAATTAATAGTCATTAATATTCTCTTCCTCTTCAAAAGATGGCATATTAAAAGCTCCAAACATACTAGTTAATATATCAAAATTATCAAAACTTTGTTCTTTTTCTGATCAATTTGGAAAAATATCTTCTAAACAATCAACAAGAAAAAAGCTTTCATTATATCCACATTCTGTACATAAAATTGTAATTACATTAGCATTGTTATCTTTTGACTCATTTGTATCTTGATGCCGTAAAAAAAATTTAATATTTTTTTTACTTTGACAATTAGGACATTTCATTAGTTCGTTCCTCCAATTAATGTCCCTACGATACCAACTAATCCATTAGGAACCAAATCAACTTCCAAACCAAAAGTACCATCTGGTAAATCTTTCAAATTTTTAAAACGAGCTACTCGACTACCTATATATCCACAATTTTGACATCAATAAGGAATTTCTAATCCTTTTTCATTATCTAAATATATAGGTTCTCCAACCGATACCCTTAGACTGCCGCAAGCTTGACAACAAAGTTTTTCTCTATTGGAATTAATATCGTTAGGATTATTACTATTAATATATCCAGAACGTCGAGCTTCCTCAATCTTTTCTTCCCTAGATTTAGGAGCGTTAATAATAAATGGGATACCATATCCCGCAAAACTATTACCCGTCATCTTCCTCCTTAAAAATAAACTCAGGACGATTAATACGAGTAAAGTATTCGATCGCCTTTTCTTCTCCTATCATATCAGCATAATCATGCCAAATATAATGATTAATAGCATCATTCAGCTTTGCCCACTCTTCATCATCGAAGCCTGCCTTGAGATACTCAGTAGCTTCATCACCAAGATCAACATTGCTAAGACGATAAGAAATGAGCGTCTTACAAATAATATATTCACGAATCCAAGCAAACTGCCTATTAATATCCTGTCGCATATACTCAATTACATTATCTTTAAGCATGGGTGGATTCTTCTCACTAATATTATAGCAAATCTTATCTTGATCTTCAAACATGTGCCAAGAAAGAGCTCCAACTATCTGATCAATTTCATCATTAAGAGTAACATCATCGCCAGCATAAGGACGAGTATAAAGACAATCAAAAACTTTGTTCATTTCATTAAATTTCATTTTACTCTCCTGTCTTAATCTCGTAAATATGCTCACCATTATCAATTATAAAATGATAACCGCATAAACCCTTTTGATGCAAAAACTTATTTAGAATATAAAAATCAACTTCCAAATCATTGCAGCGCTCCAAAGAGAACTCCCCGCAAGTATGATCAACAGGATACCAGGCAGTATCCCATTTACAATCAAATGTAATCACGTAAGTCCTCATTTGGAATTCACTTCTTTCTATTGGAATCTTAAATCTCTACGTCTCGAACAAATACATCGTGATCATCTTCTACAATAAAAATATCAAGATGACCGCCATCTACAGAAGTAAGAATCTCTTCACACTTTGATACACAAGAATCAAGGTCAGTATTTATATCAAACTCAATAATGTTGCCTTCAATATCTTCACCAACAACGTAAAAGATTCCACTTTCCATCAAAGTCTCCTTACTCCTGGACGGGCAGCTCATAAGCGTCGTACTTCCACCAGTTCTCCTGCTGATGGATCCACTCTTCCGCAGCTTCCTTGGTGAGGAAAGCCTTCTCAAACACAATCTCACCAGTGAAATGTTCGCCATTGTAGGTGGGGCCGTAGTTTTCGTAAACAATCCAAACGCTCATGTTTCCTTCTTTCTCCCTTTTCTTTAATTATATTATACCACAAAATATGGGCAGGTGTCAAGCAGTTTTCTTTTAGTTAATCAAAATTAGCTACTCGACTAAGAAAGAATTCTACTTCGTCTATTGGATCAATTTTCGGCCGTGCTGATGTAAATTGTGTCCCATTCCAATAGAAGTCAAGTTGTTTAAACGCCATATAAATAAAAGAGCCAACCTGAGATTCTGCGGCGTCTCCTCCACACAACGCTTCCCAGATTCCTCTCAGATTGGCGATAATTGCTTCTCTATTCAAATCAATATTCCTTTAACTTATCCATTATCTTTGCAAGTTCAATTGCATAATTTTCTTCTATTTGATCACCATACACAAGATTAGTATAGATTTCAGATAAAGTTTCTAATATCTCTTCGCGGGACATGTACTTTCATCCTCGTCAGTCAAATAATTCTTTGATCCCGTTTAATCCAGGCTCTTCACTAAATGGCATATATACGGTACTCCTAACTGTTTGGCATATAAGATACTATCAAGAGTACCTTTACTGCGGCCATCCCAAAAAGCTATCAATACATCACAAAATTCTACCATTTCATGATTTCGCATTATACCAGCTTTCTTTCCAAACTTTTCCCATCGAGCTGGATAAGCTATAAACTCAATTTTATTTCTCTTTGCCCACCATTCAGCTAGTGTATCTACACCATTAGCTCCACCCGCAACTATGCATCCGACATGACTAGGATCAATAAATAAATCAAGATTTATCCAGTCTATGGTGCGGGAACCACTAATACAAACTATAGGTTTACTGCTGCGAGGCATCGTCAGGTTCACCTAGATTTTTATGAACTACGTATTCATTCCCCTGATCAACGAGCTTCAATTCTCCATTAATTGTATACAGAGGGAAGCCATGTCCATCATCTGTTATACAATAATATACGCCAGTATCTTTATCATAAATCTGATAAAGCTCTCCTGGATAATATCCACCCCACCATTGATCATTAGACAATGCTGATAATGATCCTGTACAACGAGAAACAGCAAAACTAATTAAAACACCAATTAAAAGAAAAAATACAAGAGACCCAATGATCTCTAAAGACTCTACTATGTTATTAGTATTCACTTTCAATTCAATCATCCAGCCTTTCATATGCATAACCTACATCAGTAGTATAATAAATATTACGAACACCTAAGTTCTTTAGTGCGGCCATGCAAGCAGGACAAGGACGTGCCATACCGTGACCACTAGGAATACCATGAGCTATCCTATATACATAAACATTAACATCTTTCCAATCAACTTGAATTCCAACAGGATAAGGAATGTCACTTATCGCAGCCATTTCTGCATGAACAGTATGCGCCGCAGGCTTACTTCCCTTGCGGAATTCTCTAAACTTATGATTGTAATACTTTTGCTTAGGATGAGTCTTATTACTATTAGAAGCGGCACTAAGAACATGCCGCTTATACGTAATTACACATCCAAGATGAAAATGTTCAAAGTTAGAAGTCTCTGCTACCTCACGAGCCTTCCTAAACATCTTTCGATCAAAATTAGATATTTCTGCCAACTTACTCTCCCAACTCCACAAAGCACTCGTCATTCTCGAGAAAAGCATCCCAATCAATAAAAGCTCCATTGTGAAGGAAAGCTAAAGCTCGCTGCACAGCATCCTTTTCATTCTCCGCACAAATGATGCGAATTCCCATACGAACCTCAAGATGATCTCCGTACTCAACGGTTGCATCCCAATGCATCTTGAACTTCATAATTACTTCCTTTCCTTGACTTTCTATAATTATATTATACCATAAAAGTCAAGTTACTGTCAACAATTATTATTTAGTTGAAGTTAAAAAATCATAAAGCTTTTCTGGAGAATCGAGATTATATATTTCACCATTCCAACTTACTTCTGCGGCGAACTCTGGATCACGCCCATAATCTGCTTCAATACACCACCAACTAATCCAATGATTTTCGTCTCCAAGAGCGATCTCAAGTGTTTCCATTAGTTTAGTTTCAGTATCCGTATTTGAAAAAGCATAACCATCTATAAAATCTCCACGTTTATATTCAGAAACTATCTGATTAATGCGGCGAGCCATGTCATCGCCTTCCCGCAGGACATTAATACAAGCTACGAAATGTTCCTTAGTAATAATAGGTTTAGTCATCAAAACTCCCTTCTCCACGGTATGGTTGATAACTATTGTTCTCTTGGATGCGGCGATCAGTATTTAGCTTTTGAAGAAGTCTACTCGCAGATAGATCAATAACACCATTCGGATCCATAACTACGTCTTCTTTTGGCTGAATAAATTGATGATCCTTTGCCCAAGGTTCATAAAGAAAACGTCGAGTAAAAACAGGAAGTCTAGAGAAAGCAGTGTCTAAATTCTTATCAGTAATAGGTTGATATTTTGTTACATGAATAGAAGCACATACGTGATTAAGATCTTGAAGCTTTGCGGAATGAAGATGGCCATGTACGTTAATACTATCATACCATACCGCAACAGGAAAATGACTTACAACTAGTTTTTGAGATAGATAAACTGGATAAAGAAATACTTGATCAAAGTATTTTTCAAAATAAGGAAGATCAACTTGTGCATCATGATTTCCATAAACAAAATAAGCCTTGGCTCCAGTATCTTTAATCCAATTTACTGTTTCAAGATATTCAGATTCAAGATTACCAAAGTCTCCAAGATTCCATACTTCATCACCAGGTTTTAGCTTGCGGCAAAGCTTAGAAATTACTGCCTCAATATATCCATCATGTTCTTCAATTGTTTTAAATTGAGTACGTTCAAAATTAATAATACCTCGACCATTCCAATAATGACCAAAGTGTAGATCAGATATAAAATATCTCAAATTATCACCTACTCACTAAGAAAAAATATTTTATATAGCTTATTGTCCTATCTCTATTCCCAACTCTGTATATCTCTCGTCAAAGTGCATATCACAAAATCGTCCATGGCTACACGTCAAACAATTATTGCGTTTACAGAATCGCAAATCCGCACACAGCTTCCGCAACTCGAGATTCTCTGATTGCTTTTGCTCATACTCCCAGCGTGCTTTATCTAGGTTTTCGGATATGTATGCTTTTGTCTTCGCGCCTTCGTAGGTCCAATCATTTACAAGTTTGAACATTTCGTATCTAACATTCTCAATATAATTGTAAAAAGTCATTGACCTACCTCCACTACTTACTAAGAAAATATTTGCGCCAAGTCTTACGAAGAGTTTCCTCATCCCAACCATAGCCTAGATTCTGCCGCACATAGTCTTCCTCATCCGCATAATGAATCCAGAAACAATGAATGTTACGACTATTGTTCTGCTTCTTAAAATTCCCACCACTGACTACGTGCTTATGCCGCAGCTTACGATTAAACCATTTCTTATTACGCTTATCACCCTCAGTTGGAAACCAAAAATGCTTACGATAACTGCGGCTCATAATACCTCCTACATAGCGGTAATAACAAAATCAGTATCAGAATGTTCCCTTGCATACAGGCAAGCGACACCAAACTCAGAAAAAGACTTTCCAAAAATAATGTTCTGATCCCAGTCCTTCTTCGTCACAACCAGCCATACCATATCCTCTTCATAGCGCTCATTCTCAAGACCCGCAGGAGAAAAACGAACATTGGTCGGGAACATATATTTTCCTTTCTCTCTTACTTTCTATATATATTATAACATAAAAAAGGGGTGCCTGTCAACAAAAAAGATTTGGATTTACAAATCAAATTTGCAAACAGACACCCCTTAAATTAAATTATTCAGACTTAGGAGTATTTGGAATTACGACTGTTGATCCACCTTCGGGAACAACATAAATTGTTTGTCCATTCTTAAGAGCTTCAATATACTCTTGCTGAAGGATCTCAGGAGTTAGAGACTTAGAACGAATTTCATTTGCCTCAGCTTCACCTTGTGCCTTTAGAACTTGAGTTTCAATTTTAACTTTCTCAGCTTCCTGCTCATTAACTGCGTTCTGCTTTGAGATCTCAGTCTTTTGTGCAGCATTATATGCTTCTACGATTTCAGCGGAATAACGAATATCTTGTACATTAACTTCTGAAACATGAAGTCCAAGAGTTTCCCACTCTGGAGAAAGTTTATCAAAGATCGCTTGCGCGAACTTCTCTCGATTTGTTAGCATTTCGAGTGTCGTAAATTTACCAGAGCAATTGCGGGCTGCGTCACGTACATTATTGACAGCTACAATCTGAACAAAATTCTCTTGCTTCTGATAATCAGTATATAGATCAATTGCGGCATCCGCGTCAAGAGAATAAATAACCTGAACATCTACATTTGCCTGAGCGCCGGACTTGTCATAAAGTGTAACTTCTGCACCTGTAGCAGTTCCATTATCATAAGCATATTCAGAGTCACGATAAAGATTTACAATATTATTGCGAATATCGTAACGGATAACTGTTTGCCAAGGTGCCTTTAGATGAAAACCTGCGTCTTCAGTAGTTCCCGCAAGCTGACCGCCCCAATTACGGAGAATGCATACTTCACCAACATCTTGTCCATATATACTAAATGCTCCTAGAATTACAAGAAGAAAAAATGCTGGAATTAACTTTGCATAAAAAGGCAGTTTAATCCTATCACTCATTAATTACCTCCATTGACGAGTATATTCATATTGTACAATACCTGCGGCGACCGCTACATTGAGAGAACGCACGCTACCATACATGCCAATATAGAGCATGCTATCACATAGATCAATAGTGTCCCGGCTAAGTCCTGGTCCTTCTTCACCAAAAACGAATGCACTTCGCTCGGGAAGAGTAGCATCCATAAGATCGATTGGACTATACTCCATAATATTATCAATAGCATATATAATATATCCAAGAGACTTAACATAGTCAATTACCTCTTTCGTAGTATCTGCATGGTAAACATTCTCATAATGACCAGTCCCCGCAGTAGATCTTTTATCATACCTGCGGCGTCCGCATATGTAGACTGCCTTACCAAGGAAAGCATTATTAGATCGAATAGCGCAGCCAATATTAATATTATAATCAATATTTTCAAAAATCATAATTGCTTCTGATCGATTCTTTTGGAGATCTGCGCGTATATCCTTAGTCTGCCAATCTTTATAAAAATCAATTACATTAGCCTTTTTAGAATTAATTTGATCAATTCCATAAGAATACTGCTCTATCATTTTACTCCTAGTTGTTTAGCCTTTTGTTCTAATGCATACATTTCTTGTGCTAAATACATTGGACAACATTTATGTAATAAAATAATTAATTCTTTAACTAATTTTTTTAATTCTTCTATATTATCCATTACAAATATCTTCTACTGCATTAATAAAATCAAGAATTCGTTGCAATTGTTCAGGCCACACATCATCTACATTAATAAGCCAATGCTCACTAGCCCAGCAAAGACTCATATCAGGACCAAACTCTATAGAGAAAGATGCTTGGTTTCCCCAATAGAAAGTAGTAACCCATTTACACCATAGCCCGCAATATAAAACAAATAGCTTGTTAAGTCGATCATCAGTATAATCTTGCGGCCGAGCATTAATTATATTTATCATCTTTTTAAATAGAGACTCAGATTCAGGCTTACCTTGAACAATATCAAGATCACCCTTACGGTCCATATTTTTGTATGTTTGAATAACTATTCTATGGTTACCAAGCATCAAAATATAATGCAAACAATTATTGCCACTATTAAATGATTTGATATCATCTAGTGTTACATCCATTCCATTTTGATTTTCTTCAATCTTAACTTGATCAATTGCATCAAGTGTATCAAGAAAATCTACAACGTCGTGAGGACTAAGCATTACTCTCCTTTTCTAGTTTACGAATTTTGCGGAGGACCTTGCGTAGTACACCTTGACCTTCCGCGGTTTTGCCACGAGACATAATTAGGTTATAACGACTTTTCATAACTTCTAGCTCTGTAACTTTTGGCATATTAGTCCTCCTTATTTGTGAAATAATCTTCATATATTTTAATAATTTTTGCAGCTAGCTCAGGGGAAATATAAGAACGAAAATATATCAAAACGGTATCTCGTCCTTCATATCCAGATACATCCCACATAGGATCTCGTATTTCTTCTCCTTTAAGGTATCTATCAGCAACTACATTTGAATCAGGATGATCTTCATAATATTCAATATGATTTTCTTCAAGGCACTTACGAAAACGTTGCATAACCAGACTCATACTAATCCTCCTCTTGATATTTAACTATATGAATAGTAATATCACCATATTCATCTTCAAAATTATATACATCAGTCCAATCCATGCCATCTTCAATATCAAAAGAAGCGAGAAACTTACCAGTTTGATAATCATATACGTCAACGAAAATCATTTTTTCTCTTTCTCTCACTCTCTTTTATCCTACCACATCATATATTGTTCCATAACAAAAGATTCATTATTTCTTTTAGGTTTTTGCCATCCAATGCATTTCTTTCCATCAAAAGTTGAGAAAAACAGAGTGCGGTACTTATAACAGTGAAGTCCATCAATTGTTTCACTCTCGGGCTCGGGCGTCCAATGTTCTGCAAAAATATGATCAACTCGCCAATAACAATTCTTACAAGACTGATTGCATGACTCGTTGTACATTTTTGTTTCCTTTCTCTCACTCTCTATAATATAATTATACCATAAAATATAAGCTGCTGTCAATTATTATTTTATAGTAAAGGAGTATAGGGATTTTTATCAATGGTCTGTATTACCATATGATGAATTTCTTTTATGCGAGCACCTCTTTCAGCTAATAGATCCCAATATTGTAACATTTCACTTTCAGTACCTTTAAATGGAGCTACAAATTTTTCTTCTTCTCCTATAAAAATATAAATCATTTCACCTAAATCTTCAGGTTTAGGAAGAGATCAATCCATATTAAAAACCTTCCTTTCTATAATAAAAAAACGGGTACTAACTTTCGCTAGTACCCAAATCAACGTATTTGTCAAACAAATCGGCTTTAAAAATAGGCTTATCATTTGTAATTTGTATATTACCACCAATATGCATATTTTCAATACGACCACATATTGTGCAATAACGACCTGCATAATACCACTTTTTAGTACCAAAAGTCATTTCTGGATCAAAAATACAATCTGTATACTGATGTTTATGATCAGATTTTTTAATACTCTTTTTCTTTTTCTTTTTTATATACCGTGGTTCTTCAGGGATTTCTGCATATTTATGTTGAATCGTAAATTCTTTCCAACTCTCACCAGCCATAATTAACCCTTTCTCTCTTGGATTAATTATATTATATTATTTATTTTTATCCAAAAAAAGCTACCCTCTGAGGCGGATATCCGATTCGAACGGATGCCGTGGAATGCTACTTTACAAGAGTAGTGCTGTCGACCTCTGAGCCAATCCGCCTTAGAAGGTAGCTAATTTTTGTGTTTAACTAATCGGCCAAATCATCAATTGTTTCTTGCGGGCCAGGTACAATATTAAAACTATCATGTTCTAAGATTGTAGTATGGGCATTTGTACAACGACGAATATATTCTGAAACATTTAAATATAAAACACTCGCCATACGTTGCCAACGTCGATAATCACGAGGGTCAACCGCAAGTTCAATTACATGTTTATTAAAATCTTCCATTAGGGCCACTCGCCTAGTGGAGCGCCAAGCTTATGTTCTGTATCTGTGCAAAAACAAATACCACCATCCTGCGGGAAAGACATATCCGCAAAGATCTCAGCAGCAATGTCCTGATAAAGAGTAGATACAACGCCATGAGGATCATTTAGATTGTCATTAAAGAATTGAACAACACAATTCTTAAATACAATATAGGTAAATGGTACCCACATAACACCTTCAGGAACAACTACATAAGCAAGAACAGGATTCTTATAGAAAGCAGTTTCAAAGAGTTCCTTGGCAGAACCAAAAGCTTTATTAATTACTTTATCACAATCAATACCAATAGTAAGAGTAATATTGCCAAACTTTTTCTCTTCTGGAAGAAGCCATTTAAGCGCGGCAGCCTTCTCAGGGTTATTTGTGGCAAGTACTACCTCATATGTCCCACCACCAAGATTGGTATTAAAAGCAATCTGCGGATCTTCATCAAAAATAGCTTGAAGCATATTAACGTAAGTGATCCAAGGTGGAGCAAGTTTTAGACGTGCATCTGTCATAAACTCTCCTTTCATTATTATTTTATATGGAGCGGGTGACGGATCCCGAGACCGCATCTGAGGCTTGGAGGGCCGCTATTCTGCCTTTGAACTACACCCGCGTAACACATAGTATTAGAAAGTAAACATATTTTTGTCTCAGCCTATAGCTATGCCGTGTGTATTTTGCTCTACATGATTGCAGTTCACTATAAGGCAGCAGCATTACCGAAGATGAGCGTACTGGCAACATATCTAGCTCTACGACACAGCTATAGACTGAGACTATATTTATTTTTCAATGGTGGAGATAACGAGAATCGAACTCGTGTCCAGACGTTTTCACTTTGGCTTTATACGCCTGTCGAACCCTTCTATCCCCATGGGGCGATCATTCAGAATTGAACTGAAATTTTCAGAACCACAGTCTAACGTAATAGCCATTATACCATGATCGCCGTTGGTGAGGGCCACTTTAGTGTCATCAACATGTACGTTTATTTTCATCTTATCTCTTTTAGTCTAGAATTTAATCAAGATAAAACTTAGACACACCCTCATATTATGGTCGGGACGGAGTGATTTGAACACTCAACGTCTTGCTCCCAAAGCAAGTGCGCTACCAAATTGCGCCACGCCCCGATAATAAACTGGTACTTCCTGTCGGACTCGAACCGACGCTCTTGGGATTAAGAGTCCCCTGCTTTAGCCAACTAAGCTAAGGAAGCATTAATTATATTTTCAAATATGTTTATAAGCTGTTTTTCGTTTACCTTTACATACAGCACTAATATGAGAAGTAACACCTTTTGGAGATTTTACTTCAGTAAAATGATTTTGATATAGTCATTGATATGCTTCAACCAATGAATTAAAATTGCATATAAAATTATTTTCTAAATCATACATTGAAACTTTTTTAGAAATAATTTTTTTACTTTGTTCTCCTGCGGATGCAATTTTTATATTTTGATCTAAACAAGCTTTTCTAACTGTATCTATATCACAATGAAAAAATTCACTTGTAGCTTTTAATGTTTTTAGTTCTAAATATTTTTTAGCTATTTCTGGATAATTATAATAGTGTTTACTATCTCCACCTAAAGTAGCATTATAACCATTATGATAAGTATTTAACCTATTAATTCAATACTGTTCTCTGTTAGATGCTTCCTCTGCAGAACAATACTCTAATTTTTGAATCATAAAATTATTAATGCCATATTTAGAAAAAGCTTTGTATAAAGGTCTATTTTTTATATTATCACGTTTACTATCAGCAATATGAGTTTTTCATCGTTGAGCAATAGACTTAGTTGTTTTTCCAACATATTGTTTTTGATTTATTAAATTTGTGATTACATAGATGTATGCCATTTATACGGCTCCTTTCTATTTATTTATTTCTCCTCTGCTTCGTCGTCAAGACTCGAACTTGAAACAACAGGAACCAGAATCCTGGGTTCTTCCAATTGAACTACGACGAAGCAGAGAAGAAAATGGCCAGGGATACGGGATTTGAACCCGTGATAACGGATAGACAGTCCGTCGTGATAACCACTTCACTAATCCCCGATATGGCTGATCTGGTGGGTAACGCTCCCACATAGTCTTTCGACACGGATTAACAGTCCGCTGCATTACTTGTCTGCCACAGATCAGTTTATAAACTACCAAGTAAATGCATAACCAAGAGCAGCATTATATTTATCTACTAGTGGATCAATAATACTAACTCGATGTGTAAGACTATTAATTGAAATTAGGAGGAATTCCATATTAGCTAGACTTGCGGGATCACAAGTTGCTGCGTAAATGTACTCAATACCTGTAGTCACTTGAGTTCCAAGTAGTGCGATAGGAGTATAACGACCGCCTAGAATTCCATAAAAAGCTGCAGTAAAGAGATCGCGAGCATCATTAGGAAGTAGAGTTTGAACATCAATCTTAGTACCACCAAATGCTTGACCGCCCTCTACAACACGCTCAATACTAACTAGAGTGACATTCTCGCCCTTTTCATTAAAGATGATAATAACAACGTTCTTTACATCTTTACCGGTAAGAATTGTCTGCTCTGCTAGAATAGCATGATTAACTCCATTTGCCTGTTGAGAACCAATATAAGCAATAAATTTATATGAAGCTCCAACTATATCAGAAAGAGAATCAAATGCTGTAGCTACCTTCTGCGGCATCCCATTAAGATTAACGTTAATATCCCAAGCACCTAGATCAGTCATAAAACCTCCTAATTATTAATTAAATTAATAAGTTTTTCAACATTCTCTTCACTATAATTATTTTCATATTTATTACATCCAAGAGACGTAAAAATACCTGTAATATCTTTAAGTTCTCCTTTTATCCATACTCTACAAAGCCATCTACCAAAACTATCTGTTTGTGGGGCTTTGATTTCTTCTTCAGAATAAAGCTTAATATTTTTATTTAGAAAATATTTTTCTGCATAAGCTTTACACAATTTTCCATACTCTTTTTCTACTCCTCTGCATTCAGGAGTATTAAGATTTAAAACTCGAATTCGTTCATGGATATGAATATGAAAACCTAAATCAATATCTACATCATATGTATCACCATCAACTATATTGGTAATAACTGCATTATAATCATACATAAAAACTCCTATTAAATAGAGGAAACAACAAGAATAGTAAATTTACGTGCTCTACCCTTTGAGCTATAATGCATCAATTACATTACTTGGAGTCGAACCAAGAACATCGCCATTAGAAGTGGAAGTAACTATTCTAACCATCACTCTATATTTATCTGGCAAGGGCGGTAGGATTCGAACCCACGGCATTGGTTTTGGACGCCAACGCGACAGATTTGAAGTCTGCTGCTTTGAACCACTCAGCCACGCCCCTATAAAATTCAAAATGGTCGCGGGGACAGGATTCGAACCTGCATAAGATAGGATATGAGCCTATTGAGTTACCTGTACTCTACCCCGCGATTGGTAGCGTGTACGAGATTCGAACTCGTGATCACTGGCTTGAAAGGCCAGGGTCCTAACCACTAGACGAACACGCCATTATGATAGAGGAAAAATTATGAATTCTAAATTCTAAAAAGGAGGAAATCACCATGAGAAGGAAGTGACCATCAAGTAGTCAGTCATTACGCAGACCAACCATACGCGTTAACAGTTTCATTTTACATCTGTTAATTATATTCTTTATCATATAGAAGACCGTACTACCGGTCGAAGTAAGAATTCATCCATCACTCTATATTTAATTATAACATTTAAAAATCATTTTGTCAATGCGGAAATACTAATAACAGTTTATTTATCGCAGTAAATGGCGCGATACGCTGATGTAATTCTCAATATTATATCCCCGAAGTAACTGTTATACCATCACGCAATATTTATCATTGGTGCGGGATACCAGATTCGAACTGGTACATCCTAAGATACTGGTTTTTAAGACCAGAGCGCCTGCCAATTACGCCAATCCCGCATATTTATTGGTAGAAGTGGAGAGACTCGAACTCTCACCAGCCGATTATCTGTCGTTACGGTTTATAAGACCGCTGCTCTGCCATTAAGCTACACTTCTATAATTCGGTACGTGTCCTTTGGTGTTGTGAGTCACCGCAGGCTCTGGCGCTGTACTTAAAGGTGTACAGCAACCATCCTCCCTCAGGATCTTGTCGTGCGGCGGAGCGAGTCACCGCACCAATATCTATGATTTCGGGCTCATAGCAGCCGTCCGACCTCTCGCGGAAACACTAATTAGAACATTGGAATCACTCCTTTAAGCGTCTCAAAAACGTTTTTTAATTTAAAACATCTTTAATAGCCCAATGGAATCACATCCTTTCTATAAGATGCACTCGATCCAACATTACACCCTGGCTTTAACGGGTCAGGCGTCCGGAGCACACAGTCCTTTCGACGATCTACATTGCTCATCGCAGCTGAGAAATTAGCATTACCCAGACTCACCACGTGGAGGTTTTCTCTTGAGTCCATTGCTTTAGGCTTAGGCGCGCCCTCCTAATAAGCCTAAAGACTTATAAATTAACCAGACTTCTTTTCCATCGCTCTAGTACATCCACGATGCGGTCATCCTTTAAGTTTAGAGACGAGAGAGCCCCGTGTAAGAAAACTCGTCTATTAATGTCATTGCGATTGTTTTGATCCCGTTAAACTACCATGCCAGTATGTCGGCACGGATCAGTCTCGAACTGATGGCTTCCGCAATTCCAATACACCTTAACCCTGTGCAGGGGTCAACACCTGTAGTTTAACGACTCACCGGTATGACTGATCGTAATAGTCGTATCAGATTCCCTCAGTGAGTATCAATGCCCCACCAGCAATGTCATCCTTTTTCTTAGCTTATAGTCTGAGAAGCAGGTTAAACTCAGACTTAAAATTGGCTTAGCAACTTTCTGTGCTGGCCCAGCCTGCCAATGTTCTATCCAGCCACCATTTTGGAAGGTGATCAACCCTTCATCTGGGATTGCTTATATAGGGACCCGTATTTAGTACCCCATACCTATATCGTAGGTGTTGCGTCTTTCAGAGTATTGCCTAGGTGCTCTGAATCCCCTATTGCCAATTTCTTTCTTTTATATTATATCATATTTTACTTTCTTCTGTCAAGTATTTTCTTTTGGATTTGATTTTCTTCTTATTAGAAGATAATCACCACCTTTCTCTCCTTGACTTTCTATGTATATTATAACATAAAATTTTCTATTTTGTCAACTCTTTTCTTTTGGATTAGAGTTGATTTTTATTATGACATGCTACGATACCCAATCCGCTTTAAACTCTCAGGGGCATAGAGAGTAGCCTGTTTCCAAAAATAAACCCGCTAAGAGAAAGAGAGGAAATGATTACTTATTTCCCTTATTCCCTCTCTTTCTTTATATATATTATAACATAAAAATATAGAGGCTGTCAAATAAAATTATTTAACTAAGCCAAATCAATTGTTGGATACTTTTTTGCATACTTATCAAGATTACCAAGAATATCTTGAAGTTCGCGCTGCTTTCCTGCATTCATAATCATAAGATCATTTGAACTAAATTTATCTAAATCCTTCATCCAAGAGTCAATATCAAATTCACAATCTGGATTGCGGGACTCAAAGGCAAAATTAAAAATGTAATTAGACATTGCTCCTTGAAGCAACATCTCTTTTTCTTGCGGAGAGAATGCCATTATTGAAACCAACGCTTCCAAAGATTGTCGGTTTCAATATCTTTAGAAATCTTACTAACGGCATCTTCAAGATTAGAAACCTTACTGATACCATCTGCAAAATTCTGATACTTTTTATACTTAGCATTCTTCTGCTCTAGCTCAGCATTGCGGGCCTTAAGTTCTTCAAGTTGACGAGTAAGATCATCGATCTGAGTTTGAAGCTGCTTAGCTTCCTCTTCGTTTGCACGAGCGTCATCTTTGTCAGCCTTTGCTTCATCAATTTGATCAAGAACATTTGCTAGAACTTCATCAAAAGTGTCACCTTCTGCATATGCTCCGGTATTAAAACCGTCAGAATCTTTGTAAGTTACCTCAAGAGAATGCTTACCATCCTCATCAATAGAAAACATTGAACTAGCGCTAACTGAATAAACCATTATTTTCTCCTTCTTTCTCTCTAACCAATTGAAAGTGCGATTCCTTTAGAATCTAAATCTTTAGCCATTTCATAAAACTGATTGCACTTTTTACAAATAGATCCATATCCACATTTATATTTGCAATTCATTTTATAAACAGTAAAGTTAGGAATCATACTTTCATTAGGAATATCAATCTTCAAATCTAAATTAATAGCCCGAAGATTTTCTCTCCATTCTTTTTTAATAAACCAAATCTTATATAAAGTTTCTAATCGAGCTCAAGAATTTCCAGTATCAAACTCAACTGTATCAATGTATTTATCTAATTCATCAACAGTTTCAGGAATGAAAATTGGAGATCGAACATCTTCACCTTTGCCGAGCAGCATACTTGGAATACGATTTAAAATTAAGCGAATATGAACACCAGCTTTATCTGCGGCTTCCCGCACTCGTTTCAGATCATAACATAAATCATCCATTATATATACATCTGTAACTCCAAGATTAACTACATAAGCAAATAAACGATAATTTACAATTGGAAAATCTGAACTAAAATAGAATTTCATACCTAGCTCTTGGAGTTTTTTATAATACTCTTGATGTAAAGATGTTACTATATAAATATTAGGATTAATATTTTTAAGTATACGAAGTTTATTATAATCAAAAGAATATTCAGATGTGTCAATCGTAATATTAAATCTAGTATCTGGATATTTAGATAAAAACTCCATTAAATTTTCAAAATTATCAGGTTTATTAATAAAAGTAATGTTATATTCGTCGCCAAATTGACGCTCTTCCCTTGGATGTCAAGGTATAGCAATTTTCATTTACTTGTCCCCTCCTTCCAAATACTCTAACAAAGGCATCCTCTTTTGAAGCTCTTTAATTCTATCTTCTCTAATCTTATATCTATTTTCATTACCGATAAATAGGCAAAGTCTCCACCAATTATCTATATCAAAAACAGATTCAGAACAAGAATAATATGCACTATCCGCATACCGATATTCAGTCAATTTTTTAGGAACTTTGTATATACGAATTCTTTCTCCAAACTTTTCTTTTTGTTTTCTAATCCAATTATTAACTTGATCTGAATAAGTTGCTGAGAAAGAATTTATAAAATCTTGCCATTCATCAAAAGTAATAGCATCTTGATCCGCAAAAAGACAAACCTGACTTTCACGATTAAATTGTAGATCTTCCTTGCGGCAAGTCGCATGACGTATTGGAAAAACAATAGTGTCCTTTGCACAATCATCGCTGCAAAAACTTCCAAAACGAGTATAATATTTACTATAATAACTTACTTTTCCGCAAGTTCGACAACAGTTTTCATGCTCACAGTCATAACAAAGTTTATTATTACCTAGATCATCATAATCATAGATTTCTCCTCTTGGATCATCCATAAGTCGTTTCCCACAACAAATACATGTTGCAGGTCCACTAAGACAAATCTTCTTGCTATGTGATACATAATTGCGGCAACAATAATAGTGAGGATATTTAGCTTCAATAATATCATTGTACATACCATTGGTATATACAAAGATTGAGTGATGTTGCTTTGTCACATTATATTGAAGATTAAACCAGTCTCTTACATAAAAATTGCCCTCAAGTTTTTCCATATCTCTATACTCTTGGTTAATAAAACGATAGCTCCAATGTAGATTCTTTGCGACAAGCTCTCGCATCATATCTAGTACAATAGGAACAAGATAATCATTATGAAAGGGATATTGCTTACCCAAGAGAAGAATATCTTTATGCACATAAATAAGACTTCTCCAAGATTTATTTGGAAGAGTATAGACTTCTCCTGTCTCATTCAAAAACATTTCAAAAGGAGAAGACGTTTCAAGATATGCTACTGCAGCAACATTAGAATTCATCATTTCAAGAGTTCCCGCGTTATAACATCCGCTATTAGACCATCCCATACAACTACGCCAATTACACTTATTCTCACTCATTGACATAAAATCAATAGGGTGAATACTAATAACTAGTTTAGCCTTTGTTTCTCCTTCTGTTTGAATCAAACTAACTTGATTGCGCCATTTTTCAAACAGATCCATATTAGGATAACCTGTAGCTTTTAGTACCTTTTGAATGGTACGAATAGTCTTCATACCATTTTTAATAGTACACTTAAAATCACGACAGTGATAAGGAGTATTATTTACTTCAAGAGAAGTAATATACCCCTTAGATAAATTTTTATGAAGAAATAATCTACTTAGAACACGAAGATCTTCTATACAATAATCTTTGTTAACCCAGAAACGTAGTATATCAGAAATAAAATAATTATTTGTAATTTCTTGCAAATGTTCAAAATGTTTTACGACAGTTATTTTATCATGCTCATACCAAATTACATAAGGATGATATATAGATTCCAATTCAGAAGTGATTACAACATCACTCTTAGGAATAGAAATCATTTTTGAAACAGAAAGTTGTCGTCCTAATGCGCGGAACAGAGTTTTCTTATTCTTATTCCATTCATTGAGAACCATATTCATGGGGCCACATTCAGCACCACCATAGATGCTAATGTAACTTCTTATTGTATTTTCATCTATATCAGTGATAGCATCTATTGGCTGCATTGATCCCCTTTCTTACCAGTTTTCAATTTCAATTTCGTCAATCATATCTTTGCAAGATTGTGGCAAATCTTCATAATTCAAACCAAGTTCATAAAGATTCTGATCAACAACTTCTTTGGCAATGCGAACTCCATGTCGGGTATAGAAGCAAAGTTCATCTACCATTCCCCGCACTTTAATCTCTACATCACTTATATACCAAGAAGTAAAATCAGCGCCCATCTGAATAGGATTGAAATTCATTATTTCTCCTTTCTTTCTATATATATTATAACATAAAAATATAGCATATGTCAATATGAAAAAAGGACTCTAAGCCCCTAAACTTAGAGTCCAACAAACAGAAAGGAAGGTGAAAACAGAGAACATTAACAGTAACTAAAACTATTAATGTAGTCAACAAGATTAATACCAGACTCCAATAGACCAATGAACTTAAACACTTGATCATTTAGAGCTGTAATGTAATGCATCTTGGGATCATTAGGACTCTTGATCTGAGTACGATAATTACCCAAGTCAAAGCTATATAGCGGAAGATCCTTAAACTCAGTATTATATACCTTTGTAGCATCACTACGGTGTCTATAATAATTCCAAGTATAATTACTAGAATCCATAACCTGCATGTCTGAAATGATAAAAATACGATTTAGTCCAATATACTTAGACATTTCATATAGTGCAGGTACAATATTAGTTCCATATCCACATCCATCATTAGCACAAATCTGCTTAATACTGGTAAAAGGATTATCAAGAGGACTATAAATATAAGTCTTAGCAATAGTGCCAAACTTAACAATAGCACAATTAGGATTGGAAATTAGAAGAGCAACTGCAAAACAAGCTCCAACTTCCTTAATAGTGATATTAGATCTATAACTAATAGGATCTTCCATTGACCCAGATACATCTAGCATAATACCAGAAGCACCCTGAAGTTGCGGAGCGTTATGCTTTGCCGCAATTGCAAAAGCCTTCCCAAGAGCAAAGGTAACAGAAAGATTATCAGTATTAAGATTCTTATACGCAGTATAGAATCGATACGGGAACATTAGAGACTTTGTAATAGCATCTTGATCAATAATCTGCGGGACAAGATAACGATCAATCCAATCTTGATCCACTCCAGAATCAAGAATGTTATTTAGATTACGGATAAGTGCCATGTAACCAAGCTTATGCTCTTCAACAAGACGATGCCACTCCTGATTCTTCTGCTCTACATTTTCAGCACCCGCAATCTTAACTTCCCAAGTATCAGCCTTAACGAGACGATCATTCTTATAGTCATTGATTGCCTTAGAATATGCATGAGTAATGTTAATTAGATCATACATATTATAATCACGAGAATTTAGCTTATACTTAGCTAGAGTCTGCGGCTTTAGATTAGAAAGATAATCTGCGGCCCCACGCACGAGAGCATGAGAACGAGACTTCTTTCCCCAAAGAAAATCAACTGCTGCAAAAATTTCTGCAACATCATCAGGACGATGCATAAAAGCACGATAAAATTGACGCTTGTTATCAAAAGTCTTATTATTAAGCCAAGCCGCAACAAGTTGAGAAATAGAACGCATACCAAGTTCATTACGAGCAAAAACCGCAGCCTTAGCTACAAACTCATAACCATATACTTCAGCCATCTTATTAGTTAGCTCAACAAAACGCTTCTGCTGATCTAGTCCAGATTCATAAAACTTATCCTCCATAAAGCTGGAGAACAGCATATTCATCCATGCATTTACCGGAGACTTTTCATATACAGCACCACCCTCGTGTGAAATTGCATTAGGGCTATGCTGCTTTACCTTATTAAAACCTGCCATTATACATCACTCCTTCTCTTGGATTGAGGAAATTAAATACGGGAAACCGCAACTACATCATAATCATAATCATTAATACGGAGCATTTCTACATATCCTCCGCCAAAATATTCAATCATGCTCTTAACACTATCATAATACTTAACAGCATCATCAAAAATTTCAAAAGGTTCAGAGTAAAAACGACCTCCGTTAATAGTATGAGCGGTTACAAACCACCAACTACGAATACGATGCTTCTCAGTGTTGACAAGGCGATCTGTTTGAGCATATACATCATCAAGAACCTGCATAGTTATCCTCCTATAACTTTGCCTTTTTTATCTACTTTGCCAACTATTGGATAATTTTTATATATATCTTGTAAAAAATTATAAATCTCAAAATAAGATTTATTAACATAATCTAAGTTATATAAGTGCCAGAAAGGAAGAACTTCTTCCATATAATGAACATATTGTTCATATATATTTTCTGGCACTCATCGTGTACAACCTACTAAACTATCTGCGGAAACACATCTAGGACCTACTTCACAATCAGGATTATCACATGTGGCACAAGTTAATTGTAATATAACTTCACCATCATGATCCATTACTTTGCACGTCGAATATCAAATTCTACTAGACCCGCATCAATAGCTTCTTTAGTCTTAGGCTTTGCAAGAAGAGCTTCAATATCAGACTTCTCAGCATAAGCCATAGCTTCTGACAACTTATTAACTCGACACCCATATGAATCTAGCGCACGAAAAGTCTTATCAAATACTGGTTCTCCTGTTTCAGGATTGACAAGACCAGTACGCTTACCATAAAGCAACCACATATTAATACCTCCGCAGATTCTCGAGCTCAAAATCATAATAAGCTACATACCGACCTTCATCGGTACAATAAAACCAATAATATCCATCGGTTTCATCCTCAAAGATAAGGCCAACATGATTGACATGATCCCAATAATACTGACCCTTAATGAGCTCCATTAACATTCCTTTCTCTCACTTTCTTTAATTATATTATAACATAAAAAGAAGGAATTTGTCAACTATTATTTTTTAGTTGCGATCAAGAATGTCATGAATCCGCATAAGGAGCTGACTACGATTTGCGAGCATTTCATTTTCTTTACGAAGTTCCGCATTTTCAGAACTTAGATTTACCATTTGAGTATCAATTTGATCAATGAATTCATATAGTCCCTGAATAAAACGATCTGTACAAGGACCATTAGATTCAACATAGCTTTGAATATAAGCTACCAAACTTTTACAATTAGGCATTACATCTACTGGAATATTGTAATCCGATTTTGCTTTTGCTGTTTCATATTCATGATCAATCATATTAGCAATTTCCAATAGACGAGTATAATATTCATTTGGAAGCTCACTATGTTCCACAGTATTTCTTAGCATTCTAGCTGCGGCAGATGATCCTTGATGCTCTTCTTGATCAGAAATAATCTTTTCTTTTAGAACATCAAGTCTATTAATTACTTGTTCTACAGATGTGCCTTCAGCTCAGGGATGTTGTGGTGGGAAACTTGTATAAACATACTGAGTACTTGCTAGACCAGCGACATAAGATTTGAGATTTTCGATCTCTTGGATAATATCAATCATAATTCTCCTTAAACTAGGCCAAGATATTGGCGGCCCTTAATAAAGCAAGCATTCTTAAGAATTCCAAAATCAATTACAGGATTCTTAAAACGACGAATAATGGAAAGCATTTCCTCCTGAATAAGATCGGTGTAAAGCATATTAAGGAACATACCAATATACTTACCAGTTGTCTGCCACTCTTCAAGATTTTCTGCAACCATAATCTTCTGCTTACACTTTTCACAATCAGCAGAAGTTACAAAAGCCTCTACAATATTCTGTTCAAGACCTTCACGAATTTGAACCTGCTTCTCCTTGCGGGGAGTGCCCTTACGCTCAAGATACTCCTTGGCTACGATCTTACCAACTTGGAAATGACCCCACTTATCACGGAAATCATAGTTCCAGCAAACAACACCTTCACCATCGGTATCATCGGGCAGATTGAAATGATTATTCTTTAGAAGAGCAACAATCTGTTCCTTGGTAGGATGATCAAAAACTTCAATAGAACGATCAATCTTATCATAAATACCATTAAGAAGATCGGCATAAATATCGTAGTAAAGATAATTATCTGCATCAATATCAAAAACACCAATAATCCAAAAACCAGGATCAAGATATTGCTTAATTGTACCAGCCTGCTTGCGGCCGCTCCAACCATTAAGCCATTCTCCATAAACAATCAGATTAGGATTCTGGATAAGGAATTCCCGCAGCTTCTCAGTAGACTTATCAGTTGTAAAGAAAAGCATAAAGTCAGCATTATCATGATCAATAGTTACTTCACGCTTGCGGCTACCGCAATGAATGTTACCCGCTTCATCTGCCCAAGCTACAGCATTAGTACCATCAAGCTTGGAAAAACAATAAACAGTACCATTAAGAAAAGCAGGAACATCAATCTTGGTTTCATCCAAGCGTTCTACGTGTATGAACGACTTAAAAGTTGCCATCACTTTTCCTTTCTTTCTTTCTCTTCTTTATTATATTATAACATAAAATAAAAGCTCCCGTCAAGAATTATCTTCTTGATAGGAGCTAAAGAATTTAATCTTGAACTTGATGCTTCTTATTGATCTTCTCTCGGAGTTCACGTCGTTGCCGCAGAGTCTGTTCAATTAGAGCATTATATGCATCTTTTAGAATATGATAAGTTTCTTCTGTGTCTTCCGCGAGTTTCCAAGCAAGATCTGCCTGATGTGCTAGAGCATACCACTCTTCTTTCATATCATCCATATACGGATCTCGCTGAGCGTCCGCATGAGAAAGAACATTAAAGGCATGAGTAATACCCTTAGCACGTTCCTTCATAAACTTAGCCTTCTCTTGGTAAGCCGCAATATCACATTTTAGTTCAGCAAAATAACAACCATCATACTGATTAGCAACATCTTCATCCTCGGGATGAACTCTTACGGATCGAGTAAAAGTTCCATATTTAGTCTGTTTAATAACCTTACTAATACCAGTAGCTTCATCATACTCGGCATATAGAATAGTGCCCTTCATTATTACTCCTTTTCATAATCCGCAAGATTTTTGATACTATGATATAACATAGTATATTTATCAGTTAATATTCGATCATCATGAAAATGACCACCAAAATATTGTTTAAAAGTTGGACAACTTTCATAAATATAACCCATTTTATCAAGCCAATTTTCCATAGACTTATCTACGTTAGACTGATCAAGTCCAGACATAAATAAATCTTCAAATATAGGCTGCAATTTTCTAGGAAAAGTATGAGCGATTACAAAATCAATATCAAAACCAATATCTAGCCATTCAGATGCAAGCGTCTCAAGAGTATTACGTTCTTCTTCTGAGAGTTGTTCGTCTGGATTCCAAGGATAATTCATACGAAGACGATACCATTTATCGACAGAGTAAGCCCCTGGAATAAAAAGAATATTATAATCTCCAATATTATAAATTCCACCAGCATCAGCTACATACCAAATATTAGGATATTTCTTTTGATAGAGATACATACCATCATCAGTGAAATCCCAACCTTGATTAGGATAATACTTATTAAAAACACCATCCCAAACAGAATGTTCTTTCCAATAGGAAGAATCATGATTTCCTCTTAGAATAATCCACGTTCCTGGAAACTTTTTTGCTTCTCGTTTAGCCGCTCCCATTATATGATCTTGATACTCAAATCCTGCATCACCTGCAATGATAATAAAATCATCCTCAGAAGGATTATCTATTTGAGAAATTACATCACGAATACAAATAGGCTTTCCATGAATATCGCCTGTGACAAAAATTCGTCCCATTAATCCTCCTCATAATGATCTTCATACTGCCGCATACTAGACTTGCGGGCCTTCTCCTTGGCTTGACGCTGCTTACGAATCTCAACCTCGCGCGTCTTCTTAGAATACTTAGGCTTACGAGTTAGCTTCTCAAAAGTCTCATCATCGCTATCTTCATACTCGTCAGCTAGGTTCTTAAGATTGCGGGCCATGTTCTATAATCTCCTTTTCATTAGACAATAAAAAATAGTTAATTTCTCTTCACACTCAGACACATTAACCATCAAGCACAACGCCACGTTTTTAAACTTCTTTTTCGCGTCGGATTTTTACTCTGCTGCCCAGAGAAGAAGTCGGCTTATAAGTGGTAACCGCACGCCCCTAAAGAAACAAAATATTGAATATACCTGTGCAATGATATATTCTCACCGCGGCCCACGGAATAGGGGAGAATTAAAATTCTACTAGCTTTAGCATACCCTACATAACGGCCCATTAAAAACTAATTATCAAAAATGAAATATTGCTTACACTGATCATTTGTGCAAGCCATTGTATTAGTATTCTCAATTACTCGCATAGGACTGCCGCACACATGACAAGTAAACTTTTTATGACGCGGCTTTTTACGTGGCTTAGGAGTATCAGCAAGTCCCACATTGATTAGTGCCTTCTCCAATTGATTACCAAGTAGCATTAGTTTGTCCTCTTTTCACTCTCTTTTTCATTACAATAATATTATAACATATTTTATTGGCAGCTGTCAATTAAAATTTTTAGTCATGGCCATAATAACCAAAAGCATGGATCATTTCGCCAGTACTTGTTACATATTCTTTATTATAATAATCATAATAATAATTGCCTTCAAAAAATTCTCTAAAGGTTAAAAATTGTTTTTCATGCCAATGTTCCTCGTCATCCTGAAAACTCCAGTCATCTGTGTCTTGATCTGGATAAGGAAAATGAGGATCCATTTCTTTAGCTTCATCATACGTAACAAATTCAGGATAGGAGTTCCATCTGGAATCTACATTATAATATAATTTTCCTTCTACCCACTGTTGATATTTTTCATCATCAGTTATGCAAATAGTATGAACAGATGAACTATTAGTTTCAAAGGTATTAGCTCTAATATTAATCATCTAATTTCCTTTCACATAAACATATTCTTGATCATGTTCATTAAATACTACTTCTTCATATTGACCCCAAGAAACTCTTGGAACAATATCTGGGTTGAAATATTCTCTTTCTTCTTCATCATACGCTTCATCACCAGTAACAATAATATATCCATCTGGATCAAGAAGATAATATTTTAGAAGTGAAATATCTTTTTTCATTGCATCTAGTAAATTTTGCATTGCGTAAGAATGATCAACATATGGATAATCATAGCCATCATCATCATTAAGATTATATAAAATTGCATTTGGACAATATAGATGAATTGCATCTTTCCACCATTTTAGTTCATCCCAATTAGATTCATATTTTTGAGTATCAAAATTAAAAGTTTCAATGCAATTACTCCAAATAGCAGTCCATAAATAATTTAATCGTTCTTCCATTGTATTTAACGGAGGTTTAGGTATACGTCCATATTGTCCTCCCCTAATATACATCAGATCTGTGCATACTACATTGTCCATTGCTGTTGGGTGAAAAATAATAGTATGAACCGAAGAACTGTTAGTTTCAAAAACATTAGAACGAATTTTAATAGTCATATTCACTCTCCCAAATTGTCACACTCTCTTCTGTTTGAATCTGTTCGTTACAACTTGTTTTTCATACACAAGTTAAACAAGCAGGTTGTTGTGAATAATATTGACTTTCTCCAAAACAATCTGGATAGTCTTCTTCATAATAGTATTCCATTAATTCATTCCTTTATTTCTAATAAAATCAAACATTACAGAACAATCAATATTATCAATTGAATAACGTTCTAGTGAAGAGCTTGATTTTGCATATTCCATTGTTACAAGATCAACATAAAATGTTGTAGAACCATCATCTCCCATATAATAAGTATCCCAAGTATCTCGCGGAATTTGCTCTTGTACATTCAATTGATCAAGAGCAAGATTATCAAAACTACATGTTTCACATTTATCCAATAGATAAGGTAATGCATCATTCAATTTTGTCATATTGTTTTTAATATAAGACCCAAAATGAGAAAAAAATTGTTGCCCTTTGCGGACAGTCTTATACCCTAAAATAAGAACTCTTGCATGATGCTCAATTAAACCTGCTATTTCCCCGCTAGTTAAAAGTCCTGCAATAGTATGAATAACACACGTTTTATGATGATAATATTGATTCCAAAATTCTGAATCAGAAATATCAGTAAGAGAAACACCAATTCCATGAATTAAATTATTATTATACCAATTATCAATAATTTGAATACCATTTACAAAATCTTTTTGATTAATAGTAATAGATACGATAGCATTATATCTTTTAAAAATTTCAAGACAAGCTTGTGTATGTTCAATATTCTTTAAAAGATTACCACCACCTAAAGCAATCTCAACAAAAGGAGGAAGAGTGCTAGCAAATTGTTTAACATTTTCAAGATTCGCAAGTTGTCCACCAAAATAACTAGCTTCGTGACAATAAGGACAACTATGCTCACAATCATTAGAAATTTTTACATCCATACTTTCTGGACGAGAAGGTGAAAAGTTATCCAATTCATTATATCTAATTTTAGTACCATTAGTAGTATTCAATAGAACATTATAGTTGCCATTAACATAGTTAACCCAAGCCATAAAATTCCTTTCTACGTATTTATTTTCAATATAATTATATTATAAAAGATTGCCCTTGTAAAGAACAATTTTTTAACATAGCTAAATTTTTTCCTTGACAAGAAAAATTTTACTATATATAATTATATAGAAGGTAAAATGTCCATATACAATATCTAATCAAAGGAGTCATAATTGAAAAAATTGATTATGTTTTTAGGTACTCCTGGCATGAACAATATAGAGTTAGCTAGGTATTTACAAGTCACAAAATATCCTAAATCTATTATTATAGATAGATATGACAGTTGGCTAAAATATCCAAATGAAAGATATAATGCAGATATTGTTGAAGAAGATTTATATAATACTACTAAAAAAGCTCTTGAAGAATCTAATGTAGTAATGCTTATTGCACCTTTTGTTTTAAAAGCAGATAGAGATAATTTCTTTTTATATCTTAATCATTATATCCAAGAGAAGATAGAAATTATAGGTGTATGAGTTGAACGAAAATATGAAGATCTAAAAATCTTGCGGCAACTGCGTTTACCTTATAGACAGGTGCCAGATGAAACTTTTGAATATTTATATAAGTATAGAGAATCACCTTCTGTATCAGAACCTTTTGATGATATAGTATATATTACACGAGAAATTAATACTGGTATGAGTAAATCGCAACCGTTCATTACAGATATTTTAACTGCCTTGGATAGAATCTAGTTATTGACAAAAAATTTTTTATAGTATATACTTATATAAAAGATAAAGAAAAAGAAGGGAAAACAGTGGCACAAAAAAGAAAAGTTTATGCAGAGTATATCAATCAAATTCGAGAAGATATACCAGGCACTTGTATACACAAAAGAGCAGAAGATATTATTAGAGGATATGATTGTAAATATTTGCATGTTCCTCGCATTGATACAGAAGATATAGTATGTGAACTTCATAAAAGAACAACAACGCCAAATTGTTATTGCTGTTGGGCTGAACGTAAACCTTATCCTAAAGAATTTTGATATGGAAATGGATTTTTAGAAGTTTGCAAATAGAAAGGAAAAAAGATGATTGTTAATGACCTTGTAAAAACCATCGGATATACTCGTAATAAGCTCGATCATTTTGAGTTCTGTATTTGGAATCCTGTAATGGATGATTGGATTACCCTTCGTAAGGTAAATGCAGATCAATATGTTCATATTTGCGATCGTGAAGTTCTCGATTGGATGATTAATGAAGTAAATGAAGATATGATCTCTGTCAATATTCGTATGGTTGACAGTGATTATGAAACTTTTCGTGATTATATTAAGGAGTAAATATGCGGAAACCAGTTCAAGCTTACGACAAAGACCATCGTAAACTCGTAGAAGATAAATCAGTTGTTCGTTATGAAGATGCTCTCTGGCTTTATCATGGAGCATGGGTAGATAATCAGAGTGGCAAAGTAAAAATTCTACTTTCCAGTCGCCGCACAGGTAAGATGCGGCTAGTACATGATCGTCATCGCAAGCATATCAGTCTCGAATTTACAGTAGATTAAAAATTTTTCTTCCCGTTAAGACGAATTAAAAGTCTTGACGGGATTTTTTTATTATGGTATAATTATATTGATAATGAAAGGAGGGTTAATGGATAACCTTTATAAAGATGATAGTATTGAGTCTTTGTCTGCTCGAGAACATGTGCAGTTGCGGCCAGGTATGTATATTGGAGATACCTCTGATCCTACGCATCTTGCAATTGAGATTCTTGGCAACGCTATTGACGAATATAATATTGGTCATGGCAATAAGATTCAAGTTATAATTAGTGATAATACACAAGTGTGTATTGAAGATTGGGGTCAAGGATTTCCAATTAATATTCTGCGTGAAGATGGTGAAACCGTTCTCCAAGCATCCTTTGATGTTATTAATACATCTGGTAAGTATAAGGATGATGGAGTATATGAAGGTACTGCAATTGGTCTAAATGGTATTGGATCAAAAGCTACCAACTTCCTCAGTGATCAGCTTCTAGTTACAACTGAAAATGCTGATCATGATGCAGAGCAGATTTTCTTTAAGAATGGCATTTTCTTTGAGCGTAAAGTTGGTAAGCATCTTCTAGGGCATCAAGGTACTTGTGTAGCTTTTATTCCTAGCCAAAAGTTCTTTACTAAGATTATGGTTAATAAAGCTAAGCTCAAGGATTTCTGCGAGGATATTACTTGTCTATGTCCTGGTCTTACAATTATCTTTAATGATGAAGAGATTGTACATGAAAATGGTATTCAAGATTTGCTTAAAAAGCATCTTGGAAAAGAAATTGAGATTATCAATAATCCTCTAATCATCCAAGAGAAGAAAGATAAACAATCAATTTCTTTGGCAATGAGCTATACCACTCGTGGCAGCTCTAGTATTATACCATATGTTAATTGCGGAGTTACATCTGCGGGGCCGCACATTACTTCAATTAAGTCTACCATTACTCGCACACTTAACAAGTGGGCAAAAGAACAAGGTATTCTTAAAGCAAAAGATAAGAATCTTGATGGTGCTTCTCTTCAAGAAGGTATGGTACTTGTAGCTAATATTACCGCAGAAGGTGTAGCATATGATGCGCAAGTAAAGTCCACAATCACTAAGATTGATACTGGATTTATTACTTCTACTCTTGGTGAGCAACTAGAGATTTGGCTAGATAATAATATTGAAGATGGTAAAAACATTATCGAAAAAGCTTTGGTTGCCCGCAAAGCTGCAGAAGCTGCAAAGAAAGCTCGAGAACGTGTAAAGGCTAAAGCTGCGGCCCCTGTAAAGGCTAAGGCAATTCAGCTTCCTACCACTCTTACAGATTGTTGGAGTAAAGATCGCAGTAAGTGTGAACTGTTTATAGCAGAAGGGAAATCCGCTGCAGCGGGTTTGGTCGCAGGACGAGACAGTGAGACTCAAGCTATTTATGGTGTACGTGGTAAAATGCTTTCTGTTCTCAAAACTGCAACTGCAAATATCTATAAAAACCAAGAGATCAACAATCTAGTTCAAGCTCTTGGGCTTGATGTAGATGAAAGAACTTGTAAACTTACATACAACGAAAAGAAACTTCGTTATGGTAAGATTATCGCCGCAGCTGACGCGGATCCTGACGGGCACCACATTGAAAATCTTCTATTCAATATTTTATGGTATATGTGCCCGGAACTAATCACAGAAGGTCATGTATATTCTGCTGTTCCGCCTCTTTATCGAATTACAACAAAAAAGAATGAATATATTTATCTCAATAACGATGAAGATCTTGCGGAATTTAAAAAGACAACCAAAGAAACAGGATATACAATTGGAAGAAACAAAGGACTTGGAGAACAGGATAGCGAAGAACTAAGTGTTAGTCTACTCGATCCAGCTACACGTAATATTTATCAATTATATGTAGATGATTATGCTAAAACGGATAAAATGTTTGAAGATTTATATGGAAAAAGAGTAGAAGCAAGAGTTCGATATATTCAGGAGCATGGAGAGGAGTTGATTGTTGATGAGGATAGAGTATCATAAAGGAGACTTAATTGGTCCTTATAATGCAATTTTTCTTTATGAGACTGAACAAGATACTCAACCATGTGGCAGAAAAAATAGACGAGCTCAATTTTTATGTCCTTATTGTAAAAACAATGAATTTAATGCCCGTATTGGCGAAGTAAAAAGAGGAAAAACTCGCTCTTGTGGATGCTATCGAAGTATTAGTAAATTACAGACACATGCAAAAGATATAAAAAATGAACGACATGGACATTTAGTAGCTATCGAAAGAACTAACGAACATGCTAAAGATAATAGCTATTTATGGCTATGTCAATGTGATTGCGGCAATTATACTAAATTAACGACAAGTGAATTTTATAAAACTAATAGCTGTGGTTGTCAAAAAGGATTTACACAAGGAGAACAAAAAGTTTTAAATTTTTTACAAAAGCATTCTATTAGCTATCTTAGAGAGTATTCGTTCAAAGACTGTTTAAGCAATAAAGGATTCTTATTAAGATTTGATTTTTATTTACCAGATTATGATTGCTGTATTGAAATTGATGGTAGGCAGCATCGAGAAATTGTTTCTCATTTTGGTGGAGAAAAAGCTTTTACACAATTACAAAATAATGATAAAATAAAAAATGAATATTGTAATTCAAATAATATTCATTTAATTAGAATCCCTTATGGAAAAGGACCTTTAGATATTACAGAACAAAGACTAAAAGAAATTTTCATAAAGGAAGGAATTTTGTCATATGAATAAAATTGATATTTGCGAAGAACTTAGTTATAATTTTTTAGACAGTTCTTATGAAACTAATTGTCGAAGAGCTTTTCCAGATATTCGCGACGGTCTTAAAGATGGACAGCGAGCTTGTCTTTGGGAAATGTACACTAAGAAATATACTAGTAAAAAGCCCCATGTAAAGTCTGCAAAGATTTCTGGTGGAGTTGCTGCATTGTGGTGGCCGCACGGTACTACTGCAATTTATGAGACTTTTGCTCGTATGTCTCAGCCTTTTACAAATAATATACCGGAGGTAGATTTTCATGGATCAAATGGTAACGTCATTCTCGGAGGAGATGCAATCGCCGCAGATCGATACACAGAAGCTCGACTTGCTCCTATCGTCGAGCAAGGAATGCTTGGAAACATTCAGAAATCTGTTGTGCCAATGCAGTCCAATTTTAGCGAGGATGATGAATGGCCCACGGTATTACCTGCTATCTTCCCAAGACTTCTCGTGAATGGAGCCCAAGGAATCGGAGTTTCTTTATCGAACGTATGGCTACCACATTCCTTCAGTGAGTCCGCAGGACTTCTCCTTCATTATATTGAAACCGGAGAACTAGATGAAGATAATTTTTATCCTGACTTCCCCACTGGTGGAACAATTATTAATAAGGATGAACTTGCCACAATTAATAAAACAGGTCGAGGTAGAGTTATAGTTGAAAGTAAGTTTAAAATTAGCGGAAATGAAATTGATTTTTATGAATTGCCTTACCAAGTTTTTATTGAACCAGTAATTGATGAAATTAAAAAAGCAATTGATGAAGAAAAAATTACTGGTATCGCAGATGTGTATAATAAGTCTGATAAGAAGCGCATTTCACTTGTTGTTACTTGTACGCCAGGAGTTGAACCGCTAAAAGTTGTAGCACAATTGTTTGCGGCTACTAATCTCCGTAAGCAATTTAATGCTAATCAAAATGGAATCATTAGCAAAACTCCAGTTATGATTACATTAAAGAAGTATGTGGATACTTATATTGAGCATAATACTGGCTGCATTAAGCGTGAGTACGAATATGATCTTGACGCCGCACAAAAACGTATTCACATTCTTGAAGGTCTTTCAATTGCACTAGAAGATATTGATAATGTAATTGAACTTATTAAAAGTAGTAAAAATAAATCAATTGCGGCGACTAATCTTTGCGAGAAATATCAACTAAGTTTTGAACAAGCTGATGCTATTCTAAAGATGACACTAAGTCGTCTTACTAATATGGATCAAATCGCAATTGCAAATGAACTCCAAGAGAAGAAGCAATTAGCTCTAACTTATCAAGAAGTAATTGAATCTTATAAAAAGCAAACTGAAATTCTTGCAGAGCGTTTGCGGGATCTGGTTAAAAAGTTTGGTGATAAACGCCGCACAGATGTAATTCAAAAAGATATTCCTAAAACGTCTACAGCGAAAAAAGCTAAGGAACTTATTATCGAAGATGTTATTGTAACTCGCACAATGCAAGGGTATCTAAAGAGTATTCCTGTTAAGGTTTACCGTGAAGCTAGAATCAATATTGAAAAAGTAAAGGCCCGCACAGATGATATTATTCTATTATTCTCTTCTCTTGGGAAGATGTATCGTCTAAAAGTCGGAGAGATTAAACAGTGTGCAGCCGCTGATAAGGGTACTGCTCTTGGGGCAATTCTTTCTCTTGAGCCCAATGAAAAGATTCTTTATATGACTAATATGAATATTGATCAAAAGCATCCTTATATTACAGGTGTAACTGAAAAAGGTCTAGTAAAGAAATCTGATAAAACTATTTTCATTGGTAGTACTCAGAATAAGCGTGGTATGAAGTGTGCAGGGCTTAATGAAGATGATTCATTCATCTGGTTTGGAGAAACAAATGGAGATTACATGACGCTGGTTACCTCAGACCAAATGGGTATTCAATTTAAACTCGACGAGATTAATCCTGTTGGAAAAACTGCGAAGGGTGTTAAGGGTATTGCTCTTAATGAAGGAGCTACCATTGTTCGAGTTAGTGTGGGAGCTATGTCAAAAGCCTTACCAGTACAGCACAGAGCCGGAAAAGGAAATCGACTCTCCTAAAGAAAAGGGACTTTACAAGTCCCTTTTTTTATTATATAATATATTTAAAAGAAAGGAGAATTATGAGTGAACTTTATCTTGGTAGTTATCAATTGGAACCAATGAAGTATAATGGGTCACCAAGTCAAACACTTATTGATGAAGCTTTTAAAGGTAACGGTCAATGGGTGGCTCAGCAAAAATATGATGGTGCTCTTTATATGTTAGAGAAAATTGACGATAATCATATTTATCTTTTTGCAAGAACAAAGTCTCGTAAAACCGGTGAGCTTGTAGAGAAGAGTGCTAATGTTCCGCATATTGTAGAGTGGGCAAAGTCACTTCCTGATGATACAGTCGTACTTGGCGAGATTTATGTTCCTGGTGGTAAAAGCAATGACGTGACAAAGATTATGGGGTGTACACCAACAAATGCGATTGCGAGACAAAAAGGCACGGGTTATGGTGGCTTTATTCATTATTATATATTTGATTGTATCCGTTTTAACGGTATTAACTTTTGCAACACTGGGTTCGTAGCTCGTTTTAAAAAATTTCAAGATTGGTTCTACAAACAAGATATTAATGTTTATGTAGAAATGGCTCATGTTTATACAGATAATTTTGAACAAACTCTTCATGATATTTTGAGCAATGGTGGAGAGGGCATGGTCTTTAAAAAGGCCGATGCTATTTATGAGCCAGGTAAACGTCCTACTAAAACATATTTCAAAATGAAACAGCACATGGATAGCATTGATCTTGTCTGCATTGGACTAGAAGATCCAGTTAGAGTCTATACGGGAAAAGAGATTGAAACTTGGCAATACTGAATTGAACGTGGTGAACAAGATCAAAATGGTGCATATCAATGGCATGATTTTTATGGTTATCATTATAAAGATTATCAACAGAATCCGCATCTTTGGGAGCCAGTAACTAAGCCTTGGTTCTTTGGATGGAAAAATGCTATGACACTAGGTCTTTATAAAGCTGGTGAGCTTGTAGAAGTAGGCCGTGTAGCTTCTGGTTTTACTGATGCTACACGAGAAGATATGGCGCAAAATCCTGATAATTATATTGGTCATGTTGTAGAATGCGAAGCAATGTCTACCACTAAGGATGGTGCATTGCGGCATCCAGTATTTATTAGAATGCGTGATGATAAAAATCCAGAAGATTGTAAGTATGAAGAAATTTTTTAGTTGACAAACTATAAATTAAATGATATAATTTAATTAAAGAAGTTAAGAAAAAAGTTCTTGACTTTTTATCAAATAAGTAGTATAATATATTAGAAATAAAATAAAAGGAACAAGGTTCCAAGAGAGAAAAGGAGTCCTATTATGGCTAAACTATTTTCTGATAAAGCTCAAGCAGTACTAACTTTCCTTCAGGCTCATGAGGGTGAAAATCTAACTTCTAAGGATATTGCAGCTGCTCTTGACATTGAGGGTCGTTCTATCACTGGTGTCCTTAACGGTCTTGTCCGCAAGGGTCTAGTTGAGCGTGTTGTCGTTGAGGGCGAGAAGGATAAGCGCATCGTTCTTACTGCTGATGGTGTTACTGCTGATCCCAATGCTGAAAAAGAGTAAGTTAGAATTTTAAATTTAATAGAGATAAAAGGAGAGCGGAGGTAGGAGTTAATCTTATCTCCGCTATTTTATTATGAATTGAAATATAATAATTCCTGTTGTTATTTTTATTACTGATATAATTCTTGCTTGATTTTGTTATTGATTAGGTTGTAAATCTGTTGAACCAATAGAGGATATTAATAATAAAATTTTAGAAAGAAGAAGAGAACTTGAAGATGACATTGATTATCTTACAAATAAAAAATCAGAATTAGAAGAACGAAATGATATTTTAGATAATGATTTTAGTCTATTAACTCATAATTATTATGTTAAAAAGCAAGAAAAAATTTTATTAGATAGTGAATTAAAATCAAAAAAAGAACAGAAAAAAGAAATTCAAGATTTTATTGACCAATCAGAAAAATTGGCTAATGAAAAAGCTGATGCTGTATATCAAAAGAAACTTCTAGAATTAGAAAGAGATTTTAAAGATTCAAAAGAATATTATGAATCAACATTAAAGACTTTAACAGAATATATTAAAACTGAAAAAGAACAATTAGAATCTTTAAAAGCAACACATGCGGCCGCTATTACCGCAGCTCAACAAGAGAAACATATCCAAGAGAATAAAGATTACTATTGTTTAATTCTTCCGCAAGAAGAATTAGGTGATGTAAATATCTTGCGGGGAGTTGCTAAGCGAATTTCAAAACCTAGGTCAATTTTAATGGCAATTTGACAGGCTTATTATTCTCCTATTGCTAAGAAAAAATTCCCTAAAATTCTAGGTAAGACTGATGTATGCGGCATATATAAAATTACGAATCAAGAAACTGGTGAATGTTATATCGGTCAAGCTACTGACATTCGCCGCAGATGAATGGATCATTGCAAAGCTGGAATTGGAATTGATACGCCGCAAGGTAATCAATTATATGCCGCAATACAAGAGTATGGATTAGATTCTTTTTCTTTTGAACTTCTTTTGGAGTGTGAGTCTAGCCAATTAAACGAAAAAGAAAAATATTTTATTGAGTTATATAATTCAGATGCTATTGGATATAATGGAAATAAGGGAGTAGGTTAATGGTTAATTTTCAAACAGTAGAAATTGCTGGTTTTATTTCTGCAATTGCAGGTATGCGTCATCCTTTAAAATCATACAATAAAGCTGATACAAAAATTGATGAGAAAGGTGGGCTTCTAATTGGTGATGCAGATTATAATCTAGCTAAAAAATTAATTCAAGCTGGAAGTCCTGAACATGCCAAGTTCCTTCGTCAAATTGGTGTATGGGTAAATATTACAGCTCCACGTTTTTGGTGGGCAGAAGAAGCAACTTATAAAATTGGTACAACTGAAAATTCTCAGTCTACAATGCATACTCTAATGCGCGATGGGGTTAAGCCAGAAGATATTTATTTTACTTTTGGTGAAGATGAAATTGCTAATAATACTATGCTTACTTATATTCAAGCAATTAATGATCTTATTGATCTTTATAAACAGTTAGAACCTGGTGATATTAAAGAACAATATTTCGAGAAGATTAAAGCTATGCTTCCTGAAGGTTTTCTCCAGACTCGCATGGTAAGTCTTAATTATCAAGTTCTTCGTACTATGTATAATCAGCGTAAGAATCATCGTCTCTCAGGCTGGCGTGAAGACTTTGTTAATTGGGTTCATACGCTTCCAATGCAGGAATGGATTACTGGAGAATTTCCTGATCTAACCCAAGAAAATGCAGTTGACGGACAATAAAATATATTATATAATATATATGTAAGAAAAAGAGACGATCGAAAGAGGAATTTATATGCGTGATAATTGGAAAAATGTTGTGTATGTAGAAGGTTATGTCTATAATTTTAGTCTCTTTGCAAATGTAGCAGGTCCAAATAGTAAGAATCCTGGTCAGGAGTATATTAATGGTACTGTAAACATTGCAACTGACGAGGATGGAATTAATATTGTAAGTGTTCGTTATACCTATGTTGTGCCTTTCTGGAAGAGTGGTAAGGAGAATGAGACTTATACAATTCTAAAGGCTCTTATTGATGGTGGTGCCACTTGGGAGAAGGATGGTAAGGATAAGGCAACCAAGCTTCGTATCCAAGGTGATGTTGAGGTAAATGATTTCATGGGCCGCGATGGTAATATGGTTGAGTCTAAGCAAGTTCGTGGCGGATTTACTCATTATGCGAATGATGGTTTCCGTGATAAGCGTAATAACTTTGAGACTGATATGCTCATTACTGGAGCAAATCTAGTTGAGGTTGAAAATGGAAATGATTATATGAACATTATGGGTTATGTATTTAATTTCCGTGGTGATCTTATTCCAGTAACTTATTCTCTAACTGATGCGGGCGGCATTAAATATTTTGAGAGTCTTGATATTTCAATTAATACTCCCTATTTAGTTTATGTCTGGGGTAAGATTGTATCTTCAACTCAGAAGATTGAGCGTCAAGTAGAGACTGCTTGGGGAGCTCCGCAAGTTGAGTATTCAACTCGTACTCTTCGTATGTGGCAGATGGAAGGTTGTTCTCCTGAACCCTATCCTTGGGATGATGAGTCTACAATTACTGTAGCAGAATTTAAGCAGGGTCTACAGAATCGTGAGCAGCAGAAGGCTGAGGCTAAGGCTCGTGCAGAAGCTCGTAATAATTCTTCTGCGGGTCAGAGTGGTTTCCCCGCTTCTGCAAACATGAGTGTAGATAATGATCCACCTTTTGCAGGTGGAACTACAACAGTTCCCTCACCCACTGCCGCATCTAACTTTAAGTTTTAATGACTAAATTTAAATATCATGATGGGGATTATATTGGTCCCCATCATATTCTTATGATTAAACGTACAATAAAAGATAATCAAAATAAATGATTAGGTCTATTTCAATGTCCTTATTGCCAAGAAAAATTTGAAACAAGAATTAATAGTGTTCAATCTGGATTAACTCAAAGTTGTGGCTGTTGAAATAAAAGAGTGATGAAAAAAAGAGGAGAAGAGCTTGGAAAAAAATATGGCGGTCAAATGAAAAAAGATTTAACTAATCAAAAATTTGGAAAATTAATTGCCTTATATCCAATTGGTAAAACTTCTCAAAGAAAATGAATTTGAAAATGCAAATGCGAATGCGGAAACATTACTACTGCAACTGCCGGAGATTTAATATCTGGGAAAAAAACTTCTTGCGGATGCTTAAAATCTAAGGGAGAACGCTTAATATCTACTTGTTTAAAAACTATGAAAATATTGTTTGAAACACAAAAAAGTTTCAATGATTGTAAAAATCCTAAAACTGGTCATATTTTATATTTTGATTTTTATTTACCTAATTATAATTGTTGTATTGAGTATGATGGTATACAGCATTATATAGACAATAATCATTGAGAATCTTTAAAGAATACCCAATATAGAGATAATATTAAAAATCAATATTGTAAAGACAATAATATAAAACTTATTAGAATACCTTATACTGATTATAATAAAATTAATACCGATTATTTATGGGAGGTACTTAATGATTAATCTTTTAGATATTACCCCGCATGAAGTATCAAGAGATCTTAAAGGTTATACTGTGTTACTATATGGTGAACCCAAAACCGGTAAGACAACTACTGCATCTAAATTTCCTAATGCTTTACTATTAGCTTTTGAGACAGGATATTTGGCTATCCCTGGTGTAATGGCTCAGCCTGTTAATAAGTGGTCTGAATTTAAACAAATTCTAAGACAGCTAAATGATGAAAAAGTTCAAGCAAAATTTGACAATATTATTATTGATACAGTAGATATTGCTTATGATCTTTGTGAAAAATATATCTGTAGTGCAAATGGAGTTTCTACAATAGGAGATTTACCTTTTGGAAAAGGGTATGCTTTAGCTAAGAAAGAATTTGATGAAGCTCTTAGATCAATTCCTCAACGAAATTATGGATTAATTATGATTAGTCATTCACAAGATAAAACATTTAAAGATAGTGAAGGAGAGGAGTACCAGCAAATTGTCCCTACTCTCGCTAACCAACCTCGTCTTGTGGTCGACCGTATGAGTGACATCATTGGTTATGCCCATCCCTTCCAAGAGGAAGATGGAACTGTACATACGACTCTATTCATGCGCGGCACCCCTCGCTTTGTGGCTGGTTCCAGATTTAAATATACCCCTGACAGTATCGAGTTTAGTTATGATAATCTCGTTAACGCAATTGGTGACGCAATAGATCGTCAAGCACAAGATTTTAATGGAAAATATGTAACTGATGCTCCTACTCAGGCACATGTTGCAGAGCCAGAACTTGATTTTGACGCACTTATGAATCAATTTAATGAGCTAGTTTCTAAGATTCAAAATGCAACTGGTGGTGCATTTGGTACTACTTGGGCACCTCGCATCGTAGCTATTACTGATAAGTATCTTGGTAAGGGTAAGAAAGTTTCTGAAATGTCTCGTGATCAAGCAGAACAACTTGTTCTTATTGTAGATGAACTCACGGAAGCTGTAGGCAATGGACTATAGAATGAATGTTGGCAATGAATTAGCACAAATTAAAAATTGTAAAACTTTAGAAGAAATTGAACAATTTCTTAAAGACCACAATTTAATATTTGATCATTGGTATACTAATGGATCTACTTCAAAAGAGTCTAAAACAAGTTTATATGTTGTTGCTTATTATCAAGATACAAATGGAACTTTCATTGAAATAACTTTTAATTTTTAATGGAGAGTTGGCCGAGTTGGTTGAAGGCATCTGTCTAGAAAACAGGAAGGCGTTTATAAACGTCTCAAGGGTTCGAATCCCTTACTCTCTTCCGGAGTAATGGCGTAATGGTATCGCAGAGGATTGCTAATCCTTCCAGCCTAAAATAAGGGCTGTCTCAGTTCAATTCTGAGTTACTCCGCCAGATAATTCCAAGCCATCCTCTATCTGAGGGTGGCTTTTTTATTTGACAAAAACAAAAATATATGTTATAATTAATTGATAAAAATATCGATGAAAGGAGTTTAATGGCAAAACTTGCACCTGTTAAATGTCCATATTGCGGCCAGTCCTTTCAAAGAGAAAATACAGAATTTGTTCAGATCGGCCGCAGATATGCACATAAAAATTGTGCAGATTCAGTAGAACAAATTCATCAATTAATGCAGCATATATTAGGAGAAGGATATTCAAAAACAAAAGTTGAATCTCAAATTAAGCATTTTGTTTCTAAAGAAGGAATGACAATTGATTCAATTTATAGAACATTAATTTATTGGTACGAAATAAAACATTCTGATACTTCTCAGGCAAATGGTGGTATTGGAATTGTACCTTATATTTATTCTGATTATTTAAAATATATGCAGCAGCAAAAGAAAAATGCTGAATTAAATAAAGGAAAAAATATTAAAGACTTTATTAAAGAAACTAAAAATGTAATTGGTAAAGCAACTCCAATTACAAAACCACGTCATGTTAAATTTTATGAATTAGATTAGGAGGTATCATTTGGATAGTTCACGTTATGCAGATACGCCTTCTCTAGTTCAACTTCTAGGTTGTCTTATTAATGATATTACAATCTTAGATGATGAAGGTAAATACTTTTTAACAACCGCAGATTTTGTAAAAGAATTTCATCAAATTGTTTTTGCTTCTTTGTCTAATATGCACACAATGGGTGTGCGGCAAGTAACAATTCAATCTATTGAAAATTATTTGCAATCTCGGCCGCACTCTTATGCAACTTATAAAGCAAATGATGGAGCAAGATTTCTATTAACGGCCGCAGAGCAAGCAGATAGAAGTAACTTTGATTATTATTATGCTCAGACAAAGAAATTTACTTTGTTGAGAGAATATAATAAAATAGGTATTGATGTCTCTTGGATTTATGATCCAGATGAATTAGATCAATCCAAGAGAGAAACAAAGATAGCATATCTTAATAGTCTTAGTCTTGATGAAATTGCAGATCAAATAGATAATAAAATTGCTCATGTGCGGGCAGAGTATGTAGATAATTCAAGTGATGATAGTATATTGGCATCTACAGGAATTGATGAATTATTTGATTCATTAGGACAAAATCCAGATGTAGGTCAACCAATGTATGGAGATCTGGTTAATACGGTAACAAGAGGTATGCGTTTAGGAAAATTTTATCTTAGATCCGCGGCGACTGGTGTGGGTAAAACTCGTTCAATGATTGCAGATTTTTGTAATTGTGGTTGTAATAAAATTTGGAAAGATGGTGAATGGCGAGATAATGGATTAGCATTTCCTGCATTTTTTATCAGTACAGAATTGGAACTTGAAGAAATTCAAACAATGATGGTTTCATTCTTAGCTGATATTGATGAAGAATATATTCTTAATAATATAATGAGTTTTGAGGAACAACAACGAGCTCGAGAAGCAATTGAAATTATTAAGCAGAGTCCATTATATGTTGAAGTTATTCCAGATTTTAATCTGAAGGATATTGAAAATTCAATTAAGCGTAGTATCCGCATGTATGAAGTTCAATACGTATTCTTAGATTATATCCACACTTCAATGAAAATTCTTGAAGAAATTACTCGTCGTTCTGGTGGAGTAAAATTACGTGAAGATAATGTATTGTTTCTTTTAAGTGTTAAACTAAAAGAGATTGCAACTCAATATAATGTTTTTATTTTATCTTCAACTCAGTTAAATCAAGACTGGAAAACATCAGATGTACCTGATCAAAATTTGTTGCGAGGAGCAAAATCAATCGCAGATAAAATTGATATGGGTATGATTCTTCTTGATACAACAGAAGAAGATAGAGATAAATTAGCCAATGTAATTAATGATGGTATGCGGATGCCGAATGTGAAACTTTCTATTTACAAAAATCGTAGAGGAATGTATAATAGATGTTATATTTGGATGTACGCAAATAAAGGAACTTGCCGTTTTGATGGAATGTTTTGTACAACATATAATTATAAATTAATTCCAATAGGTGAAACACATATTGCAATGAGAACATAAAGGAGGTGCGGCATGAGTTATAATAAAGACGATGTAAAAGAAAAAATAGAATTAGAAGATATATATAATTTATTGGATTATTTTGATGCCGAACCTCAAATGTTTAATGATTATATTATTGCAAGAACTATTTGTCATGGCGGCGATAGTCATAAGTTATATTACTATGAGAATACTCAATTATTTAAATGTTTTACAGGTAGTTGCGGAACTTTTGATGTATTTGAATTAGTTCAAAAAGTTCAACAAATAGATGACTTAAATCAAGCAATTTATTTTGTAGTTAACTTTTTTAATTTACAGAGTCAAATATCTGATGACTTAGATTTTGACATTGAAGATTTTAGAATATTAACTGCAAATAAAAGATTATTAGAGATTGAACCTCGATCTCAGGAAAAAGTTATTTTACCTGAGTGTCCTAATTATATTGAGCATTATCCGCAACCAAGGATATTAAATTGGGAAGCAGAAGGAATTTCTCCTGAGATAATAAAATATATGGGAATAAAATATGATCCTGTAAATGGAGCAGTATTGATTCCGCATTATGATGTAGATCATAGATTAGTTGGTATTAGACAAAGAACTTTAGTCCAAGAGAATGAAATCTATGGTAAGTATAGACCCGCAAGATTTCAAGGTCAATTATGTAATCATCCTTTGGCTTTTAATTTATATGGATTTGATAGAGCTAAAGAGAATATAAAATCTATGCAACTTGCAATTGTAGTTGAATCAGAAAAATCTGTAATGCAATATCAATCTTACTTTGGTACGAAAAATAATATATGCGTAGCAGTTTGCGGCAGTAGTATTTCTCGTTATCAATTTCAACTTCTTTTGGATGCCGGTGTTAAAGAAATTGTATTAGGATTTGACAAAGATTTCCAAGAAATGTATGGTAAAGAATATGATGAAAATGTTAAAAAGATTGATAGATTATATATGAAATTAAGTGCAGAGGTTTCTGTAAGTGTGTTATTTGATCAATATAATTTACTTGGATATAAAAACAGTCCAATGGATTGTGGGAAGGAGGCTTTCCTCTATCTATGGAGACACAGAATCATATCTTAGCTTATAGAAAGAAACATCCTCGTTGTAGATATTGTAAATTTCATAAATGAATTGAACCAAGTTGTTGTGGTTTTTGAAAATGTTTAGTAAAAGATATACCTTTGATAGATCATCTTTTTCTATGAAGATGGCAAGGATGTTTTTGTAAATGGTTTAAAGCAAGGGAGGGTAATATTGATTTATAAATTATTTAATGAGCCTACACAAGGAACGATGCGACAAATATTATATAATCGTGGAATAAAGACAAAAGAAGATCAAGATAAATGGATTAACGCTTCTTTCTGAGAAGATGTAAATTCTCCTTTTGCTTTTGGTGAAGGTATTGTTATGAGAGCTGTTGAATTAATGCGGACAGCTGTTGAAGCAGAAGTACCTTTGACTGTAGTAGTAGATGCAGATGCAGATGGTTTTACGAGTGCCGCAATTTTTTTGAATTATATGTATGATTTATATTCTTATGATCAGAGTAAAGCAAAAATTCTTCCTAAACTACGTTATGTTTTGCATAGCGGGAAACAGCATGGGTTAGAGGATGTTATAGATCAACTTTTAGAGGATGATTCAAGTCTTATTGTAATTCCAGATGCAGGTACAAATAATATTGAACAGATGCAACAATTAGTAGATGCTGGTAAGTATGTTCTTTGTATGGACCACCATGAATCTGATAATTGAATTCATAATGATAATTGTATCATTATCAATAATCAAATTTGTGATTATCCTAATAAAGATTTATCTGGAGCTGGTGTAACTTGGCGTATTTGTCGAGCATACGATATGGTTATGGGATTAACTAACCTTGAAAGTTGGCTTGGTGCGAATCAGTATGTTGATCTTGCAGCATTGGGTGTCCTGAGTGATATGTGTGATTACAGATCACTAGAAAACAAAGCCATTATTGATATGGGGTTAGGTAATATTCATAATCCATTCTTCTATTATATGTGTGAAAAAAATAAATTTAGTATTGATAAAATGGGTGGAATTAATTATATGTCAATAGCATTTTATGTAACTCCATTTATCAATGCTATTGTGCGTTCTGGTACTATGGAAGAAAAAGATTTAATTTTTAAATCTATGCTAAAGTTTTATGCCTTCGATAAGATTGAGAGTGGTAAACGTGGCCACAAAGGAGAACTGGTACCAAGAGTTGAAGAAGCAGTTAGAATCGCAGCTAACGTCAAAGCTAGACAAACAAAGCTCCAAGATGCTGCAATGGATTTGCTCGAACAACGAATTCAAACTGAACGATTGACAGAAAATGGTATTATTGTCTGTTGCTGCGAACCCGGAGAAGTGGAAAAAAATCTCGCTGGACTTGTCGCCAATAAGATTCAAGCGAAATATCAGCACCCATGTCTTGTCCTCACAAAGTCAAAAGGGAAAGATGATAAGGAATATTATTATAGAGGATCCGCTAGAAATTATTCTATGTCAGAAATAGAAGATATGCGGCAGCTCTGTGAAGATACAGGGGATGTAGAATATGCACAGGGCCATAGCTCAGCTTTCGGAATCTCTATTCCTGAATCTAAATTGCAAGATTTTATTCAAAAGACTAATGCAATTTATAGTGAAGCTGCGCAAGAACCTGTATATTGGGTTGATTTTGAATGGTTTAATAAAGATATTGATCCTCAGAAGATTCTAATGATTGCACAGAATAAATCTACTTGGGGACAGGGATTACCTGAACCATATATTGCAATTAAAGACATTCCTCTAACTTCTGTTCAACTTCTTTCGCCGGATAAACATCCTACGCTAAAAATACATTTATCAAATGGTGTAGATATTATGAAATTTAAATCTTCACAAGAAGAATTTGAACAATTTACTAGACCTAATATGTATCTTACTGCGGTGTGCCGTTGTTCAAGAAATGAATGAAATGGAAATGTAACTGCACAACTTATTATTGAGGATTTTTATATTAATGAAGAATGGGTATTTTAATATGGCTTTAGAATTATCAGAAGAATTTTTTAATGAATTATCTTGGCTTGTTAAAGAAGGTTATCGTTTTTTCTTAGAACAGAAACAGGGTGGATATTTTGAACCCGGGACATATGAAGATCTTAAAGAGTATGCGGATAAAATACCTCATGTGTTTGCTTTAATGTTAAACCATAAATAAAGTTGACAGAATCTAAAAAATATGATATAATTTAATTAAAAGATGGGGTCAATAAAAATAATCTTATTATTCCAATCTTGATATATTAATAGAATCAATAAAAAAGAATTATTAAAGGAGTGATGAGACATGGCCTCTTATCAAGAATTAAATGAATATTTTTATACTCAATTTCAACGTAACTTACCTAGAGCTACAATTTCTAGGTGAGTTACAAAAGGTTATGTTAAAGGAATTAAAGAAAAAAACATTTGAAATTACGATTTTAATTCTTTTAAAGAGTATATTCATTCAAATGAATATCAAATCAAAGCTCGATCTATAAAAGAAAAACCAAAAGATTATATAGGAAAAACTGTAGGTAAATTAAAAATAACAGGTATAGTTCCAAAAGAAGAATATAATCAACAATACAATGGAACATTAATGTATTGTGATTGTTTAAATTGTGGTAAAAAACATATACAAGTTAGATTTTCTTATTTAACTACAAACGGTAATTATCATCAAGAAACTTGCGGGTGTGGACGAAAACAAAGAGCTTTTTTAGCTTCTGCTCGTCCAGGAATGAGAGAAGAATTTGTTGATAAATATAAAGATAACTTTGAATGGTTTTTATTTTTACATAGGTTATTAGTTGATTCTGCGACTGATCGTTATTATATTAATTGTCCAATTGAAGAATATGAAGAAGCTATTCAACAATTAGAAGTTGACAAACAGTTTTTAATGGTATATAATTTTTGAAAAGCACATGAAAAAGAAGATACTTATTATGACTGAGCAAAACCTAGTTTAGATCATATTATACCTAAGTCCAAAGGTGGAGGAAATAATTTTACAAATTTACAAGTTTTAACTGTATTTGAAAATTTAGCTAAAAGAGATATGACACAAAAAGAATGAGTAGAATTTAAAGAAAAAACACATACAACGTCTGATTATTTTATTGAAAATATTATGAGTGAAAGGAGGGAGAATATTGTCTAGGTTTGAGATGCATTCCCATTCTGATATGAGCAATATTCGCTTACTTTGACTGCATAAATACAGTTGATTCTCTTGTTAATTATGCCGTAGAAATTGGTCTTGAAGGTATTTGTTTAACTGACCATGAAGCATTAGGTAATTGGGTTAAGCTTGATCAGATTAGACAGAAAGTCCAAAAGAAGAATCCAAGTTTTAAAATTGGATATGGTAATGAGATTTATCTTATTGATGAACGTGGAAGTGGACAGCGATATTGGCACTTTATTTTAATTGCAAAAGATGCAATTGGTGCAAAGATGCTGCGGAAACTGTCATCAAATTCTTGGATGAATAGTTATTTTGATAGAGGTATGGAGAGAGTGCCAACTCTCAAAGCAGAAGTAATGGCATGTGTAGAAGAATTTGGTAAGGGTCATCTTATTGCATCATCCGCATGTCTTGGTTCAGAACTTGATTATTGTATTCTTGAAATGGATAAAGCTGAGAGAGTTGGTAATATTGAAGGTAAGGCTGAATATTATTATAGGATTGTAGATTTTGTAAATTGGTGTAAGTCTGTATTTGGAGACGATTATTATTTTGAGATTCAGCCAGCTCAAAGTAGAGAGCAGATGATTGTTAATAGTCGAATGAAAGCTTTGAGTGATTATTTTGGAGTTAAGATTGTAGTAACAACTGATGCTCATTATTTGAAGAAGAGTGATCGAGAAGTTCATAAGGCATTTCTTAACTCAAAACAAGGTGATCGAGAAGTAGATGAATTTTATGCGTATGCGTATCTTCAAACGACAGAAGAAATAATTCAAAATCTTGAAGGAACTGGTCTTGATTATGCGGAACTTGAAGCAAATACTTTGGAAGTAAAAAGTAAGATTCAAGATTTTGGTTTTGCACATAAACAGCAAGTCCCGCAAGTTCCAGTAAAAGATTATCCTAAAGTAATGTCAAAGATGGGTTATAATACTTTGGATTATTTGTATTCAAGTGATAATCCGCAAGAAAGATATTGGGTTAATTATTGTTGTGATAAACTTAAAGAACTTAATTTGTTCAATGATATTTATCTTGCGCGACTTGAAGAAGAAGCAGATATTCAGAAAGTAATTGGAGAAAAACTTGGAACTTGTATGTTTGCATATCCAATTTTTCTTCAGCATTACATTGATTCATTTTGGGAAATTGGTTCAACTGTAGGCGCGGGACGAGGTTCCGCATGTTCTGGATTGAATCATTATCTTCTAGGAATTACTCAGCTTGATCCAATTAAGTATAATCTTCCCTATTGGAGATATAGTAATAAAGAGCGTATTGAGTTGGGAGATATTGATATTGATATTTGCCCATCCAAGAGAGAAGAAATTTTTAAATCAATTCGTGAAGAAGTTGGTCAACTTGGATGCGTTCAAGTTTGTACATATGGTACAGAGACAACACGTTCAGCAATCTCAACAGCTTGTCGTGGTTATCGTTCAAAAGATTTTCCAGATGGAATTGATAATGATGTAGCTCAATATATGACAAGTCTTGCACCAAGTGAACGTGGATTTGTTTGGCCGGTTCATGATTTGGTTTATGGTAATGAAGAAAAAGATCGTAAGCCAGTAAAGAATTTCCTAGCGGAAGTTAGAAAATATCCGGGACTTCTTGAAATTATTGAGAAAATTGAAGGATTGATTAATCATCGTGGTATTCACGCGAGTGGTGTAAACTTTTATATGAATGATCCATTTGATAGTGCATGTTTTATGAAAGCAACAAGTGGAGCAATTGTAACTCAGTTCTCACTTCACGATGCAGAATATTGCGGAGACGTTAAATTTGATTTTCTTGTAACAGAAATTCAGGATGTAATTGTTCAATGTCTTAATATGTTGAGTGAATATAATGAGGTTGATCAAAATTTAAGTTTGCGACAATTGTATGATAAATATCTTCATCCAGACGTTCTTCCAATAGATGATGATAAGATGTGGAATGTTCTTGCTGAGGGTAAAGTATTAAAACTTTTCCAGTTTGATAGTCAAGTTGGAAGTCAAACTGTAAAATTGTTGCGGCCAAAGTCACCACGCGAAATGGCAAACTGTAATTCTGTAATGAGATTAATGGCCGCAGAAAAGGGTGGAGAGACACCAACTGAGAGATATAAAAGAATGAAAGATAATATGTCTCGTTGGTATGATGAAATGTCAAGATGGCATTTGCGGGAAGTAGATCAAAAGATATTAGAGAGATATTATCTTGAAACTTATGCAACTCCCGCGCAGCAAGAAGATATGATGATGATTTTAATGGATCCAGATATTTGTGGATTTAGTCTTAAAGAAGCAAATGATGCCCGCAAGATTTGTGCAAAGAAACAAATGAATCGAATTGAAGAATTGCATGAATTGGTTTTGAGTAAAGCAGTTAATCAAAGACTTGGTGAATATGTTTGGGAAACTGCAATTAAACCGCAAATGGGATATTCTTTCTCACTTATTCATAGTTTGGCATATAGTTTTGTAGGATTGCAAACGATTTATCTTGCAACTTATTTTGATCCTGTCTATTGGAATACGGCGTGTCTTAGAGTTGATGCAGGACTTGATGAAGATGCGAGTAGTAATTATGGTAAGATTGCGAAAGCAGTAGGAAATATTATTCATTGTGGTATTCCAATGTCATTAATTGATATCAATAAGTCAGGATATATGTTTGAACCAGATGTTGAGACTGGTAGTATTCTTTTTGGAATGAAAGGTTTGAACGGAGTAGGTGGAGAGATTATTCAAGATATTATTGAAAATCGTCCATATGAAAGTTTTAATGATTTCCAAGAGAGAGTAAAAGTTAAGAAGCCAGTTTTGATTTCACTTATTAAGAGCGGAGCTTTTGATAAGTTTGGTAATAGAGAAGATATTATGCGGGAATATATCTGGTCAATTTGTGAGCCAAAAAAGAGATTAACTCTTCAAAATTTTAATGGTTTGATGGAAAGAAATTTAATCCCAGATAGTCTTAGTTTTGAAAGAAGATTATTTGTATTTAACAAGGCTTTGCGGAAATTCTGTAAACTTGATGATGTTTATTTACTTCCAGATAATTTTTATGAGTTTTATGAAGAATTTTTTGATGTAGATTTAACTACTATTTATGATGGTAATATTGCAATTGATCAAAAAGTTTGGCAAAAACTTTATACAAAAGGTATGGATAAAGCTCGAGATTATTTGCGGGAACATCAAGATGAAATGTTACAAAAATTAAATCAAACTTTGTTTGATGAAGTTTGGAATAAATATGCGGCAGGTACATTGTCAACTTGGGAAATGGATAGTCTTGGTTTTTATTATCATGATCATCCAATGAAGAAACTTGATAAGTTGGCATATAATATAAAGGCTTATAATAGTTTGCCAGATAATCCGCCAGTTGATAGAACTTTTAAACGTAATGGGATTGATATTCCATTATTTAAAACTTGTCGAATTGTTGGTGCAGTAGTAGCAAAAGAAGATAATAAATCTTGTGTAAGTATTCTTACACCTGAAAGTGGTGTAGTTACAGTTAAAATGAGTAGAGATTATTATGCAAGATTGAATCGACAAATGAGTCAAGTCCAGCCAGATGGATCAAAGAAAGTAATGGAAAAAGGCTGGTTCACTCGTGGAACTTTGTTAATGTTTAATGGATTTAAGAGATCAGGAATGTTCTTCACTAAGTCATATCGTCATACGAAATCACATCAATGTTATCGTATCTTGACAGAAGTAAAAAATAATGGTACAATAGATATGACAGCATGGAGATGGGGAGAAAGTGGTGATGATGAAAACTAGATATTATGTTGGTGATAATATTATTCCTTGGTGAGTTGAAAAATTAATTGATTGCGGTCTTATCACGCAAGTTCGAGGATCGGCCGCAATTACTTTTTTCTTAGTTTTTAAACATACTTATACCGATAGTAAAGAACATTATCTTTATGACGGTGATTTTTTAGAGTTAAACGAAGAAACTGGTTCGGTAACAATTGGCTACGCAGATTGGGATAGCGCACTCCGTGAAGATTTTGCGAAAATGAATCATAAAAAGTTTGTAGAATCTTTGCGTAAGACCCAAAAGGATAAAAAAAAGAAGGAGCAATATGAAGCCGACTATAATAGCGATTATTGGGCCTAGTTGCGCAGGCAAAGATACATTAATGCGGCAACTATTTATTAGATTTTCAATGGCCGATCTAATGGAATGTTTTCCGCATGTTTATTATATAATTAGTACAACTACTCGACCACCAAGAGAACACGAAGTAAATCATCAAGATTATCATTTTGTATCAGATGAATTATTCGATGATTTAATTAAAAGAAAAGCCTTAATAGAGTGAACTGAATTTCGTGGTTGGAAATATGGTACAGATGCTTTATCAATTTGCTACAAACCAGATGCAATTAATTTTGGAGTTTTTAATTTAGATGGAATTAAAAGCCTCCAAGAGAGTGATGAATTTAATTTAATAATAATTTATCTTATTGTTAATTGAAGAGAACGTTTGCGGCGATCCATTAAACGTGAGGGAAAAATTACTTTTGAAATGATTCGCCGCATGTTTACTGATTGAAAAGATTTTAGACATCCTTATGAAATCATTGGTAAAAGTCAGTTGTTAGCTTATACTAAAGATTATGATATTGATCAGGTAGTACAAGATATAGTGGGCAGAATTAAATAATATACTTGATCTAAAATACATTATAATAGACAAGAAAAAATCATTCGATATAAAATGGATAGGAGATTTATGGTAACATTATTTTCTACTGGATGCCCTAAGTGTCGAGTGCTGGAGCAAAAATTAAATAATAAACAAATAGAATATTCTAAAGATTCCAATATGGATGAAATTATAAATGAAGGTTTTATGTCTGTACCTGTCCTTAAAGTTAATGATGTTTACTTAGATTTTACTAGTGCAGTAAAATGGGTAAATGATCAAACTATAACGGATTTTGATTGTGATAGTTGTAAACTTTAAGGAGTAGCGCATGAAATTAAATGTTAAATTAAATAAAAATTTTCAGACTCAATTTAATAAAATGGTTGAGAAATATGGAGAAGAATTTTTAAAACTCCAGGGATTTGATGAAGCTACTCTTAGCTTTACTGATTTTATTGAAGGTTTTATTGACTCAGATAATGTTGCGAATACTTCTATTGATGCCAATGCTAATATCGCACAGAAAGATATTGTAACTTTACTTTCTGAAATGTCAAAACCAGATCAGAAATTACTAGTATTTAATAAACTTTATTATGAAATTAATAAAAAATATGGTTATAAAATAGCAAATGAGGCTATGGAAGCCATGTGGTCATATAGTCTTTATATGCATGATTTTAATACTGCGACTCTAGTTCCTTATTGTTTTGCTTATGATATTAAACCAATAGCAGAAAAAGGACTATTCTTTATTCAGGGATATAATGCTAAGCCTGCAAAACATCTTGATAGTTTTATTCAGATTTTAATGGAAGCAATTGCTTTCCTTAGCCGCAGACAATCTGGTGCTTGCGGATTACCTAATCTAATTCCATATCTTTACTACTATTGGAGTCGTGATGTAGCTCAAGGTTATTACACTAAAGACCCTGAGACTTACAAGAAGCAACAAATTCAGGCATTAATTCATCGTCTAAATCAGCCCTGGGTACGTTCTGATCAGGCTGCATTTACTAATGTAAGTGTATTTGATCATCCTTACTTTGAAGCTATCTTTGGTGGTGGAGAATTCCCTGATGGTAGTTTTATGATTGATGAAGAAGAAGAGATTATTGAATTCCAAAAAGATTTTATTGATGTAGTCAATGAAATTCGTGAAGAGAATATTTTTACCTTCCCTGTTCTTACGGCTTCTCTGCTTTATCAAGATGGAAAATTTGTAGATGAAGAATTTGCAAAATGGGCTTGTGAAGCTTCCCGCAAATGGAATCTCTTTAATTTCTTTACAGATTCTACTGTTAATAGTCTTTCTAATTGTTGCCGTCTAAAGAGTGATATTACTGATCTTTATTTCAATTCAATTGGTGGTACTGCACTTGAAGTAGGTTCTGCAAAAGTATCTACTCTTAATATTGCTCGTCTTGCTTATCAGAGTGAGAGCGAACAAGATTTCTTAGTTAAGCTCCGTGATTTAACTAAACTTAATCTAAAGATTCTTGATGTTCAACGTCATATCATTGCCCGCAATGTTGAGAAAGGTTTACTACCTAATATATCTTGCGGATTAATGAACCTTGATGCTATGTATTCTACTGTTGGTGTTAATGGTATCTTTGAAACTATGAAAACTTTTGGATATGTAGAAGTAGACGATTTTGGAAACTACAGTTATACCGATAAAGCATATGATCTTGGTCAGCGTATCTTTAAGGTAATTCAAAATTGTATTGATAACTTTGCATTAGATAAAGATTATAAAATTAATATTGAGCAGGTTCCCGCAGAGCAGGCTGCAGTTAAACTCCAAAAGGCAGATGAATATCTATATCCTGAACAAGTAGTTAAAGATCTTCCTCTATATGGTAATCAATGGATTCCTCTCGGAATTAAAGCTACAATCCAAGAGAGAACAAAGATTTGTGCTGCATTTGATAGTTATTGTAATGGGGGATCTATTGAACATATTAATGTAGACGCTCCATTTACTAACTTTGATCAAGCTTGGTATATGCTTAATTGGGTTGCACAACAAGGTGTTACTTACTTTGCATTTAATGGTAAAGTAGCTCAGTGTAAGAATTATCATAGTTTTTACGGTAAAGTTTGTCCAGTGTGCGGCGAACCTGTTGAAACTGAATATACCAGAGTCGTAGGGTAAGCAAATAAAGTGGAAGCCCAATATTATAGGAATATAATAACGCGACGTTAAATAAGAAAGATGGAATAAATGGGGAAACCCTTAGAGCTTTTAATACTAACCAGAATGGGAAACCTACACTGGGGCTAAGCTAATCACTTAGGGATAGTAATAAGTTAAAAGATTGGGTTATCCATTGACACAACTCGTACTTTGAGAGGAGGTCTTAACGACTACCAACATCTATCCAGACCGGATAATTGTATAGTCTAAACCGAATATGCCTAGACCTAATATGAAAAATATTTATCAAGAACAATCAGATTGTTATATTATTCAAGTACAATATAAAAATGAATATGTTCCTGTTTATATAGATAAAGAAGATTATGAAAAAGTTTGTCAATATAATTGGCGGACAAGTCATAAAAAAAATAAAATTTATATTGTAACAGGACAAGCTAGAAATCACACTTTAATGTATTTGCACAATTATTTAATGAATTACACTCCAATTCCTCAACAGGAAGTTGACCATATTGATGGTAATTCTTGTAATAATCGTAAAAGTAATTTACGAATTGTATCTCGTCAATCTAATATTGATAATACTAAAGTTAGAATCGACAATCAAATAGGAATTCGTGGAGTTAGCTATAGCCAAAGAGATAAAATGTATAAGTGTGATTTTTACTATCATACTCAAAGATATTATTTTAAATCTTGGAAAACTTGTGAAGAAGCAGTCTATTGTAGAAAATGTGCTGAGGATTATTTTAAACTTGAAACATTAGCTAAAAATCCTTTAGCGGAACAATATTTGAATATGTTAACAGAAGAACAAAAACAAAACATTCAGGTTTATGTATATGATAAAATATCTCGAAAGGGACGGTAGAAATTGTTTACACACCAACACGCAGTTATTCTAAACAACGTAAAGCAGAATTTAATCTACGTCAATGGGATAATCTAAATGAAAATTAAAGGTATAATTCATGAAGATTTTGTTAACTATAAGAAGCCATCAATGGTAGTTGAATTTCCTTGCTGTGACTTCAAATGTGATAAAGAGTGTGGACAAGAAGTTTGTCAAAATTCTAGTTTAGTAAAGAGTCCTACTCATGACGTGCCAGTTGATAAAATTGTTTTATCTTATTTAAATAATTCAATTACAAAAGCTTTAGTTTGTCAAGGATTAGAGCCTTTTGATTCTAAAGAAGATTTATATCAATTAATTAAATTCTTTAGAAAATACGCGGATGATGATATTGTAATTTATACTGGTTATACTGAAGAAGAATTATTTCTTGATATAGAATTTTTAAAGAGAGTTTATAAAAATATTATTATTAAATTTGGCAGATTTATTCCAAATTCTCCAAGTTATTATGACGAAATATTAGGAATATTTTTAGCCAGCTCTAATCAATATGCAAAGAAAATTTGCTAATAAAAAAAATGGGGTAGACTTTGATAGTCTACCCCTTATTTTTGTATTGACAGAAAAAAATTTTTTTGATATAATAAATATACGTAAGGAGGAAAATATGCTTGTTTATAGATATGAAAATGCTGATGGTGGTGGACCATGGTTTTATAAAGATGGCTCAGTTCGTCAGCCATTGCCAGATTGAACATTATATTTAGATACAGATGATTACGTATATGGTTGTGATTCTTTAAAATCACTTTTTCAATACTTTTCTGAACAAAGGGTTAATGTAAATGGATGTACTCTTAAAACGTACGATATACCAAAAGAAGATATTATTTTTCTTAATGGACAAGTAAAATTTCCTAAAAAATATATTAAATAAGGAGATAAAATTATGGCAGAAGTAGAAATTGGTACTTTATATGATTTAAATAAACAAGTTATGGCACAACTTCCTCCACAAGATGAAGTTACATTAAATCATTTTTTTACTGCTATAGGTGATTGGTTTGGTAAAAATCAAAAACGTTGATTTATGTTAATGTGTAAAGAACGTTCTGATTTTACTTTTCTTCATATTACTGATAATCGTTTCACTAAAGGTGTGATTGAATTACAAGATGTTCTAAAAGAACGAGGGGAAATTCTTGCAATTCAATATCAACATGGAGACGACGCTTTTGAAATTTGGATTCGAGAATATAAAACCAAAGATGTTTATATGTTCATGCTTTTTGAAGCTGAATGAATGATTGTAGAGGTTTAAAATGCATAAACTAATTGTTATTGCTAATCCAGTAGATTTTACTCAAGTTTTTGAGGTACTTGATAATGGAGATACACATAAAATTTCTCAACTTAAAGTCCCGCAAGAATCTGTAGAATTTATTAAAAATTATTCCAATAGTGTACAAGAAGAAGTAGAAGTTGATTATCGTGGTCCTGCAGATTACATTCGATATTTTGTAACTCAAGCTAATCAACTTGAGTTTGTAAAGGCAAAAATAAATAGCGAGTAAAGATGGGCCGATTTAAAGATTTGACTGGACAAAGATTTGGTCATTTACTTTGTTTAAGAAAAACAGATGAACGATGAAATAATAAAATTGTATGAGAATTACAATGTGACTGTGGAAATAAAGTGTTAAAAAGAGGTGGTGACTTAACTTCTGGAAAAGTAACTACCTGTGGAAAAAATAATTGTATTTTTCATAAAAATAGATTAGGTGAACATCGTCATGATTTATCAGGACAACGTTTTGGAAAACTGACTGTGAAAAAATTTATTTCATCTGGAGGACAAGGCACAGGTGGAATATGAGAATGTGAATGTGATTGTGGATCTATTATACAAGCTTCCGCTCATCAATTATTGTTTGGTAATAAAAAATCTTGTGGATGTTTACAATCATTAGGTGAATTTAAAATAAAACAATCTTTAGAAGAATTAAAAATTCCTTTTATTAAAGAAAAAACTTTTCCAGAATTAGTCTCTGATAATAACGTTCCTTTAAGATTTGATTTTTATTTACCTCAATATAATTTAATTATTGAATATGATGGAGAGCAGCACTTCTTTGGCTGACAAAATGATTCACAGTCTTTAAAGAATAATCAATATTGAGATAAGATTAAAAATAATTATTGTCAAAACAATAATATTCTTTTAATAAGAATACCTTATACTGAAAAAGAAAAAATAAATGCTTCTTATATACAAAATCTTATAGAAGGGATTATTAATGATTAAATATCTTATTAAATCAACGAATGAAATTAGAGTAGAAGATGAAAATGATGCTAACGAATTACATCGTTTTTATGAAAAATTTGCTCATGATAATGATTATATTTTAAATTCTTGGACTCAAACTCTAAGAACAAAGAAAAGCCAAGGAGAAATTGTTGAATCTTGGTTTATCTGTAAAGTAGTCCTAGTGTTTAATGATGCAAAGGCTCCAGATATTCCACTTGATAATATCGACTTTAATATGCAGAAAACTATTCCTATTGATATGATTTCTCCTTGGGATGAAGCTTAATGATGGCCGCAGTAGAAGATTTAGCTTTTAAAGGATCTGATCTTAGGATTCCTATTAAGGTTAAATATTATGGTACTACTCCTGAACTTTCTCAAGAAGGTTGGGGTAGTTGGATTGATTGTTATACAGCAGAAGAAATTTGTTTGCGGGCAGGTGCTCGAACTTACATTCCTCTAGGTTTTGCTATGGAATTACCTCCTGGCTATGAAGCTATTTTAGCTCCTCGCAGCTCTACGTTTAAACGTTGGGGAATTCTTCAAACCAATAGTATTGGAGTTATTGATTCTACTTTTAATGGTGATGATGATCAATGGATGATGCCAGTACTTGCTACTCGAGATATTACAATTCCTAAAGGCACACGACTTTGTCAATTCCGAATTCAAGAAGAGCAGCCGCAGATTAAATTCATTCCTGTTTCTTCTCTTGGAAATGAAGCTCGTGGCGGTTTAGGTAGTACAGGAGTATAATTATGCGGCGGACATTAGCACTTGACCAAGCTAGCCGCACTACTGGTTGAGCAATTTTTGATAATAAAAAATTAATTGGCTTTGGTCATTTTTCAATCTCCGCCAATAAAACAATGGGGGAAAGATTAAGTTCTTTTATTAGAGAATTTGATGTTTTAATTGAAACATATCATCCTGAAAAAATTTATTTTGAGGGAATTCAGTATCAAGGCAATGTAGAAACATATAAAAAATTGGCTATGATACAAGCAATGATTATTTATTGATCTCGTCAAAGACAAATTGAAATTTTAGAATTAACTCCTTCGCATTGGCGCAGTATTATTAAGGATAAACATGGTATTAGATTTGGTAGAACCAGAGTAGAGCAAAAAGCATGGGCAATGCAATTTGTAGAAGATAATTTTAATTCAATTGTTTCTGAGGATGAAGCTGATGCAATTTGTTTAGGTTATGCTGGTATTTTAGAAGATGAAAAAAATAGATCAGCTTTCTAATAAAAAAGAGGGGTATACTCGTTAAGAGTATACCCCTTTATTTTTTTATTTCCAAGGATTCTTAGAGCTATTAAGAGACTTCTGTAGTCCTTTCACAGAATTAGTACCGAAGTAACTATCTGCTCCTTCAGGACCTACGCTAAACCCATTCTTAATTAAGAATTGTTGAATCTTGCGGGATGTATCTGGACCCCAATATCCATCAGGATCAGCGCCAACCTTTTTCTGAATTGCTATAACTAATTGAGAACCAGTACGTTCCCAAGTTACAGAAGTAATAGCTGGGAAATATTTTCAATTACCACGAAGCTGTCCAGAAATAACTCCATCTTGGACAGTCTTTAAAGATTTCTGTCATGCTCTAATTGTAGCAGGACCGCCCACACCATCCACAGTTAGTTTAGTAGACGTATTACTAGAGGATCCAGAGGTTCCAGAGGTACTTCCTCCACCCCAACGAAGAATGCAGCTCCAACCGTGACTATAGGTATAAATATTGCGGACATTGGTTTCATTACCAGTTTGATCTCCGGCAGTTCCACCTGTAGCGCAACCACGTTCGTCAATAGACGCTTGTGCAATTTTAGCATTTCAACCAGAACCAGAAATTACTGCAGCTGTATGATAAGTATCATTAAGTAAAATATCTCCTGGCTTAGCTTGAGATAGATCTGCAGTAATACGCTTCCATCCGCGAGCTGTAAGATTACTGGACATATTACCAGTGTAAGAAGCAGAACCAGTATCAAAACCAGCTTGCTTTAAAGCTCAAATTACTAATGAACTACAATCACATTCTCCGCCATCATAAATATTTTGACGTTGATACTGATCATATCCAAGAGATCACTCAGCACATGCGGTGTACATTAAATCACAGAATTTTGTAAGTTTGTTATCTGCCACCGTTTCCTCCTTAGTTTCTTCTTTTGGAGTCTCTGAAGGTTGTTTCTTTTGATTAGCTTTAATGCGGGAAGGATAATCAATTACACATCAGTCAAAATCGGTAGCTCCAGGTGTCTCGTCATAATAAAACTTTCCAGTATTAAAGCGTCTCATACCTTGTTGTCACATACCAATGTCACCAGCTTCGGTTGGTCAAGATGAGCGCCATCATGCAATTCAATTTGCATAATCACTTAGTTCATCTTTATACACATTACCAAGCCAAGCTGAACCTTGAATGTATACACCGGCATAATAACCTGCTTTAATTAAAGCTTCACAGAAAGTTTTTATTATATCAGTTAAAACTCGTTTTGAAAGACGGAATTGTCTAGGATCTTCTACATCTAAATAAATTGGTAAATCAAAAGAATGTCCTTTGAGTAGCCCAATAATATGTTCCGCATCTTTTTTAGCTTCTTCTACTTCGGTGGCAACACTATAATAATATGCACCAACATGAAGACCTGCGGCCTTTGCACGTTTATAATTATTTTCATATTGAGGATCAGTATAACGACCTAATTTAGTTTCATTGCCGCCGCATTTAACAATAACTCCTCATAGATTATATTTTTCAATTCAAGCATTGTAGTCTACTGTACCATCCCAATGTGAAACGTCAATAACAGGTTCTTTCATATTTTATCCCTTCTTAATAGATGCAGTTGGTAATCAAATTTGGGAAGTTGGATATATTCATTTAAAATCTGAAGATTTTAATTTCATACTATCTCCACCATATACTGGAGCAGGACTTTCCATGCGGAAAGCAGCAACTTTACCCTTGTTTTGATATGTACCTTTTAAATATATAGGCCCATTCATATTAACAGCATAGTGATTTCCGCAATTAAAAGAACAAGAATGTAAATGTAATATTCCAAAATCATAAAAATTAATACAGAAATTATTTGAATTTACAAAGTCTTTTGCTCTTATTGTTTTTAATTATTTAGATTCGCCATAAGGAATTGTAATAATTTCATCTTCTAATTTAGGAAGATTTAAAATATTAGTGAAACCTTCATACAAACCAGTTGCAGCTAAACCACTAACTGCACCAGTTGTAATAGATACTAAATCTACAATTCCAGTAGTTCAAAGATTTGCTAAAATTCCAGTGAGAGCACAAATAAAAGGAATAAAAGCATTAATTTTTTCATTTTTAAAGGTATGTTTAATTATATACCCAAGAGTAAGACAAGCTATAACAATAATAGGTGAAATTAAAGTTGCAATTTGATCAAAATCAAACATATTTGTTCCTTTCTTTAATTATTGAGGATTATCATCATCTTCTGTAACATCACCAGTATTATAATTTTGATTATCCCCGGGGTCTGTATAATTATCATCAACTGGTAACTCAGAAATAGTTAATGGTTTAGTACTATTACCTTGTACTATTAAGACTTCTCTACAACAAATTCCTGTAAAAAATGGATATACAGTACTAGAATAACCTGGCATATTTAAATCATTTATACCTATTTTATACATTCACCCATTAGCTCCACTATTAGATTTTACTGCTCTATCAAAATAATAATTACTACATTGTAAAGTAAATATTTTACCACTCGCAGGAGTTAAAGGCATTGAATATGTATTTTTAGTAGTATTTTGTACTTCAAATCCATTTAGTGAACTAAGACCTACATTATAATTACTATTGGTTATTCCTTTTCTTAAAATTTGAGAAGAAAAATAGCCTGATTTTGGCATACTTACTCTAAATCTATATTGTAAAAATATTGCACATTGTTCAACAGTAGAAGGGGTATTGCTTATAGGACCCGTATTTACTCAACTTAGGCTATCTGAATTTCCTACAGCAGACATATTATACAATTTATTTTGCATAATATATATTTTTATACAACCTCTATTGCTAACATTATATGGAATTTCATTATTAATTTCTGAATTTGTTCTAAGTTTTCATTTAGGAGATCAATCAGAAAAATAAAAGTTATGAAAAGTAACTGTATTGTCTTGTAAATTATTTACTGATTCTCTTAAAACTGCATCTTGTATATTATAATTTTCATCACCAATTCTTATTTGAGAAATTGTTTTGTTAGTCTCTGCCATATTTTAATAGAACCTCCTTTCCTTTTATCTCTTTTATATAAAATAAAAGAGCCCTTATCTTAGTATTAAAGATAAGAGCTCTTTTTTATATATTTAAATTATTATTCGTTTTACTGATATTCTTGGTTGTTCATCTAAATTAATTTCAGTAGTTCCTGTGTTAGTAAGTAAAATTGTACTAGCTACTTCACAACAGCATGTTTGTATAAAAGTAGATGCAGAAACATTTGTTAAATCTCCCGCGGCAGCTGTAACTACTTTTGCAATAGTCTCTTGGAGTGGAGAACCATCGAGAGTTATTCCAATTTCTGCTTCTCCTTCAGCAGTTCCTCCTATATTACAATTATAGGAAACTTCATAAACTGCTTTTCTCTGTGTTAAGTTAATAGCCCCTGAATTTTTTCTATGGCATTCTGCGCATCCAATATCAAGGATAACCGTATCAAAAGTTGCTGATTGTCCCGCAGCTAAAACTTGAGCATTTGTATTTGAGAGTTCAATCATAATAATTATCCTTTAAATATTAGAATTTTTACATACAGGTATTAGTGCAGTTACAATATGGATTATAACCAGCGTTATAAGTTGTGCTAGTGGGATAACGTACTAAATCTTGTGTCATACCTTGCATACGAAGCATCATATTTTCATCACGAAGTTTTTGATTATCGGATGCGGTTAAATAATCTAATATACGTTGAGTTTGTGCAGTTGTATTAGCATTAATATTTGCTGTATTTATAGCTGCATTATAGTTAACTCCATCAATAGCTCTTAAAGTATTGCAACAACATTCACTTTGATTAGCAAGAACTTGTTGCTGACCCATAGCTAATCCACCAATATCACGCTGTAATTCTTGATACTTATCGGTAAGCATACCTACTGTGTATTGGGTATTTTGATTAGCATTTTGCATACCTTGTAATGAATTAGTATTTATCGCGGCAAGAATTTCACGTTCATTTGCCATAGAATTTTGTGCATCAAAACCACGTTGAACTTCACTAGAAGTTGCTAAATTCTCATAACCAAGTGCGGCAGCTGCGTTATTACCACCAAAGCCACCTCAACCACCGTTGGCTAAAATTAGTAAAGCAAAGATTCACATAAATCCCATGCCGTTACCTCAATCGTCATTCCCTTTCATCATAACTGCTACATCACTAGGACTCATCATACCTTCTGCCATGCGCAATCCTCCTTTTATCTAAGGAATTTTAATATAGAATTGGGATCAACTCCTTTTTGTGCAGCCATATTATAATATGCAGATCTAGCATCTCCACCATTTTGCTTGATATAGTTCATAACTTTTTGTAATTGAGTTTGAGAAAACATATTGAATAAAGCTTGTTCAGGATTTGGAGCTTGTTTTATTTGACCCCACATCTCAGATAAAGAATTTGCATTTTGCTGATTAAAATTTCCAAAAGAACTATCAAAAATAGGATTACTCATTATGCATCACCAAATCTTCTATCATTTTTTTGAATTCTTCAAAATCTTCTTGTGTAACATAATTTACATTTTCTTGAGTTTGAGTTTGGGTTTGATCTGGTTCTGTCTCGAATAAAGGTATTTCTGTAAATTTAAATGCCCTTGTATCAGAATAGCCTAAACTATCACTCTTTTTTATATAAAATACCGGACGATTAAAATCCATTAAAATTACTTGAGAATTAGGACCAATTTGATAAGCTTGTGCACTTTCAGGACCCATTACTCGTCAAATATTATCAATAGATTGCGGTTGCATTGTAAAATTATTTGAAGTCATACCATTTGGATAATTATTTCTAGACATTTGAGAATATCCATTTGAATAATTATTTCCTACTCATAAATTATTTGTTGCAGGCTGACCTCCGTTAAGCATATTTCCGTAACCTGGCATTTAAACCTCCTTTTATATCCTTTAATCATTAAAAATAAAATCTTTATCCTTAATGCTATAATAAAAGAAAAAGAATAGATAGTGTTTTATTCTTTTCTATTTAAAATAATTTTTTTATAATTGAAATTATTTATTTTGACCAACATTTATTAAACATTAAATGTAAGCTACGCATTTGTCGGGATTGCGTATTCATTACACATTACTTCAACCGTAAACCCCAGGCTCCCAGACGTTGTTGTCAACATCTGAGATCCAAGTCGAACCATTATGAGTGACCTTGTCACCCTTCATATAAGGATTCGTGCTGTCCGGCTGCTCCCATTCGCTAATAGTGTCACTGTCTACAAGACATTTTGCTCAGAGAGAGGGCGCAAGATTTGGCGCCCAATCAGTCTGAGAAGTATGGTCCTGAAGGCATTTGTACACAACACCATTGTGAGTGACTCTAGTTCCAGCGGTATATTGAATATCAGCAGCTCAAATAGGCCAAACCGAAGGAATGAGACCTGCTTGCTCATCTGTAAGAATGGGAAGAATGGTGTTTAGCGCTTCAGCTTCTGGATCGATATACTCAGCAAACTCATCTGAGTTAGCTAAAATATCATAAGCAGCATCCTCATCAATGTTGCTATCGTATGGGACTGAGAAAGTCTGAAAGTATTCCATCAGCCCCTCTTGAGTAGAAAGAATATCAAAACGAGTCTCAGCACCAATGATATGGGTAATCTGAGTAATAGTATGGACATTACGAATCGTGCCATCAGGCATAAGAACAGAACGTTTTAAAGACATAATAACTCCTAATCGACAATGAAAGTCGCGTTAAATACGAGAAAAGAATTAGTTTGCATAGCAGCATAGGTTGATCCGGAACGATATCTTGCAGCTTCCATCACGCCATTTGGATTAATTGTAAGGAACCACTGACTTACTCCGCTACCTTGACACAAGATACAAACGTTACTGCTAGGTCTGTATCCGGTTGGAAGCGTTGCAATAGTAAGAGTGCCTTCCGCGGCTACAACTGCTTTCGGCGAAACCGCGCCGTATACCTCTACGACGTTTCCCCATTTTCTATACTTTGGAGTCCAGCTAGAAGAGTATGCTTTGGTAGCGCTATTAAGAGAAAGGTTTGTCGGAGACGTCTCTCCAAGGCCTAGTGCGGAAAGCCATGGTGCCCGTTGCAGTCGCACAACATAGCCACCAGATTCATTGACTCCGAGGCGTAGAGCGTTGGTGTACCGCGTGCCGTTAACAACTCGAGCCCCTTCCAGGGTGACTCCAACGTCAGCGTTGGACATGGCATATGGAAACACCCCAGCGATCATATCAGTACGTGATATATTCGACTGTTCGACATCCCCTCTTTCAGGCCGTACGTAGTTTCCCATAAATATGCCGCGACCGTACGTATTGGATGACTTCGTATATCTCGCATCGACATAGGGAACGTCATCGTCAAAGATATATAGGCTGTCATCCTCTATAAAGACGGGGCCGTCTTGTATCAGGTACTCGTTTGCTGACGCAGCAATTTGACCTACATGCTTAAAGCCGTTTTCGCGGGTAAGGCAATTGAGCATAATGTCGCAATACTCCGTGCCCGCCGAAGCAGTGAGGTTTAGCTTGGACACTTCCTCTGTATAGTTTTGGTATTCGGTGGCATAGGTATGGGCGACCATACTTAGACTGTTCGTTTCGCCGTCCTCCCCCTGCCTGCGTACATCAAGTCCGAACCCTGAGTAGCCGTCGTAGTCGTCTGATCCGACCGCCATTCCGATATAACAGTTCTTGTCGACCAACTCCGACCCGGCAGAGTTTGACGTGTAATAGCTTGAATAAATTTTCCCTCTGGAGGGGATGTCTGAGCCGAATTCGAGAGAATATACGTGACTCTTAAACATCCCGCCATTGGCAGTCGTGGGGGTCATCTTGAGACTGATTCCATTACTGGCATCATCCGGGTTTGACAGGACTATGTGTCCTCCATTAGATTCCGTTGCCTCGATTTCGACATGGGTATCGCTCTCAGACCCGATTCGCACTGAGGTTCCTGAGAATGAGCCCATGGACTTCCCCTCCACCACGAACTCGGTCTCGGTGGCGGTCTGGTGCTGGTAGGTGGTGGCGGTGGTCGGGTTGGTATTGGCTATCCTGATGCCGGTGGAGTCGGCGGTGATATAGTTCGTGGCTGTTTTGGTAGCGTTAGAAATATCATTGCTCAAATTGCTGTTTAAGATGGTCGACGCGGCATCGTCGGTCATTGCCCCAACAGTCAGACTCTTACTGGCATTGATGTCGGCTGCGTTAAGTTTGTTCGCAGTAACGCTTCCTGTGATGATGTTCCCACCATCAATAACAGTCGTATTCTCATCCAGCAACACCTTTGTGCAAACAGTCGTGCCGTCAAGTCGCTTCCGCTGCTCGCAAGTATACAAATATAAATACTTGGTTTGTCCAGAAGCGGTTGACACTGCCAGAGGAGGTACCTTAGTTGTCCACTGATTGTAGACATTCCCAGTAGCTTCTTCAACCCACGTTGTAGGAGCCGCAAGAGACGAATTTGCTGTGGCCGTACGATAATAAATACGATGAGTAGCGAGAACCGTGGAGGTGTCAACTTGTCGGAAAGCGCCATCTACATATGCCCACAGTTCCTTTGAAGATACAAACATGAAGTCTTTTGTGCTAAGCCCGGTGCTCGATATACAACCTATTGGTATGTATATAAGTCCATCTTCAGTGGTAGGAGCTTCACATGTAGCAATGTCAGAAGACACAGTGAATATATCCCCAGAAATGGTGCCAGTAAGCCACACTGTAGAACCCAAAACCTTAGTCAAGTTTGGAGCGGAATTAAGTATCGTTCGTTCCTGAACCGTTAGATAAAGATTTGCATAGTTTGAAGCGTTGAGTTTAACAGCCGCTGTACACCAAAGTATCGGGTACGACAAATCGAATGTTGTTCCGGCAGCAACCATCGAATATCCCGAAGAATCGCCAACAATTATATGCTCTGCCGTTATTGCAGCTTTTGCTATAATGGCTTTATAATAATTGTTACTGCCAAGATTGTATGTGGTGTTTGCATCAGGATGGATGCTTTGCGCTACCCAATATGATCCGTCATATATAAACTGATATACAGTATTCGCTGTGATATATCCTGCTCCTGGAAGATTGCCTACGACACCCTTGTTTATGGACTTGATATGCTTCGCACCAGTTTCATTAACGTTTAACGTTATGCTGCCAACTGCACCGCTATTGGTCGCAGAAAACTTTACATTCACAATCGTTCCGACAGTTAGCTCAAATGCTGTTGTTTCTGGCGTTATTGTGGCAACTTTTGCTACAGTTCCTGCGGGAGTCGTTGATTCCGCATACCAGATTCGTGCAGCATTTAAATTATCTTGCACTACTCCAGCGGCATCTAAAGCAGTTTGAGCGAGAGTATCATCAGTAGCCGTAACAGCCCAATCACTTTCAGAATATGTCTGACTATCTGTCTTAGACGCATTGGCATACTTGATGCTAGTTCCATCGACCCACAAATCACCAACATCATACGGAACAGTAGGTGTTGAAGTAAATATCCGTCGCTTAGAGTTCGCTAAAGACTGTGCATTTTGAGCCACTGCAAGGGCTGCTGCTGCATCACTATCCGGAATCTGCTGCCAAGAATATGTAGATCCAGACTTCATCCAACGCCACGAATGACCACTCTCGACGTTGTAGTAAATATCACCCTCATGTCGAGCTTTAAGAGCATCTGTGTTCCATGTAGAAGCAGGTTCGTTAGACAACGTTGGGTCAACGGTCTTATACCACGCTTCTATCTGACCATCAACCTGATTCTGAAGACTAGTCAGCGTAGAATTGGTAGTAGTCTTGTAAGTTTCAAGAGCGCTGTTTACAGCGTCTGCCTGACCTTCTGCATAAGTTTTAGCATTCTGCTCAGCAGTATTTGCATATCCCTGAGCCTGCGTCGTGGTGGCGTAGCCCTTGGACGTGATTGCGCTGTTGACCTGCGACGCCGTCTGGTATCCCTTGCCGGTGATGGCGTCATCCACATCATCGCTGATGGCGTTGAATACCGCCGTACCGTCTATCTCGACCTTGGAAGCGGCAATCTTTACTCCACTTGGGGCCACGTTTATGAGGGACTCAATGAGGTGCTGGCCGCTTTGTGCTGCGGTGGTGTCGCTCTGCGTGGCCTTGATGAGGACATTGTTCGCCGTCTGTTCAATCTTGGTCTCTGCCGTAGTTACGCGCGTCTCGATGTCCTCGGGTGCTGGAGTCCAGTCGGTTGCGCGATTGCCTCGTTCCAGCTTCATGTTGCGAATCGAAACGATACCCAGTGCTGCAGCAGAACCATGCTCTGTCGAATTTGAACGTAAAGTTAGCCACGCATAGTTTGCGGCATTGGGTCCTATAGTTCCTTTGTACTCGCAATGATACCAAGTATCAGGTTCTACGATGTGTAAAGACGGATACAATCCCTCGCTAGCCCTCGCATAAACTGTGCCTCCGCTCTTTGCACTTCGAGGGTATAGGTCAATCCACTGAGCTTGCGTTGACTTAGCGTCAAAAGACATGACTACTGGCGTCCCAGACTCCATATCATGCACAACCGATGAGAACTCGTAAATCTGGTCGTACGACTTGTCAATCGATGCTTCGGAACTTGTCCTAAGCAGCAGATTCCTTCCGCCTATCTCAAGATTGTTGAACTCCTCCTTGGTGGTGTAGGTCTGTGATACGGTGGAAGTAATCTCGTTGGCTTTCGCGGTGATTGCCGCGTTGCGGTTGGTGACCTCTGTGGAGATTAGGCCGTCCGTCTGTGTCTTGGTATAGACATCAGATGAATTAGCCTTTAGAGCTATACTATTACTATGCTGTTCGATGGTGGATTCGGCTGTAGAAACGCGAGAAGATAATGCTGTAAGATCGGAAGATGCTGCTTTGTCATCAATAGCCTCTTGCAGACTAGTTTGAGCATCAGATAAGGCCGTTTTTGTAGCATACGTACTAGCAACAGTAGTCTTGTATGTATTAACATCCTGCTGAAGACTCGACAAGTTGTTACTCAAAGTCGTAACTTCAGAACCGTCAGCCTTTGTAGCTACCGTGTTATTCAACGAAGTGATAGACTGAGTATGGCTATCAACTGTATCAGAAACAGTGTTGAGCCTGTTACTAATGGTTGTAACATCAGAGCCATCTGCTTTAGTTTCGACTGTAGTTTCGAGAGAGCCAATTCTACGAGTATGCTCATCTACGGTATCAATGGTCTCATTAAGTTTTGCAGTGGTTTTTACAACAATTCCTTGCACTTGCTGGAATGCATCTCCAATAAATGCAAACATTGTTGGATTAGGAGCTGTCGAGAAGAATAAGTAGTTTTGTCCATTAGACTGATTTCCAAGTTTGCCGATTGGAATATAATACAACCCATCCGGCTCAGTCGGAGTGTCAAATGTTAACATCGGCGACTTTATGGTGAATTTTCCGGCATTTGGCTCGCCAACTAAATATAACATTTGATTCTTAACGCCAGAAACATCAGGATAGCAAGTAGCTAACGTTCTGTCGACATACATAGTCCATGAATATGCATAATCGGTCTTATTTATAGCAAGAGCCGCAGTTCTCCATAATATTGGATATGCAAGATCAAAAGTTACATCTATTCCAATTTCCTCGTAACCATCCTCGTCACCAACGATAATGCTTGAGTTACGAAGAGCTTTCTTAGCAAAGATGTTGTTGTACCATTGGACGTATCTAGCTGTATCATTAGTATTGGTATTGTAATCCGAATCGCAGAACCAACCTCGAGCTATTAATGTTGTTCCGATTACAACATTCATTCTGAACTGCAATTGAAGTATCATACCAACGGCGTAATGAGTTGTTAGCAAAGTTGTTGAATTATAATAAACTGGATTTTCATATCCACCAACAAGATTACCATCAAGATCACGTAGTGCAAGAAATACTGCATTACCGGCAGCTGGATTTAGCGCAGGGTTTGTAATATTAGCTGCTTCAGCAGTTTCGCTAGCAGTAGCATACTTCAACAAAACGCTAACACGCTGACCATCCTGAAGTTTCTTAATATCATTACTCTCAACGGTTATGAGTCTGGTGTTTTCTGTTCGAAGATCGCTCAATGCTGGATTGGCTATAGCCAACTGATTCAATAAATCTGGAGAATCTCCAAGGTCACCTACCTCATCACCGAAAAGCATTCCGTGCGAAGGATAGAATATTCCGCTAACAGAATCGTACAAACCGGTCGTACTATCAGACTTGCGAATAGCTGGAATAAGATTTACAGCTAAAACATCATCATTATAGAATTTTAATGAATATATACGTGTTACAGATGGTGCTTCGAACTTAGAATTCTTTGTTCCACCGGCCGTATGCAATCCAGACACATACATAAAATCATCAGGTGGCTGATATGCCGGTATGCCAACATCAACTGTAGAACCATCAGGAGCAGTATAAATACCATTTCTAAGTGAGCATTGCTGACGACGCTTATCTGTATACATCTTTGCCACAGTGCGGTGACCACCGTCATAAAGAAATCCAGACGAAGCATATGTCTGTAATGCATAGTACTTGTACTTAGGTCCGTAGTTGGCCGCAACGCTAGACCCATCTCCTCGAACGCCAAATATAACTCCTGCTTTACCTTCGTTCGTAGCTCTAGCGTCGGAAATGGACGGATATGAAGTGCTGGTAAAAGAATTGTAAGTTATAAAGTCAATCTCAAACCCAAATGCACCATTAACACCCGGTCGATAATCCAAGCGACAAATGTTCTTGCCAGTAAACTCCACCCACTCCACTTGAGTATATGGAGCATCAAGCGTAACTTTCTCAGTTAACGTGGTAGTCTCAGTAGTCAATTGTTGAATCGAACTACTATTTCCCTCAACAGTCTGGCTAAGTGTATTAAATGTCGTAGTGTCAACCTTTGTTGCGAGAGTTCCCTCTGCTGTATCAACACGACCTTCAAGTGTGGTTGCGGCGGTCTTAATGGAAGAAAGTTCGTTGTCGGTATTAGTCATATAACTTGATACGGTAGAATCAAATGTTTCAATAGTACCAATTTTACCTTCAGCAGTAGTTAATCTTTGAAGAGCATTAGTTACATCATTATCTTTAATTAATTGTCAACTATATGTGGAAGTTCCATTTGAAGTAGTTTTAGTAAAACGATAATTATAACCATTTTGTTGTGATTGATCATTTACTACAAAATATACGTCTCCAACATGAGTATCTTTTATAGAATCTGTAGTTCAAGCACTTGCGGGAGTATTATTTAGAGTTGGTATATTGGTTCCAGTTCAAGTTTCAATAGCTCCATCAATTTGGGTTTGTAAGTTATCAACTATATTATTTACTTCTGTCTCAGTATAAACATCTTCTGCGAGTTTATCAAGACTCAATGATCCAACGCCAATTCGTTGTCCATTAATTGTACCAGTTGTAATATTGTCCGCATTTAAATTTGTTACAGTAATATTTGAAGCATCAATAGTTCCAGTTGTGATATGTCCCGCATCAATAACTGTAATAGTATCATCTTTTAATGGAGTTGTACAAGTAACTGTACCATCTACTGTCTTATATTGAGTTGCAACAAATAATACTGGATAATTTGTTCTATAAATAGGACGCTTTATTGTTCATACAGGAGTAAGATTTGCCGCATCTTGAGTAACAGACTCTCCTGTATTTGTTACTCAAGTAGTAGTTCCTGAAACCGAAGAAGTTCCACTTACTGCTTGAATATATATTGTTTGAGATTCATTATTTATTGCATTAATATTATCTTGAGATAAATAACCATTTTCAGAAAAAATCGCGGCACCTTCAATATCTACTTTATCTGCACTAATTTTTATTCCATTTGGAGCAACATTAATAAGAGATTGAATAAGATGCTGACCACCTTGTGCTGCTGTAGTATCTGACTCTGTAGCTTTTATTAATACATTATTTGCTGTTTGATTAATAAGTGTTTCATTATTTTTAATTCTTGTTAACTCTGTGCTATCTTGAATACATCAATTAGTACCATCGTAAACAAAAGTCATAGTTGAACCAGCATCTCATTTATATTCATTCTCACTAAGAGCTGCACCAGAATAGGTTTTAATAGGTTTAGCTCCAGTAGAGTTAATATTTAAAGTTGGGTTTGCCGCAGTATTTTCTGTTGTAAATTTAACAGTAATTGCGGCTCCTTGAACCAATTCATAATTAGTAAGAGCTGGAGAAATTGTAGCCTGTTTATTTGCTGTTCCTTTAGCAGTAGAACTTACAGCATAGTTACCTTTTAATGCAATTTCAGTTTTACCAACCCTTGTAGTAATACCATTTAAATCTTGACTAATATCAGATACTTGATGTACAATATCATCTGTTTTAGTAGTTCCATTAGCATTTGTTCCAAGAGTCTGAGTTAAATTAGAAATTGTAGAACTATTAGAATCTGCAGTCTGAGAAACAGTATTAACAGTATTTGATAATGTAGATATATCATTACTAGAATATTCTCAAGGCGTAGCTAAAGAACCTTGTTCCAATTTAATATGTCTAATTGCCGCAATGTAAGTAGCTGTCGAACTTGTTGAATCAAAAGCTACTCTAATTTGAGCATTTGTAGTAGATGCACTTGCAGTAAAAGTATAAGAAAGTCTTGTTCAAGTTGTTGCCGCGGCAGTCCCTACATTAGTTTCAGTTTCATCTATTTTTACAAAAACAGGTCGTGAATCAGAAGATCTACTTATATCAAATGATAAAGTGTATTTTTGGTTATTAATTAATGTAGGAAAATCAATTTGAAAATATTTTGGGCCTGAACAATAATAAAAAGATTCACCATCTATTGGAGCCTGATTTGAATAAAGACTAATATTAGAATTAGTATAAGGAGCAGATGAAGAATCTATTGATTTTGTATTAGATAATAAATTAATTCCACCATATTGATGGCTTTCTGTTAAAGTTGTTATAGCAGAAGAACTTTCATTTACAGTATCTACTAAAGTTTTATTATGAGTTTGTTCAAAAGTGGTAAAAATAGAAGCGGTACTATGTGCAAGATTATAAGCTTGTTTTGCAGCTTCAAAAGACGCAGATAATTGAACATCTCCTCAAGAACATGTACCGTCTCCTCAAACTATTTGTAAACATTCATATATATATTTTGATAAATCTGACGCGGATGCTATAGTAGGTTCAATTAAAGATCATCCTGTAGGAGTGGCACTAGCACTAGTAGTAGATGGAGATAATGGTTTTGTTGTTAAAGTTGTGGCATAATACCACATTATTAAATCTGTTGCATCTATTTGATTTGTAACAGTAGTTTCCGCTGAACATTTTATTGCCATTATTATCCCTCCAATTTTGCTGCGTACACCGCCTTAGAAGCTACATCAGAGGCGCTAATTGTAATAGTAGAACCAGTACCAACAGCTGTACTACCACCATCTTTATATCATTTGATAGTTCCTAAAGTAGAAAGAGCTGTGCCAGTAATTTCTGCTCCTGATTGCCAAATATGTGCGGTAAGAGTTGTACTTCCAGAATTATTTCTAAAAGTAGTACCATTATTACTTGTGATAGACATTGATAATCCATCGTCACCTTTTGGTCCTTGTGCTCCATCTGATCCAGTAGGTGATAAACTTCATGAGAATTGTTTTGTAAAAGTTTTACCGTCAACTGTTACAGGAATAGTAAGAACTCCTTGTTGAGTAACTAAACTTGTGGTAGCTGCAATTGTTAAAGTTGGATTATTTGTATCATTTGTATTTGATTTTATTGTAGCTGTTAATCCAGTAACAGTACCAGTAACAGTTCCAATAGTAGCATTAACTCTAGTTCCACCTTTATATGCAATAACACTAGTCTCTATACTACTAGCTAAAGCGTGCGGATCTTTAGTTGCCGCAAAAGTATGTGATTCATTTGTAAGAATAACAGTATATGCGGGTTCTCCTTGCGGACCTGTAGCTCCACTATCTATTATAGGGATAGTTATTGTATCAACTTTATTAGCATCTGTTGGTGAACCTGTATGAGCAGTAACTCTAATTGCTTTAACAGTACTATATACACTACTTGGAATAGTAACAGTAACAGATGCAGTTGCCGAAGTTGACTTACTTATTTGAGTTCAAGTTGAACCGTCTGTAGTATAGTGTGACCAATAATAAGCTGGATAAGCTGATGGATTTCCTGTTTGACCACGAGTAGTTGAAACAGTAATTGCAGTAGAACTAAGCTCTCCCTCTTCTGAGCGTACAATAGCTTCAACATCAGCATTTGTAAAATAATTATAACCAGCCGCACCATTTTGACCATCTGGAGATAATGCTAAAGAAAAGTCTTTAGAAATAGTTACAGTTTCTCCTTGATAAGTAAATTGAACTGGTACGGTTATAGTTGAACGAGTATTTAAAACAGATTGTGTTAAACTATTTGTAACTGTAACAGTAACAACGGGGGTAAAAGAACCTGTTGCTTTTGCAACAGAAACACTAACTCCCGCACTAGGAAGAATAATATTTTCTGGATTTACAGAACAATCTACTTGAGTTGCTCCAATTCTAGTATCTACTGAAAAGGAACAGGTTCCTCCTTTTGCGGCAGGATTTGTTGCATGATAAGTTGCTGGAAATGTATATGCATAACCACTTAATGACACATTCGCAGCATCAGATAAGTCAGTAAGAGTAACTTCTGAAGAGTATATAACAGCCATTTTTTCTCCAATCTTATTAAACAATAAGTGAACAGGTTATAACGGCTTGTTTATTAACATCCTCAGGATTAATTAAAAATGCAAAACCGTTATTTAAAATTCGTGTATCGTTACTAGGTATAATGTGAGTAGCATCGGTAACAACATCCCTCCAACCCCATTGTAAATACGCTGTAGATCCAAATCTATTTTGAAGAGTTGTAGAATTATCTATTTTTCCTCCTGGAGTAAAAATTGTTGCTATAATAACAGTTGAAACTCCAACATTTTGTTTAAAAACGGTTCCATTAGTAGAACTTAAAGATATAATTGGAATATCATTTGCTGTTTGCAATGCAGTAGATGCATCCTGTGCAGCTGTTGTAGCAACACCTGATATACGAGTTGTCTCTTGACGAATAGTTTCCATTCCTGAATCTGTTTGAGTAATTCAATTAGCAGTATTTGTTTCAAAAGTTTCAAGATCTGTTATTCGACCAAGAGCTGCTGTTACTTGATTATCTTTTATTAAAACTCAATTATATTGATTGCTTGTATTGTCATATGCAAAACGATATGTATATCCATCATAATTGCTTCCCGCATTAACAACATAACATATATCACCTATATGTTGATCTTTTTCACTATTAGTTGTTCAATCTTCTGCGGGATAATTTAATAAAGTAGGAACTTCATCAACTGTTCAAGTTTCTATTTGAGAATCTATTCTAGCATCAATATCATCAAACATTTGATCAATGGTACTTTGATCATATAATTCAACAGAATCAGAAGTGGTATAATAATTTTTATTAGAATCTACAATTGTATCATTTGTAAGAGTGTAAGAGTTATTATAAAACTCATATCATCCTTCTTCTTGCGGATTCTTATTTAAATAATTTTCAATAGAAGGATTAACTAAAGAATATCCTCCAATTACAGGTTGTCCATTAATTTTAGTAACTGTTAAATTATCTGCACGTAAATTTATAACATTAATATTTGAAGCGTCAATGGTTCCCGCAGTTAATTTATTAGCACTAACTCCTAAAATTTTTGCATCTGTGATTGCCGCGTCTTTTACTATACCATTTTCAATTCATGCGTTATTGACATTTGCCATATCAATTTCCGCATAGTGTACGTCTAAATTATTTACATTTGCTTGATCTATAAAAGCATTGTCTATTACACCATTTGAAACATGTGCATAATTAGCATTTAAATTGAGTATTTTTGCTTGATCAAGATATGCATTATCTATTACACCATTTGATATATGTGCATAATGACTATTTAAATTAGTAACATCTGCTTGATCTATTATAGCATTATCTATTACTCCATTTGATATATGCGCATAATGACTGGTTAAATCATTTACGTTTGCATAATTAATATTAGCATTATCAATAGTTCCATTTTTTATATGTGCATAATTATTTTCTAAATTATTTACATTTGTATAATTAATAGTTGCATTATCAATTACACCATTAAAAATATGAGCATAATTATTTTCTAGATTATTTACTCTTGTGTAATTAATATTTGCATTATCTATTGTTCCATTTGATATATGTGCATAATGATTAGCTAAATCATTTACGTTTGCATAATTAATATTAGCGTTATCAATAATTCCGTTTTTTACATGTGCATAGTTAGTACTTAAACCTGCAACATAATTAGAATCAATATACGCATTATCAATTTTATTATTTCCATTTATATGAGCATAATTATCAGATAATCCTATAATATCCGTATAATTAACATTTGCATTATCAACTATGCCTTCTATGTTTTTATGAACATAATTATCATTTAAACCATTTACATCTGTATAATTAATATCAGCATTATCAATTACGCCATTTGAAATATGAGCATAATTATTATTTAATCCATTTACACTTGTATAATCAATATTGGCATTATCAACTGTACCATTTGAAATATGAGCATATGTATTAAATAATGTAGTATTATTAGTATAATTAGAAAGAAGAGTACTTAATTTAACATATGAATTATTAGCTTCTGATTTTGTAAGTAAATTAGAAACTGTATTATTTAAATCATTTGTAGTTACTAAATTTTCTGGAATATTATTTACAATATTATCTAAATTATTTATATTTAAAGTTAAAGAATTTAAATTAGATTGAATATTTTCTATATTATTACGAGCATCTTTGTCTTTAATTAAATAAAGTCTTTCATTTCCTCCTTCTTCTATTGGAGGAAGAATAATTTGAGAAATAAAATTATTTACGGTAGTATTATCAACCATACTATCATCTTCTTAATATAAAGTAGTTAAAACTAAGGTTTCACTTCTATTATTATCTATATTTAAAATTTGACCAATAGTCTGTGAACTATTATTATTATATTTAGGTATATCTGTTCCTATATATGCATTAATTTTATCATTTCAAAAACTAGTAGGTAAATGATTAGTATAGACAATATTTGGAATTAAAGAAGTATTAATTAAAGTTTTTAAATCTGTGATACCATTTCCAATTACAACCCCAATTTGTTGACCTTCAGAATCAGTAATCATACAGAGATAACCTTGCGCGGGAATTATTGAATTTAATTCTGGAGTATTTGTTGCAAATGTTTTATATTCATTATTTGGTAAAATTCTTAATCTTGTAGCATCATCAATATCTACATAAATATCTCCACAACGAAAACCTTGACTATCAACTTCTTCTCTTTGAACAACAATAATTGAACCATTTTGAATTGAAGGTAAGGAGACACCATCGCTTCCTCTATAAAATCTAACTTTAGGCATACGGCCTCCTTTTCTATAAAATAAAAAGGGGAAAAAATATTACAATTTTTTCCCCATAAATTTAATATAAGATATTAAGAACTAATAGTTTCTTAAATTAATGCATTATCAACATGTATTTGAACTGCGACTTGTGCGGTTGCAACTGCGGCATCTACTGCAGTACTAGTTCAGTTGTCATTTCATCCTTCTGTACAACTATATATCATCTGTAAAAACAGTTACTCTTGGAAGAGAACGAATTTCTTCTATCAAATGATCTATAAATGTATCTCCACCCGCAGTTTTATAATATAGATATCTACGTTCAATTGATTGTAAATTCAAATCATCAATTTTTTTATATTGATAACAAAATTTATGATGAGCATCAATTAAAAAAGACCTTGAATTTTCTTGCATTCTTTCTTGAACAAGTGCCAATGTCATATCTACCTGTTCTTGTCTATTGTAAATTTTTTGATTTTGTGTACCAAGATTATCTATTTTAGAATTAAGATCATTTAAAGTTTGAGATATATTATCTTTTCAATTATTTTCTTTTTCTCTTTTTTGTAAAGCATCTTCGTATTTTCCATGAAGAAAATCATACATTTTTCAATTAGAAATAACTACGCCTATAATAAGGCAAATAATTACAATTAATTCTTGTAAAGGATAGCTTGATAATAAATTATTAAGTTCACTCAATAGCGTCTCCTTTCAATCATTATTAATTATAATTTATAATATACATATTATTTAATCTTACCCTTATTCTTGTTTTATAAAATTATGAACCAAGTAAAGGAGTTGAATTCTTGTTAATATTTAATGAAATAGATACTTCACAAAGAAATCTATCTAAATTTAAAACATAATCATTAGTAGTATTTGCTCTTGGATATAAAATATATTTAAACTTTTTTTGATCATCTGATAAATTTATATCATTATCTTTTATTACATTTGGCGTTTTTTGCTGTACACTTATAGTATGAGTGTGAGTTGAATATGTAGGATTAATTCAACTTACTTGTCCATCCCCGTTTACTGATAAAAGACGATTTATTGTATTTATACCAAAAGCTGGTACATATCCGTTTTTTTGACTTGATACTTGATCTCATCAAGTTTGACTATTACTATTAACTATATCAGATAAATCAGTTATTCCTTCTAAATTCTCTTTTTTTATTTTAACATTATTGTCTAAATTAATTATTGAGCCATCAAAAGTTCAAAGAGGAATAAATTCATTTCGTTCAATATCAACATTACTATCTTGTACATAATTTGGATTTCTAAAATTACGTGTTAATTTTTTTACCATATTTTAATCCTCCTTTTCATAAGCTATTGTAATAATAGTATATGGATCTTCTGGATTTTCTAATTCTATAGTTAAATTCTTTTTATCTAAATCACCAAATTCCAGAATATCTGAGGAATTTATTTTATAAGTATGTTGTTGTGTAACATTGTGATTAAGATCATCACTAATTTTTATTTTTGTATCTAATTCTTCGTATGGAAAAATAGGAATAGAATGTGGATGTTCTATTCCTATTTGAACAAATTTAATATTTTGATATGATAAAATAATTTTTCCATTTTGAATGATATCAGTAAAAGGATATTTATATTGTTTAATTCACATAATTAAAACTCCTTTTTATTAAGAAGTTCCAAAAGAAGGAAAAACATTGTTAAAATTATTTTCATTAATACTTAATTCTTCGTGAATTAAAAAAATGTTACTGTTACCATCTTGGAGAAATTCAGGTAAATAATTATCATCTTTTTCTATTATAGTTTCATCATTTTCTGTTACTTCTTTACCAATACCAACGTATGATCCAAGTTTTGTAACAGTAGACACTCCTACTGAACCTATTGTTTCTGTAGTATTATCATTATAAGTTGCATCTAGATAAAGAAAATTTTCATTTTCTCTTTCAGAATTTCCATTTCATGATCTAATTGCAAGAGTTTTAGGATATTTTAAAACATAATCTTCATAAGTTATTTGATTTTGTTCATTTAATATAGATTTTTGTAAGGTTAATGATCTTGAACTTTCATCTCCATTAGTTAATTCAACATTTATTACTTCTCCATTTTTATTATTTGTTGGATTATTAGAAGCAATTATTTGTTTTACTAAAGGTAGATTAATTATATCTGGATGCTCTGTATTATAATTAATAGTAAATTTTCCGTAATCATTATTTGTAGGATTTAATTCTACATTTGTAGAAGTAATTCACTTCATATTATTTGTAGTAGTTATATTAGATCCATTGTTTTTATTAAAAGTTAAAGTACCATTATTATTTAAAGAAACATCTGTATATTCAATATAATCTCCTGCATAACAAATATAAGATTCAGGTTCTTTTCATTGATTATTTTGTTTATCATTTTTACTTGGTAAAATTAAGTCATAAACTCAAATTTTATCACAAGTAAAAGAATTTTTATATCTATATACTACATTTTCACTTTCTAATCCTTTTATTTTAATTCCACCAGTACTATTGTCATAATAAAATTCATTGTTATTAGAATCTACAATAGCAATTTTTGTTGAATCATCGTCATTAGCATTTTCTTTTATTTTATTAGTTTCTATTATTCTTAAATTTTTTATTCCAATACCATTAACACCATTTGCAATTTTAAAATTATATTTTTTATAAAAAGGATGTACTTGATTATCAGGAGCTGTTAATGATTCTTCTATAGTAGAATTTTCATAATAAGGAGTATTAACAATTTCAGGTTCATCAAAATATAAATAAGGAATTTTTAATCCTATTTCAAGAGTTCCTCTAGTACCATCTGATTCAGCTGTATTAGATTGCGGATCAGCCATTTGTAATCAGGTATATTCAAAATTATCATTGTAATCAATAATTTCACCTAAATTATTCTTAACTACACCTGGAACTAATTCAATAGCCTGTGTACCATTTAAAGGATTAGGTTTAGAATACGGATTTTCACTATCATTAGCATTGGTTTTTACCGTATGTACATATCCTTTTTCTATTCCCGTAGGATATCAAATATCCTTTCCGTCTGTTAAAGCTGTTTGAGCCAATGCATCAATATTATCAATTGTATTAAATTCAACTTTTGGTAATCCACCTGGCATACCAACTATTTGACCTAAATATTCTGCATATAGAGAATAATTTTGAGAAGAAGAACTATTTTGCTTTTTTAAAGTACGTCTAAAAATTTTACCATTATTTGCATCATACATACTATTAGAAGCAATAATGCAAAGTTCTCCATATCAAATATCTGTATATTCTGGATTTGCAAAAGCAGTATTCATAGCCTCAATATTTTTAAAAGAACCTTTAATAATAGGGGAATAGCCAGGCTTTCCACCATAAAAACTTTCTAAAGCCATAATATTTTTCCCCTTTCTTTAACTTTGAGATTCAAATTCATAATCAATACTAAATCTATCTATATTTGAATCTTTAACAATAACTCCTAAACTTGTAATATTAAAATTATCTAATTCATAAAAACCAGTTTTACCAATTTGAATTTGTTCTCCATTAATAGCTAAATACATTTCTGGATGACCTCAAACTCCTATATGATTTAAAGAATTATGACCAATGTATCCACTTGATAAAATATTAGTGACTTTATAAATATTTAAATTAGCATTTTCAATATAAATTCCTTTATAAGTATTATTATCATTACCTATATATTCTATATCAACATTTTTACTTCTATCTATTTCTAAATATAAGTATTTATAAGTAACATTGTCAAATTTAGGAGAAAACACTATTTTATAAGTTATTGTAGTTTCTGTCTCATTTTGTATATTTCAAGACTTTAAAATTTTTGAAGGTTGATAAGAAGACAATTCTATTCTTCCTTCGTTATCAATTAAAAAATATTTTCCTCCATTATAATATATATGTCCTATTGTATTATCACTATTTTGTGTAGTAATAATTCCAACATTAATTTCTTTATTATTATTAATTTCACGTTCATACAAAAGAACATCTTGATAATAATTAATACCAGAATTAGCTGAAGAATTTGGAACAATAATTTGTTTTATATTTTGAAATTGATTTTCTGTATCTATTTCACCTGTTCCATTTGATCCACAAATTTTTATATTAATATTTGTATCATACTGAACATGACGAGGTAAAGTTAATTCTAAAAAATAAGTTTCACCATATCGTATTCCATTACCCTCATCAATATTATTTAAATTAAAATATATATCTTGATAATTATACCCATTTTTTGTTATTACTTTATGTTCTGATGAAATAGATTCTCCGAGTAAAGTTATATAATTTTCACCTTGTTTTATACGATATTGCCCCATACCATAAGTAGTTGCCATTTATGCACCTCCTTACAACCTTTCTAAAGCTTCATTTAATGTAGCTGATAGATTAGCACCTGGTCCAAGAGTTAAACTAATATTTTGTATCATAAAATCACCATATGTATTAGTTGTTGGATCACTTAATGCAACTCGACTATTTGGCTCTAAATAAAAAACAGGTAATGCAGTTATAGAAGCAACTTTTTGATAAGAAGTATGTAAAAATAATTCATATCTTAATGCAGAATATGCATCATTTAAATACCCTCCTATAGATAAATTGTCATATATTTCATCTGAAACTTGAATATATGGTTGACCATTATCTATACATTCTTGTCGTTGTTGATTAAGCATTTCTGTTATATCAGTTACAGTTCTTAATTCTGTAATTGTAGTATTATCAGATCAATTCATTTTTGGATTATCCATATTTAAAAAAACAAGATTTGGAATTTCTGGCGTAAATAAACAATTAACTTCATCGTCAGTTGTTACATTAATTCTACGACCTATGTTTTGAACACTAAATTGTCCAAGAGAAGAAGTATTAGCGTCTATCATATCAAAATAAAATTTTCCAGACGTTAATGATTTATAATAAACAGAATTATTTTCCTTTTCTCCATAAAAACACTGATTTTCTCTGCGGAGATCATATTCTTCTGGTCAAAAATACTCTAAATCACTAAAATAAGGTCCTGGATCAGTTCCATGTATGTTAGCTTGTAATCCATAAATTAATAAAGCTGTACGTCAATCGTACGCATAATAAAATCCAAGTAATTCTTTAGTTTGTGGATCCTTTAATGAAGAGCTATATAGAATAGGTTCTCTTGTTGTAATAAGAGAAAAATCTTCTTCATCGTCTAATCCTTCTGGATCAATTTTATTTTCAATTAAAATATTTCTTAATTTTGTAATTATATTATCTACACTATTATTATATCAATCAATATTTTTATTTTCAATTCAATCACTTACTCGTTCAGACAAATTACCAATTTCATGTTGTATTTTTTCTAAAAAATCATTTTCTAAAATACCTAAATTTCTAAGATATTCTCGCTGATTATCTTTATATTTTTCTTGTAATTCTTCTTGTTCAAATTTAAAATTTTTATATAAAGATAATAACTTTTTAACAGAAGAAATTGCATAAAATTGTATATTATATTCTTCTAATTCATCTTCATCTAAATTTAAATAAACTGATTGAAAAGATGAGCCATCTCATCTTCAAAAGGTAGATATACCATTTTCTTCAAGTCTATAGATTTGATCCATTACTCCAACATTTGGTAAAACTAAATAAGGTTCTTCTTTTGTTCCTGCTCAAAATTCATGAAAACATCCTAATTTATTTGTTTCTGCAATTACTGTTCCATCATATTCTTCTGGATAAGTATAGTAAATTAAATTATCAAAAGCGCCATAATAAGGTTTACCATTATTTTCACCTAAAATTTCTGGTTTTTCATCTATGACACATCTATATCTTAAAGAATATTCTGATCCAGATTGAAAATTTTGTTTAATACCATCTATAATAAAATCGTTTTTAATATTAGCATAATTAGGTGTTACACTAATAGATGTTAAATTTTCATTTGAATCAAAATTATAAATAGTTTTAGGAACAATAGTCTCTATTAAATACTGTGTTTCAGATCCCGTATCTAATAAAAATTGACCCTCATTTAGATTTACGTGTCTACCCGTATTACTAGATTCCTGTAAAATGGTACTAGCTTGTGTTTCATTTAAGTAATTTTTTATTTCTCTAAAATGAAAAATACCAAATATGTCATAAAAATATTCATAATTACCTAATTGATTCTTTATTGTATCTAAAACAGAACAAATAGTACTTCCCGCAGCTCCTACTAATTCTTCTGTTGGAACAAAATCACTATAAACGTATCCTATATCATCACCTTTAGAATATTCAAATCAATTTTCTTTATCTTGCGGCTCTTCTATTGACATATTATAAGAATTTGTATCAACATCATCCGTATCTAAAACATCAAAACCACCTTGTTTTAAATATATAGGATTTTCACCTCATCACTGTACGATTTTACGAATTCTTAATGGAACATCTTGAATAATTATGTTACTAAGATCTTCTCCACCTCAATGATTTAATAGTTCAGTTATTATATTGTAATACAATACTTTTTGTTCTACAACAGATCCATCTGCCAATTGTGTAGTCATAGTATCAAATTGAACAGTTGAAGGAAGCTGTCCCGCAATATCTCCATTTAATAAACACATTTTATCTTTTAAAGATAAATTGAGATTAACTGCGGAAGAAGTAGAAGAATTTACACTAAATGCATCTATATAAAAAACTCCTTGCGGAAATCATAAAATAGGATATTCAGGATATTTATCTGTTACATTTTTTATACCAATTTCAATAAATACTTTTTTATTGAGAGAAAAATCCATTTCAATATTATCTATATTATAGACTCCGCCATCAACAGAACAAGCTAAACTACAAGAACGACGAACAGTACTATTACCGTCTTTATTAATACTACCAGAAGAAATGATCCCATCAATTTCTTTGATGGGATCTTCTTCTCAATCTAATAAAGTTATTTTTACATATTGTTTTTGATTTGTAATTTTATTTAAAGAATATAAGAATTGTTGTTTTTCATATTCTTCATTTAAATTAGGATAATAAGATTCTTCAAGATAAGGATAAATTTTGCGCATTTATTTACCTCCTTTTAAGAATTATTATCATTAGAATTATTTAAGGTAGAATTTTCTTCTCCATTTTTAATTTCTCACCCTTGCTTATATACATCTGCTTTATATTCAATCATACCAGAAATTGGAACTTGTGCTTGAATAACTGTAGCCTCTCTTGGATCAAATTCATTATCAGTAAAGCCGTCAAGAAAATTTATTTGATATCATCCTTGATTTAAATAATAAATCATATAAGAAGGAATAAGATTATGATCAAAAATTCTATATATTTTATTATATTCTGGTTTTTGAATGTTTTCAATAATACTATCTTTTATTTCATCTAAATTAACTCATTCATCATATATATCTAAAATACCATCATTAAGTTGATCTCAAGTTAAATATGGAGCGGATTCATCATTATTAACTAAATAAAAATTATTTTCTGTTTTATAGAATTTTACTAATATATAGTCATTGTTTATATCTTTATCTAATTCAATTTCTCCTGAATTTTTTATTAAATATCAATATTCATTTTCATCATTATCATCATTTATTTCATATGGATTTGTAACACTTTTATCTAAAATACATTCTCATTCATCTAAGAAAGGAGTTCTATCGTTATCCTTTACAATAAACATTTGTTTACCAGCTGCTCAACAATTTGCAACCTTAGAATCTTGAGGTAAAATTAAATTTCCTGTTCTTGGAACTATATAAGTATTTTTTTCACCTGCTTGAATAACATTAGTAATACCATCTTTATAACTAATTTCATAAATAGAATAAGGATCACTTTCAATTTTAAGGTTTCTTCAATAAATTAATCCTTCAGTATATTTATAATCATCATCTTCATTATAATTATATACTTCATATTTTTTATTTATAAAATTACCTATATTTGTTCCAAAAGATCAATAATCATTAATTTGACCAACTATTGTTTCTTCTTGAGAATAAAAATCAGGAATTTCTGTATTATGATAATCTAATTCATAAGTTAAATAACAATTCAACATTACAACAGTTCCATCATATAAAATTATTTTAGAAATTTGTAAATTAGAAGGTATCTGATAATAACCTGTACTACCATCTTTAGATTCAATAAAAATATCAATTGGAGTAGATTGATTTTTATTATTTTTATAATAAAGAGTTAATTTATATCCTAATTCAGCTTTTTCATAAAAATCATTATCATTTTCTGAAAAATCAGATTTATTTAAAATATTATTTCCATCTAAAAAATAATATTGCGGAGGTGATATAAAATCAATCTTTAAATCATGTAATGAAATAGAATCTTCTTTATATTGATAATTTTTTCCTAAACCTTGATATAAAAAATTAATATTTTCAATAATAATATTTTCAACTATATCTGCATTATTTTCTAATGCTTTAAGTTGATATTGTTGATTTAAAACAGTAATAGTCTGTCCAATTAAATTTAAATCATCGTTTTCATTATCATCATATTTTCCATTAAAATCTATATTTTTTTGATTATATTCATTTTGTATATTAAAAATACCAAGTTCATCTAGTAATTTAAGATCATACCCATCTCCAATTTCATAGACAGTACATGAAAAATTTCAAATTCTTCTACCTAATTGAGCGTTAGGAGTTAAAGAAATTCCATCAATCATAACTATCATATTTCCTTCAGTCATTGATCTAAAAAGTTTAGGCTCTCCATTATTTAATCATTTTATAGCTTCTTCTCTAAACTTTCGCTCCCATCATCAATTATTTATAGGATAAATATCATGACTAGTATTCTTTTGAGTAGATTCTTTTTCTTGATCAATTCAAGTTGTTTTATTTGAAATATCGCTGGTATAAGTTCCATTAGGATGATTAATATCAAAATTTTCTAATACAGTATCGTTGCGGATTATATAACTTCCATTTTGAGTATTATCATAAACATGCATATCATCTAAATAATCTAAATCATTCAAAAACTTTCTATTATAATCACTTTCTGCAACAAGTAAACCAGATAAATTAAATTGTTTATAATTTAATTTTGCATTTTCCGCAAATTTAGGATAACGGCCACCAAGAGTATCAATTTTTACTCTATTAACTGTAGGAGTCATTGAACCAATTTGCCCATTATATCTTATTGCTAATTGTTTATCTCCAGAGCTAATTAATATATCATGAAAATCAGGATAAATAATTGTAGGACTTTTATCAACTGGAGTTTGAACACCGCCTCTATAACATAAATATTGAGCAGAATATTTATATTGAATTAAACTACCAACAGTTTTATCTACAAAATCAACTGGAGTCAAAGGGTTAGGACAAGCGACACACTTAATAATTGTTCAATTTTTAAAATTACTCAGACTATCAGATCTGCGAATAAACATATATCCAGGTTCATTTCGATATATTAATGATTGCTGATCAAGTCCAAGTTGAATTGTTACTGTTCCATTAATTTCACCATCTTCTTCTGTAACAATTTTATTAACTGTTGTTCCATAATAAGATAATTCTTTTTCATTAAAAGATCAAACTCAATTTGGAGTAAAAAGAGCATTAATTAATTTAAAATTAAATGTTTCTCTTGCTGTAAAATTATTCTTTGTATGAACAGTAATATCTAATACATATTCATGATCTGCATCTTCATCTGTCAAATCAATTAAATAAGAGAAATTATTTGTTCAATAATCGGATTGAGATTTAGAAGATAAATTTAAATTATTTTCTTTAAATCTATATGCATCTGGATATATAGTATCGCTATCTAAAATTAAAGTTTTAGTTTTATCATCTTCTTCTTTATAGACCTTAATTTGATAATCTTTTATTCATTCTTTTCCTGCATCTGTTGCATTAATAACATTACCGTCTTTAAAAAACATTAATTTTCCAGTAATAGGGATAACACCAGGTGAAAATTGCGGCGTCTTATTTTTTAAATTTGCATTTGTAAGTCCATTAGAATTTATGATAGAAAAACCTGTAACTTGAATTTCAGTACGAGGAACAGCTTTTAATAGAGAAATACTAGATCATTCAGAGAAACAACTTCTATATTTATTTAAATAACTTGAATTAAAACTATTAAGAGAATCACCATTAGATAAGATCATTTCATCTGTAACACAATCAAATCTTAATTGAACTTTATAATAATAGTCAATTACAAATTCTGTTGATTTATTTTTTAAAATAGTATTAGGAATTCTAATTTTATATAAATTATTTTCAATATCAAAATAAGTAAAAATATTGCCGGAATAATCATCCTGAAATGGAACAATTCAAATACCATCAATTAAATAAGTTCCAATAGGAACTTGTACTGCATTATTTTCATTAGTAGCAAAAGCATTTTGATTTGTTTTTTGATTAACTAAAGAAATATGAATGTGGTTTATTTTTGAATATGAATTATAATTAGAAATTGTAAAAGTAATTTCTGGTCCATCATTATATTCAAAAGCTGGTTGAAATGTTCCAATTAAAGGAGGATAAAGTGTTGATAATACAGTTGCCATTTTATCCTCCTTTCTTTTAATTATTTCGTTCTTCTATTTGATAAAAATCAATAAGGTTATTTCTAATACTATCAGGAATATTTTCTCCATATCAAGAAAAAATTTGACTATTAAAAAAACTTTTAAGATAATTATATAATTGAGTTAATGAAAATTTATTATTTGAATCTAAAATCGCGACATTATCACTATTTACACCAATATCTATAATTTCTGGTTTATATGTATCTTGCTCTGTTACTTTTGTTGCTTTAATTTTTGAAATAATATTAGACATCTTCTATTTCTCCATTCTCTTGGTTAGAAGATGCATTGATCATTTCTTGATAAGCCCGTTGTTGTTCATTCAAGTAATCTTCATAGACTTTATCTTTTATTTTTATCAATATTCGTGATAAAGCATCTTCCATTTCTGCTGCTGAAATGTTATAATTAGACATTGTATTATCAATTCATCTCTGAAGTGATACTTGTAATTCTAAACGTAATTGTAAATTATTCATATCCTTTTAACTCCTTTTACGATATAGTAACTTTACTGCTTGGAACCGATGCAGAACCTTTTTTATCTCCCACTGTAGCTGTACCTCTAAGCGCATTAGCACTTATAGTATGTCTGTGATCGCTAGAAGCATATCCACTATGAGTATGGCCTTTAACTGCATAAGTGCTAGCTGCACTTGTCTTAGTTAAATAAGTGCTAGCTGCACTTGTCTTAGTTAAATAAGTGCTAGCTGCATCTGTCTTAGTTAAATATTTTTTATCTAATAAATCTTCTATAGCATCAAAAATATCTTGAGCTTTTGGTATACTAATACTTACAGTTCCAGTCGTAATGCCAGGTTGTCCTTCTGTTTTTATTGTAATAATTGGAACATTAAAAGATCCAGAACCACCTACTCCAGAAATAGTTGTACTACTTCCAAATACTTTTTGGTTCTTATTATTAGGAGGAGTAAAAGTAAAAATACTATTTCAATCTTTGCCTATAAATTTTCTAGCTTTAATATTTTTTGTAACATATAATCCAATACCTGATTTATTCTTTTCATCTTCTTCTTTTGTTACATTGTCAGCGTATAATCCTTGAATGCTTAATCCATTAGAAATTGCTTGATCCATATTTACTTCAAAATATTCTTTATATGTTTTATTAAGTATTTCTGGAATAATTCCAATACCACTACCATATCTTCCTTTTACTCTAAAAATAGGATTTGCAGATCTTGATCCTGGATTGGTTGCACTTAATCCTCAACTATTAGATGAAGAATTTAATATTAATTCTGCACATACATTATTATCATTACTTTTATTTTGTCCTGCGATTAATCTAATTTGAGGATTTGAAATACTATAACTATTTTTAGCAGGACCTAATTCTAAAGCAGCTATTTCAATTTTTTTTGTACTTTCAATTTTTGTAGAATCGTCACCAATTAAACGAACTGAATCAGTATTTAATATTAAACCCATTTCTTTACTTGTATTATAATGTGTAAATTTACCTAAAATTCCACTATAAGAACTATCCCCTTGATTAGTATTTCGATATCCACTATTAGATTTATTATTATATAAGAAAATTTCTCCTGTTTTACTTGCTCTTGTTCCTGTTTTTATTTCTTCATTTTTTGCATTAGTAACCGTAACATTAAAACTTTTATTAGAAAGAAAATCAAATGCTCTGGTATTGTTTATTTGTATTATATCATCTATACCTATTCCTGTGAAAGCATTACTTTTTTCAATTTCGCTAATATATTTACCTGCATATAATGAATAAGTTTTATTTAAATAAGCGTTAGATGACTCTTCTGTTGTTCGTACTACTTTATCGTTAATATTATAAAATTTATTATCTTCTAATAATCAATAGTTATTTTCATCATTTTTAGCAGTTATAATTGTATTTACTGAAACAAAAAAGGATGTAGTTCCTAATATATCCCTACCTCTTATAAAAATATACTTAAAATCATTAACAGAAAGATATTTATTATTTTCTTTTATATATTCAGATTTATCAGTAATATTTTTTTTAGAAATAAATTCATAATTATTTGAATTTACTTTTTTTCCCAAGCATCCTTCTCCGTTTGGAATATTAATACCTCAAACACTTAAATTTATTCATTTATAATCAGAAAAAGTTTTTGGAACAGTTATTTTTCTAAAATCTCCTTCTATTTCTGTTTGATCTAAAGGAATATAAGTTAAAAATTCTTCATTAAAATAAAATAATTTATTTCCCTCTAATATTTCAATATAGCTATCTAAATCTTTTAATTTATAGTACGTTTTATTATTTTCATTATTTAAATTAGAATAAATTCTAGTATCATCATCACTATAATAATAATAAAGATTAGCCATATCAATTTCTTCTTTTAAAATATAAGGATACATTCCTTCTTTAATATCTCCATTATATTTTTTATAAATATTCAAAATACTAATACTATCAAAGTTTGCATCTTTATTAAAATCAACATTATTTACAGCAGAGATTTCAAATTCTATTGTAGTAGGTAATCACTGCCCTTCTTCAATAAAAGAAAATTCTATAAAATAAGCTGTAATGTCATTTTCTCAATCTTTGTTATAATATTCATTATATCAATAATTATGATCTGGCTGAATTGCATAAAAAGATTTTATATTTTGTATTTCTCATTCTTCTTCTCTATTTTGTCTTTCTTTTGTTATGAGATTAAATTGCGTAACATAATAAGTTCTTTGATTATAATTAATCTTAAAATATAAAGTTGTATCATCAAACATATTTCTAAAATAATGCTGAATTTTTTGTTCATATTTATTTTCTTCATGAGTCAATATTATAAAAGGTTCTTGATTTAAATCTATATAATCTTTATTTATATAAATAAT